>Ga0308171_1002440_pt1 | contig 19631 bp, 16 predicted proteins | sample PhyGR1_FD_202135 | JGI IMG/M metagenome (GOLD analysis project Ga0308171, IMG submission 202135) | Phyllosphere microbial communities from UC Gill Tract Community Farm, Albany, California, United States - DLSLSG.R1 | ecosystem: Host-associated > Plants > Phyllosphere > Unclassified | place: USA... | reverse complement strand
CCCCCAGCCTTCGTCTCTACCTCACCGCGCTACGCTCGCCTCCATCGCCGCGCCGGCCCGCCGCAGGGCGGGGTCGAACGGGTTGAGGCGCGGGGCGATGGCGTTGGCTTCGGCGCGCAGCAGGTTGGCCACCAGGTCCCGACGGTCGGTGCCCAGGCGATCCGTGGTGGTGCCAATGCTGAGGGCGGCGACGGCGCGGCCATCGCGGTCCAGCAGCGGCACGCCGAGGCCGGCCATGCCGGGCAGCACGCCGGGCATGATGGAATAGCCTTCCCGCCGTACGCGGGTGATCTCGGCCCGTAGCACCGGCTCGTCCGAGCCGCCGAGATTGCGGATGATCGGCAGGTTGTGGCGGATGATGTCTTCGCGCTCCTCCTCCGGCAGGCAGGCCAGGATAGCGGTGGAGCCCTGGCCGAGGCCGAGCGGCACCCGCCCGCCGATATCCCCGGTGAAGGAGCGGATCGGCAGCGGCCCGGCGCTGCGGTCGATGCAGATGGCGTCGTAGCCGTTATGGACCAGCAGGAAGACCGTCTCGCCCAGGGATGCGGTCAGCCGCAGCAGGGCGGGGCGGCAGAGGTCCCGCAACCCGGTGGGGTTACCGGCGCGGGCGGCCAGCAGGAACAACTCCAGGCTGAGGCGGTAGCGGCGGGCGGCGGCGTCGTGCTCCACGAACCCCTCCGCCACCAGCATCCGCAGCAGGCGGTGCGCGGTGGGGCGCGGCAGGCCGGCGGCCTCGGCGACGTCGCTGAGGCGTTGGCCGTCAGGGCCGCCATCCCCGAGCAGGCGCAGGATCTGCAGGCCGCGCGGCAGGCTGCCGGTGGTGTCCATGGCCACTCCTCGGGGCGCAACTCTCGTCCTGTGAAACGGCATAATTCCGTATGTTGAAATTATGACGTCTCGACTGTCAGTGGATGAAATTTATACTGGACGCCAGCCAGATCAAGGCGAAGAGTTTGGCCGGGACGTGGCCCCCGCATGCGGGAGATGCCGCGAGGAGGCTGAAGAATGGCGCGTTGGCGGGTCGGGGTGGATTCCGGCGGCACCTTCACGGATGTCTGCCTGTTCGACGAGGATGATGGCCGCGTCGAGGTGTGGAAGGTCTCCTCCACCCCGGATGACCCATCCCGCGGCATTGCCCAGGGCGTCGAGGAAGGCATGCGCCGCGTGGTGCCGGAAGCGGGCGATCAGCCTGCCGCAGCCGTTACCTATTTCGGCCATGGCACCACGGTGGCAACCAATGCGCTGATCCAGCATCGTGGCGTGAAGACCGGCCTGGTCACCACCGACGGCTTCCGCGATCTGCTGGAGATCGGCCGCCAGAAGCGCCCGGACCTGTACGACATGCAGGCGGACAAGCCGCCGGTGCTGGTGCCGCGCGACCTGCGCCAGGAAGTGCCCGAGCGTGTGCGCCACGATGGCAGCATCGATACCGCGCTGGACGAGGCGAAGATGCGCCAGGCCGCCGTGGCGCTGCGCGAGGCTGGGGTGAAGGCGGTCGCCGTCTCCTTCCTCTACGGCTTCATCCGGCCGGAGCATGAGGCGCGGGCGGTGCAGATCCTGCGCGAGGAAATGCCGGACGCTTTCATCAGCGCGGGGCATGAGATCGCGCCGGAGTTCCGCGAGTATGAGCGGCTCTCCACCGTGGTGTTGAATGCGTATCTGGGGCCGGTGATGCGGTCCTATATCGAGAAGCTGACGCCGCGCCTGGAAGGGCTGGGGATGACAGCGACGCCGCATCTGACGCAGTCCAATGGCGGTGTCATCAGCTTCTCGGCCGCCGCCGGCCTGCCGGTGCGGACGGTGCTGTCCGGCCCTTCCACGGGTGTGGTGGGTGCGCAGGTGATCGGCAAGCTGGCCGGGTTCGAGGACCTGATCACCTTCGACATGGGCGGTACTTCCACCGACGTGGCGCTGTTGCAGGGCGGCCAGTGCCGGCTGACCAGCGAGGCGGTGGTGCATGGCTACCCGATCAAGGCGCCGATGCTGGACATCCACACGGTGGGTGCCGGCGGCGGCTCCATCGCGCATGTCGATGCCGGCGGCCTGCTGAAGGTCGGGCCGCGTTCCTGCGGCGCCTTCCCGGGCCCGGTCTGCTACGACAAGGGCAGCACCGAGCCGGCGACCACTGATGCCAACGTGGTGTTGCAGACGCTGAACCCGACGCATCTGCTGGGTGGGCGCATGCCGATCCGGCAGGACCTGGCCAAGGCGTCCATCCAGCGTCTGGCGGATCAGCTCGGCCTGGGGCTGATGGAGACGGCGCAGGGCATTCTCTCCGTCGTCACCGCCAACATGGCGCGGGCGATCCGGGTGATCTCGGTGCAGCGGGGGCACGACCCGCGCGACTTCACGCTGATGGCCTTCGGCGGCGGCGGCCCGCTCTACGCGGCGCGGCTGGCGAAGGAGCTGGACATGAAGCGCGTGCTGGTGCCGCGCAATCCCGGCATCCTCTGCGCCATGGGCCTGCTGCTGACCGATCTGCGCGCCGATTTCGCCGCGACGAAGCTGCTGCCGCTGGCGCCGGGCTCGATTGGCGAGGTGGCCGATGGCTTCGCGACACTGACGGCGCGGGCTGAGGACTGGTTCGAGCATGAGGACATCGCCCCCGCCAACCGCCAGCTGACCCGCACCGCCGACATGCGCTATGCCGGGCAGAACTACGAGCTGGCGGTGCCGCTGCCAGAAGGCCCGGTGAACGCCGCCACGCTGGATGCCCTGGCTGCCGGATTTGAGGAACTGCACCGCCAGCGCTACGGCTTCATCGCAGAGGGGGAGGCCGTGCAGGTCGTCACCTTGCGCTTGGAAGCCACCGGGCTGGTGAAGAAGGCGGAGCTGCGGCGCTACCCGGATGCTGGCCCCGATGCGTCCGGCGCCATCACTGGCCAGCGTCCGGTCTGGTTCCCCGAGGCGCAGGATTTCGTGCCGACGCCGATCTATAGCCGCGACGAGCTGAAGCCAGGCCACCGCTTCGCCGGCCCCGCCATCGTTGAGCAGATGGATACGACGACGGTGGTGCCGCCGGGCATGTCCGCGCGCGTCGACCCTTACCTCAACCTCATCCTGGAGGTCGTGGCATGAGCCAGGCTGTGTCCCAGGCCACCGCGCCCGTGCTGGACCCGATCACCGTCGAGGTCATCGGCGCTGCGCTGTCCTCGATTGTCGAGGAGACGGGCGAGGCGCTGATCCGCGCATCCTACTCCACGAACATCAAGGAGCGGCGGGACTGCTCCACCGCCCTGTTCAACGCGGCGGGGGAGACGCTGTGCCAGGCGGAGCACATCCCCATCCACCTGGGCAGCTTCATTGGCATCATCCCGCACATCATGCGGAAGCACCGCGTCGAGGACATGCGGCCGGGCGACGTGTTCGTCGGCAACGACGCCTATGAAGGCGGCGGCACCCACCTGCCGGACATCGTGCTGGCGGAGCCGATCTTCGTCGATGGCAAGATCGTCGCCTGGACGGTCAACCTGGCGCATCACTCGGATTTCGCCGATCGCGGACACGCGCATATCTATCAGGAAGGCCTGCGGATTCCGCCGGTGCGGCTGTATCGTCAGGGCGTGCTGCAGGAGGATATCCAGAACCTCATCCTGCTGAACTGCCAGGTACCGCATGAGCGCCTGTCCGACCTGCGGGCGCAGATGGCGGCCAACCGGGTGGGCGTGCAGCGCTTCCAGGGCCTGTGCGCCAAGTATGGCGCGGATGTCGTGCTGGCCGCAGCCGACGCGCTGCTGGATTATGCCGAGCGCAAGATGCGCGCCGGCATCGCCGCCATGCCCGACGGCACCTGGCATTTCGAGGATGTCTTCGACAACCCCGAGATCGACTACAACCTGCCGCTGCGCGTGACGGCCACCATCGCCGGCGACAGCATGACGCTGGATTTCGATGCGCCGGACCAGCTGCGCGCCGGGTTGAACATGACCTACACGGCGCTGCTGGCCACCGCCTACTACGTGGTGAAGTCGGTCGTGGACCCGACGATCCTGCCCAATGCCGGGCTGGCGCGGCCGCTGAGCATCACCGCGCGGGAAGGCAGCGTGCTGAACTGCGTGCATCCGGCGGCGGTGAACGGGCGCGTGCAGACCTGCCAGCGCGTGTCCGACCTCATCCTCGGCGCGCTGGCGCAGGCGGTGCCGGAGCGGGTGACGGCGTGTTCCAACTCCGCCTGCACGGTCGCCACCTTCATCGGTCAGAAGGCGGATGGCAGCACCTGGGTGTATCTGGAGACGATGGGCGGCGGCGGTGGCGCGCGGGCGACGAAGGATGGGCTGGACGGCATCCACGTGCATGCCACCAACACCTCCAACCTGCCGGTCGAGGCGCTGGAGATCGAGTACCCGCTGACGCTGATGCGCTACGAGCTGGTGCAGGATTCCGGCGGCGTCGGCACGCATCGTGGCGGCATGGGCCTGCGGCGGGTGTATCGCGCCGACCGGGACTGCCTGGTGCGCGTCGACGTCTCCCGCCTGCGGTCCCAGAGCTGGGGGCTGCTGGGCGGCGGCGAAGGTGCGCGCGGCGCCGTAGAATGCGGCCCGGGCGTCGAGTTCAAGAAGGAAGCGGCGGCGCTGAAGGCGGGGCAGTGGTTCGCCGTCGTCAGCCCCGGCGCCGGCGGCTACGGCCCGGCTGCCGCCCGCCCGGCCGATGCCGTGGCGCGCGACGTGGCCGAGGGCGTGATCAGCGCCACGCGCGCGACGCAGGCCTACGCCTGAGAACCGGGCGGCGCAGCCTGCAAGCAGGCCGCGCCGCCCGGGGAGAGAGTGCCGGGCGAGGCCCGGTTCATGCTGAACCCGAGTAGCCAGGAGACTGCACCGATGCCTCCGACTCTCTCCCGCCGTGCCATCATGGCCGGCGCCGCCGTACTGCCCTTCCTGCGCGTGCCGGGTGCCCGCGCCCGTACGCCGGGCGTGCTGACCTTCGGCCTTTCCAGCTTCCCGCCCACCATCCAGCCCTGGGCCAATAGCGGCACGGCGGCGGCGACGATGAAGCTGCTGATGTATCGTGGCCTGACCTCCTATGCCGATGACGGCACGCTGCGGGGCGAGCTGGCGGAGTCCTGGGCGCAGGACGGCACCCATGCCTGGGTGTTCAAGCTGCGCGACGCCAAGTTCCAGAACGGCGAGAAGGTGACCTCCGCCGACGTGAAATGGACGATCGAGCAGGTGGCTGGTGAGCGCTCCACCGCCTTCTTCCGCACCGAGATGCAGAATGTCGAGCGCGTCGAGACGCCTGACGACCGCACCGTGCGCATCGTGACCAAGACGCCGGTGGTGACGCTGCCGGTGATGCTGGCCAGCTACCACCTGCCCATCATTTCCCGTAATTCGGACCGCGCCAGCCCTTCCGGCGCCGGGCCCTTCGTGCTGAAGGCGCAGGAGCGCGGGACGTCGCTGGATTTCGAGGCCAACCCGAATTTCTACAAGCCGGGCCTGCCGAAGCTGAAGGGCCTGCGCGTCATCGCCTATTCGGACGAGAATCTGCGCGTCTCTGCCCTGCAATCGGGCGACCTGGACCTGATCGAGTACGTGCCGTGGCAGGCGATGGATGCCATCACCGCCAATCCCGCCCTGTCGCTGGATGCGGTGGACGGCGCCTTCATGTTCCTGGTGTTCAACGGCAGCAAGCCGCCCTTCAACGATGCGCGGGTGCGCAAGGCCGTGGCGCATGCGGTGCGGCGGGACGAGCTGGTGAAGGCAGCGTTCTTCGGCCGTGGCTCGGCACTGGAGCAGCTGCCAATCGCCGAATCGTCCGCCTACTACAACGCCGAGTTCAAGGATGGCTGGCGCTACGACCCGGAGCTGTCGAAGCGCCTGCTGGCCGAGGCCGGCTTCCCCAACGGCCTCTCCTGTGGCCTGCTCTCCACCGCGCAGTATGGCATGCACAAGGATACGGCGGAGGTGGTGCAGAACCACCTGGCCGCCGTCGGCATCAAGGCGGAGCTGAACCTGCCGGACTGGTCCACCCGCGTCGCCATTGGCAACCGTGGACAATACGACATGGCGGTGATGGGCACGGCGGCGGATAGCAACGACCCCGATGGCATCACCAACTTCATCGATGGATCGCTCTCGCCCTCCTATGTCCGCAGCTTCGGGCTGAAGATCGACAAGATCACCGAGCTGCTGGCTGCCGGCCGGGCCGAGTTCGATGCGGAGAAGCGCCGGGCGATCTACCGGGAGATGGAGAAGGTGGCGATCGAGCAGGCGCCCATCGCCGGGCTGACCTGGCGCAGCCAGGGCTACGCGATGAAGAAGGACGTCACCGGCTTCAAGAATCTGCCCGGTGCGCTGACCTTCTATTCCGGCCTGACCTTCGAGACGGCGACGGTCGGCTGAGATGCGGGAGATTGCCGGCAAGGTGGTGATGGTCTCCGGTGCCGCGCGCGGCATCGGGCGCGCGGTGGCGGAACGGCTGCTGGCGGCGGGCTGCCAGATCAGCGCGGGGGTGCGGGACATCGCCCGCGCGCCCGCCGGCAGCACCGGCTTCGCCTACGACGCGACGCGGCAGGGCAGCGCGGCATCCTGGGTGCAGGGCACGGTGGAGCGCTTCGGCCGGGTCGATGCGCTGATCAACGCCGCCGGCATCAACCCGCGTGCCTCGCTGCTGGAAGGGCCGGACGATGCCTTCCAGGAGATGTTCTCGGTCAACGCCATGGCGCCGGTGCAGGTAATCCGCGCGGCATGGCCGCATCTGGTGGCGGCGGGGGAGGGTCGGGTGGTCAACATCGCCTCGCTCTCCGGCAAGCGGGTGCGGAACGACAATCTTGGCTACGCCATGAGCAAGTTCGCCGTCATGGCACTGACGCAGGAAGTGCGGCGGCTGGGCTGGGAACACGGCATCCGCGCCACGGCGCTGTGCCCCGGCTTCGTCGATACCGACATGACGGCGCATGTGACCAAGTGGCCGCGCGACCAGATGTCCCGCCCCGAGGATCTGGCGCTGATGGTGGAGACGCTGTTGCAGCTTTCCAACACCGCATCGGTCGCGGAACTGCTGGTGAACTGCCGGCATGAGGATACGCTTTGAAGCTGGTTCGCCTGCGCGATACCGACCGTGCGACGCTGCACCTGACGCTGGAGGGCAGCGGCCTCGCCGCGCTGGAAGGCGATACGGTGTTGACCGCGTTGCTGGCCGGCGGCGCCGGGCATTTGCGGGACAGCGAGTTCGGCGATGGCCACCGCGCCGGCTTCTGCCTGATGGGCGCCTGCCAGGATTGCTGGGTGGTGGTGGAAGGCCTTGGCCGGGTGCGCGCCTGTGCCACGCTGGCGAAGGACGGGATGAAGGTGCGGCGCGGATGAAGGTCGCGGTGGTGGGGGCCGGGCCGGCCGGCGTGCGCGCGGTGGAGGCGCTGCTGGCGCACGATATCCGCCCCGTGTGGATCGACGAGGCGATGGATGGTGGCGGCCGCATCTACCAGCGCCCGCCCGCCGGCCTGCGGCGGGATGCGAAGACGCTGTATGGGTTCGAGGCACCGCGGGCCACCGCGCTGCACGCCGCGCTGGATGCCGCCAAGCCCCACGCCGACTGGCGGCCGGAGACGCTGGTCTGGAACATCCGCCCCGGCCAGAGACAGCTCAGCACCTTGAGCGCCGGGCGGCAGGGCGTGGTGGAATACGACGCTGCCATTCTCTGCACCGGCGCGATGGACCGCGTGGTGCCGGTGAAGGGCTGGACGCTGCCGGGCGTGACCACCATGGGCGGCGCGCAGATCGCGCTGAAATCCCAGGGCTGCGGCATCGGGCAGCGCGTGGCTTTCCTGGGCAGCGGGCCGTTGCTGTGGCTGGTGGCCTACCAGTACGCCAAGGCGGGGGCGGAGGTGGTCGCGGTGCTGGATACCACACGCTTCGCCACCAAGCTGGCGGCGGCGCCAGGGATGCTGCGCGGGCCAGCCACCTTCGCCAAGGGCCTGTACTATATCGGTTGGCTGCGCGCGCACGGCATCCGCATCGCGGAGGGCGTGACGCCGCTGGCGATCGAGGGCGCTGGCTCGGTCTCCGGTATCTCCTGGCGCGATGCCAGGGGCGGGGTGCACCGGGTGGAATGCGATGCGGTCGGGCTCGGCTGGGGGCTGAAGCCGGAGGCTCAGTTGGCCGACCTGGCCGGTATTCCCTTTGCGTTCGATGCGGCGCAGCACAATTGGGTGCCGCGCCGCGATGCCGCCGGGCGCACGCCGGTGACAGGCATCTACCTGGCGGGCGACGGCAGCGGCATCGGCGGTGCCGAGGTGGCGGAAGTGGCCGGTGCGCGCGCCGCGCTGGCGCTGCTACAGGATGCGGGACGCAAGGTGGAAACAGCGGCGCTGGACCGCAAACTGGCCAGCCTCGGCCGCTTCCGCGTGGCGCTGGAGAAGGCCTTTCCGTTTCCCTCGCACCTCGCCGCCGGCCTGCCGGACGACGCGCTGTTCTGCCGGTGCGAGGGGCTGACGGTGGGCGAGTTGCGCGCCACCACCACCGGCCCGGCGATCCCGGCACCGGAGCTGAACCGCGCCAAGGCGATCAGCCGTGCCGGCATGGGCCGCTGCCAGGGCCGCGTCTGCGGCGCCGCGGCGGCCGAGATCCTGGCGGCGCAACTGGGCTGCAGCGTGGCCGAGGTCGGCCGCCTGCGCGGCCAGGCCCCGGTGAAGCCCATACCCCTGACGGCCACGCCATGACCGAGACGCGTTGCGATGTACTGATCGTCGGTGGTGGGGGTGCGGGGTGTTCCGCCGCGCTGCACCTGGCGCTGCGTGGCAGCCGGGTGGTGCTGCTGGAACGCGGGCTGGTCGGTGGCCAGGCTTCCGGCGTCAATTACGGCGGGGTGCGGCAGCAGGGGCGCAACCCGGCGGAACTGCCCATCGCGCGCAAGTCGCGCGAGATCTGGGGACGGATGAAGCAGCTGGCGGGGACGGAGGCGGAATTCACCGTCACCGGCCACCTGAAGCTGGCGCGCGACGACGCGGAGGAAGCCAACCTCATCGCCTACCTGGACGTGGCGAAGCAGCACGGGCTGCCGCTGCGGATGATCGGCCGCAACGCCCTGCATGGCGAGTACCCGTGGCTGGGGCCGAAGGTGCTGGCGGGGTCCTTCGCGCCGGAGGATGGCTCCGCCAATCCGCGGCTGATGACGCCGGCCCTGGCCCGCGCCGCCCGTGATGCCGGCGCCACGCTGCATGAGCGGACGGAGGTGATGGACTACGCGCATGACGGCGCCGATTTCCGCCTGCGCACCGCCGCCGGGGACGTGTTCGTCGCGCCGGTGCTGCTCAACCTGGCCGGCTTCTGGGGCGGCCGGGTGGCGGAAGCGTTCGGGGAGGCGGTGCCGATCGTGCCGCTCAGCCCCAACATGCTGGTGACGGAGCCGATGGGCTATTTCATCGAGCCCAATCTCGGCGTGGTCGGCGGCAACGTGTATCTGCGGCAGATCCCGCGCGGCAACGTCATCATCGGCGGCGGGCATGGGGAGAGCGATCCGGGCCAGCCCGGCCAGACGCCGTGGTCCCGCCCCATCCCGGAAGTGACGATGGAGGCGGCGGCGCTGGCCATCGCCCTGGTGCCGGCGCTGGAAGGGGTGCAGGTCATCCGCTCCTGGTCCGGCATCGACGGGCAGATGCCGGACCGGATTCCGGTGATCGGCCCCAGCAGCACCACGCCGGGCCTGTTCCACGCCTTCGGCTTTTCCGGCCACGGCTTCCAGCTGGGCCCTGCCATCGGCGCCATCATGAGCGAGCTGGTGCTGGATGGGCGGACGGATATTCCGCTGGAGCCGTTCCGCATCACCCGCTTCGGCGCCGCCGGCCAGGCCTGAGGGCAGGTAGCCGGCTTTCTTAGCCTCTTCGCGCCGGGTGGCCGATCCGCTATCCGCCGCCTGATGTACGATCCGCCCTTCCTGGAGCATCTACGGGCCCTGGTGCGGGTGGCGCTGCCACGCTGGAACCTGCCGGCCACGGCGGCGCTGTCCTTGCTCAACGTGTCCGAGAACGCGACCTTCCTGGCCGAGGCGGACGGGCGGCGGGTGGTGCTGCGGGTGTACCGCCAGGGCTACCACCAACGGGCGGAGATGGAATCGGAACTGGCCTGGATCAGTGCCCTGCGCGCCGAGGCGGTGGTGGAGACGCCGGCGCCGCTGCCAGGGCGGGATGGGCGCCTGTTGCAGGTGTTGCCGGATGGCGTGGTGCTGCGCCACGCAGTGGCCTTCGCGTACATGCCGGGCGTGGAGCCGCAGGAGAATGGCGCGCTGGGGCCGTGGTTCGCGCGGCTCGGCGGCCTCACGGCGCGGCTGCATGCGCAGGGCAGGGGCTGGCGGCGCCCACCCGGCTTCAACCGCAAGCGGTGGGATTTCAGCACCATGCTGGGCGATGCGCCACATTGGGGCCCCTGGCGGGCCGCCATCGGGCTGGATGCGGTTGGGGCTGCCGTGCTGGCCGGGGTGGCGGAACAGTTGCGGGCGGACCTGCTGGAATATGGTGACGGGCCGGAGCGGTTCGGCCTGGTGCATGCCGACCTGCGCCTGACCAATCTGCTGGTGGAGGGTGAGCGGCTCGGCGTCATCGACTTCGATGATTGCGGCTTCTGCTGGTACCTCTACGACTTCGCCGCCGCCGTCAGCTTCATGGAGCATGAGCCCGTGGTGCCGGCGCTGCTGCGCGCCTGGGTCGGCGGCTACCGGCAGGTGGCGCCGCTGTCGGCGGCGGATGTGCGGATGCTGCCCGCTTTCGTCATGCTGCGGCGCATGGTGCTGACCGCCTGGCTGGCATCGCACGCGGAAACGCCTACGGCGCAGGCGCTGGGCGCCGGCTACACGGACGGAACCGTGGCGCTGGGCTTGCGGTATCTGCGAGGGAGCCTCTGGCATATCGATTGCTAAACGGTAAGCTCCTGGTCCGTGGCGGATTCACCATGCCACGTTCTGGGCTTCTGTTTGACTGCGTGGTTCCGGCCGGTTGGCGATCCCGCCGCAGGCCGCCACGCTCCAGCGACGATATCCTGGGAGTTGCCGTGTTGCAGACCTCGCCACCCGTCCGGTTGGCCGCTGATATTGGCGGAACCTTTACTGATGTCGTCCTGGATGCAGGCGGCACGCGGCGTACCCGCAAGGTCCTGACCACGCCCGCGGCGCCGGAGGAAGGGGTGCTGCAAGGCATCGGGCTGGTGCTGGAGGATGCGGGGCTGCATTTCTCCGACATCGACGTGTTCGTGCACGGCACCACCCTGGCCACCAACGCCATCATCGAGCGGCGCGGGGCGACGACGGCGCTGGTCGCCACCGAGGGCTTCCGCGACGTGCTGGAGATCGGCACCGAGAGCCGGTACGACCAGTATGACCTGACGCTGGAGAAGCCGCGCCCGCTGGTGCCGCGCGCGCTGCGCTTCACGGTGCCGGAGCGGGTGGATGCCGAGGGCATCGTCCGCCTGCCTTTGGATGAGGCGGCAGTCGCCGCGCTGGCACCGGAACTGGAGAAGGCAGGCGTGCAGAGCGTCGCCTTCGCCTTCCTGCATGCCTACGCCAACCCGGCGCATGAGCAGCAGGCGGCGGCGGTGCTGAAGGCGCTGCTGCCGGGCCTGGCCATCACCATGGCGCACGAGGTCTGCCCGGAGGTGCGCGAGTACGAGCGGACTTCCACCGCTGTTGCCAACGCCTATGTGCAGCCGCTGATGGAAGGCTATCTCGGCCGCATGGCGGCGGCGTTGCAGGCGCGGCAGTATCGCGGTGCCACCTACCTCGTCACCTCGGGCGGTGGGCTGACGGCGCTGGAAACGGCGCAGAAATTCCCGGTGCGGCTGGTGGAATCCGGCCCGGCCGGCGGTGCCATCTTCGCCGCGCAGGTGGCGCTGCGGGCGAATGAGCAGCGCGTGCTGTCCTTCGACATGGGCGGCACCACCGCCAAGGTTTGCCTGATCGAGAAGGGCGAGCCGGCGACGTCCCGCTTCTTCGAGGTGGACCGGACGGCGCGCTTCCTGAAGGGCTCCGGCCTGCCGCTGCGCATCCCTGTCATCGAGATGGTGGAGATCGGCGCAGGCGGCGGCTCCATCGCGCAGGTGGATGCCATGCAGCGCGTGACTGTGGGGCCGGAGAGCGCCTCCTCCGTTCCCGGCCCGGCCTGCTACGGGCAGGGCGGCACGCGGCCGGCGGTGACGGATGCCGACGTGGCGATGGGGCTGATCGAGCCCAAGGGCTTCGCGGGCGGCACCATGACGCTGCGGGACGACCTCTCGCTCGGCGCCCTGAAGGCGCATATCGGTGACAAGCTGGGCCTTTCCGCCGAGATGTCCGCCTACGCCGTGTATGAGATGGTGTGCGAGAACATGGCTAGCGCCGCCCGCGTCCATGCGGCGGAGCGTGGCGCAGTGATCGGCCAGCATACCATGATCGCCTTTGGTGGCGCCGCGCCGCTGCATGCGGCCCGGGTGGCGGAGAAGGTGGGCGTCAGCCGTGTGCTGGTGCCGCCCAATGCGGGCGTCGGCTCGGCCGTGGGGTTCCTGGCGGCGCCGGTGGCCTATGAGATCGTCCGCTCCCGCCATGCGCGGGTGGATGAAAGCTTTGATAGTGGTTCGGTTTCGTCACTCTTCACGGAAATGACGGCGGCCGCGCGCGCGCTGGTGGAGCCGGGCGCCCAGGGCGCGCCGTTGTTCGAACGCCGCATGGCCTTCATGCGCTATGTCGGCCAGGGCCACGAAATCACCGTCCTGCTGCCGAACCGGGAGCTGACGGTGGACGACGTGCCGGAGCTGCGCCGGATCTTCGAGGCCGAGTACGCCTCCCAGTTCGCACGCATCATCCCGAAGGCGGCGATCGAGGTGCTGAACTGGTCCGTGCTGGTCTCCACCGAGGCGAAGAAGCCGGAGGTGATGGCCGCGGTCGGCGTGGCCGAGGCGCCGGCGCCCACCGGCGTCCGCTGGATCTTCGATGGCCGCAGCGAGAAGCGCGTGGAGGTACCAGTGTACCAGCGCAACGCTATGCCACCGGGGGCCGTGGTGCCTGGACCGGTGGTGATCGCCGAGGATGAGACGACGACCTACGTATCCGCCAGCTTCGACGCGCATATCGATGGCGCCGGCTGCATCGTGATGGAAAGGAAGGCGGCATGAGCGCCCAGCCCGGCTTGATCGACCTGCAGATCATGTGGAACCGCCTGATCGCCGTCGTCGGCGAGCAGGCGCAGGTGCTGATCCGCACCGCCTTCAGCCCGATCGTGCGGGAATGCGAGGACATCTCCGCCGGCGTGTTCGACCTGAAGGGGCGGATGCTGGCGCAGGCGGTGACGGGCACGCCCGGCCACATCAACTCGATGGCCGAGGCGGTGAAGCATTTCATCCGTCACTTCCCGGTCGAGACGATGAAGGAAGGCGACGCCTACATCACCAATGACCCGTGGATGGGCACGGGGCACCTGAACGACTTCGTCATCACCACGCCCGCCTTCCATCGCGGCAAGCTGGTCGGCCTGTTCTCCTGCACCAGCCACCTGATGGACATTGGCGGCCTCGGCAACGGGCCTGAAGCCAGCGATGTCTTCATGGAGGGCCTGTACATCCCGATGCTGAAGCTCATCGACCAGGGTAAGGTCAATGAGACGCTGATGGCGATGATCCGCGCCAATACCCGCCTGCCGGTGGATACTGAGGGCGACACCTATTCCCTGGCCGCCTGCAACGACGTCGGTGCCCGCGCGCTCTCCGCCATGATGGAGGAGTTCGGCATCGATACGCTGGACCCGCTGGCCGAGCACATCATCGCCCGCTCGCGCGAGGCGGTGCTGGCGGAGATCGCGAAGTTGCCGAAGGGCACTTGGTCCTACAGCATGATGGTGGATGGCTACGACCACCCGCTGGAGCTGAAGGCGAAGCTGACCATCGGCGAGGACAGCATCCACGTCGACTACACCGGCACCTCGGACGCGGCGCGGCGCGGCATCAACGTGCCGATCGCCTACACCACCGCCTATACGGTGTTCGGGCTGGGCTGCGTCGTCGCGGCGCAGATACCGAACAACGCGGGTTCGCTGGCACCCCTGACCGTCTCGGCCCCCGCGGGCGCCATCCTGAATGCGGAGAAGCCGGCGCCGGTCTCGTCCCGCCACATCATCGGGCAGATGTTGCCGGACATGGTGTTCGGCTGCCTGCGGCAGGCGATCCCGGACCGGGTGCCGGCGGAGGGCACCTCCTGCCTCTGGAACATTGCAGTGCGTGGCACGCGTCCGGCCGGCTACGGGCCGAACCATGGCTATGCGCTGGCCATCACCACCAATGGCGGTACCGGCGGCCGCCCGGCGCAGGATGGGCTCTCGGCGACCGCCTATCCCTCCGGCGTGCATGGGACGCCGGTGGAGATCGCGGAGATCCAGTCCCCGCTGATGTTCTGGCGCAAGGAGTTCCGCCCGGATTCCGGCGGCGCCGGGCGGCATCGCGGCGGCCTCGGCCAGATCATGGAGATCGAGAACCGGGATGACGCGCCGTTCGAGTTGCTGGCGGCGTTCGATCGCATCCAGTACCCGCCGCGCGGGCGGGATGGTGGCGCGGACGGCGCGGCCGGCTATGTCGGGCTCGGCTCCGGCCAGGTGCTGCGCGGCAAGGGCCTGCAGGTCATCCCGGCCGGCGAGCGGCTGGTGGTGCTGACCCCCGGCGGTGGCGGCCTGGGTGCGCCGGTGGAGCGTGACCCGGCGAAGGTGGTGGCCGATCTGAAGAACGGCTTGATTTCCGCCGAGACGGCTGCACTTCACCACGGCGCCGCCGCTGAGTAATCGGGGCAGGGGGCGGAAGCAGGTCTTCCGCCCCACCGTGCCGCGCCTATGTATGCTGCGGCGAATTCATGGCAGAATTGGCGTAGAAAAAAGAACTCGATTTTCTGCGTGGGTTTTCGGGGTTACAAACGTAGTACTGATCTCGAAACATTTGCTCACAACTTCTTTCGGGACGACGCGTTCATTTGCCGCTAGCAATTGAATGGTCGTCAGGGCGGTGTTTCCACACTGCCTGCCGCAAGAATGAAAGGGTAAACCATGAAGAAGATCCTGATGCTCGGCGCTGGTCTGGTCATGCTGGGCGCCACCGGCGTCGCGATGGCCCAGGCACCGCAGCCGCCGGCCGGTGGCCCGCCGCAGGTGGAAGGCCCGGCGCCGCGCACCGAGGCCCGTGGTCCTGGTGAGCGTGGTCCTGGCGAGCGTGGCCTGCATCGTGGCCCCGGCATGCATGGCCCGCACCGCTTCGGCCCGCCCTCCAAGGCCGCGTCGTTCTCCATCCAGCACGGCGATACCCGCATCCGCATCCGCTGCGCGGAGAACGAGCCGATGCAGGCCTGCGTGAACGCGGCGTCCGCGCTGCTGGACAAGGTCAGCGCCACGCCTTCGCGCTGAGGCATTCGGCCTGACATCCCGTCCGTGAGGCGCCTACGCCTCACGGAGACTGCACGGCCGCCAGGGTCATCCTGGCGGCCGTTGCTTCATTCCGCCCGGCGCCAGCCATGCTCCACCAGGCAGGCGGCGATCGCGCGGTCCCGCGGCTCCCGCGCCTGGTCGACCATCCGGTAGGTGGGCGGCACGTACTGGCCGCCGGTCGTGCGGCAGTTGGTGTTGTTGGCGCTGTTCTGGCAGTTGGTCTGCACCGGGGTGGTGTGGCCGGCGGTGGACATCACCTGCGTCATGACCGGCGGGAACTCGGCCTGGCTCCGTGCCTCGCAACGGGACTGCGTGACCTCGAACTCCGCAGGCGTGGCGCCGGGCTTTTCCCAGCGGTCGGCACAGCCGGCGATGAGCAGGAGGGCGGCCAGCGGCCACAATCGGCAAGCAGGAGGCATCGGTGAATCCACGGCTGTCACAGGAGCGTAAGGTTAGCTTGGGCTCAACCGTGGGTTCAAGCCCGGGGCTGGGGCATTCCCGCCGCGCGATCAGGCCCCATAGGCCACAACCGCTTCCACCCACCCGGCCCAGCCCAGCAACGCCTTGTCCGCCCCGAACGGTGCCACCAACTGCACCCCCAGGGGCAAGCCGGCTGGCCCGGTGCCGGCGGGCAGGCTGATGCAGGGTCCCTGCAGCGCCGTCCACACCGCATTGCAGATTGGGTCGCCCGTCCATTCGATGCCTTCCGGTGCCTCGCCGGGGGCGGAGGCGGTCAGCAGGATGTCGTAATCGGCCATCAGGTCGTGGAAGGCGTTGCGGGCCTGGGCGATGGCCGCGCGCGCGGCCACCAGGGTGGTGGCGGGCTGTGCCTCGGCCCAGTCCAGCCGCTCATTCAGCACTTCGGAAATCTGCTGGCGGTGGCTGGCGCGTTCCCAGGCCAGGGATTGCGCGGATTCGCCGTGCATCATCATCGGGTGGGCGTCCTGCGCTGCTTGTAGCGCGGCGGGCAGGTCAATGCGCGTGACCTTTGCGCCTGCCCTGGAACAGGCGGCGGCCACATCCTCCAGCAATGCCTTGGTCTCGCCGGTCAGGGAATCGGTGCCGGCGCCCAGGCACAGGGCGATGCGGGGCGCGGCGCTGGTGGCCTGCGGCACGTCGCCGAGGTCCAGCCCGGTCAGCGCGCTGGCGAACAGCGCGCAATCGGCGGCGGCACGGCCGAAGACGCCGATGGTGTCGAGGCTTTCGCTCATCACCTTCATGCCGGCGCGGTGGATCAGCCCGTGGCTCGGCTTGAAGCCGGTGATGCCGCAATAGGCCGCCGGGCGCAGGATGGAGCCTGCCGTCTGGGTGCCGAAGGCCAGCGGGAAGAACCCCGCTGCGACCCCGGCCGCCGAGCCGGAGGAGGAGCCGCCCGGCGTGTGCGCCGGATTGTGCGGGTTGGTGGTGGGGCCCGGCTGGCGGGTGGCGAATTCCGTCGTCACCGTCTTGCCCAGCACCACGCCGCCGGCACGGCGCGTGGCCGCCACCGCATAGGCATCCGCCTTCGGCTGGTAGCCATGCCAGATGGGCGAGCCGTATTGCGATGGCTGGTCCGCTGTATCCAGCACATCCTTCACGCCCACCGGCAGGCCGGCGAGCACGCCGGAGAGCGGCCGGGCCGCCGCCGCGCGGGCGAGGGCGGGGTCCAGATGCACGAAGGCCCGGACCGTGTCCTCGCGCGCGGCGATACGGTCCAGGCAGGCTTCCATCAGGGCTTCGGGGCGCAGGCTGCCGGCGTCGATGCGCCGGGCGGCCTCGGTGGCGGAGAGGTCGGCGGGGTTCGTTGTCATGGGCGGGGAGGCTGCGGGAGTGCCGCATCCCCGTCCAGGCTCATTCGGCAGGCAGCGCGTTGGCGAGTGCCGGTTCGTCCCGCCTTGCATAGCGTTGGGCCAGGGCCGCGCAGGCGAAGAGCTGGATCTGGTGGAACAGCATCAGCGGCAGCACCAGCAGGCCCATCGGCTGGCCAGGGAACAGGATGTTCGCCATCGGGATGCCACTCGCGAGGCTTTTCTTGGAGCCGCAGAAGACGATGACGATCTCGTCCGCCTTGCTGAAGCCCAGCCAGCGGGCGGAAAGCGTGGTGATGGCCAGCACCATGGCCAGGATGACGCTGTCTACCAGGATCACCACCACCAGGCTGGTCGCGTCCACCTGGTGCCAGATGCCGGAGACCATGCCCTCGCTGAAGGCGGCGTAGACCACCAGCAGGATGGAGCCGCGATCGACGATGGAGGTCAGCAACTTGTGGCGGCCGATGAAGCCGCCGATCAGCGGCCGCGCCAGCTGGCCCAGCAGGAAGGGCAGCAGCAGGTGCAGGCCGATATCCTCCAGCGCCTGGGTGCTGAAGCCGCCGCCCTTGGTGGTCAGTAGCAGGGCCACCAGCGCCGGGGTCGCCACCATGCCGATGAGGTTGGAGACCGAGGCACTGCACAGCGCCGCCGGCACGTTGCCGCGCGCTACCGAGGTGAAGGCGATGGAGGACTGCACGGTCGAGGGCAGCACGCACAGGAACAGCAGCCCGAGCGACAGGCCCGGCCCCAGCCAGCGGCCGAACAGGAAGGTGGCGGCCAGGCCCAGCAGCGGGAACAGCACGAAGGTGCTGGCCATCACCAGCGCCTGTAGCCGCCAGTGCAGTAGCCCTTCCACCACCGCCTTGGGCGCCAGCTTGGCGCCATAGAGGAAGAACAGCAGCGCCACGGCGACGGACACGCCGATCTCCACCACCGGTACCGCCGCGCCACGCGCCGGCAGCAACGCTGCCAGCAGAACGGTGCCGATCAGCATCAGCAGGAAGCGGTCGATGGGGATGCGGCGGAGCCATTGCATGGGAAGATGTCCGGCAGTTCGAGGTCGCTCCTTCCATACGCCTCGGCGCGGTTATTCACGAAGCGGATGTTTTCGATAAGAGTTAGCGTGAACCGTGATAACCATGCCCGCATGGTGCACCCTGAACTGCTCCGCTCCTTCCTCGCCATCGCCGAGACCCGCAGCTTTACCCAGGCCGCGCGCCGGCTGGGCCTGCGGCAATCCACCGTCAGCCAGCATATCCGGCGGCTGGAGGAAGCGCTCGGCCGCAGCCTGTTCGCCCGCGACACCCACTCCGTGGCGCTGACGCCGGATGGCGATGCGCTGACCGGCTTCGCCCGCGGGGTGATGGAGGCCAACGAGCGGCTGGACCGCTTCCTGGCCGGTTCGCCGCTGCGCGGGCGCATCCGGCTAGGGGCGTCGGAGGATTTCGCCTATTCCCGCCTGCCAGAGGTGTTGGCGGATTTCGGCCGGGCGCATAGCGGCGTGGACCTGGAACTGACCGTCGGCCTCAGCGGCGTGCTGTATGAGCGCTTCGATGCCGGGGAACTGGACGTCATCCTGGCCAAGCGCCGCACCGGTGACCCGCGTGGCGAATTGGTGTGGCGCGAGCAACTGGCCTGGGTCGGCCGCCCCGGCCTGCGGCCGGACCCGGCGCTGCCCCTTCCATTGGTGTTGTTCCCACCGCCCAGCATCACCCGTGCGCTGTGCATCGAGGCACTGGAAAGGGCCGGGCGATCCTGGCGCGTCGCCTGCACCAGCGGCAGCCTCAGCGGGCTTCGCGCGGCGGCGATGGCGGGGCTGGGGCTGACGGCGCATTCCAACCGGTTGGTGCCGCCGGGTCTGGCGGCGCTGCCGCCCTCCCGCCACCTGCCGGAACTGGGGCAGATCGAGTTCGTCGTCATCGGCCCCGGGCCGCGCCACCCGACTGCGCAGGCCTTGATCGACGCAGTGCTGGAGAATGCGGGGCGCTTGCAGGGGGAGGTGTGAGCGGGGGAAACAAGGTCGGGGGACGGAATTCCCCCGAACCCCCATCTTTTTTCTGCGAGTGGGCATGATGGGCGCCGCTCAATGGTCGCGGTGCCTCAGTGACAATCTGTCCGCGTATATGAATTCAGCGAATCAGTAGAAGTCGGCTGAGAACTGACAAAAAGAAGATGGGGGACCGGGGGAATTCCTTCCCCCGGCCTTCCTCCCCTTATCAGGCCACGCGGTCGGCCAGCAGCCCCACCGCCAGGCCATAGTTCATCGGCGAGTTGTAGCGGCGGATCACGCGCAGGTTCGGCAGGCCGAGGAAGACCTGGCCGGAGCTGCGGGTCGGCACCGCCAGGTTGGCATCCGGCCCGTTGGCGGGCAGGGTCGAGCCATCGGCCAGGCGCCAGCCCAGTCGGCTCCACTCGGCCATCGAGCGGCGGGTCTCGGTGTCGACGCGCTGGATGTCGAAGCCGGCGGGCGGGCGCACTTCCAGCGCCCA
>Ga0308171_1002438_pt1 | contig 19636 bp, 12 predicted proteins | sample PhyGR1_FD_202135 | JGI IMG/M metagenome (GOLD analysis project Ga0308171, IMG submission 202135) | Phyllosphere microbial communities from UC Gill Tract Community Farm, Albany, California, United States - DLSLSG.R1 | ecosystem: Host-associated > Plants > Phyllosphere > Unclassified | place: USA... | reverse complement strand
TCGTCAACGGCGTCCAGGGCGTGTACCGCTCGCAGGGTGTGCCGATCCACGACAAGCACATCGAGGTCATCGTCCGACAGATGCTCCGCAAGGTCACCGTCGTCGACCACGGCGACACCGACCTGCTCCCGGGTGAGCTGGTGGACTTCAAGCGCTACCAGAACCTCAACCGCGAGGCCGTCGGCGAGGGCAAGCGCCCCGCCTCGGGTCGTCCGGAGCTGATGGGTATCACGAAGGCGTCGCTTGCGACGGAGTCGTGGCTGTCGGCCGCGTCGTTCCAGGAGACCACCCGCGTCCTGACGCAGGCGGCCATGGAGGGCAAGAGCGACCCGCTCGTCGGCCTGAAGGAGAACGTCATCATCGGAAAGCTCATCCCCGCCGGGACGGGCCTGTCGAAGTACCGCAACGTCACCGTCGAGGCGACGGAAGAGGCCAAGAGCGAGCGGTACCCCAACCGCATCTTCGCCTCGGACGGCGCGTACTCCGACGCCGACCTGAGCTACGTCGATTTCGACAGCTTCACGACGGACGACTTCACGCCCGGTAGCTACAACTGATCGCGAGGGGGCCGAGCGCACATGCTCGGTCCTCCTCCAGACGAAGGCCCTCGGCGCTCACGCCGGGGGCCTTCGTCGTGCTCGCGGCGTGTCGAGAGCGGGGTCCGGCGGGCAGGTGCGCATACCGTGGATGCGGAGGAACGGGATGGCGCGAGTCGGGGGCCGGAACGCGTGGATCGCGTGGCCGGTGGGGATCATCTGCACGGCCGTGGTCGCCGCGCTCGTCGTGCTCGCCGTCCCCGGCATCCCGGGCGCGCTCACCTTCGTCGGCAACACCCTTCGTGCCGCCGCGACCGCCCCGACATCGACGCCCGCGCCGTCACCGACTCCGGCGACGACCTGCCGCGAGCTGTACACGCCGGAGCTGTGGTCGTCGCTCGTGTGGTCACGCGTCAACCTGCTGTCCCAGCGCCGGACTCCCGCGGCCTCTACGCCCGAGGCGGTGGCCGCGTCGGGCGCGACGGTGGTCGTGACCTGCCATTGGCGTGGCGCCGCCGGCTCGTCGCTGGAGACGACGGTGTCGACCGTCAGCCCCGAGGGGGCCGCCGCGGTGCAGGCGACGCTGTCGTCCCAGGGCTTCGGATGCCAGGTCGCCGGCGACACCGTGCACTGCGAGCGTTCATCCGGAAGGGTGGTCGAGGTCCACGACCTTCGCGGTGACCGTTGGGTGTCCTCGACCCTCGTCGACTGGATGCCGGACGACTACGCCGCCATCGTGGCATCCACGGCGTTCGGCCAGGAGGACGTCAGCCGAAGATCGACGAGATGATGCTCGCCGTGTACCCGGTCGGGGCCAGGTTGGAGTACTGCGTGTCGATCAACACGTCATCGCGCCAGAAGAGGGTCCGGCCGTCGTTGACGGGATGGGTCTCGTTGATCCAGGTCTTCTCGCAGCGAGTGCCGTCGTCGGGTGTGTAGCAACTGAAGCCCTGGTTCGCCACGAGCTCGTTGAGCATGTCGAGGGCGGGGCCACGGTCCATCCGCGTGATGCGGGTGGTGAGCCTGGTGGTGTCGGCGCCGGGGTCGCCCCAGACGCAGATCAGTGAGCCGTCCGCCTGCGGACCCGACGCCCCGAACGCAGGGTCGTTCACGGGGACGGATGCCAGCTGCGCCAAGACGTCGGCGGAGAGCATCGACTTGCAGTCCGTGGGGATCTTCGCCGCCACCGCGGTCGGAGTGACCGTGGGGATGGGGGTGCTGCTCGGCGACGCCGACACCTCGACCGGGGAGCCGGACGGAGCGGGTGCGCCGCCATCCTCGGGCGCGCACGCACTGAGTGTGAGGACCGCGGCGACGGCGAACGCGGCCGACACGGCCGGGGAGAGCGCGCGACGGGGCATGCAGTCACCCTAGATGCCCCCACCGACATGAGCGACACCGACACACAACGGCACGCCTCCGACGCCCGGGAGGGAGCGCGGGTTAGCCTGATTTCGCTGATGTTTGCGCGCGTGAGGAGACCCCGATGAGCGACCCCCAGTCGTACGGCAACCCCGTCGACGAGCCGAAGGACGAGGCGCACGACGTGGTCGGACGCGCTCACGAAGGACTCGCCGAGGCGGAGGCGGCTCAGCGCGACGCGGTCGACCCCGCCGAGGCCGAGGCCGCGTGGGACGAGCGTGAGCAGCGTCCTGACGGCGCTGCCGTCGCGGCATCCTCCTCGGCGCCCGCCGCGACCGTTCACGACGCGTCCCCGGTCGCGCCCGCGAACTCTGTCGACCTCGACGACGAAGACGCGCGATGGGCCGCCTACGCCGCCTCCGCGGCGCCCGAGGCGACCGGCGGCGCCGACGCGCCCCGCGCACACGAGGACGCTCACGACGACGGCTCCGCAGCGGCGACCGCCGCGGGCGCCGCCGTCGCCGGGGGAGCCGCGGCATCCGCCTCGACGGGAACGCCGACCTCGGCCTCGGACACGCGATCCGCCGACGCCCCGACGACGGCGGCCCCCGCGGTGTACAGCAACGCGGCGCAGCCCATCTTCGTCCAGGCGCCCGAGGCTCCCCGCCCGCGTGGCAACCGCGGAGCCGCGGGTGCGATCGGCCTGCTCGCGGCCCTCGTCTTCGCGGTGCTGTACCTCGCGGCCACGCTGGGCCTGGGTCTGCTCACGGGTCGTCTCGATGTGGCCGGCCTCCCCGAGGCGGCGCTCGACGCCTTGGCCACGTGGGGCCTGTGGGTGCCGACCGTCGCCTTCTTCTTCGGCTTCTGGTTCCTCGGCGCGATCATCAACCGTGGGCGTTGGGGCCACTGGGTCGTCTGGGGCCTGGTCGTGGGCGTCATCGCCTGGGGCGGCCACCTGCTGGGTGCCCTCTTCGCGGCGCCGTTCTGGATGCTGACCGCCCGCCAGGGCGTCGACCTCCTCGTGGACAACGTCCTGGCCCCGCTCGCGATCGTGGCCTTCGTGCTGGGTCGTGAGCTCACCATCTGGTTCGGCGCGTGGGTCGCTCGACGCGGTCGCCGGGTCACCGAGATCAACGACGAGGCGCAGCGCGAGTACGAGCGCACCCTCGAGGCCGGTCCTCAGCTCTCCAGCTGAGGCGGATGCCATGACCGATGAGCCGCGACCGGCGGGGGTGACCCCGCCGGTCGCGGTCGTTTTCGCGGCCACGACTTTCGTCGCCCTCACCATCGGCGGCCTCGGTGTCGTCAGCCTGGTGCGCGACAGCGACGTCATCACGGTCGCGGGGCTGGGCCCGATCCCGGGGGTGCTGGGCATCGTGGTCTCCGTGGCGCTGTTCTCCGGCATCCTGCTCTGGGGGCTGCGCGCGAGCCCTCCCGGCTACCTCACGGCGGTTCCCTGCGCCCTCGGCGGATACATCGGGGAGCTCGGGGGAATCGTGCTCGGTGGTGTCGTCAGTGGCGCCGATCTCGCGCGCGCGGTCGCGGCAGCCGCGTCGGTGGCTCTCGGGTGGCCGGGAGCCGTGATCGCCGTCGCGGCGCTGGCGTCCGGCGCTTTCGGCGTCTTCCTGGCACGCACGCGCGGGGGGCGACCCCGGTGGGCGTGGGAGAACGACGAGGACGACGACGCAGGCGCGGCGGGAACGGGTATCGGATGACGCGCGGGAGAGCGTTCATCCCCGCTGCCCGGGCGTGTCGGGCTAGCGTAGGGGTGTGGAGCGGTCGCTCGAGACCCAGGTCGGCCAGGCGGTGGACGCCTGGCTGAAATGGCTGCCCCGGTGGGAGCCCGCGCACCACCGTGGGCGCGTCGCACCGTGCCGCCGCTGTTTCGGCTCCCCGGTGCTGTCCGCGGCCGGTCTCGGTTCCGATGTTCCCCATGGGGTGCAGCACGGCCTGTCCACCCGGGTGAAGACGATTGTGGATCACGCCGTCGCCGACTACACCTCGCGCAACCTCCCCATGCTGCAAGCCGAGCTGGACCAGCAGGCCGAACGCAACCGGCGTCGCACCTACCGCCCGTCGGAGGGTCTGGAGCCGGAGTTCGAGGGACTGCCGCTGGACCCCGAGCCCGAGCCCGGGGCGCCCTTCCTCTTCACTCTGACGGGGCTCGCGGCGGAAGAGGACGCCGTGATCCCCGCCCTCCCGCCGTTGTCGGATGCCGCCAAGGCGGCGCTGCGACAGGAGGTCGGTCTCGCCGACGACTACGCGAACATGATCGGACGTGAGGTCTGCACGATCCTGCTGCATCACCGGCTGCGGATCCAGGCCGCCATCGCGGAGTTCGTGGAGCCGCAGGTGGCGGCCCTGCTCGACGACCTCACGCGGTTCCTCGACGCTCCCTTCGACCCGCGCGACCCTGGCAGCGCGGCATCCTGACGTCGCGGCATCCTGCCGTCGTCCACAGCCTCCGGGAGCGGGGGATCGGCTTTGTTAGCATTGCCGGGTTGTCCGCCCGGTCAGGGGGACGCATCGTCCGAGAGGGGGCACCGTGCCGCAGCGCCTGCCCTCGTCGCCGCCGATCCTCCCCGGGCTCGCGTACATCCGCCCGCTCGGCTCCGGCGGTTTCGCCGACGTCTTTCTCTACGGGCAGGACATGCCGCGCCGTGATGTGGCGGTGAAGGTGCTGCCCAGCGACGTGCGCGACCCCGACCTGCTGCGCATGTTCAACGCCGAAGCCGACGTGCTCGCGCACCTCTCGGCGCACCCGTCGATCGTGACGGTGTATCAAGCCGGCATCTCCGCCGACGGTCGACCGTACATCGTCATGGAGTACTGCCCGGGCTCGCTCGCCCAGCGTTACCGCGTCGAGCGGATGCCGCTCGCCGAGGTCCTCGCCATCGGCGTGCGGATGGCGGGTGCGCTCGAGTCCGCGCACCACGCGGGGCTCGTGCACCGCGACGTGAAGCCGAGCAACATCCTCGTCACCACCTTCGGTGCGCCCGTGCTCGCCGACTTCGGGATCTCCTCTTCGCTCGTACGGCAGGATGCCGACGAGATGCTCGCGATGTCGGTCCCCTGGAGCGCTCCCGAGGTCGTCTCCGAGCAGACCGCCGGCACGGTGTCCAGCGAGGTGTGGAGCCTGGGGGCCACGGTCTACTCGTTGCTGGCCGGTCACAGCCCGTTCGAGCGTCGGGAGCGGGGGCAGAACTCGCGCGAGCAGCTGCGGCGCCGCATCGCGCGCGCGTCGTACACCGAGATCGCCCGAGACGACGTCCCGCCGGCGCTGCAGGCCGTGCTCGCGCGGGCGATGTCACGACACCCCGGCGACCGGCACGAGAGTGCGCGCGCGTTCGGCGAGGACCTCCAGCGTGTCCAGGCCGAGCTGGGGCTTCCCGCCACGGCGCTCGAGGTGCCCGCCGTCGACTGGGCGCCGGCAACCGGCGGCGTCGACTTCTCCGACTCGGCCCTGCGGGGACCTGCCCGCTCTCGCATCGAGCGCGAGGGGGCGCGCAAGCTCCGCGACCCCTCGGGCGTCACGGGGCTGGCGCGCGACGAGGACACCGATATCTCCGCGCCGTCACCGCCGTCGCACCGCGTCCTACCCTGGGCTCTTGCGGGCGCCTCGCTGGTGGCAGCGGGCGCCGTCGTGGTCGCGGCGTTGTACGCCACGGGGGTGCTGTGATGCGGCGGAGCGCCATCGCGGGCCTCGCGGCCGGCCTGACCGCCACCGCGCTCGTCATCACCGCCAGCATCGTCTGGCCGGGACTCGACGCGCAGGAGACGCCCGAGGTCGACACCTCGCTCTGGGCGCTGCAGACCGGTGAGGGCCAACGCTACGCCCGCGTGAACACCTCGGTGGGGGAGCTGGACACCGTGCGCACGGCCGGGAATCCGAGCGAGGTCGCACAGAGTGGCGACGGTGCCTATCTGTTCACCGACGGCTACAGCAAGCTGTCGCGGATCGATGAGACGCAACCGGTCGACCTCGGCGAGGAGCAACTGGAGTCGGCTCCCGACACTCCGGCGGGTACGACGTCCGCCATCACCGCGGGCGACTACGTCGTCTACCGCACCGATGCGGGCACGCTGTTCACCGGCCGGTTGAGCGAGGCCGGGCAGGCGGCATCCGAGTTCGACCCGTTCGACACCGGGGACGGCGACGCTCCCTCGTACACGGCGGATGCCATCGCGCTCGACGACCGCGGCATGCTCTTCGCGTATTCGTCGGCCGACGACTCCGTGATCCGCTACGACATCGGGGCGGACGAGGTCCGTGCGCGCGACCCCCTGGTCGGCGACCCCTCCGCGCCCCTGATCTCGGCGGCCGGTGACGCCTGGGCGGTCGTCGATGCCGCCGGCGGGCGCGCCTGGGTGCGCGGCGAAGATCCCATTGACATCGCCCTCTCCGATCAACCCGTCATCTCCGCCCCCGACCCCGACGGCGGTGTGGTCTACGTCGCCGACGAGCAGTCGTTGTGGGGCCTGCCCGTGGACGGGTCCGCGCCGCGCCGGGAGGTGGGTGCGGGCGGCGTCGTGCTCGGTCAGCCCGCGCAGCCGCTCTCGCGAGACGGTGTCGCCTTTGCGGCGTGGCTCCTGCCCGGCTCCTCCGGGGGGACCCTGTGGCGCTCCGACGCGGGCGAGGTGCCCCTCGACTACGCCGGCGCCACCCTGCCCGATCAGCGACGCCCCGTGTTCGTGGCGAACGAGAGCGCCGTCATCCTCAACGAGACTCGCAGCGGGTGGGTCTGGACGGTTCCCGACGGCGCGCTGGTCGCCTCGAGCCAGAGGTGGAGCCTCGACGACCGCACCGAGCAGGCCTCGGTGCAGAGCGACGAGCAGCTCAGCGTCGTGCTCGACCCCAAGCCGCCGATCGCGGAGCCCGACGCTTTCGGCGTGCGGGCCGGTCGCCTGGTCACTTTGCCCGTCCTGCTCAACGACCACGATCCCAACGAGGACGTGCTCAGCATCGTCGGCGAGAGCGTCACGGGTCTCGATCCGGGCTTCGGCGAGCTGAGCCTGACCGACGACGCCCAGCGTCTGGCGATACGCGTCCGCCCCGAAGCGACCGGCACCTCGACCTTCAGCTACGCGGTGACCGACGGCACCTCCTCCGACGGTCTGACGTCCGCCGCGACCACGGTGACGGTGACGGTCTCGCCCGAGACGGCCAACGCCGCCCCGGTGTGGTGCGGAGTCGACGCGTGCTTGCAGCCCTGGCCCACCCCCGAGGTCGCGCGCGGCGGCACGATCACGGTCCCCGTCCTTCCCGGGTGGGTGGACCCCGACGGTGACCCCTTGCTGTTGCTGTCGGTCGACAACCCCGGGGGCGTTGGCAGTGTCACCTCGACGCCCGCCGGTGACGTGGTGTACCAGCACGCCGATGACGGTTCGGGGGGCGAACAGACGGTCCAACTCGACGTCACCGTGGCCGACACCTCCGGTGCCGCCACGACGAAGCCGCTGCTGATCCGGGTCGCCTCCGATCCGACGCTGGCCGTGCAGTCGTTCGCGGTCGTCGACACCGTGGGCACCACCCTCACGGTCGACGTCGGCCCGCACGTCACCGGGACGGCCGGCGCTATCTCGCTCGGCTCCGTCCGCGTCCTCGACGACGCCGCGGCCACCGCGGGCGTCAACGGCGGCGGAACGGCGTTCGATTTCTCCGCGGCACAACCCGGTGTCTATCGCGTCGACTTCACCGTCTCGGACGGCGGACGCGAGGCCACCGGGACCGCGCGCATCACGCTCCTGCCCGCCGATGCTCCCGCGCAGCTGTCGACCGCGCCGGTCGTAGCGTTCGTCCGCCCCCAGGAGGACGCCACACTCGACGTGTTCTCGGCGGTGTCGAATCCCACCGGGCGCGTGCTGCTGCTCAGTGACGTCGTGGCCACGGCCGCCGAGGGCGCGTCGCTGAGCGTGGACACCGTCGGACAGAACGACCTGCGGGTGTCAGGCAGCACCGCCGGAGGCGATGCGGGCCTGCTCGGCACGGTGACTTACAGCGTGAGCGACGGCACCGACGACGAGGGCGCTCGTGTCGCCGGCGAGGCCACGGTCTACCTGCTGCCTCCCGCCCCGGAGATCGCTCCGATCGCGGTCGACGACTCGGTCACCGTCCGCGCCGGTGCCCAGGTGGACATCCCGGTCCTCGACAACGACGTGTCGCCGTCCGGCGGGCGACCGACCCTCGATCCCGGCAGCGTGACCGCCCGTCCCGCGAGCGATGCCTTGGCCTTCGCCTCCGCGGGCGTCCTGCGCTATCTCGCGCCCTCGACACCCGGATCGTACGAGGTGAGCTACCGCGTCGCGACAACGGGGGCGCCGTCTCTGTGGGACGAGGCGACGGTGCGCGTCACGGTCCTGGGCGATGACGCGAACCGCCCACCCGTGCCGGAAACGCTCCAGGGGCGTGTCCTCAGTGGCGGCACGACGACGATCCCCTTCACCGCGTTCGGCGTCGACCCCGACGGCGATGCGGTCACACTCGACCGTGTCGTCAGCCAACCCGACCGCGGCACGGCGGCGGTGTCGCCGGACGGCCTCTCCCTCGTCTACTCCTCGGTCCCGGGCGACCGCGGACAGGTCTCGTTCCGGTACCGCGTGTCCGACGCGTCCGGCGCCACGGGAGAGGGCACCGTGCGCATCGGCATCCTGGATGCCGAGGCCAATCCGAGTCCGATCACCTTCACCGATTACGTCCAAGTGCAGGCCGGCGCCGACAGCAGGCTCCGCGTGAGTCCGCTCGCGAACGACATCGACCCCACGCAGGGTCGCCTCACGCTCACCGGGGTGCGACCCGATCTTCCCGAGACCCTCGTCGACGGCGAGGACAACCCCGAGTACGCGCGTCTGGCTGCGCGGGTCGAGACGGTCAGCGACACGGGCGTCGTCATCCGGGCGGGCGACGCCCCGGCGACGATGTCGTTCCTCTACGACGTGTCCTCCGACTCGGGCAACACCGGTCGCGGACTCATCGTGGTCAAGGTGGTCCGCGAGAGCGTGCCGGACTACCCGGTCGTGGCCGACACCGTGCTCACCCTCGACAACCGCGACGACTTCGCCACGGGCATCGATGTCCTCGACGGGCGAGCGACCTGGTCGGGCGGCGAGGTCGGCGATCTCACCGTGTCGTTGTGGGGTCAGCCCGCGGACGTGCGTCTCGATGGTCGACGCATCTCGGGGGAGTTGCCGGCGACGCGGCGCATCATCCCCTTCGCGGTGACCGGCACGGTCGGCGGGCAGGATGTCACGACCTACGCGTTCCTGCGGGTCCCGGGCGACGCCGACGTCACGCTCGGGCTGCGTCCCAACGCCGCACAACGTGTCGACGAGCTGTCCTCGGTCGAGTTCGACATGACGTCCCTCGTCGCCGTCCCTCGCGGGGCCGCCCTCGAGGTCGGCACGGACGTGACGACGACCGGTGTGCGCGCGGAGGCGCGCTGCACGGTGACGGGCACGCGGGTGCGTTACGACGCGGGGACCGGCTCGCCGTGGACCGATGCCTGCACGGTACCGGTCCGCGTCGCCGGCACGGCGGAGTGGACCCTGCTGTCCGTCCCGATCAGCGTCAACGCCCGCGACCCGCAACCCGAGCTGCGGGCAGGCTCCCTCACGGTCGGACCCGGTGAGACCGCCACCTTCGACCTGCGCAACATGACGTCGTGGCAGCTGGACCGGCAGGACTGGGGCGGCATCCGCTACGGGCTCGAGTACACCGGCTCGGCGTTCTCGTCGGTGACGCTCGACGGGTCGACCGTCACCGTCACCGGGGCGGACCGCGCGGTCCCCGGCACGGAGAACGCTGCGGTCATCACCGTGACCAGCCACGATGCCGTCGCCCCCGCCCGCCTGCTGCTGCGCGTCGGTGCGGCTCCCTCCACGCTCCCGCAAGGCGGGACGACGTCGCGCCAGTGCTCGCAGGCCGACGGCTCGAGCTGCACGATCGACGTCGTCGGTGCGGACGGCGAGGTGAATCCGCTCCCGCGCACCCCGCTCGAGGTCGTGGCCGTGCGCCCCACGGGCGTGTGCAGCGGCGTGAGTTTCGCCGTCGCCTCCGGGTCGAGCATCGTCGCGTCGTGGGACGGCGACGCCCCTGGCGCGACGTGCGCGGCGAGCGTGACGCTGCGCGATGCGCAGGGCCGGGCCACGGCGGGCTCGCGCGATGCCCGGGCGGTGCTCGATCTGCAGGGCTTCCCGCGCACCCCCGCGAGCGTGCGGCAGTCGGCCTACGCCGACGGCTCTCTCACCCTGCGCGTCGACGCGGGGGAGGCGCGGCGGGCCTACCCGGGCCTCACCGGCTTCACCGTCCGCGCAGGCGGCGAGATCGTGGCTCGTTGCGCAGCCGACGGCACGTGCCCGGTTATCGCCGCACCGAACGGCGAACGCCGCGACTACGTCGTCACGGCCGCCAACGATGTCGGCGAGTCGCGGGGGTCCGTGCGCACCACCGCCTGGGCGTACGCGCCGCCGCCGCGGCCCGAGAGCGCGGACGCGACACCCGCCGTCACCGACGACGGCGCGGGCAACGTGGTCGATCTCGTGGTGCGAGGAGTGGATGCCGCACAGACGGGGTCTCTCCAGATCCGCAGCAGCACGGGTGCCGTCCAGACGGTCTCGGTCGGTCGTAACCAGTCCGACATCGCCGTCAACGGGTTCGCGGTGGGCAGCAACGCGCCGACCGAGGTGCAGGTGACGCCCGTGTCGCGCTTCGACGTCCCGCCCGGTCTCGGCGGCTCCGTCGAGGGAGGGACCTTGACGCTGCGCGCCAACGGCGTCGGCAAGCCCACCGACCTGGATCTGACGCTGACGCCGCGGGAGGCGTCCGACGGATCCACCACCATCACGGCCGAGGCGACGGCGCGCGAGAACGGCGCCGGCTCCGCTCTGCGGTACGGGATCGTCGAGGGCACGACGTGCCGGACGGGTGACGCGGGAGCACGACGCGAGTTCCCGGGCAAGCGGGACGGCGAGGAGTACACCTTCACGCTCTGCGTCGATGCCGTGTTCGGTGCCAAGACCTACGGATCGGCGACGATCACGAAGTCGGTGCGCGTCGACCAGGATCGCGCGGCCCCGCGTGGGTACACGTTCCGCGTCGGGGCGGCGCCGACCGTGGAGGTCCTCGACGGCCGCTCCGAGGCGCGGTGGCGGATCCAGTCCGAGATCCTGCAGGGTGACCCCCCGCCGCGAAACAACGACATCGTCTACACCGGGTTCGACCGCAACCGGTCGTCGGTCTTCGGTTCCGACCCCGACATTGGCGTGTACTTCCAGCACAGGCTGTGGGGCACGAGGTCCGACGTCGGTCGCGTGACCCCCGCCGCGGGCAGCGCGCCCTTCCAGGTCGTGGCCGCCGCTCGGGTGGCGTCGTGCGTCGGGGACGAGAAGCTCGACATCTCGCGCAGCTCGAGCAACGACCAGGCCCGGCTCACCACGGACGCCTCCACGGCGGTCTTCTACGACCGTGCCGGGAACAAGCTTCCGCGTGCGGAGGGCAGCGACCTCGTCCCCATCGGCGCCGCCCGCGTCGAGAACGTCATCGTCACCGTCGATTGGTCCGCGCGCGGGTGGGGACTCGACGGCGCGACCCTCGACGTGTCAGGGACCTGCTCACCCGGCACGCCCGCGTACCCCTGACCCCCGGCATCCCCCGTTCCCCCGACAGAGAGACCTACCGCCATGACGATCACCCAGGAGCAGGCCACCTGGTTCGCCCAGACCTTCTCGCAGATCGCCGACAACGTCGAGCGGGCCGTGCTCGGCAAACGGCACGTGGTCGAGCTGGTGCTCACGGCGATGCTGAGTGACGGCCACGTGCTGCTCGAAGACGTCCCCGGCACCGGCAAGACGTCGCTGGCGCGCGCCATCGCCCAATCGGTGCAGGGCACGAACACCCGTATCCAGTTCACGCCCGATCTCCTCCCCGGCGACATCACCGGGATTACCGTGTACGACCAGAAGTCGGGTCGCTTCGAGTTCCATGCGGGACCGATCTTCGCCAACATCGTCCTGGCTGACGAAATCAACCGCGCCAGTCCCAAGACCCAGTCGGCGCTGCTCGAGGTCATGGAGGAGGGTCGCGTCACCATCGACGGCGTCTCCCGGGAGGTGGGTGTCCCCTTCCTCGTCCTGGCGACGCAGAACCCCGTCGAGCAGGCCGGCACCTACCGCCTCCCCGAGGCGCAGCTCGACCGCTTCCTGCTGCGGACGTCGCTCGGCTACCCCGACCACGCCGCGACGGTGCGGATCCTCGACGGCGCTCCCGTCGCGACCGCCGACCTGCGCCCGATCATCACGCCGCAGGCCCTCGTCGGCATGGCCGATCTCGCGGCCACCGTCTACGTCGACGCGCTCGTCCTCGACTACATCGCGCGACTCGTGGATGCCACGCGCTCGGCGGACGAGGTGCGTCTGGGCGTCAGCATCCGAGGGGCGCTCGCGCTCACCCGCGCGACCCGCGCTCGCGCGGCCGCTCAGGGCCGTACCTACGCCACCCCGGATGACGTGAAGGCGTTGACGGTCGCGGTGCTCTCGCACCGGCTCATCCTGCACCCGGAGGCCGAGTTCGATGGAGTGACCCCCGAGGCGGTGATCGGCCAGGTGCTGCTCGACGTGGCACCGCCGACGCAGCGCGAGACCCAGGGGGCGCGATGACGTCCCTCCCGCGGAAGTCGCCGCCGTGCCCGAGGTGAGCCTGACCGAGTCGCGGGTGACGCGGACGTCAGCGGGGACGGTCGGCACCGGATCGCGCACCTCCATCACCTCCACGTCCACCCGGCGGTCTCGTCGCATCGTGGGTGCCGTCGTCCGAGCCGCTGCCCTGTGGCGGGCGACGACCGATGCGCTGTCGACCGCGACGCGATGGGCCGGGAGCACGATCCGTCCTGCCGGCGTCGTCGTCGTGCTCACGGCGACCGTGGGGCTGCTCGCCGGTATCGCGTTCGGGTGGGTGGAGTGGATGGTCGCCGGCAGCGCCGCCCTGCTCCTGTTGCTCATGAGCGTGCCGTTCCTCTTCGGCTCACGCGCGTACGCCGTGGATCTCACCCTCACGCACGAACGCGTGGTCGCCGGCCACGGGGTTGCGGGCGAGATCGTCGTCCGCAACGACAGCGCCCGGACCGCCTTGCCCGGCCGCCTCGACATCCCGGTGGGACAGGGCCTCGTGACCTTCGGCGTGCCGCTGCTTCGTCCGGGGCACCGCGTGACGGAGACGCTGGAGATCCCCCCTCTGCCCCGCGGGGTGGTCCGCATCGGGCCGGTGACGACCGTGCGGAGCGACCCCGTCGGGCTGCTCCGCCGCGAGCACGAGTTCGACGACGAACACGAGCTGTTCGTCCACCCCCGGACGGTGGCGCTGCCGTCGACGAGCGCCGGACTCGTCCGCGATCTCGAGGGCAGCGCGACCCGCCGACTGGTCGACGCCGACATGTCGTTCCACGCGATCCGCGAGTACGTCCCCGGCGATTCCCGACGGCAGGTGCACTGGAAGTCCACCGCCAAGACCGGGCGGCTGATGGTGCGCCAGTACGAGGAGTCGCGCCGCTCGCGCATGGCGGTCGTGCTCGGCGCCGCCGCGCAGGAGTACCTCGACGCAGACGAGTATGAGCTGGCCGTCGCCGCCGCTGCGTCGCTGGGACTGCGCGCGGTCCGCGACGCCCGCGACATCGACATCGTCACGGGATCGGAGATCCCCCGGGTGGTGAAGGGTCGCCTGCGCGCCATCCGCCACATACCCACCGTCGCGCCGCGCCAGATGCTCGACGGGTTCAGCTCCCTCGAGCGGTACGAGAACACGATGGCCGTCTCCGACGTCTGCCGACTGGCATCCGAGGCGAACGAACGCCTCTCGATCGCTTTCGTCGTCGTCGGCTCCCGCGTCCCCCTCGGGCAGCTGCGCCAGGCGGCGTTGGCGTTCCCCGTCGACACGGCCGTCGTCGCCGTCGTCTGCGATGAGCGGGCACACCCCCGCCTGCGGAGCATCGCCGGTCTGACGGTGCTCACGATCGGTACGCTCGACGACCTCTCCGGCCTTCTCCTGCGGGGAGCCACGTCGTGAGCAGGCCTCGGACCCCGAATGCCGCCCGCCCCGCGCATCTGGTCGCGGGAGCGCTCTATACGGCGGTGGTGGTCGCGCTCGCCGCGATCGCCGCATGGCCCGTGTACGCGTCGTGGTCGTTCCTCGTCCTCGTCGCGGCGGCCACCGGTACCGCCGCGCTGATCGTCGCGATCGTGTCCTGGCGGCGGTGGGGCGGAGGAGCGCTGACCGCGTGCACGGTCGGCGCCTTCGTCCTCCTGTGCGTGCCGGTCGCCGTCCCTTCGCGGCTCGGTGACCCCTCCGACATCCTGCGCGGTGTCGGAGAGGCGTTCGCCGGGGTCGTGGTGGCGTGGAAGGACCTCGTCACGGTGGACCTGCCGGTGGGGGCCTATCGCAACCTTCTCGTGCCCGCCCTCGTCGTCTTCCTCGTGGGCACGGTGCTGACGCTGTCGCTCGCGTGGCGCCCCGATCGTCGAACGAGCGCCGCGGTCGTGAGCGGGTCGCTCATGATCGGCTTCGGGCTCTTCTTCGGACGCACCTCCGTCAGCAGCCCGTTCGTCTGGGGGCCGCTGTCGCTGCCCGCGCCGGTGGAGACGGGCGTGGGACTCGGGTCGGTGCTCGCCGCCGTGCTCTGGTTGGCGTGGCGGGCGCATGACGAGCGGACACGGTCTCTGCGCCGCGTCGGCGCGGTCGCGCCGGTGCAGCCGCGTCGTCGGCGTTCGGGCACGGACCACCGGCGGACCGCCGTGGGGGCGGGCATGGTCCTCATCGCCGTCGTGGCCACTCTCGCGGTGGTGCCGGCGACGGCGGCCGACGCCGATCGGCGCGTGCTGCGATCGGGCACCGGGCCCGAGCGGCAGCTCGCCGAAGCGGTGAGCCCGCTCTCGCAGTATCGGGCGATGTTCTCCGATGCCCGCGCCGATGACGTCCTCTTCCGCGTCGACGGCGGCGACAGCCTCCCCGACCGCATCCGCGTGGCGACCCTCGACGACTACGACGGCGAGATCTTCCGATCCTCCGGCGTCGGCGAGGGGCGTTTCGTCCGCGTTCCCTCCCGGCTCGGCGTGGCACAAGGGCGACCGATCGACGTGCAGATCGAGATCGACGACCTCGGCGGGATCTGGATGCCGACGGCAGGACGCCTCGACCAGGCCACGTTCTCCGGCGCGCGGCAGGACATGCTGGCCGACCGCTTCTACTACAGCGCCGGCGCGGAGGCGGGTGTGCAGATCGCCGACGGCGGGCTCGCCCCGGGCGATCGGTATCGCTTGACCGCGTCCGAGCCGGCCGCGCCCGATGTCTCCTTCCTGGCCGCTCCCGGTGCGCCGGCGGGCGTCACCGGGGGAGAAAACCTCCGTCGGTGGGTCGACGAGCACGCGAGCGGCGACGGAGGCGCGGCACTGACCTCCCTGGTGCAGCTGCTCCGCGAGCGCGGGTACCTCAGCCACGGGCTCGCGCCCTCCGCCGGAGCGTCGACGCCCACGTGGGCGTCGGATCTCCCCGGCTACCACCTGCAGCCGAGCGCATCGGGTCATTCGATGGCTCGCATCGAGGCCATGTTCCAACGCTTGCTCGACCGCGAGGAAGATCCCCGCGCCGCGGCATCCGGGAACTTCGTCGCCGCTGTCGGCGACGATGAGCAGTTCGCCGTCGCCACCGCCCTCATCGCGCGGGAGCTCGGCTTCCCCTCGCGCGTCGTGGTCGGCACGCGCCTGTCGTCGGCCGATCCCAACCTGCCGACGTGCGAGGCCGGCGTCTGCCGTGCGCGCGACCTGAGTGCGTGGACCGAGGTCCAGGGCGCGGACGGGAGCTGGGTGGCGATCGACGTCACCCCCCAATGGGAGCGATCGCCGAGCCTGGAAGTGACCGAGCAACGCGATCCGGAGAACGTCACCGAGGTGCGGCCGGACACCGTGGACGACGTGGTCCCGCCCGACCCGCTGCAAGAGGACAACGCCCTGGACGACGAGGACCGGTCGGTGGGCGGGCCCGACCTCTCCTGGCTCTGGCCGGTTCTGCGTGTCGTGGGGATCTCTCTTCTCGCCGTCATCGTGCTGTTCGGCCCGTTCCTCGCCGTCATCGTGGCCAAGGCGCTCCGCCGTCGCAGCCGCCGCCGAGACCCCGACCCCCGCGCGGCGATCGCGGGCGGCTGGGACGAATACGTGGATGCCGGGGTCGACACCGGCCATGAGCTCCCGCCGTCATCCACCCGTCGTGAGCTCGCCGCGGCACTGGGCACGGGCGCGGGCCTGCGCCTCGCCGACGACGCCGATCGCGCCGTATTCTCCTCGACGGCGGTCACCGCGGACGAGGCGGCGGCCTTCTGGCGGACTGTCGACACCGAACGTCGCGCCCTCGCCCGCCAGCGCGGCGGATGGCGCCGGCTGCGCGCGGCTCTATCGTTGAGATCGTTCCTGCGGTTCCTTGCCCCGCGCCCTATGCGCCGACGGCCGCCGCACCGCGACGAGAGGGGGACGCGCCCGACCGCCCCACGGCGGCGCGACACGACATGAACGATTCCACCGACGCCATCCTCGCCGTCGCGACCTTTGCCCTCTGTGTGGTCCTATACGTCTGGTACGCGCTGGCGCTGTCCGCTCTCTTCGCGAAGGCGGGGGAGCGGACGTGGAAGGCATGGGTCCCCCTGGTGAACCTGGGCGCGATCCTCAAGCTCGGGGGATTCTCCCCGTGGCTCGTGCTGCTGAACCTCGTGCCGTTCTTCGGCCTGATCGCCTTCATGGTGGTCTTCATCGTCGCCGTGCACCGCATCAACGTCGGATTTGACCGCGGTGCGGGTATGACCGTGCTCGGCGCGTTGCTGCAGGTCGTGTGGGCGAGCGTCCTGGGCTTCGGAGGCGCGCGGTGGCAGGGGACGCCCGCCGCCGCGCGGAGGGCGGTGGTCGAGGAGGACTCCCTGCCCGCCCGCCGCAGCGACGACTTCTCCGGCCCGTACGTCCCGCTCGTGGGCGGATGGACGCCCGAACCGCCGGTGGCGCGCTCTTCCGACCTCGGTGCGAGTGCCGAGGCGCCGCCGTCGGCCCCGTCGGTCCTGCCCTTCGCGGCTCCCTCGGGCTCTCTCGCCGACGCCGTTCCGGCCGAGGTCGACTGGGCGCCCACGCGCAGCGGTGATCTCCCTTCCCTCCACGAGCCCGCGGGCCCTTCTCGAGCGGGAGGCGAGGATGCCGTCCCTTCCACGTCGGTGTTCGACGTGCTGGACGCCCTGCGCGCCGATGCCGGCGACGACGCGCCTGCCCGGCGCCGCACCACCGACGCTGAGCCGCTCCCGCGCGCTGACGAGAACGGCTACCAGCCGACGATCCCCCTCACGCCGGGAGTGCCGCTGCGCTCCCGCGTCTCCCCGGGAGCGTCGGGGCCGTCGTCCAGCGACGTCGAAACGCCGAGCGACGCCGAGACGCCGAGCGACGTCGAGACGCCGAGCGCCGCCGCCGACGAGGTCGCGGCCGCGTCGGCACCGGACCTGACTCCGTGGGTGCCTCCGCGCCGTGCGAGCACCCTCGGCGAGCACGCTCCGTCCGGCGATGCCCCGCTGACACGTGCCGCCGTCGATCCCGTCCCGTCGGCAGCGCCCGCCTCCGACGAGGTCGGTGTCGGTGCCGAGGAGTTCCCCGAGCTCTCCGAAGCGGTGTCTGCCGTTTCGGGCGCTCCGGATGCCGGCGCCCCCCGGTCTGCCCGGACGTCGGTCGCGGCCCTCTACACGCAGCCCGAGTTCGGAGCCGGCCCCGCGGAGGCCGACGAGATCGAGGCACTGGATCGCACGGTCGTCGCACGCCGGCGGCGCATCCCGTGGGCGCTCGTTCCGCCCAGCGGCGACGCCGTCGACCTCACGTCGTCGGTGGTCATCGTGGGACGCCGCCCCGCCCCGGACGGGGACTTCCCGGACGCGCAACTCGTGGCCATCTCGGACGAGACGCGCACCGTGTCCAAGACGCATGCGCGGCTGCAGCTGCGCGGCGATGTCTGGTTCGTGACGGATCTGAACTCGACCAACGGCGTGCTGTTCGCCACGCTCATGGGGACCGAGGTCGAAGCGCCTCCGGGCGAGGAGATCGAGGCCGGCGAGCGATTCTTCCTCGGCGACGCGGAGGTGCGGCTGTCTCGGAGGGACGCATGAGCGGCCCCTACGACAAGCCGGACGATCCCGAGGACGTGACCCTCTGGGCGGGTCGTCTGCGCGCGTGGCCGGTGGTTCCGACGGATCCGGCCGACGCGGCGGGCGCCGACGACACGGTGCGATCCCCTCGGCGCTCCGACGCGGAGGACACCGTCCGCGTCGAGCGGACGTCCGCCGTCGATGACACGGTCGACGTCCGTCGGGTGGTGAGCGAGGTCCCCGTCGTCGACACCGGACACGTCGACACCGGACACGTCGACACCGGCGCGGACGACCGGGGAGCTGTCGACGACGGAGACAGGGACGTGGGCGACATCGACACGGGTGACACCGCCGCGACGTCGCGCCGCCGCCCACGCCGAGAGGTCGACGAGGCGGATGCCACTGTCGTCGCCTCCGGGAGAGGTCGTGTCAGGGGTGAGGTCGACGAGGCGGAGGACACCGCCACGTCCGGCAGACGCCGTGTCGGGGGCGAGCTCGATGAGACAGGGGAGACCGCCGCCGCGGTGCGGCGCCGCCGGCGAGCCGCACCCGATGACGGCGAGCCGACCGCCTCCGCACGCGAGCGGCGGCCCCGCTCCGGTGGTGGTCAGGGCGAGATCACCGCGACGACATCGGGTCTCGGGAGGTCCGACGCCCCGGCGCGAGAGGCGCGCACTCCTGACATCGGCATCCCGGAGACGTACGCCCCGCACGCTGACGCGGTGGTCCGGGCTGCTCGGACGACGTCGTCGCCGCGTCGCTCGGGTCTTCCCGACGCCGCTGCGGTCCGCCCACGATCACATCGCGACCATCGACGCCGTCTGATCGCCGTCATCGTGGCCGGTGGGCTGCTGGTCGTGGTGGCGGCCGTCGCACTCGTGCTGCTCATCGGGTGAGGGCGGCGTCCGGATCGGCGCCGCGGACCGCGGGTGGCCGTCGGACGCTGGTGCACGACGCGGCCTGCGTCCGACCATCGCGTGGACACGACCCACGTTTGCCCGTACCCCCGAACAACGCGTATCATTGATCGGGTGTGCGTTCACGCGCGCCGTGCGTCATGCCTTCGGGTCGGTCGCACGGATCAACGCTCGCACCATCTCAGGGATCGACCTGCGAACAGGTCGCCCCCACGGCATATCCACCACAAACCGCTTCCGATCATTCTGACGCGCGGTGGATCACACGTGAGCCCGACACGTCATGAATCGCAAGATGAGCGAAGTGTCGGGGGAGACACGACCGCTGTCACCGTGCAGCACCTGGGTGGGACCGAGAGGGACCGCCCAGCCAATCAAGGAGAAAACGTGCCAACCATTCAGCAGTTGGTTCGCAAGGGCCGCTCGCCGAAGGTCTCGAAGACCAAGGCTCCCGCGCTGAAGTCGAACCCCCAGCAGGCCGGCGTGTGCACCCGTGTGTACACGACGACCCCCAAGAAGCCGAACTCGGCGATGCGCAAGGTCGCCCGTGTGAAGCTGCGCAACGGCACCGAGGTCACCGCCTACATCCCCGGCGAGGGCCACAACCTGCAGGAGCACTCGCTCGTGCTCGTCCGCGGTGGTCGCGTCAAGGACCTCCCCGGTGTCCGTTACAAGA
>Ga0308171_1002431_pt1 | contig 19696 bp, 19 predicted proteins | sample PhyGR1_FD_202135 | JGI IMG/M metagenome (GOLD analysis project Ga0308171, IMG submission 202135) | Phyllosphere microbial communities from UC Gill Tract Community Farm, Albany, California, United States - DLSLSG.R1 | ecosystem: Host-associated > Plants > Phyllosphere > Unclassified | place: USA... | reverse complement strand
GCCGATGAGTTCTGATCTTCCCACCACCGCGGTGCCCCTCGGCATCAGCGACCCCGTCGAGAAGGCCCGCGCGGAGCTCAAGGCCGCCCTCGCGGCGATCGAGCACAAGGCGAACCTCCCCAAGCGCGCCGTCGTCGCCACCGACCGGGCCACGCGCGAGGCGCAGGCATTCGCGCGCGACAACCCCGCCGGCGCGGCCGCGGCGGCCGTCGCGGTCGCCGTCACCGTCGGCGCCGTCGTCTGGGGGATCGCGCGGCTCATCGCCCGCTGACCCCCGCGGCGCCCCGCGCGGTCGGAGATCCCGATCGCGCGGCCGAGACCCGATCGATACGCACGCGCGAGCGTGCCTCCGCGCAGGCGGGGGTATGCTCGGAAAAGAGGCAGCGGCGATGGAGCGGGTGCTGCCGATGTTGCGTATCCGGGATGCATCGCCCGGGTGCATGATCGCGCGTCGGCCGCTCTCACGGGAGCGGCGTCGCCTCATGAGAGCCACGAAATGGATCCCGAGCCCCACACCGCAGAGTCGCAGAAGCCGCTGCGCGGCTGGCGGGTGCTCGTGCCTCGCGGCGGTCCCTGGGGAGACCAGGTGGCCGCGCTGCTGCGGTCGCACGGAGCCACGCCCGTCATCGCGCCGTTGGTCAACTTCGCCCCGACCACCGAGGTCGCCGAGCTCGACGCTGCGCTGGCGGATCTCGCCGCCGGCGCTTTCGACTGGATCACCCTGACCAGCGCCACCACGGTCGACGTGCTCTACGCCTACCGGGCCGAGATCCCCGCCCACACCCGCGTCGCGGCGGTCGGCGAGACGACCGCGGCCGCGCTGACGGCCGTGGGGTACCGCGTCGACCTCGTGCCCGAGGAGGACGACTCCGCCGCGGGGCTCGCCGAGCAGATCATCGCGATCGAGTCGGCACCCACGCGGGTGCTCGCACTGCGCAGCGAAGTGGCCAAGCCGGTGCTCACGCGCATGCTCATCGAGGCGGGGCACGAGGTGCGCAGCGTCGTGGCCTATCGCACCGTCGGTGTTCCGGTCACCGAGCGGATCGCCGCCGACGTGGCGAGCGGACGCATCAACGCCGTGCTGGTCACGAGCGGTTCGGTCGCCGAGCAGGTGGGCGAGCAGTTCCCGGACCTGCCCGACACGACCCTCGTGGCCGCCATCGGCCCCCGCACGGCACGCGACGCCCGCAAGCTGGGCCTGACCGTCGACGTCGTCGCCGCCGAGACGACGATCCCCTCGCTGATCGAGGCGATCGCGCGGCATCCCACGCCGGTCGCCGACGGCGCCGCATCCTGACCTGCCCGGCCGAGCCGCCGCGATCGTTGCGGGTCTGTGAGCATCGCGGGGCCAGCGGACTGGCAGACTGAGACCATGGTGACCCTGCTGCTCGATTCGGCGCAGCTCGAAGTCGTCCTGTCGGCGACCGAGCGTGCTGCGGCATTCCGCAAGCGGAATGCCGTCGTCGCCCGCGAGCACATCACCAAGGTGCAGCTGACCGACGACGCATGGTCGTGGCTGCGCGGCGTACCCCGCCCGGGCCTGCTGGTGCCCTCGGTCATCGCCTCCGGTTCGTTCGAGTCGGCCGGTGGCGTCGACTTCGTCCTGGTGCGCCGCCGCCGCCCGTCGGTCGTGATCGACCTGGACGGCGATCCGGAGTTCCAGCGGATGGTGCTGACCACCCGTCACGGGCTCGCGCTCGTGCGCGCGCTGCGACTCGATGTCGAAGATGAGCCGGCCGACGTGGCCGATCTCGTCACCGAGTGAGGGACGCGTCCTGGTCGGCGGGACTCAGACGACGTCGCGTCGCCACGACACGGCGTAGCCGATGAGCGCGAAGACCACGGCGTAGCCGGCGAGGACGAGCCCGCCCGCCCACCATTCGAGCGGCTCCGCGGGACCGCCGCCCATGACGGCGTAGATGCTGTCGCCGGCGAGGGCGTCGGAGGCGGCGCCGGGGAGGAAGCGCACCACGTCGCTGAGGCCGTCGACGAGTCCGGCGCCCACCCGCGCGATCGGCTCGACGAACTGCGTGAAGGCGAGGATGCCGACGACCGCGGCGATCTGGTTGCGGATGAGCGTTCCGAGCGCGATGCCCACGAGCACCCACAGGATGAGCGCGAGGACCATGCGGGCCACGAAGGCCCACGTCTCTGCGCGTCCGAGCTGCGGGTCGACACCGAACACGGCCAGCATCGCGCCGCCGGCGGCGACGGTGGACCCGACCGCGGCCAGGCCGAACACCAGACCCATCACGACGCCCGCGAGCATCTTCGCCGTCAGCGCGACGCCGCGGCGCGGGGTGGCGAGGAACGTCGGGGTGAGCGTCTTGTGGCGGTACTCGCCGGTGACCAGCAGCGAACCGATCACGAGCGGGAAGACATAGCCCATCGCCGTCGCCAGGCCGTAGACGAGGCTGGGGAGGCGCTCCCCGAGACCGGCGGGCAGGCTGGCGCCGGCGAGCGTGCCCGTCTCGCCGGCGGCGAGGATCGCGCCCATGCCCCCGGCGGTGCCGCCGATGTAGAGCACGAGGACGATCAGCAGGATCCACCACACCGAGGTCGAGAACTGCTTCGTCAGCTCGGATCGGGTCGCGTTCAGCAGGCTCACGACGCAGCCTCCTCGGGGACGCCGGCGGTGGCCGAGGGGTGCACCCGCGTTCCGCTGACCAGTTCGAGGAAGACCTCCTCGAAAGCCGGCCCCTTGCGCTGGAGCGCGGTCAGCGCGATCCCCGCCGCCGCCGCGATGCGCCCGACCGTCGCTGCGTCGGCGCCGCGGACGGCCAGTCCGGTGCGCCGCTCGTCGCTCGGGTAGCCCGCCGCGGCGAGGGCGGCACGCAGGGCCGGCCGGTCGTCGGCATCGACGACGGTCGCGATCTCGTCGGGGGGCACGACGGTGTCGATGCCGCCCTGGTAGACGAGTCGGCCGCGGGTGATGATCATGAGGGCGTCGACCGACTGCTGCACCTCGGCGAGCAGGTGCGACGAGACGAGCACCGTCCGCCCTTCCTGGGCGAGGTCGCGCAGGAACCGGCGGATCCAGCGGATGCCCTCGGGGTCGAGCCCGTTGGTGGGTTCGTCGAGGACGAGCACGCCGGGGTCGCCGAGCAGCGCGTACGCCAGTCCGAGACGCTGGCGCATCCCGAGCGAGAACCCGCCGACCTTCCGGCCGGCGACGTCGCCGAGCCCGACCAGCCCGAGGGTCTCGTCCACGCGCGAAGCCGGGATGCCGGCGGCATGGGCGTAGACACGCAGGTGGGCGGCGGCGGACCGCCCGGGGTGGAAGCTGGAGGCCTCGAGGACGGCTCCGACGGTCTGCAACGGGTGCCGCAGGTCGCGATACCGCTGCCCGCCGATGGTCGCCGATCCGGAGGTGGCCGAGACCAGCCCGAGCAGGATCCGCAGGGTGGTGGTCTTTCCGGCGCCGTTGGGGCCGAGAAAGCCGGTGACGGTGCCCGGCTCGACGCGGCCCGACAGCGCGTCCACGGCCGAGACGGGGCCGAATCGCTTGGTCACCGCGGAGAATTCCACGACCTGTCCGCTTGTCATCGCACCCCCTCTGGCCGGATGGTATACGCCCCATCCTGCCCGACGCGCCGTGCCGATCGCGAACCGCGGCACTCCGGAGCCGTTTCGAGGCGGGCGCTCGCCGGGGGTAGCGTGACGAGGGTGACCGCCGCCGCCGCATCCGATTCGCACGTCCGAGTCCGCGTGGATCGCGCGGTCGGTCACCTCACCCTCGACCGGCCCCGCGCCATCAACGCGCTCGATCTCGGCATGGTCCGCGCTCTCGCCGCGGCGCTGGACGCCTGGGAGCACGACCCGGGCGTCGACGCCGTGCTGCTGGACGGCGCGGGTGATCGCGGGCTGTGCGCGGGCGGAGACGTCCGGGGGCTGCACGATCAGATCGTCGGCGGTGAGGTGGACCGGGCCGCGGAGTTCTTCCGCGCCGAGTACGCCCTCAACGCCCGCATCGGCTCGTACCCCAAGCCCGTCGTCGTCATCGCCGACGGAGTCACGATGGGCGGCGGGATCGGGCTGGCCGGCCATGCCGCCGTTCGGGTGGTGACCGAGCGGTCGCGCCTGGCGATGCCCGAGGTGCGGATCGGGTTCACGCCCGACGTCGGCGGGAGCCTGCTGCTCGCGCGCGCCCCCGGACGCATCGGCGAGTACCTGGCGCTGACGGGCGAGACGATGGATGCGGCGGATGCCGTGTACGCCGGGTTCGCCGATCACCTCGTCCCCGCCGATCGGCTGGACGATCTCCACCACGCGCTCGTCTCGCGCGCCGACCCGCACACCGCGACCGAGCTCGTGCTGCTGTTCGACGAGACGGCCGGTCCGTCGTCGCTGGAGGCGGCGCGAGCGTGGATCGACGACGCCTTCGCGGCCGACACCGTCGACGAGATCATCCAGCGGCTGCGCGACCGTCCGGAGGAGGCGGCGCACGAGGCCGCGCGGGCGCTCGACGCGTTGCCGCCCACCGCCCTCGCCGTCACGCTGGCGGCCGTCCGCTCCGCGCGGTCGGTTCCCGACCTCCGGGCCGCGCTGGCGCAGGAGTACGGCCTGGTGATGTGGTTCGCCACGACCCAGCCCGACCTCGTCGAGGGCATCCGGGCTCGCCTGGTCGACAAGGACGGCGCACCGCGCTGGTCGCCCGCATCACGGGCGGACCTGCCCGCCGACATCGTCGAGCAGGCGTTCGCGTTCGAGCCCGCCCCGGCCCTATGGACTGACTGAGTCCCGGCGGCCGGGCGAGCTTCGCCCCGACGGGACGTAATAGTCTCGGGATGCCGTGCGCCCGTCCCCCGACGAGAGCGCGCGGCGCGAGGGAGGTTCCGTGTTCGACAGTCCGCTGTCCGCGTCGGCGTACGACGTGCTCGGGGTCGCCCACGACGTCGACGACGACGAACTGCGACGCGCCTACCGGCTGCGCCTGCGGCAGACCCACCCCGACACCGGCGGCGACGCCGTGCAGTTCGTCCAGGTGCAGCGCGCGTGGGACCTCGTGGGGACGGCGGCCGCCCGGGCGTCGTACGACCGGGGCCACGGCTTCGCCGACGCCCCGTCGTTCTCGCCGGATGCACCGACCTGGCGTCCGCCGCAGCGACCGGCCGACACCCGGCCGCGTGCCCGCTCGTTCGGGCAGCCGGGCGGGTGGCGCCGCGAGCGGTACCTCACTCTCATCCGCGAATGGGTCGGCCGCGGCGCACCGCTGGAGGATCCGTACGACCCGGCGCTGGTCCGCACGGCCCCCCACGAGATCCGCCGCCTCCTCGCCGACGCGCTCGCCGAGGAGGCGACCGCCCGCGTGGTCGCCGATCTCGGGATGGGGTACACCGTGTGGCACGATGTCGCCGCCGACCCCCGCGACCCCGAGGTCAAGCTCGACCACGTCGTCCTCGGGCCGTCGGGCCTGTACGCCGTGCTGTCGGAGGACTTCGGCACCCCCGTCCGCACGCGTCGAGGCGACCTCATCGGCGACGGCGTGGACGCCCCGGTCGCGACCCTGGTGCACCGGGCGCGCGCCCTCGGCCGCGCGGCGCGGGTGAAGTTCAGCGGCGCCATCGTCGTGCTGCCCGACGACGACGTCGACCAGGCGATCGAGGAGCTCGGTCGCGTGCGCGGCCTCGCCGTGGCCGTCGCGGGACGCTCGGCGCTGTCGACGGTGCTGCGGCGCGGCGTCGCCGGGGCGCGCGATCTCGGCGGCAACGAGCTCTTCGACGTGCGCACCCGGCTGCAGCAGACCGTGCGGTTCGTCTGATCCCGCTCAGTCGATGAGTCCCCAGAGCTCGAGCGGGTGGCTCAGCCGCCACCACGCGTCGGGGTCGGGGAGGTCGCCGGCGAGCCTGAGCGGGGTCGAGGCCGTGCCCAGCGGCCCGGTGAGGGTCAGCTCGCCGACCGGATCACCGGCGGTGCGGTCGTCGCCGAGGTCGAACTCGGCCGCGGTCTGCGCGCCGTCGCCGTTCCACAGGGCCACGCGCACGTCGGCGTCGGTCACGATGTCGGCGGTCGCCCCCCACGGGGTCGTCGCCGTGCCGGCCAGGGTGCCACCCGGAAGCGCCGGTGAGGCCGCGACCTCGGCGAGGGTGCGCTCGAGGAGCGCGGCGGTGGCCGCGTGCCGCGTGTCGTCGTCGGGCTGTCCGAGGGCGACGGCGTAGGCCCGCACGCGCGTTCCGTCGAACATCGCGTCCTGGGCGGCGACGAGGTTGAACGAGCCGAACAGGCTGCCGGTCTTGACCCCGACCACGGCGGGGTCGGCGAGCAGCCGGTTGGTGTTCTCGATCAGACCGGCACCGGGAAGGTCGACCGACCGCTGCGCGACGATCTCGGCGATCACCGGATGAGCCATCGCGGCACGGCCGAGGGCGACGACGGATGCCGGATCGGCGCGGTTGTCGGGATCGATCCCGCTCGAGTCGACGACCGCCACCCCGGCGAGCCCGTGCTCCTGCAGCCAGGCGTTGGCGGCACCGGCGTAGACGTCCTCGTTGGGCCACAGCTCGGACACGAGCCGGTCGGCGTAGTTGTTGGCCGAGCCGATCAGCACGCCCTGCAGCAGCTGGTACTGCGTGAGCGTGCCGCCCGCCGGAACGTCGAGGGCCGACTGGTCGTCGGCCAGGTACGAGAGGTACTCACGGCGGTCCGCGGCGGTGAAGGCGAAGGCCGGGCCTTGCTCGCCGGCGGCGAGGGGCATCTGGTCGAGGACCACCAGGGCGGTGACGAGCTTGGTGATGCTCGCGATCGACGTGGGCTCGTCGCCGGTGGACACCGTCGCGCCCAGGCCGTCGACGGCGGTGGCTCCGGCGCCCTCGGCGGGCCAGGCCGGCGCGGCCGCGACGGCGGCGGGAGCCGCGACGACGGCCGGCAGCACGTCGGGTGCCACAGCGCTCAGCGGCCACAGCAGGGTGGCCGCGGCGTATCCGCCGGTCACGAGGGCCGCGACGCCCACGGCCGGCAGCGCGGCGCTCGCGCGCACCGGTGAGCGGCGGGGACGCTCGGCGAGCAGATCGGCGTGGGCCAGCGCGTACGGTCCGGCCGATGCGGCGAGATCGCCGCGGGTGCTGCGACCGGCCACCTCGTCGTCGTCGACCCACGCGAGCGCCGTGCGAGCGGGGGCGGCGCGGCGCTCTCGTGACGCGCGCCGCGTCGCCGCTGGCGCGTCGGGAGAACTCACCCGCCCAACGTACCCCGCGGCCGCGACGTATACTTCATCCACAACCACGGGAGTCCGGTGAGCCGGGCTGAGAGGAAGCGATCCACGCTTCGACCGTCGAACCTGATCCGGATCATGCCGGCGCAGGGAGGAGAGAAGATGAACGCTGCTGCGTCCACCACGACCGGGCCCACGGGCCACCGCCCCGCCACCACGGGCCGCTTCCGCTGGCGCGTGGTCGACATCGTCATCGCGAGCGTGATCGGCGTCGCCTGCGCCGCGGTTTTCCTGCTGTGGAACGTCGGCTACGAGGCACCCTCGTCGCTGCTCACGCCGCTGCTGCCGGGCGTCCAGGGTCTGCTCGCCGGTCCATGGCTCATCGCGGGCGTGCTCGGTGCGCTGATCATCCGCAAGCCGGGTGCGGCGATCTACACCGAGCTGCTCGCCGCGGTGATCTCGGCCCTGGTCGGCAACCAGTGGGGACCGCTGACGATCGTCTCGGGCATCGTCCAGGGCCTCGGAGCCGAGCTGGTCTTCCTCCTCTTCCTCTACGCGTCGTGGCGGTTGCCCGTCGCGATGTTGGCCGGGGCGGGGGCCGGGCTGGCGTGCGGCATCAACGACCGCGTGCTGTGGTATCCCGGCGCCGACACGCTCTTCACCTCCGTCTACATCGCCTCGACGACCGTCTCGGGCGCTGTCATCGCGGGGCTGGGCGCTTGGCTCATCACGCGCGCCCTCGCCCGCACCGGAGCGCTCAGCCGCTTCGCCGCGGGACGCGAAGCGGCCACGCGCGTCTGACGGTGGCCGGACCGGGGCCGTCGGGGCCGGCGACCCTCGAGGCTCGCGAGTGGGGGTGGCGCTACGCGACCCGTCGGGCCTGGGCGGTGCGCGAGGCGACCTTCCGCATCGAGGCCGGCGAGCGCGTGCTCCTGCTGGGCCCCTCCGGCTCGGGCAAATCCACGCTGCTCCAGGGACTGGCCGGCGTGCTCGGCGGAGCCGACGAGGGCGAGCAGCTCGGCGCGGTGCACGTCGACGGCCGACCGGCGGCGGCGGCGCGCGGGCGCACCGGCCTGGTGCTGCAGGACCCCGACAGCCAGACCATCCTCGCCCGGGTCGGTGACGACGTCGCATTCGGATGCGAGAACCTGGGCATCCCGCGCGGTGAGATCTGGCTGCGCGTGCGCGCGGCGCTCGACGCGGTCGGGCTCGACGTCGCGCTCGACCGGGCGACGTCGGCGCTCTCGGGCGGTCAGAAGCAGCGGCTCGCGCTCGCCGGCGTCATGGCCATGCGTCCGGGGGCGCTGCTGCTGGACGAGCCGACGGCCAACCTCGATCCCGACGGCGTGAGCGAGGTGCGCGACGCCGTGGCGCGCGTGCTGGATGCCACCGGCGCCACCCTCGTGGTGATCGAACACCGCATCGGGGCGTGGCTGCCGCTGGTGGACCGGGTCATCGTCCTCGGTGAGGGCGGTGGGGTCGTCGCCGACGGCACCCCCGCGGCCGTGCTCGAGGAGCGCGGCGCGGAGCTGGCGGCCGCGGGCGTGTGGGTGCCCGGCATCCGTGCGGCCTATCCGCCGCCCCCCGTCGCGGCGCCGGGCCCGGCCCTGGTGACGGGGGACGCCCTCGTCGTGGGTCGCGGCCGGGCGGCCGCGGGCCCGCTCGACCTCGAGATCCGTGCCGGCGAGGTGCTGGGCGTGGTCGGAGCCAACGGCGCCGGCAAGTCGACCCTCGGGCTGACGGTGGCCGGGCTGCTCCCCGCGGTGGGCGGGACGGTCGCCGCAGCGCCCCAGCTCGCCGCCGGCGCCGCCGTGGCGGGTTCCCGGTGGCGCCGCGCTCGCCGTGGCCTGGCGAACCGCGCCGATCCGGCCGCGTGGACCTCTGCCGCGCTGCTCACCCGCATCGGCGCGGTGCTGCAGGAGCCGGAGCATCAAATCCTCCGCACCACCGTGCGGGACGAGCTCGAGGTCGGTCCGCGGGCGCTCGGTCTGGCCGAGTCGGAGGTCACCGCCCGCGTCGACGATCTGCTCGCCCGGCTGCGCCTGGACCGGCTCGCGGCGGCGAACCCCTACACGCTCTCCGGCGGTGAGAAGCGTCGGCTGACCGTCGCAGCCGTCCTCGCCGCCCGGCCGCGGGTGGTGGTCCTCGACGAGCCCACCTTCGGACAGGATGCGCGCACGTGGGCCGAGCTGGTCGCGATCATCGCGGCGCTGCGCGACGGCGTCGACGACCGGGGTCCGCTCGCTGTCGCGGCGATCACGCACGACGAAGCGGTCCTCGATGCGCTCTCCGCCCGCCGGTTCGAGCTGCGTGCCGCGGCGGCACCCGCCGGTTCCGGGGGAGTGCGCCGGTGAGCGCTCCGGCACGATCCGCCCCGCAGGACCCGCCCGCCGGGCGCGGTGTCGCCTCGCTGAACCCGGTGGCGAAGCTTGCTGCGGCCCTGCTCATAGCGCTGCCGCTGGTCGTGACGATCGACCCGGTGTCAGCGGGGGTCGCCCTGGTGCTCGAGCTGCCGCTCCTGCTCGCGTCGGGGGTGGGCTGGCGGCGCTTCTGGCTCCGCACCCTCCCGCTGTGGCTCGCGGCCCCCGCGGCTGCGGTGACGATCGCCCTCTACGGGCAGCAGAGCGGTGACGTGCTGTTCTCCTGGGCGTTGGCCACCGTCAGCGAGGGGTCGCTCGGCCTCGGGCTGGCGGCGGCGCTGCGGGTGCTGGCGATCGGGCTGCCCGCGGTCGTGCTGTTCATCACCGTCGACCCCACCGATCTGGCCGACGGCCTGGCCCAGATCCTCCGGCTGCCCGCGCGATTCGTCGTCGGTGGGCTCGCCGGAATGCGGATGCTCGGGCTGCTGGCCGAGGACTGGCGCTCGCTCGGCCTCGCGCGGCGCGCTCGCGGGGTCGCCGACAGCGGACGCCTGCGGCGCGCGGCGGGCATGGCCTTCGCGCTGTTCGTGCTCGCGATCCGGCGGGGCTCGTCGCTGGCCACGGCGATGGAGTCCCGGGCGTTCGGCGCACCGTCCCCCCGCACCTGGGCACGTGCGTCGCGCCTCGGTGCCGGCGACGTCGGGCTGATGGCGGCCGGACTGGCGATCTCGCTCATCGCCCTCGCGGCCTCGGTCTCGGTCGGAGCGTTCCACCCCGTCTTCGGTCCCGCCTGAGCCGCCAGGCACCGGCGTGCCCCATCGCGGCTCAGGCGGCGGCCGCGGTCTCCACGACCCGGCGGGCGACGGATTCCTCGACGACGAGCTCGGTGATCAGGCCCGCCGCCAGCGCGCCGCGCAGCGCGTCGAGCTTCGACAGGCTCGACACCGCGCACAGCCGCCGGGGGATGCGGCGGATGGCCTCGAGCGTCGGCCCGCTCGAACGCGCGTTGAGCTCGATGCCCGTGGCCGAGCCGTCGAGGCGGTAGAACACGGTCGCGCAGTCACCCACGACGCCGTCGCGCAGCAGCGCACGCAGGTCCTCGCCGGTGAGGTAGCCGCCGGCGTAGACGTGCGAGGGCACGTCGGCGTGCGGAGATCCCAGTCCGAAGACGAACACCTGCACGCGGGACTGGGCGTCCAGGACCCGTCGGATGGAGCGCTCGCGCCACAGCAGCTGCTTCGTGAGCGGATCGTCGAACAGCGCCGGGACGGGGAACTGCTGCACGTCGGTGCCGAAGGCCTGCCCGAACCGTTCCAGGATGGCGCCGGAGTAGGAGATCCCCGACGTCGACTCGTTCGCGGCTCCGTTCATCTGCACGATCTGCGAGTCGTGCAGCCGTTTCGTCGGCAGGTGGCGGGCGATCGCCGAGACGGTCGCTCCCCACGCGATGCCGATGCTCGCGTCCGGGTCGAGCGTCGAGGAGAGCACGTGGGCGGCGGTGCGCGCGGTCCGCTCGAGCCGTTCCGCATCGGCAGCGCGGGCCGGCGTGCTCACGACGTGCACCGAGATCCCGAACCTCTCGGCGAGGCGTCGGGCGACGACGGAGTTGGCCTCCTGGGGTGAGTGGACGGTGATCTCGACGAGCCCGATGTCGCGGGCGAGCGCGAGCAGCCGCGACACCGACGAGCGCGACAGCGACATCTCGGCCGCGATCTGGTCCATCGTGCGCTCCTGCACGTAGTACAGCTGCGCGGCGCGGAGCGCGTCCTGCGTGCGCGCCTCGGCTTCGGCATCCCCGCTCATCGATCCCCGTCCTGCACGTTCGTGCACCGCTCCGACATCCCTGCACGTTCGTTCAGGTGCGTTGCGCATCCGTGCGGCGGCACCCCAGTGTAGAGGGGACAGCCGTGGAAGAGGACGCATGATGACCGAGCCGACGACGACCCCCCGATCGAGCATCCAGGCCTTGCGTGCGCGCCCTCACGCCGAGGTCCTCATCATCGGGGGAGGCATCAACGGCATCGCGACCTTCCGGGATCTCGCCCTGCAGGGCGTCGACGTCGCGCTCGTCGAGCGCGGCGACTACGTCAGCGGGGCGTCGTCGGCGTCGAGCCACATGATCCACGGCGGCGTGCGCTACCTCGAGAACGGGGAGTTCCGGCTGGTCCGCGAATCCGTCACCGAGCGAAATCGCCTCGTGCGCAACGCCCCGCACTTCGTCAAGCCCCTGCCCACCACCATCCCGATCCACCGCACGCTCTCGGGGATCCTGGCGGCGCCGTTCCGGCTCCTGGTCACCCACGGGCGCGGCAAGCCCCGTGAGCGCGGCGCGCTGCTGATCAAGCTCGGGCTGACGATGTACGACACGTTCTCGCGCGACGGCGGCGCGGTGCCGCGGCACACCTTCCACGGACGCCGTGCCTCGCGCCGGACGTTCCCCGAGCTCGACGACCGGTTCCGCTTCACCGCGACCTACTACGACGCCTCGATGCACGACCCCGAGCGGCTCGCCCTCGACGTGCTGCGCGACGGGATCCGCGAAAAGTCCGCACGTGCGGCCAACTACGCCCCGGTGGTCGGGTCCGACGGCTCGTCCGTGACGATCCGCGACGACGTCACCGGTGAGCAGTTCGCCTTCACGGCCGACGTCATCGTCAACACGAGCGGCCCGTGGACCGACATCACCAACGCCGCCCTCGGCTCGCCCTCGCGGTACATGGGCGGGACGAAGGGCTCGCACATCGTCCTCGACAACCCGGCGCTGCTGGCGGCCACCCGCGGCAACGAGATCTTCTTCGAGGCCGCGGACGGCCGGATCGTGCTGATCTATCCGCTGAAGGGGCGTGTCATGGTCGGGACGACCGACATCGATGCCGACCCCGCGGAGAAGACCGTCTGCACCGACGACGAGATCGACTACTTCTTCGGGCTGATCGCGCAGGTCTTCCCCGACCTCACCGTCGAGCGCTCGCAGATCGTCTACACCTTCTCGGGCATCCGGCCGCTGCCGCGCCACGACGACCTCGCACCCGGGTTCGTCTCGCGCGACTACCGCATCGAACGGGACCGCCTCGGCGACGTGCCGGTGCTCAGCCTCGTGGGCGGCAAATGGACGACGTTCCGCGCCCTCGCCGAGCACCTGACGACCGACGTGATGCGCATCCTCGGACGCCCGCGTCGCGTCGGCACCACCGACCTCGCGATCGGCGGCGGCGCGGGCTACCCCCGCACCGACGCGCAGCGCGTGAAGTGGCTCGAGGCGCACCGCGGCGCGCACGCCGCCGCGTTCGCCGACCGCATGCTGGAGCGCTACGGCACCTACGCCGCCGAGGTCCTCGCCGCCCTCCCCGTCGAGCAGCGGCCGCTCGAGCACGTCCCGGGCTACTCGGCCGAGGAGATCGCCTTCCTCGCCGAGCGCGAGGAGGTCGTGACGCTCCTGGACCTCCTCCTCCGACGCACCCACATCGCCTTCGTGGGCGGGGTGAGCACCGAGGGGCTCGTCGAGGTCGCCGAGGCGGCAGCACCCGCGCTCGGATGGGACCGCGAGGCGGTGCAGGCTCAGGTCGACGAGACCGCCGCCGCCCTGCTCGCACTGCATCGCATCGACGTGCGCACCTCGGGTCTCGCGCCGCTGCGCGCCTGACCCGGACCTGGAGACAGCCCCTCGATCCGACCTTCACAGACAAGGACGTCGCACCATGACCGAGTACATCATCGCCCTCGACCAGGGCACGACCTCCAGCCGCGCCATCATCTTCGACAAGAAGGGCTCGATCGTCTCGGTCGGCCAGAAGGAGCACGAGCAGATCATGCCGCGTGCGGGGTGGGTCGAGCACGACCCGATCGAGATCCGCGACAACATGCGCGAGGTGATCGGCATCGCGCTGGGACGGGCCAACCTGACCCGGCACGACATCGCTGCGATCGGCATCACCAATCAGCGTGAGACAGCCGTGGTCTGGGACAGGAACACCGGCATCCCGGTCTACAACGCGATCGTCTGGCAGGACACCCGCACGCAGCCGATCGTCAATCGGCTGGCCGGCGACGAAGGAGTCGAACGGTACAAGGACATCGTGGGCCTGCCGCTGGCGACGTACTTCTCGGGGACCAAGATCGTCTGGATCCTCGAGAACGTCGAAGGAGCGCGCGAGAAGGCCGAGGCGGGCGATCTCATCTTCGGCACCACCGACACCTGGGTGCTGTGGAACCTGACCGGCGGCCCGTCCGGCGGTGTGCACGCGACCGACGTCACCAACGCCTCGCGCACGCTGTTCATGGACCTCGAGACCCTTGGATGGCGCGACGACATCCTCGCCGACTTCGGTGTGCCGCGCTCGATGATGCCCGAGATCCGCTCATCGAGCGAGGTCTACGGCGAGGCCCGCGACACGTCACTGCTGCGCGAGACGCCGGTGGCCGGCATCCTCGGCGACCAGCAGGCCGCGACCTTCGGGCAGGCGGCGTTCGACGCGGGTGAGAGCAAGAACACCTACGGCACCGGCAACTTCCTCATCTTCCAGACCGGCACCGAGATCGTGAAGTCCGAGAACGGCCTGCTCACCACCGTCGGCTACAAGCTCGGCGACGGCCCGACGCACTACGCGCTCGAGGGTTCCATCGCCGTGACGGGGTCGCTGATCCAGTGGCTGCGCGACCAGCTCGGGATCATCTCGACGGCGCCCGAGGTCGAGCAGCTCGCGCTCTCGGTCGACGACAACGGCGGGGTGTACTTCGTGCCGGCCTTCTCGGGCCTGTACGCGCCGTACTGGCGTTCCGACGCGCGCGGTGCGATCGTCGGCCTGACCCGCTACGCCAACCGCAGCCACCTCGCGCGTGCGGCGCTCGAGGCCACCGCGTTCCAGACCCGCGAGGTGCTCGATGCCGTCAACGCCGACTCCGGCGTCGACCTGACCGAGCTGAAGGTCGACGGCGGCATGATCGCCAACGACACCCTCATGCAGTTCCAGGCCGACATCCTCGGTGTGCCGGTCGTACGCCCGGTCGTCGCCGAGACCACCGCCCTCGGCGCGGCCTACGCGGCCGGTCTCGCGGTGGGGTTCTGGAACGACCTCGACGAGCTGCGGGCCAACTGGCAGGAGGACAAGCGCTGGACGCCGAACGACGACGTCGCCGAGCGCGAACGGCAGCTGCGGCTGTGGAAGAAGGCCGTCGAGAAGTCGATGGACTGGGTCGACGACGACGTGCGCTGAGCGCTGTCGTCAGAGGGGCAGGGCGAAGCAGACCGAGCGGGGCATCGTCTCGGCGTACGGCTCGTAAACCGGGATGCGGGTGAAGCCCATCGACGCGTACAGTGCGATCGACTCGGGCTGCTGCAGTCCGGTCTGCAGGATGACGCGCGCGGCGCCGTCCGCGCGGGCGAGGTCGCAGGCGCCGGTCACGAGCGCGCGCGCGATGCCCCGACCCCGGAATCCGGCTCCGACGATCAGCCGCTTGATCTCGTGCTCGGTGCCGAGGCGGCGGAGGATCACCTGGCCCGCGGGGGTCTCGGCGTCGGCGCCGTCTTGCGGTACCAGTGCGATGAGCGTCGCGACGACCTCGTCGGGGTGCAGCGCCAGAGCGCGCGCCCGCGCGCGGCGGCGCTCGTCGGGCTCCTCGCCGTGGAACCCGTCGTAGCGTGCGCCGAGGTCGGCGTCGAGCTCGCGGCGCAGGGCGCGGGCGCGCAGGTCGTCGAGGGGCACCGCCGCGATGCGCCAGCTCACGTGGCGTCCCACAGTGCTCGGTAGTACGCCAGGCGCTCCGGATCGGGCTCGATCCCATACGCGTCGATCAGCGTCTCCTCCCACCCGGTGCCGTAGTTCCAGCCCGTGCTCATCGCCGCCACGGCGATGTCCGCCCAGCGGTCGGCGACACCGAGCGCACCGAGGTCGACGTGAGCGAGCCAGCGGCCGTCGGCGCCGATCAGGGTGTTGGGGCAGCAGGCGTCCCCGTGGCAGACGACCAGGTGATCCACGGGTGGCGGCGTGCGCAGCCCGGCGGGCACGTCGACGCCGCGAGCGGCAGCGTTGTCGAGGCGTGCGTCGACGCCCCACACGAACGGGCAGTCGCTCACCGGGAGGGCCTCGTGCAGGGCGCGCAGGGCGGTGCCGACCGCGCGCACCGCGGTCTCGGGCTCCGCGAGCCAGCGCGGGTCGACCGCTGAGAGGCCGGGGAGGGCGCGGGTCACCAGCCACTCGACGTCGTCGTCCTCGCCCGCGTCGAGCACCGTCGGCACGGGCGTGTAGGCGGCCGCCCACCGGATCCGGTCCGCCTCGGCGCGCATGGAGGTCTCGAGGTTGCGCGGGCCGACCTTGACGACGCGGTCGCCGGAGGCGAAGGTCACGCCGCCGATCGGGTTGCGCCACAGCGGCGTCCGCGGGGCGGGACCGGCCAGCAGGTCCAGCCGCCGGGCCACGTCGGGTCGCATCGGCGCATCGAGATCAGGAGGAGGCATCGGCACCCGACCATCCTGCCCGCAGCCGTGCGGGCGTGGGGCGTGCCGCGGCGTTCTAGGCTGGAGGAGAGTTCGAAGGAGAACCTATGGACATCCCCGGAGCCGCGGCCCTCGTCACGGGCGGAGCGAGCGGTCTCGGCCTGGCCGCCGCTCGGCGCCTCGCCGCCGAGGGCGCGCACGTCACGATCCTCGACCTGCCCGGCTCCGCTGGCCCCGACGTCGCCGCCGAGCTCGGGGGAGCCTTCGCCGCCGCCGACGTCACCGACCCCGACCAGGTCGCCGACGCGGTCGCGATCGCCGCCGCATCCGCACCTCTGCGCATCGTCGTCGCCTGCGCCGGCATCGCGCCGCCCGCAAAGGTCCTCACGCGAGAGGGCGAGCCCACCCCGCTGGCGGACTTCGAGCGCATCGTGCGCATCAACCTCGTCGGCACCTACAACGTCATCGCGCAGGCGGCCGCGGTCATCGCCCGCACCGATCCGACCGGCTCCGGGGATCGTGGCGTCATCGTGAACACCGCATCGGTCGCCGCGTTCGACGGTCAGATCGGGCAGCCGGCCTACGCGGCCTCGAAAGGCGGTGTCCACGCGATGACGCTGCCGATCGCGCGCGAGCTCGCCCGCTTCGGCATCCGGGTCTGCACGATCGCCCCCGGCATCATGCAGACCCCGATGCTCGCTGCCCTCCCCGAAGCCGCTCAGGAGTCGCTCGGGCATCAGGTGCCCTACCCGCAGCGACTCGGCGAGCCCGACGAGTTCGCCGCGCTCGCCGTGCACATCGTCGAGAACGGGTACCTCAACGGCGAGACGATCCGTCTCGACGGGGCGATCCGGATGGCCCCGCGATGAGCGACACCGTCCTGCTGACCAGAGAGGGAGCTCTCGCCCGCATCACCCTCAACCGGCCCGCCTCGCTCAACGCGGTCGACGCCGAGATGGCCGCCCGCTGGCGCGAGGTCGCGTCCGAGGTCGCCGCCGACGACACCGTCGGCGCGGTCGTCCTGGATGCCGCGGGGCGAGCGTTCTGCGCCGGCGGCGACGTCGTGTCGATGGCGACGACGGGGCTCGGCGGGGTGGAGGTGACGCGGATGGCCCGCGTCATCAACGAGGGCATCGTCGCGCTCACATCCAGCTCCGTGCCGGTCGTCGCGGCTGTGCAGGGAGCGGTCGCCGGTGGCGGGCTCGGGCTGATGCTCGCCGCCGACTACATCGTCGCCGCGCCCGCCGCCGCGTTCGTGAGCAGGTACGCGGCCATCGGGCTGACCCCCGACCTGGGGGTGTCGACGCTGTTGACCGCTGCGGTGGGGCAGCGGCGCGCGCTCCGGCTCCTGCTGCACGACACGACCCTCGACGCCGAGACCGCGCTCGACTGGGGTCTCGTGACCGAGGTCGCCGAGAACCCCGGGGAGCGCGCCGCCGAGCTCGCGGCCAGCTGGCTCACCGGTGCGACGGCCGCCTTCGGCCAGGCCAAGCGCCTGGTCCGCGCCGGTTCCGGACGCTCGTTCACCGCGAGCCTCGACGACGAGGCCCGCACCATCGGCGCCCGATTCGACACCGACGAGGCGCGCGCCCGGATCGACGCGTTCGCTGCGGCATCGGCACGTCGGTCCCGACCCCAGGAGATGTCATGACCCAGACCCGGCCCCTCGCGGGCAAGACCCTGCTCATCTCGGGCGGCAGCCGAGGCATCGGGCTCGCCATCGCGTTGCGCGCCGCCGGCGACGGCGCGAACATCGCGTTGCTGGCCAAGACCGATCAGCCGCACCCCAAGCTCGAGGGAACGGTGCACAGCGCCGCCGCCGCGATCGCCGCCGCGGGCGGGCAGGCGCTTGCCATCGTCGGCGACGTGCGCGACGAGGACTCCATCACCGAGGCGGTGCTGAAGACCCAGGGGGAGTTCGGCGGGATCGACATCGTGGTCAACAACGCCTCGGCGATCGACCTGTCGGGGACCCTCGAGCTCGCGACGAAGCGGTTCGACCTCATGCACGAGGTCAACGTGCGCGGAACCTTCCTGCTGTCGCGGGCCGCGCTGCCCATCCTCCAGGAGGCCGACAACCCCCACATCCTCTCGCTCTCGCCGCCGCTGAACCTCTCGCCCCGGTGGCTCGGCGCGCACACCGGCTACACCCTGGCCAAGTACGGCATGACGATGGCGACGCTGGGCATCGCCGCGGAGTTCGCCGGGGCGGGCGTGGCCGCGAACACGCTCTGGCCGCGGACGACGATCGCCACCGCCGCCGTGCGCTACTCCCTCGGCGGTGGCCGGATGATGGCGGTCAGCCGCACCCCGGAGATCTACGCCGATGCGGCGTACGAGGTCCTCGTGCAGCCCGCCCGGGCGTTCTCGGGGCAGACGCTGATCGTCGAGGACGTGCTCGAGGCGGCGGGCATCACCGACTTCTCGGCGTACGCCGCCGTTCCCGGCACGCCCGACGACGCGCTCTTCCCCGACATCTTCCTCGACTGACCCCGCGCGCGACTGCTGTTGCGGCGTTCAGGCGTTCAGGTCGACCAGGGTGCCCACGCCCTGCGCGCGCGCGGCGCCGAGCAGCACGTCGGCCACCGCGATGTCCTGCGCGCCGATCCCGACGGAGTCGAACAGCGTGATCTCCTCGTCGCTCGCCCGCCCTCGCACCCGACCGGTGAGCACCTCGCCGAGCGTGCCGACGACATCGTGCAGCGCAAGGGCTCCCTCGGCCACGGCGAGCAGCAGGTCGCCCGACTTGGTCGCGGCGGTCGCCCGGTCATCGACCCACACCGATGACCGCGCGAGGGCCTCGCCGTCGACCTCGCGCTCGTCGGGCCGCGGTCGCGCCCCGACGACGTTGAGGTGCTGACCGGGAACCAGCCACGCCCCGGCGAGGATCGGCTCGATCGAGGGCGTCAGGGTGCACACCACATCGGATGCCGCGACGACCTCCCGTGGCGACGCCGCGGCCACGACCTCGCCCGTCCAGTCGCCGTCGCGGGCGAGATCGGCCGCGAACCGCGCCACGGTCTCGGGCGATCGCGACCAGACGGTGAGGCGGTCGAACGCACGCACGTCCCGCAGCGCCCGCACATGCTCGCGGGCGAGCGCGCCGGCGCCCAGCAGCCCGAGGGAACGGCTGTCGGGACGGGCCAGGGCGCGCGTGGCCACGGCACTCGCCGCCGCCGTGCGCACGCGGGTGGGAACGCGTCCGTGCAGCAGCGCCACGGGCGCGCCGTCGGTGCGGTCGACCACGAGGATCATCGACCGCTGGGTGGGCAGGCCGCGGCCGGCGTTCTCGGGAACGTCGGCCAGCAGCTTCACCCCCGCCAGGCCCGCGGCATCCGAGACGGCCGCCATGAGGATGAACCGGCCCGCATCGGCAGGGGTCGACATCGACGTCGGGCCGGGCTGGTCGGCCCCGCCGTCGGCGATCTCGGCGAACGCGCGCTCGACGGCGGCGATCGTCGCCGGCCGGTCCACGAGCGCCTCGAGCTCCGAGGCGCTCAGGAGCAGCGTCACGCGGCGACCCCGCCGGTAAGCTCCAGGCCGTCCGCGACGACGGCGCCGCGGTAGAGCACCGTGCGGTCGGGCAGGCGGTCCATGACCGCGGCCGTCACCGTGTCGCCGGCGAGCAGCACGAGGTCGGCGGGGTCGCCCGTCGAGACGCCCGGCCGGTCGCCGACCCCGGCGAGGGCCGGGGCGCTGCCCATGACCGCCCGCCCACCAGCGGTGGCGATCGCGACGCAGTGCTCGATGTCC
>Ga0308171_1002430_pt1 | contig 19697 bp, 17 predicted proteins | sample PhyGR1_FD_202135 | JGI IMG/M metagenome (GOLD analysis project Ga0308171, IMG submission 202135) | Phyllosphere microbial communities from UC Gill Tract Community Farm, Albany, California, United States - DLSLSG.R1 | ecosystem: Host-associated > Plants > Phyllosphere > Unclassified | place: USA... | reverse complement strand
TGGTCGAGGTGATGAACTGAGGACGTCCGGCGATTCTGCTGTTCCTGGTACAGAATCGCCGGACTTTTTTTGAACGGATTTAACGTGAACGGCGTTCCATCATCAGACTTAACGCAGCGGGCAATACCGTAAGTGTCACCAGCGTACCGCTCACCAGCCCACCAATAATCGCCAGTGCCATCGGCCCCCAGAAAACCTGATGAGAAATAGGGATCATGCCCAGGATTGCGGCACACGCGGTCAGCACGATTGGACGCGCCCGGTGATGGGCGGCCTGCCGGATAGCTTCACCAGCGGCAAGTCCGGCGCGGCTGTTCGTATCCACTTCACTGATCATAATCACGGCGTTGCGGATGATGATTCCCGCCAGTGCAATAATCCCCAGCAGCGCCACAAACCCCAGCGGAGTACCCGCAGGCAGCATTGCGGATATGATGCCTGGCAAACCAAACGGTGCCATGCTTAGCGCCAGCAGCATGCCTGAGAAACGTTGCAGCTGAATCATCAGCAGGATCAGCATGGCGCAGATCGTCACCGGCAACAGAGCAAACACAGAACCGTTGCCTTTGTCTGATTCTGCCGCCACGCCACCTTCTTCAATACCATATCCGGCAGGCAGTGAAGCACGCAGAGCGGCGACACCTGGCGCGAGCTGTTGCGAAACCTGTTCAGCCCGCTGACCGGGTGCGATATCGGTCTGTACGGTGATGTAAGCCAGCCGCTGACGGCGCCAGATCACCGGGTCGTCCACCCCCCAGTTCAGCGTCGCGACCTGCCGCAGCGGAATTTTTTGTCCGCTGGCATTGGTAATCATCAATCCTGCCAGCAAGTCAGTGTCCTGGCGCGCCTTGTCATCGCCGCGCAGCACCACATCGATCAGGCGGTTGCGATCGCGCAGCGTGGTCACCACGCTGCCGGACATCAGCGTATTCAGCGCGGTGGCTATCGTGTCTGATGAGAGTCCAGCCGCGCGGGCCGCTGTCTGGTTTACTGCCAGCCTGATAACGCGTTCTGGCTCTCCGGCGGTGAGATTGACACCCCGGGTCAGCGGTGAGCGAGCAAGCTGTGCCGCCAGCCGATCGGCGACCTGCCGAACCTGTGCATTGTCCGGACCGGTGATGCGATATTTCAGTGGCCAGCCAACCGGCGGCCCCAGCTCAAGCGGTGAGACGCGAGTACTGATATCGTTAAAATCTGCTGCCAGTTTTCGTTCCAGCCGGCTGCGCAGCCGATCGCGCACGGTGAGATCTTTTGCCACCACCACCAGCTGCGCGATGTTTTCATTATCCAGCAGCACATCCATCGGTAGATAGAAGCGGATTGCACCTGAGCCAACGTAGCTGGTGAAGTTCGCCACATCCCGATCATTCTGGAGCATTTTTTCAAGTTGTACGGTACGACGCAGGGTTTCGGCCTGCGCGGCATTGGCGGGCAGCGTCAGGCTGACCAGCAATTCGGGGCGGTCTGACGCCGGGAAAAACTCACCCTGCATAAAGGTGGTGGCATAAAGGCTGACTAACAGCACTGCCATTGCCACGCCCATTGTCACCAGTCGGTTACGCAGAATCACGTCCAGAAGTCGGTGATAAGTGCGTGCAAGCACGCCCGGCGACGGGTGGGCTGTTATGTGCTTTGCAGACAGCAGCCAGCAGCCGGTGAGTGGAGAAAAGATTACTGCGACCACCCACGAGCAAAGCAATGCAAGCGCAATCACCACAAACAGCGAATAGCAGTACTCTCCGGCACTGGAGGCAGCGAACCCGACCGGAATAAAACCCGCAATCATCACCAGCGTGCCGGTCAGCATTGGGAATGCGGTGGTTTTGAACGCATACGTCGCGGCCTGCCACTTACTGTCGCCTGCTTCCAGCCGCGCCACCATCGCTTCGACAGTGATCATCGCGTCATCCACCAGCAGCCCCAGCGCAATGATCAGCGCACCCAGTGAAATTCGTTGCAGGCCGATGCCCGCCAGCAACATGCCGGTAAAGGTCATGGCCAGCACCAGCGGAATGGCCGCTGCCACCACCAGACCAGCACGCAGTCCCAGCGAGACGAAAGAGACGGCTAACACGATGACGACCGCTTCGCCCAGTATCCGGACAAAGCCGCTGACCGCATTTTTCACCACGGATGACTGGTCAGCCACGCGGGTCAGGGTGATGCCGTGCGGTAACTGACTGGCCAGTGTCTGCATGCGCTGGTTAAGCTGCTTGCCGAAATCGAGCATGTTGCCGCCTGGGGCCATGGAAATCGCCAGCCCGATAGCCGGAACGCCGTTAACCCGAAACGTGGGTGCCGGGGGATCGGCAGGTTGAAGAGTGATGGTAGCCAGTTCAGTCAGCGGGATGAAACGCTCTCCGATATGCAGGGTAATTGCCCGCAGATTTTCGACCGAGGTCAGGGTGCCACTGACCCGCAGCGCAATGTTCTCGCGGTCGGTTCGCAGGCTGCCCGCGGGTACCACGTCGTTCTGCGCTTTGATGGCGTCGCTGACCTGCTGTAAATCGAGTCCCATGCCGTTTAGCTTGCGCGGGGAAAAGGCGATAACCACCTGCTGCTCCTGCACACCCAGCAGGGTGGTTTTTCCGATGTCGGGCAGACTCGTCAGACTTCGCCGCAGGTTATCGACCCGATCGCGCAACTCTCTGGCGGTAAAACCATCAGCCGTAAACCCATAAATTGTGCCGAAGGTGTCATCAAACTCATCGTTCACTGCCGGACCCTGCACGCCCTGAGGCAGTGAAGCGGCAACGTCTTTCATCTTTTTACGTAACTGATACCAGGTGCCAGCCACCTGAGAGGGTGGTGTGTCATCACGCAGGTTGACATATATCACCGTTTGCCCGGCGCGGGTTTCGCTCTCAACGGCGTCCAGCGACGGGATCTCCTGTACCTTCTGTTCCAGTACGTCAGTGACCAGTTGCACCATATTGTCCACGTCCGCGCCCGGCCATTGGGCCGAGATGACGGCAGTTTTGATGGTAAACGCCGGATCTTCATTGCGGGAGAGACGTTCATAGCTCAGTACACCTGCCGCCATCACCAGCAGCATGAAAAAGATGACCAGTTGCTGATGCGCCAGCGCCCAGCCAGAGAGGTTAAAGCCAGCCGGTTTTTTCATGGCGCCTCCTGCATCAGCGAGACCTTTTCGCCGGGCTGCAGGGTATTAACGCCGGCCGTCACAACGCGCTCGCCCGGCTGGATCCCGGCAGTTACAAAGATTTGCTGCGCGTTAAAGCGGGCAAGGACTACCGGACGAAGCTGCAAGCGTGACGCTGCATCAACAACCAGCAGCGCGGGTTTGTCTGAGAAACGGGTCAGAGCGCTGGCGGGCAGGGCGATCACTGGCGGTTGTGCATCGGGCAGGCTGACGGTGACCGTGGCACCGGGTGCCATCGCCTCAGGTGGATTTATCAACGAGATGCGCAGTCGCCACGTGCGGGTCTGCGGATCGGCTTGTGGGCTGATGTCACGCACCGTGCCGCTGGCCTGCACGGTGGGATCGGCGAGCAGCGTCACCTTTAGTGGTATTTGGTCGTCAGGACGCAAAAGCGCTGGTGTGGTCAGGTCAAACACCGCATCGCGTGCATCTCCCGCTGCCAGCGTCATCACATTTTGTCCAGCGCTGACCACCTGGCCAGGCTGAACCGTGATGGCGGTGATCCGGCCTGCGGTGGGTGCAGTGAGTTGAGTCCAGCTGAGAGTGTCCTGGGCATTTTTTAGCGCTGCTTCGCTGCTGAGACGGCGTGACTGCGCGCTTTGCCAGTCTGCCTGGGCGCTGTCAAGCTGGCTGCGGGCGATGGCGCCACCGGGCATCAACAGCCGCATTCGATGAAGATTAAGTGCGGCGACCCGTTCGGCGGCGCGAGCGCTGTCGAGATCGGCCTGTGCGCTACTGAGCTGATTACGTGACTGATCATTTTCCAGCGCTGCAAGCGGTTGTCCGGCGCTGACGCGATCGCCCAGTTCAGCCGCACGACTCACGACCCGGCCATCCAGCCTGAAAGCAAGCGCGACCTCTTCATGGGCGCGGATTTCTCCGGTCAGCACCAGTGAAGCATCACTTCCGAGCGGCGGAACAATCACCGTTTTAACTGGTCGCGGCGGGGCAGCGGGCGGGGCAGAATTATTGTCCCGGCAGCCAGTCATGATGAGCACGCCAAGCAGCACAAACATGGCTGGTGCAAAGATCTGAACACTAAAAAGGTGACGCCACACCTGGCGGGCAGCATCCGGGATTAAATCAGTCATAGCCGGGTTCCTTTAATGAGTTGTGCTCATTGAACCCGGCTTGTGTCCAGAAACGTTGCATGAACCATCAAGAAATGGTCAAGCCAGAACAATTTATCTCCCCGGCAGCGTTACCCCGATTAACAGGCCGCCGTCGGCGGGTAACGTGGCGCGAAGTGACCCGCCGTGCGCCTCGACGATCGCTTTGGCTATCGATAGCCCCAGACCACTGCCGCCGGAGTGGCGGGCACGTGAGGAGTCGGCCCGGGTAAAGCGAACAAACAGCTGCGGCAGGAAGTCCGGCTCTACACCCTGACCATAATCGCGGAAAGTCAGGGTAACCGCCTGATCGTTCTGGCTGGCGGTGATCAGCAATGCACCCCCATCCGCTGCGTAGCGCAGTGCATTTTCACAGAGGATAGTCACCACCTGGCCCAGGCGGAACGCATCGGCATCGAGCATGAGAGCCTCTGGTGCGATCACGCTGATGGTCACACCTGCCTGTTCTGCCTGCGGCAGCAGCCAGCCCGTACGCTCGCGCAGTAACTCACTGAGATTAAACCGCTCCCGGTTCAGGACCAGCTGACCGGCATCCGCCAGTGACAGCAAATGCAGTTCATCGATCAGTCGGCTGAGCTGCGTCAGTTGCTTCATAATCATTGCCAGTTGCTGTGGCTCCGCTGGAAAGACGCCATCCAGAATACCCTGCAACCGGCCCATCGCCGCCGTCAGTGGTGAGCGAAGTTCATGTGCCATCGCCACATGTGAGGTGCGCAGCTCGCGCTCGTAACGCGCCAGTTGCTGGGTCATCTGATTAAAATCTTCGGTAAAGCGCACCAGCTCCTGCGGAGCTTCTTTCACCACTGCCGCCGTTCGGCCAAACTCCCCTTTTGATACCGCTCGCGCCGCAGTCGCCAGCTGGCTGAACTGCGTGGAGAGTGGACGCGCGAAACGCAGTGCCATAAACACCATAAACGGGATGGTGACGGCCACCAGCGCAATCACAGTAAACCAGTCCGAGGAGGCCAGCGACGGATCAGAAAACGTGAGCCCCCACCATTGATCAACGATCTGGTGAAAGCGTGCCGGGTCGCTGGCAGGATGGCGGCGTAGCTGTGAAAACTCTTCCAGCAGTGCGGGTGGCATACGGTAATAGACCCAGTACGCCTGTACCGCGAAGCGCAGCCACATACAGAAGGCGATCAGGATGACGCTGCCAATCGCCAGAAACATGACCCTGACGCAGATCCAGCGCCACAGAGAGTTGTAGATGTTTTTATTCATGGCTGTCTGAACCGGTAACCCACGCTACGCACCGCCGGTAACACGTCAGAGATGCCTGCAGCTTCCAGTTTACGGCGCAGGTTGTAGACGTGTGTATCCACCACCCGCTCCAGCGCATCGCTTTCTGGCAGACAGTGCTCCAGCAGAAACAGACGGGTAAACGGACGCGTCGGCGCACGCATCAGGGTGACCAGCAGGGAAAATTCAGTGGGTGTCAGATCGAGACGGCGTGGTGTGCCGCTGTCGCATTCAATGACAGCAGTGAGGGCGATCGGGTCGACGACCAGATCGGCCCAGCGCAGGATTTCGGTGACCGGCGCGCTATTCTGACTGCGGCGCAACACCGCCTGCACGCGCGCCACGACTTCGCCCGGATGATAGGGCTTGACCACATAGTCATCCGCGCCATAGCGGAGTGCACCGATGCGGTCCGGCGCATCGCTCATCGCCGTCACCATGATCACCGGCGTATCGTCGCGACGTCGCAGTGCGGCCAGCACTTCGGTGCCGTTCATGCCAGGCAACATGATATCCAGCAGGATCAGATCGGGCTGCCAGCGTCTGGCGGCATCCAGCCCGCCAGGACCGTCACCGGCAATCATAACCTCATAATTTTCACGTTTCAGGTACGCCTCAAGGACGCCAGCCGCGTCAGCGTCATCTTCAATAATCAGGACACGTTTTAACTGCATTTCAGATCACCTTGACTGTTTCTTCATAAATCCCTGGTCATTCATTGACACTCGCCTCGCATACTCCCGGCCAGTGACGCGGCACTGAATCCCTCAGCTCCGCACCTGATGTGATAATGAGGAAACATGATGATAACCGGAAAAATAACGCTTCACATGGTCTGTTTTTCGCTGGGATTAAGTGCCGCAGCCGTCAGAGCAGATGACAGTGCCACGCCGCCGCCCAGCGTGACGCTGGGCATTGCAGGCATCAATGCACCGCGCTACAGCGGCGCAGATAAGCAGCACTGGCAGCTGACCCCAATTATTCAGGCGCGCGACGGGGCCTTCTTTCTCGATTCGCAGAAAGGGATTGGCTACGATCTTCAGGCGGATAATGGGCTTTATCTGGAACATACGCTGGGCTATGGGCTGGGTCGATCTGACCGGAACTCCTCATGGCGCGACGGTGACGACCGGCTCAGGGGTATGGGTAAGATCGATGCCACGGTCAACACCGCGCTGGCGGTGGGATGGTCAGTCACGCCGTGGTTTGTGCTGGAGGGCAAAGCGACGCTGCCCCTGAGTGACAGTCAGGGCGTGCAGTATCGGACTTCGGTTACGCTTATCCCCTGGCAGACCAGCGACGATACTGTGGCACTGCAGGTGGCGGGACTGTTTGGCGACGGACGTTATATGAACACCTGGTACGGTGTTAACCGCGAGCAAAGTGCCCGCAGTGGATTTGAACGCTATGACGCGGCGGGTGGATTTTATGGTACTGACACCAGCCTGACCTGGAGCCATCAGTTCACGCCAGCCTGGGCTGCCAGTGTCATCGGTGATTACACCTGGCTGGACAAGCATGCCTCAGATAGCCCGATTGTCGCGCGGCACAACGGTGCCTCTGCTACCCTGGCACTGAGCTATACCTTCTGAATGGCGCCATGAAAAAAAACGGGATGCGCAGCCACCGTTGTTTGCTTGCTGCGCTGATTCTGTTGTATCTGCTGGTATATGCAGTGATTGTTGTGGCGCTGAGTCTGTTCGATGCGCCGGTGCGGGGATAAGGTACGACAGCGGCTATTTGCTGCTGTGAGGCGCAGCGTGACTGCGCCATAAATTTTTACTTTCTGCTAACGGCATCAGGTTCGTTGTTCGCGTTGATAAAGATGAATGATCTCTTCAGAGAGTTCACGAGCCAGCATCGAGGTCATCAGGTGATCCTGAGCATGAACCATAATTAAGGTCATGGGCTGCCGGCCTTCCCCTGCATCCTGTTCGATCAGTCGGGTTTGCATTTTATGTGCCTGCCGGGTAAAGGTATCCGCCTCGTGCAGCAGATCCCGCGCCTGTTCAATTTTACCCTGACGCGCCGCCTGTAATGCCTCAAAGCAAAGGCTGCGCGACTGGCCTGCATTAACAATAATTTCCATAACAGCCTCTTCCTGATCGATCATGCTAAATTCTCCGGATGGGTAAAACCGTTACGGGTAGCAGTGGCAGCAAACCATTCACCGCTTTTTTTCACTGTGCGTTTCTGGCTGGTGATATCAAGCTGGACAAAACCGTAACGGTTTTTATAGCCGTTGCACCATGACCAGTTATCAATAAAGGTCCACATATGATAACCGAGACACTGGCTGCCCTCGCCAATCGCCCGGTGAACCCACTTAAGATGTTCCGCAACAAAGTCGATGCGGTAGTGATCCTGTATCTGCCCTGCCTGAATGAATCGTTGTTCATCCTCGACACCCATTCCGTTCTCTGAAATAAAGCAGCGAGGATTGCCATAATTCAGCCGCAGGTTGGTGAGAATGTCATAGATGCCGGGCTCGTAAATTTCCCAGCCCCGATAAGGGTTCATCTTCCTTCCGGGCATCTCATAACTGTCAAAAAACCATTCAGGCATAAAAGGGGCTGCCGGATTGATCGCGCTATCGCGGCATTTCACCCGTCGTGGCTGATAGTAATTGACCCCCAGCAGATCGATGATGCCGTCAGCGATCAGCGCGCTGTCCTCAGGCTGCGTCAGCGGTAGCTGGTCGTACTGCCTGAGTAGCGCAACCAGATCCGCCGGAAATTCGCCGCGTAAAACCGGGTCGAGAAAACTGCGGTTAAACAGCAGGTCTGCATGATGAGCGGCCGTCAGATCCGCCGGGTTCTGTGACCGGGGATAGGAGGGTGTCAGATTCAGCACGATGCCGATCTCTCCGGCCGTGTTACAGGACCGGAAAGCCCGAACCGCCGAGGCATGTGCCAGCACGGTATGGTAGGCCACCGTCGCCGCGCGGCGAAAGTCCACCACATTGGGATAATGGAAATCATAAAGATACCCTCCCTCGACGGGCACAATCGGCTCATTAAAGGTAAACCAGTGCAGGACACGATCGCCGAACAACTCAAAGCAGAGACGGGCGTAGCGACTGAATGCTGCAACGACCTTACGATTCTCCCAGCCGCCCTGTTCCTGCATCGCCATCGGCATATCGAAGTGAAACAGCGTAATAAAGGGCGTAATACTCTGTGCCAGCAGTTCATCAATGACCTGGTTATAGAAGACCACCGCCTCCTGATTGACGTCGCCGGTGCCATCAGGGATTAACCGAGACCAGCTGATGGAGGTGCGAAAACTATTGTGATTCAGTTGCTTCAGCAGGGCGATATCCTGGTGCCAGTGCTGATAAAAAGTGGACGTCTCACCCGGGCCAATCTGCTGATGAAAACGTGAGGGTTGTTGTGAATACCAGTGATCCCAGATGGTGGCACTTTTGCCACCGTTCAGGCTATCGCCTTCAGTCTGCAAAGCGGAACTGGCACTGCCCCACCAGAACGAATCAGGAAATGTATAGTGCATGATGCCTCTCTCTTAAGTAATCAGGATGTACCGGCGGTTTCTGCCAGCGAAGCAGGCGACTGCGCCTTTTCCTGCTCATTTTTTATCAGCGATCGTTCATAAGCTCGCAGGAACGGCAGGTAACACAGCGCAGAAAGCACCATGCAGACCAGGCACATGACCACAGGACTGATTGCCCAGTTAGCCGCCCAGGAGGCGCCAATTGGCGCGGGCGTCGTCCACGGCGTGAGCGAAACCACCTGAGCCAGCCAGCCCATCCGGGTGGCGGTATAAGCCAGTACGGCGTTTAGCATTGGCACGCAGACAAAGGGAATAAACATCAGAGGGTTCATGATGATCGGTGCGCCAAAGAGGATGGGCTCATTGATATTGAAAAAACTTGGCACGATGCCCATCCTGCCGATAGTTCGCAGATGGGTGGCGCGACTGCGCAGTAACAGGAAAGCCAGGGGTAAAGTCGATCCGACACCACCGATCAGAAGATAGTGATCCCAGAAGCCCTGCAGATAAATGTGTGGTAACACAGTACCTGCCGCCAGGGCGGCCTGATTAGCAGAGAGATTAGCCATCCAGAAGGGATTCATGATGCCGGTTACAATCAGCGCGCCGTGAATGCCGGCGAACCAGAAGATCTGACACAGCAGCACCGACAGCAGAATGGCAGGTAAAGAGTCAGATGCGGAAACCAGGGGAGCGAGCAGATGCATAATGGCCTGTGGAATGATCATGCCTGTTTTAGCTTCAATAAACAGGTTCAGCGGATGAAGGGTGCCGATAATCACCACCACCGGAATCAGAATCTCAAACGATCGTGCTACGCCAGTTGGCACCTCTTTTGGCAGACGGATAGTGATGTTGTTGTGCTTCAGCCAGGCGTAAACGCGGGTAGCGTAAATGGCCGTAATCAGCGCGGTAAAAATGCCCTGACCGGAAAGATACTCAGTGGAAATTGTGTGATTGGAGTAAGGCGCTGCCACCAGCAAAAAAGCCATAAAGGCCAGCAGGCCTGACATCACCGGATCCAGCGCGAATTGCCGCCCCAGGCTGGCCCCGATACCTACCGAGATAAAAAAGGTCATCACGCCCATACTGAGATTAAACGGCAGCATCAACTGGTCACGATAGGTGGCGGAAAAGTCGAGCCAGGCCCTGGCCACACTGTTGGTGCTGGTGGCGGAGAAGGGGGGAAAGATAAACACCAGCATAAATGAGCCAATGATCATAAACGGCAGGGCGGCAGTGAAGCCATCACGAATGGCAATCACATACTTTTGCTGACCCAGTCGGCCGGCAAGTGGCGTAATTGATTGCTCGATCACTGCAATCATCGACTGATAGAGTGAGCTCATAAATCCGCCTTTTCATTTGCTGCTGCGATCAGCGACAGGGCAAAATCCAGCACCTTGTCTCCCCGCTGCATGCCGTAATCCATCATATCGATCGGTTGTACCGGGATACTCTGGCCTGCTGTTTTTTCCGTCAGGCTTTGCAGCATGTATTTTACCTGTGGCCCAAGCAAAACCACCTGATAATGGGAAAACTGCTCATCAAACTCCGCCACGCCAAACGCCTTGATCTCGGCAGCTATTCCCTGCTGAGCAGCCGCTTCCTCCATTTTTCGCACCAGCATGCTGGTAGACATGCCTGCTGAACAACACAACATGATTCTGTACATGGTTACTGTTCCCTGCCTTAGACACTGAAGTGAGGCTAATTGGATATCATATGGAAACCGGTTTCCATGAAAAGTCAGAAGAAGTGTGATGCCCATCAATAAGCAGGGTTTAAGGATATTTTTATTTCGATTAGGATCACAAAAATAGGTGGATAAGCGAAGGTAATGCGAACATATGGAAATTCGGTTTCCATGTGAAACTGAAATGGCTATACTTCCGGCGGCAAACACATGCACAGCCGGACTACGCTGATTATAACTGGCCGCCTTTTCAGGGGAGAAAAATGTCTACTATCAACGATGTATCGCGGCTGGCTGGGGTTTCTAAAGCCACAGTTTCCCGGGTGTTGAGCGGTTCACGTGGCGTAAAGGAAGCCAGTCGGCTGGCTGTATTAAAAGCCGTTGAAGAGTTGAATTATCGGCCTAACGTGATAGCCCAGTCATTATTCAGTCAGACTACGCACTGTATTGGTGTGATCTGTGCCCAGGAAAATGTTAACCAGATTACTGCATGGCTTTTTGCGCTGGAGAAGCAACTACGCCAGCATCAAAAACATCTGCTATTGCGCTTTGCCCGCAGTAAAAGTGAAATCCTGACAGCCCTTGACGAGCTGAGTTGCGGCCTGTGCGATGATGTGCTGATCATCGGCGCGCATTTTCCGCTTAATATCGACGATGAGCATGTGATTCTGGTCGACTGTGCCGAAGCGGAAGGGCCAAACAGTCTGCAATTTGATCACGCTTTTGCCGCAGAGACAGCCTGCAACTTCCTGATCAATCAGGGGCGCCGTCAGATCGCTGTCATCCAGCCAGAGAACAGTAGCACGGCCGGGCAGGTCTTGCAGGGCTACAAAGTGGCGCTGGAAAATAATGTCTTACCTTTTAATCGTAATCTGGTGATTAGCGATGCGGTCTCATCATCTGTAGCGATTCAGATGCTATTGAATAACGCCGGTAGCCGAAATTTTAATGCATTGCTGGTGGCGAACGAAATGGAAGCACAGAATGTCATCGGCCAGTTACAGGCATTCAAAAAAGCGGTGCCGGACGACATAATGGTATTTAGCCTTGCAGGTTCAGTTAATTTACCGGGGTTGCCCACTATTCCGGCCATTGAATATTCGCTTGATGCGATGGCGTCACGAATTGTCAGTTGGTTAACTGCCACTACCCAGCAGGTGCTGGGCAGCGCAGTATTACGGGGAGATTTAATTATTCCCGACTGGCGACAGCGCTAATAATCTGCGCGGTTAAGCGAGATTATGCTGCCTGCGTTGCAGGAAATGCCAGGTTGCGCCCAGCATGCCGGAGTCGTTGCCGTAGGTCGCAGTATCAATCGGGATATCAAGATCATATTTTGCCAGCTGCCCAGCCAGTTCACTGAGGAACGGCTCACGCCCGGTCATTCCCCCACCGATAAATATCATCTCCGGATCGAACACGCTGAACAGGTTATATAAGCAGGCCGCCAGATCCTGGTAGAATTTATTGACCACCTGCTGCGCGGCTTCTTCATTGCGGTCATAAGCGTCAAAGACATCTTTACCACTGACGTCGTCGGTGGGCCGACCGGTGAGCTGGCTGTAATTCTCCCGCAGTGCCGTCATGGTACAGCTCTGGCTCATGGTGTGGCGTTCAATATTGCTGCTGGTGGGACGCGACGTCAGCAGGCACCCAAACTCGCCCGCTCTGTTTCGGCTACCCCGGATCAGCGCGCCGTTGCAAAAGGCCGCTCCGCCTAAGCCGGTGCCGATAGTCAACATCAGAAAATCATTGCGTTTTTTCGCTTTTCCCAGCCATTGCTCCGCCAGCAGGGCACAGTGTGCATCGTTTTCGACTGTGGCAGGCAGCGCGGTTTTTTCTGTCAGCCACTGGCTCAGATGAAACTGGTCAAAGTCACGAATGGTGCCACCCATCGCAATATATCCGGCTTTTGCATCAACATAACCCGGCGTGCTGACGGCGATGCCTGCACAGCCGGGATTTTTCTCAAGCCATTGCAGGATTTCATCAAGTATTTTGTCGCGTGAGTTATGGGAAATATCCGCACTGTCACTGCGCAGAATGGTCCCCTTTTCATCAATCACGCCCATTTTCAAAGAGGTACCACCAATATCGAAAGCTGCAATCTTCATCAACGTTCTCTGAGGTTGTTTTCATTCGATTAATTGTAGTGCTGAAAGAAAAGGGCAGGCGTCGGGAGGACGGCATTTTTTGTCAGGGAAGGTAGAGATTTATAGAGCTATTGCAAAAGGGTAGCCTCTGGAATTATCCAGCGAAGCGTCATGTTCCGGAGAGTTGAACCCTGCGCGGCCAGTGTGGCTGGTGGCGCAGGTTGAGTCGTTACTATGACGTCATTGCCACTTACGAAGCAGCAGGCTGGCGTTGACGCCACCAAAGCCGAAACCGTTCGACATGGCATAGGTCAGTTCGGCCGGGCGTGCATTGAGCGCCACCAGGTCAAGATTGCCTGCAGCGTCATCGGGATGATGAAGGTTCAGCGTCGGCGGAATAAGCTGCTGACGCAGTGCCATCAGGGTGAATATCGCCTCAACGCCGCCCGCTGCACCCAGCAGATGGCCGGTGGCAGATTTGGTTGACGAGATCGCGACCTGTGAATTATCGCCAAATACAGCCTGGATAGCGGCCAGCTCGCCGTGATCGCCAACCTGTGTCGAGGTCGCATGAGCATTAATATGCTGGACGTCGTCCGCGCTGATACCCGCCTGGCGCAGAGCAGTTCTCATTGCCCGCGCAGCACCACTGCCATCTTCCGGACCTGCGGTAAGATGGTAAGCATCGGCACTGGTACCATAACCAATAATCTCCGCCAGTGGCGTCGCACCTCGTGCCTGGGCATGGGCCAGCGACTCAATCACCAGCAAACCAGCACCTTCGGCCATCACAAAGCCGTTTCTGTCGCGATCAAACGGACGTGAGGCGTGATGCGGGTGATCCTCATAGCCTGCGCACAGGGCACGCGCTGCCGCGAAACAGCCCAGCGTCACGCGATCCAGCGCTGCTTCGGTCCCGCCACAAATCGCAATGTCCGCTTCGTCGCTTCTGATTAATCTTGCTGCATCACCAATGGCCTGCACGCCTGCGGCACAGGCTGTAACAGGTGCCCCCAGCGGGCCGGTAAAACCGTATTTAATCGAGACATGACCGGCGGCCATATTGGCCAGAAACGACGGGGCAGTGAAGGGCGAGAGTCTGCGCGGACCGCGCGCATCCGTGGTGCGTACGGCGTCAGCAATAGCGCCAAAACCACCAACGCCGGAGGCAATAATGGTGGCAGTGCGTTCACGCGCGCCCTCATCTTCAGGATGCCAGCCCGCCTGAGTCAGGGCTTCTTCTGCTGCAAGCAGCGCAAATTCAATAAATCGCGACATTTTTTTACGCTCTTTCGGCGCAATGAACGACTCCGGGTCATATCCCGCCAGCGGGTCTTCATCAATACCGGGCACACAGCCACCTACTGAAATACCGGTGCCGGCAGTGAGCGTGTCGGGCAGAACGTGGATACCGGATTCACCCGCCGTTAATCGCGCCCAGACGTTTTCAACGCCACAACCTAACGGCGAAACGATGCCCGTGCCGGTAATGACGATGCGTTGTGATGAGGATGATTCACTCATGTAGTTGCTCCCGTGAGCTGTCCGGTCAGCGATTGACATGCTGACGCGGAGAGTTGAAACGCGCCTGAAGCGCAAATAGCGAGGCCCTGCACAGGGTAGTGCGCTGTGCGGGCGCAGAGATGAAACAGCGCAGAATGAGATAAGTGGAACAGCATCAGAATCCAGAGTGATGAAAAAACAAGTTGCTATAGTTAATCCTGTGACTAATTAAGTCAATAGTCACGGCGTGCACATCGCTCAGGGTGCAAGGCTACGTAATACCAGGGCGGCCAGTTGTGCAGAGGCTTCTTCCGCGTCATCGAGGCTGTACTGCAGCAATAACGGATTGGCGTAGGGTTTGATCACCCGATAGATGGCCTCTGCCGCTTCGTCAGCGGGGGTTTTACGTTCAAATTCACCCGCTTCACGCCCGCGACGCAGAATCTGCTGAATCAGGCTAAGCAGTCGCTCTTCATGTGCCCTGGATGAGGGCCAGCGATCGCGCGACGCCACGGCGGCAATGTCATAAAGTTTGCGTTCGTGAAAAAAGAGTTCAGTGCCGGTGACGGTAAGCGTCCGAAACAGCCGCCGCAGCTGTTCCGATGCGCCAGATGCATCGCAGATTGCGACGTCTACGCGCTGCATCATCATCGCCAGCCGGGTAGAACAGATCACTTCCCCTATCGCCTGTTTGGATTCAAAAAATTTATAAATATAGGCTTTTGAAAAGCCGATTGCGCGGGCAAGGTCAGAGACGGTGGTTTTTTCATAGCCGTAGTGCGCGAAGTGCTGCATGGCTGCATCAACAATCTGGTCACGAATGTTGTGCCCGGCCGGGCCGCGTGTGCCATTTTCCGTTACGGATTGGGTCATTGTTATCGCCTGATAATCGGAGTGGGTGAACAATTAAGTGACTACTGTTATAAGTAGTCACATTTTATGCCCTGTTGCTGGCAAAATCCATGATTTGCGGCGGATGAAGGGTGCTGATGGTCGTTAACCTGCACATTCAGCATGCCGCTGGCGTCGCGGCTGAAATGTGTTTGCTAAAAGCGCTGATAATGCAGCCACTTTCGCAGATGACAGGGCGCAGACGAGTCGTTCCAGGGCGTAAAGCCAGAGACATCAACCCAATGCCGGCCTGAAAGCCACATTTTAGTGCCAATGTAAATTCACCACTCTGAGTTAACTGATTCAGGTCTCTTTAGTGCTTCTTTAAATAAGCTGAATTATACTGTCGTGAATCAGCGTAAATTCAGTGATTTCTTAATGATTTATATTATCGATGAACAGATTACCTACAATTCAGATGACTGTACGCTGAGCCATCTTCCTACTCAGGAAACGCTGAGTCTGAGTATTTCATCGGGTCGGCTATTTGAGCAGTTACTTAATTCTGACGGTGAAATACTGTCGCGCGATAGCCTGTTGACCGAAGTCTGGGATAAATATGGTCTGCGCGGATCAAATAGCAATCTGAATCAGTATCTGAGTATTCTGCGCAGAGCACTTGCAGCTTATGGCTGTGAAAACCTGATCATCACCATTCCGAAAATCGGCATTCGACTCAATACTGACATCAAAATAGAACGCGAATCGTCTCCGGCTTTTGTTGCGACGCCGGTTCAGGTTGATGACATGCCCGCGGAGCAGGTAGTGTCTGTCGCGGAGGGGCAGAGCGTGCAACCGGCTCCCGTTATCGCAGAGCCTGTTCTTGAAAAATCTGCTCTAATCCTCAGACAGGCCCTGTTCGCCCTGATCATGCTGGTGTTGCTGGGAAGTGCTTTCTGGTATTTCACTGCACGTCAGCCTGCTGAAAAGAGCGCCTCTATGAACAACATTAAACTGGAAGGCGGCTGTGAAGCGGTTATTATTCCGGGATTAGATGTGTTTGAACGAAAGTCACTGGAGAAGCAATTTCTTGAAATGCTAAAAGAGAATAATCAATCCTGTTTACCGGGACGACGCATCTTTTTCGATAAAAACACGGCATTCACAACAAAAGATTATGGCAGGACCATTCTTTCTGTATGTAACCTGAACAGCAGTGGTCATATCGTTTCCTGCGACAACTTCTACTATCTTGACTGGAGAATGTTTTGAAACGGAAAGCCACTTTCACGCTGACGATAACGCTGGCTATGCTCTTGCTGGTGACCTTTGCAGGAATTAACTATTTTAAACCCAGTGAAAATGATCTGCCTTTCCGTTGCTCAGCGTTCAACCGCTACGATCTTAGTCGCAATGACAATAAAAAGATTGAGTTTGCTGTTTCCCAGGATCTGCGTTTTATTAATTCTGATTCGGGGTATCTGTTACTGAATGGACAGGTGACTTTTGGTGATGAGGTCACAACGGTTAATCGACGTATTGCGCTTAGTGCCGGTAATAAAATTGATAGTGACACTTACCGCTACAAAATAAGAACGATTATTACTTCGGCTAACGATACGACGCAGGATGCCGTATTTAATCTGCTGCTGGCTGAGATCACTCTTGATCCTGGTTATCTTCAGCTGGATATTACTCAGGTCGATAAAAAAGCGTATCTGGTTGGCGGGCCACTCTCCTATCTTTTCACCTGTCAGCGTTACTAAACGCAGTAACTGATAGCTTAAACGCAGACCGGAAGAGCATGTACTCTTCCGCTCTGTTTTATCTGTGATTGCCGGTTACCAGGTACGGAAGCTTTTCAGAGTATCAGAGAAAAGCTGAATGTCTGTATCGGTTATGATGCTCGCTTTTGACAGAGAGAAAATCAATATATCTTCCATGTTAAGCGTGAATACGGCTTGTTTTTGATAAAGACGAAGATTATCTGGCCGCAGAAAGTCATAAGTGATCATAATACCCATCGTCAGGTTATTCCCTAAAGCCACGGGCTGATGAGCTTCCTGTTGCCAGTCTTTCATCTGTTTTTGCAGGATAGCGAGCTGGCTAAGAATATACTCTTCCGGATTGTTATGGTTGCCTAACTTATCACGGGAAATAGTGATGGGTGGCAGAGCAGAGCGTGTATCAGCCAGGGTATTCAGTGTTCGCTCGCAATAGCCTTCCGGCAAGGTGATTGTGCCTTCAGTGAAGCGGCAAATAGTCTTATCCATGGGTCATCTCCGTTTAATTATGGCTTTCTGCCTGCGCAAATAACTGCTCTGCGGTGACTTCGCTGAGCTTACCGTTATTTAACAGGACGATTTTATCGGCACTTCGTATAGTTTCCGGGCGGTGTGCAATGATGATTCGGGTAATCTTCATCTGCTTAATTGCGTTGTTGATCTGCGCTTCGTTATAGATATCCAGATGACTGGTGGCCTCATCCAGCACCAGGATTTGTGGTTCGCGATAGAGCGCGCGCGCCAGCAGGATACGTTGCAACTGGCCCCCCGATAAAAACGAGCCCATATCGCCTACCAGGCTTTGATAATTCATCGGCATTTTCATGATATCGCCATGAATCTGAGCCACACGGGCCACGCGGGTAATTTTTGCGTGGTCGGGCTCGTTGTCAAAGAAGCTGATGTTCTCGCTGATTGAGCCTGAAAAGAGAATGTCATCCTGCATTACGCAGCCGATGCGATTACGATGATGTTCAAGTCCGGTCTGAGTGATATCTATGCCACCCACGGTGATCGTGCCTTCTTCCGGGTGCAGCAGGCCAAGAATAATTTTGGCCATCGTCGTTTTACCCTGGCCGGATGGCCCCACAATGGCAAGACTCTCACCTGCTTTAATCTCCAGATTGGCACCATCGACAACCCAGGGTTCAGTCGGCGCATAGCGAAAACGGATATTGATAAGCTTGATATCCTGCGGTACGTCTGGCTCATTGTCGGTTTCCTTACCTGCCAGACCAGGATTGCCTTCAGAACTGGCTTCTGTTTCAGAAAGAACAATATCGGCCAGGCGTTCACCATGCATTCTCAGCATACGGAAATCGATGATGGCATTGATCAAACCCGAACCACGACTCATGAATTGATCGGAAAAGCTGATAAAGGCGGTCAGCATACCGGCAGAGAAATTGCCATCCAGGACCTGTAGCGCAGCAAGCCAGACCAGCACCACCCGACCCACTGAGGTTAGCAATCCCTGAGCCGAACCAAACAGGATATTGAGCTTCTGTAATACGATGCCTTTATTGGTGGTATCCACCAGAAAGTTCATGTAAGCCGAGAGTCGGGGCACCTGTTTATTATTTGTTTTGACCGCCTGGATCCCGCGCAGCGTTTCAAGCAGAGAAGATTGGGTTCGGGCCGAGCTGATGATTTGTTCCTCATTAGCGCGGCGAACCGGATCGTAGGCCATGAAGCGCAGCAGTGCATAGGCGAGAAAAAGTCCAATGACCAGCCACGCCAGTTGCGCGTTATAAATGAAAAGCATGACGACCGTGACGATTGACATGACACCGTCCAGTACGGTGCTGATAAAACGGGATGTCAGCGTACTTTGAATCGTATTAAGCGAACCGTAACGAGAGAGAATGTCTCCGACGTGGCGTGACTCGAACCATTCCAGCGGCAGCTTTAACATATGATGGCAGACGTTTACGGTCCACTGCACACTCAGCTGGCTCGAGAACCAGCTCATGACCCACGAGCGCAGGGCTGTGACGATAGTCTGAAACAGGGCGATCATGATAAAGCCCACACCGAGCAACGACAGCAAAGAGTAGTCAGCCGAAACGAGCACCATATCCATAACCCACTGCATAAAGAAGGGGCCGAGGACGCCGAAAAGCTCCAGTGCGATTGAAAGGATAAGCACCTGAGCAAAGGCAGACTTTACGCCGGTCACGCTGCCCACCAGCTTCATCATGGAGATGCTTTCTTTCTCTTCTTTTACTTCAAAGGTGGAAGAGGGAACTAACTCCAGCGCGACGCCGGTGAAGGCAGTCGATGCTTCTTTAAATGTCAGTTCTCTGATCCCGCGCGCAGGATCGTGAAGAGTAATTTTATTGCCGCGTACTTTTTTCAAAACCACAAAGTGGTTCAGTTCCCAGTGCAGAATGCAGGGCATGCGCAGTTTAGACAGCTCTTCCATTTCCACTCGCAGTGCGCGGGAAGTCATGTTGAGTTGTTGTGCCATAGCGATGACATCAGCCAGTGTGGCGCCTTTGAGTGATGTGGCGAACTGGCGACGTAACGTGATCATGTCGATCTGATGACCATGATAATTAGCCACCATGCCAAGACAAGCCAGCCCGCACTCCGCTGCCTGTGACTGACGAATCATCGGTAAGCGGTTAAACCATTTAAAATTGAGTTTCTCTAATAACAACACAGAACAGACCTTCTAAATCAGAGAGAAATTTTGTGTCCCAGCGCGAAAATCGGCTCCAGTACCCATTCATAGAGACGACG
>Ga0308171_1002428_pt1 | contig 19713 bp, 20 predicted proteins | sample PhyGR1_FD_202135 | JGI IMG/M metagenome (GOLD analysis project Ga0308171, IMG submission 202135) | Phyllosphere microbial communities from UC Gill Tract Community Farm, Albany, California, United States - DLSLSG.R1 | ecosystem: Host-associated > Plants > Phyllosphere > Unclassified | place: USA... | reverse complement strand
CAGCCACCGTCGGTTTTACTGATGCCGGAATACGGATATCGATGATTTGCGAGAGCGGATCACGCTGAACGGCCGCCGGGTCGGTGCTGACCAGTAAATAACGGTCGTAGCGCACGACCTCAGGCACCTGCCCATAAGCATCCGGGCTGACCGGTTGAACGTTGCGGGTGACGGTAACCGAAGGCGTGACAGGGGAAATATCGCGTTGCTGCAGTGGCTGCTGAGTAACGCACCCGGTCAGCATGAGTGCAGCCAGGGAAGAGAAGAGAATTGTTTTTTTCATCCGGAAGATTTCCTGTTCAGTGACAATTGGCAGGTGTCACTGTGCGGTTACCGTCCGGGAGGCTCAATTAACAACTCTTTATTGCTATTCAAAAAAAAACGCCAACCCGAAGGTCAGCGTTTAGTGTCAGATGACGAAGAACAACATCAGGATAATGAAGGGGTACGAGTAACGCCTTTCGCTCCCATCAACAACCCTTCCGTACTCAAGTCCTCATCCAGATCTGGCCAGTGTATACCCATTCCAGCCCCGCAGAGTTCCCAGTTTTCCCGTTGCGCCTGCGTACCGGCCGCAAGCCGGGGATACCAGGCTAACGGTGCCGAAATAGTTCGGCCATCCATCAAATCAACCGACAAACGGTCATCATCGATGCGGACATTCATTACACGCAGATCATTTTCATTGCGTAAAGTAAGCATCCCAGGCCTCCTGTAAAAGTGTCCGATGTTCAGTCACCAGACGCTGCAGTATACGCAGTTCATGTGATGCAAATCCCACACTACGCGCAATACTGACATCATGTAACCATATTTTAGCGGTTGCATTGCCCTTATCAATATGGACATGCGCCGGTTCGTTAGGTTCATGGCTGTAAAAGTAAAAGCGAAAACCACCTACTCTAAGTATTGTCGGCATAATGTCTCCCGACGATCACAAAGCGTAAATGGCTGATTTTGCGATACCATAACCAAACCCAAGGAACGGTATGTCATCGTCAAAATCCATCGGCGCTGCATTTCCACCCGGTTGAGCTGGCTGGGGTTGCTGAGCCGGCGTACCGCTATGCGAAGGTTGCGGTTGCTGAGGTTTCCCCCAACTGCCCTGGCCTGATTGTCCGGCGTTGGCAGGTTGCGAACGCCCCCCCAACATCTGCAGAGTGCCGCCAATGTTGACGACGACTTCAGTGGTGTATTTTTCAACACCGGCCTGATCGGTCCATTTGCGGGTCTGCAGGGAGCCTTCTATGTAAATCTGCGAGCCTTTACGCAAGTATTCGCCGGCAATTTCAGCGAGCTTGCCGAACAGCACGATACGGTGCCATTCGGTTTTTTCTTTCTGCTCACCGGTTGCCTTATCGCGCCAGCTTTCAGAGGTCGCCAGGGTAATGTTAGCCACCGCACCGCCATTTGGCATATAACGGACTTCAGGATCCTGGCCGAGATGACCGACAAGTATGACTTTGTTTACGCCGCGAGACGCCATAATCGAATCCTCATAGGGGAATAGAATTAGAAAGGGAAAAACGCCCCGAAAAATCGAGGCGTAGAGGGCGTTATCAGAAAGAGTTTTCCGCGTATTGTTGCTGTGCGGAACCCTGCTGAGGCGGCGTAGAGTCGGACTTCTCAGCCTGATATACCTTTTCCTGACCGATTTTGATCCAATCGACCTTGATAAGGCGGGCTTTGAGACTGACGCGCTGTTCACCGGCATGTTCGCCGCTGTTGAGCGTGAAGATGTCCGTTTTTGGATTGCTGAGCACAAAACCAATCAGGACTTTCTTGTCTTCATCAACCGATTTTTGACAGCGGTTGATCAGGCTGCTGGCTTCTTTACCGGCGACCGTTACATCGAAACGCGTGTAACTGGCGTTATCGGTAGGACCGGAGAGTCCATTGACGACACAGCTGATAAAGGTGCCATTCGGCCCATTGACTTGACGAATGTTGCTGAGGTACCCCATGCCCTTGATAGTCAGGTTGAAGTATTCAGTTTTGGTAGATGCTTGCTGAGATTGGGTAGACATGATGTTTTCTCCAGGAGTAAAGATTCGGTGACGGAGAAATACACCTTCCCCGACGGGAAAAGTATTTCCCGTCGGGAGCCAGGTATGGGTATACGCCATATCCTGACAGTCTGATCAGATTGAATAAGCCTTAATCGTTACGCAAAGTCGCGCTCACTATCAACGATATCTACTCTCAAAGGCGGGCAGATGTACCACGCAGCTAAGCTACGTACTCCCTCTCAGGCTACGGAAGCGTTCTTTTGTTTCCACCCGAAGGCGATCCTCTCAGGTAACGGGATCATTAGTGGCTGTCAATTAACAGCAGGGTCACCCGAAGGCGCTCATCACAGACCCACTGAGCATTGGTGGTTGTCCGAAGACAACAAGTAAGCCTGTTCATTTTTAGTTCAGGTGCTGCTGCTGTCAACCAGGAATATCATTTTTGTGAATTGAGAAAACAAAAACGGCACAGTCAAAGACTGCGCCGCGGAGTTTGCACCATAACTGGTAGTAAATCTCATCTGACTTCGAGGAGGGGTAGTAAACTCCTGGCGCGCTTTTCACGAAGTCGCATGCGCTTAATCAATCAACCTGAGTGTGGAGGCCATCGATACGGGCTGAAGCAGAATTGTCCATGCATTAAACTTTCCTGCCATCCGCAGCCACGGGGTGCTCTGCATCAAAGCTCGCCCACATTAGCAAAACTTTCAGCGATAAACATCAGACAATCTCTTACTCCGCTCCGGTTGTTTTATTTTTAGCCGGTGATTTTGCTTTATAGCGCTTGGCCTTACGGCTTCCCTTGGCATCAATGTTGATGATGCCCTGGCAAGTGGGGTAATTACTGCAGCCCCAGAAGGCACCGCCACCTTTCTTGCCTGCACGCCGGCGCATCGTCCCACCGCCTGCGTCTTCCCTTTCTCCACCAGATGGCCCGTCCACTGTGCCTGGCGACTCATGAACGTCTCGAGTGTCATCTGGCCCTGGGCAATCTCGTCCAGCGACTGCTCCCACAGCGCCGTCATCCCGGGGTTGGTCAGCGCCGTCGGTAACGCATCTATCAGTTCGCCGGCAATCGGCGTGGAAAGCAGGATTTTTCCCTTCTTCTCCAGGTAGCCGCGTTTAAACAGCGTTTCCAAGATACCGGCACGTGTCGCTTCAGTACCCAGCCCCGCGTTCTCTTTCAGCACCTTCTTCAGTTGCGGGTCACTGACGAACGCCGCAGCATTTTTCATGGCGGCGATCAGTGTCCCGTCAGTAAAATGCCCCGGGGGCTTCGTCTGCAGCGTTTTAAGCTCCGCGCCGGCAACCGCGACGGATTCCCCTTTTACCAGCGCCGGCAGCCGGACATCATCCGTGTCGGCCGACTCCTCTTTCACCTCGCTCACGTCATGCTGGAACAGAGCTTTCCAACCTACCACCGCCTCGACCTTGCCACGGGTGCGGAACAGTTGCCCGCCGATATTAAAGGTAACCTCAGTCACATCCACTTCATGTAACGGCAGGAACTGTGCCAGGTAATGCTGACGGATCAGCTGATAGACCTTCAGCTCATCGGCAGACAGCTTGCTCAAATCGAACGGCTGCTTAGTCGGGATAATCCCATGGTGCGCCGTGATTTTTTTGTCGTTCCAGATGCGGGAAACAAAGGCCCTGTCGAGCCTGGCCACACTTCCGCTCTGCGTTGGATCCGTGCGGGTAACCGCACTCAGCACATCGGCAACCTCTTCCCGCATCGATGTCGGCAAATAGCCGCAATCTGTCCGGGGATATGTGGTCGCCTTGTGCGTTTCATACAGCGACTGCGCGATACTCAGCACCTGGTTTGCGCTCATCCCCCACTTGCGTGAGCAAGCCTGCTGCAGCGTCCCCAGGTCAAAGGCCAGCGGCGCGGACTCTTTCTTACGCTCGGTCCCTACCTCAAGCACAACGGCATGACCTGTTTGCTGACACAGCTGCACCACGGCCTGCGCCACATTCTGCTGAATACAACGCTTCTCGTCATCACAGTAGTTAGCGGCCGGCACCCAGTTCGCAGGAAAAGTAATGTCATCCTTTTGCAGGTTCGCCCTGACTTGCCAGTACGGCTTGGAAATAAAGTTGGCGATTTTGCGGTCACGGTTCACGACCAGCGCCAGCGTGGGAGTCTGCACCCGCCCGATCGATAACACCTCGCCATCTCCTTGCTCACGGGCCTTGAGCGTATAAAGTCGGGTTAAATTCATCCCCGTCATCCAGTCAGCCCGGGCGCGTGCCAGGCCGGCCTCATACAGGGGTGCTGTCTTCTCGCCAGGGAGTTTGTTTGCCAGAGCATGCCGGATACTGGCCTCGTCCAGAGCAGACAACCAGAGCCGCTGGACCGGGCCGGTAAAGTGGCAATGCTCCAGTAATTCGCGTGCGATCACTTCCCCCTCACGATCCGCATCGGTCGCAATCACTACAGAATCAACCTGTTTGAGCAACCCACGGATGACCGCAAACTGATCGGCAGTGTCTTTTTTTACCGTCATTTTCCACTGAGCAGGCACGATAGGCAGCACAGACTCCCGCCAGGGGTTACCGAACTGTTCACCGTAGGTCTCCGGCTGAGCCTGCTCCAGCAGGTGCCCGATAGCCCAAGTAACGATGACGCCGGCGCCCGCCAGATAGCCCTGCTTACGCTGGGTCGCCCCGAGAATGGCGCCGATATCTTTACCCTGGCTGGGTTTCTCACACAGGTAGAGCTGCATCAGATAACCTCCCTCAGCCCTGACCTTTGGCAACCTGCTGCAGCTGCGTCATCAGTCTCCCAAGGTAAGCGTCGGTCAGGTGCGACGCATCCGGTGAGCTGTATGTCACTTTCAGACGGCTGCCGGCACCGGACTTGACCACTTCGAGCTCAAGGCGATCATTGCCTTTCCATTCCTGCCCCATCTTGTAATAACTTCCCCGATTTGCTGACCAGACCGTGCGTGCTTCATCAATGGAGCTCGCGCTCCAGTCGCCGTGCTGATCACGCTGGCGCAGACTTTCAAGTTCCTCGGAGGAGATGAACTGATAATGACTTTTCAGGCGCGCCGCCGCGGTATCAACGTCCACCGGGAGGCTATAAGTATGATGCACATCCTGCCGGGGCCCGGAAATACCGGCCCGGGTCATCCAAGGCATGCCGCCCTCGCTGGAGCCGCCGCTGCCACCGGTTGCCAGCGAATGGGCAGCGTCACTGATTTTTTTGTTCCATTCACCCAATTCGGTGCCTGCGCACCCCGTTAACAATAACGCGGTGCAGAGTACACCTGGCATCAAAAAAGACTTTACCTGTCGATTCATAATCATGATTTAACTCCTTTTTTAGAGGAAATTAATGCAGAGGTCTTGAGTGGTGGAGAGAAAGAGGAGCGTATCGCGCCCGACATAATATCTTCGTCAGGCATACCCAAACGGGTGATCGCATCCTTACCTGCGGGCGTTTCGAGACGAATATCATCTCGAGTCACCTTCGCGGGACGATAGTGTTGGACGACACCGTATACGCTACGGATCCAATGCCCCCCTCGGTCCAATAAAGTGTCGCGTTCCGAACGTGATATAAGCCCATAGTGCCAGGCTTGAAAGGCTTTCATCGCAAGCTGGTCATAGCCGACCAGAAGGAAAACGCAGCGATATCCCACAGGAGTGCGACTAAATACACCAATATTTAAAGGAGACACGGAAGCAACATCTGAAAGAGAAATTTGTGCAGGGATGTTTGCCAGTGTTTTGTCCAGCTCGGCAACAGCCTGTTGAAGTAACTGCGTACCTTTATTTAAGGTCTCTTCCAGGGCGACCATTGCAGCATCAGCATAAGGGTTATCTTCACCAGAAGCCTCATTGATCTGCCCTGCTCGTAGAATAAAACGGGGCATACTATAAATATCAGGGCGTCGCTTCCCCGACGTTTCAGGATCAGCGTTTTGGCTACGTCGCCCTTCCCATAAACGAATGGCATAGAGGGTATGAAGCTCTACGGTAAGAGTGGATTTTAATGCACCAGCGCGTGCAACCGCCGGTTTTTGTTCATTATTCTTTGCTGATTCAACCATTAGAAGCATCCTTCCGGAAATGTGTGTGGCTTGAAATAGTCTCGGCAGACACCATTAGCAGCAATACAAAACTCTTTTTCATTTCCAAAGAAAAGAGATGACATGAGTTTTGCTCATTTTTTAGCCGCTGTTGGCAGTGCCAACAGTGACTACTTTTTAAGCGCAACAGGTTTCATCTGTGGCTGATTCCATGTCAGCTCATACAGATACTTCTCTGATAAGCAACACTCTGCGATGGTATATGAGAGGCGTAGCCAACCACGTGATGCCATATTCCATAGCACTAGTGTAAGCCAGGATATAAAATTGAAATCAGCAAGTTATATGGCGTTAAAGAATAAAGCAATGCGTCAGTTGGCGGTGAAGGCTGATGAGATAACTGTCAGATAGAGCCCTTCATCCGCAGTTTGAAAACATAATGGGTGGCTACGTGGGCAAAAAGGAGACCCAGCAGCAAATCAGTCGCTATATGTAGATCTACTACAATAGCGTAAAATCATATCATTACAACATACGAGTGAAGCTAGAAGTATCAGAGAACCGATATCCTTGCATCAATCGAGACTCTATACGATAGTGTGTAAAAATTTATCCACCCCAACAAAAGCTCTTATTGCAGATGTAATTTTTCATCACGGTGTACTGGCTCGTTCTACTAAGGCAATAGATGCCGACCGTCATTATGTTGCAAAATTGCAGTTCGGCACCACTTTTTTAAAGCATTAATTTATAGATGTAGAGATTTCCGACCTTATAGATCCATGTTTACCTTACTCGACTGACGATATATGGTATTATATAGGATAGCTAAATATACAAGTATCATCAATATATCCAAAGCCATCCAATCGATGTTTCCTCAGTTTAGCTTCTAACTGAAATCCTGTACGAAGAGCTACTTCTGCACTTCGTACGTTCCTGCTGGCCATTGTGATCTCTAATCTTTGACACTTTAAGTAATGGCAAGCGATATCTCTTACTAAAACACAAGCTTCTTTAACAAACCCCTTACCCATAAATTGAGTTGAAACCCAATAACCGATTTCATAGAAAGGTATTTTAGGATTTACAATAAATAAGCTAATACATCCAACTAAATTATTTGAATGAATATCCATAATTAAGAACCTGTATTCATCTTTGTCATTTATGAAATTATCAGAGGCAATTTCAAGATTTTTATAACAGGTATCAAGAGTGTGCTCTAAATTTGACCACAAAAGAAACTCAAAATGTATTTTAGAAAATTTTGAAATAAGTGAATAGACATCACGATAATATGATACATCTGGAGGCAATAGTTTTACTTTTCGCCCCGTAATAAGTTGCTCAGGCAGGTCTGTAATTATCATGAAGGTGCTCCCCGTTAGAGATAACAATTAACTTAGGTTTGCTTCTAATCCAATTCGATGAATTCATTATATCATAACTACCACATGATGATATTAGCACCTTGTCATCAATAGAAAGATCAACAGGTATTGACATATTCATCGCAATAATATCAGACTCATAGCAATTAGAGCCAAAAACATGAGCTAAGCTAGTTTCAATACTTCCATCTCTCTGAGGAATGATAAGCGCAAATCTATTATTATGATACTGCGCCGATCTCACACTTGTACCTGGTACCGATAGGGTTAGAATATTAATGTCATCGCGTTCTTTTACTGAGGCTATTCCGGAAATTAGATATCCATAATCCTCAGTTAAGATCCTACCAGGCTCAATTACAACACTAACCTTATTGATATCTATACCATGTTTTAAAAGTGCTTCACGCACACGTCCTGGATAATTATCATTGACCAAAACAGCATCACAATTTGCAGTGGATGCAGGATAGCCCCCTCCGATATCGATAAAATTTATGACATCCTTTAACTTATTGATTTCAATTGAATAATACTCTAATGCTTTTATCAGGTAGTCATGAGATGTGAGATTTGAGCCAGAATGAAAGTGAAGCCCGCTAAGATGAATACCATTTTCTTGGAGTAACAACAATGACTCATGAAATTCATCCCGATTCATTCCAAAACGAGATAACCCCATCGATTTATAATCGACACTTAGACGAAACGATATTTTTGGCTTTACTTTAATATGGTTGGAAATGAGTATAACCCTCTCTACCTCCAGAGCATTATCACACTGTATTTTAATACCATTTGATATAGCGAACTCAATTTCTTCATTTAGTTTAACTGGCCCATCAAAATAAATACTCTCGCCTGTAAAACCATCATTTAAAGCAAGATTTATTTCGTGTAACGATACTGTTTCGGCAGATAAACCTTCAGAAAGCATTAACTCCGTCACCGTTGATAAGTTATTGCTTTTATAAGAGTATGCAACCTCCAACTGAGGAAAGTAATACTCCCAATGAGATTTTAATCTGCGCACTGCTTTCCTGATAGCATCTAGATCTATAATGTAATAATAATCTTCTTTATTATATTTATTAATAAGCTCATTAAAATTAATAGCCATTATTTAGATCTCATTGTCCATAATGCAACTGACTGATATTTAGCATGCTCATTGAGAAGAACACGAGTATTATAATATCTATCAAATGAAATCTGTTGCTGTTCTTCGCTTAACATCAAGAAAGGAGGCTTGCTACAAATAGCTGTTTGAGTAATTAACTCGATCTCATCATCTGTATAAACAGGCAAATCAAAAAGCTCCTCACTGATAAGATGAAATCGTGTACTGAAAAAACCATACCAATAATCATAATCTCTATTTGTATCTGGACGATACCCTATATGTTTTTCCACCAAATCAATTAGTTCTCTATCTGGTGTTAATTCATAAAAGAAAGGTGAAATGCACAAATACCCATCATTTCGCAAAACTCTATGACATTCTTTTAAGGCAGTCTCTTTATCAGAAATGAAGCCGAAACAACACCCTGCTGTAATATGAGTGAAAGTGTTATCAGAAAATGGAATGCTTTCCGCATTTGCAACAGAAAACTTTACTCGTGTACCAATCCCATTTTTAATTGCTAAGGCATTTGCTGACTCGATTGATGGAGGCGATATATCTATTCCATCTGCTCGGCATTTAGTTTTTAACGATATATTTCTTGATGAAAATCCTGTTGAGCAAGCCAAGTCAAGGAGATAAGACTCCTTGTTTATTTTGCTATTTTTTATCCAGCTTTCCAATGTTACATTTCCTCCAGGAGGAGTATTATCCACTCCAAAAAAACCAAGGAAATCAGGATAGGATAATTTCAGTAAATCACAGTTTTTGATATCGTTAGCAGACATTTCTAGTTACTCCACCAGTTTATAACATTAGTAGTATCAGTTGATTTTACAAATTTAGCTCTATGGTCACTTGACTCAGAAAGTAAATAATTGTAGATACACCCTTCTTTCCTATAGTTTTCCCTAATTTTTTCTTTGTTATCTTTTGTTATAAGATTAGAATCATTATCAGCAAACCGATCAAACGATTGATCTGGTTGAATAAGAAATGAAATGGTATTGTTAAGCGGTAAATACCTAGAGTGATTTTTTGGGTAATGATTTGAGAAAACGAGTAGGTAAAGTTCAACCCCATCTATTCTAAAACGCCATTTTTCATCTGTTATATTTTTAAGCAAATTAGATGCAAAGTTGTCCTGAATTGTTTTTAAGAAATTGGCTAATTTAATACCTAGGTCATTATCATTGGTCACATTTGTATTTTCAAAAATCAAATACAGGCCATCAAGATTATGAATGTCATAAGTTTTTAAGTATCGACTCAGTACTTCTGTAAAGCTTGTGTCATTTTCATCAAATATATCAAACCAATGTCGTCCTCTATGTGCATATATACACTTCACATTGGAGAATGCCATCATGCTTTTTTGTTTTAGATTATACTTATCTTCATTAATTAAAATCACTTCGTCAATATCCTGGCTTATTTTAAAGTCGAGTTCATCTCGAATCACATCGTTTATCTTTTCAATAACATCATGGTTTTTATTTTTCACTTCATGAAATATATTCTCATTAATAATAGAGGCCGACTCAATATGAATTACTTCATCTTCACTGAGCTTTACATAAATTCTGTCATTTAAAACATCCGCTATTAACAACGACATAGATATCCTCTAAAGTTTAAAAAGGAGAAACAATGCTCGACCATACTGAAACCACAGCGATTAAACAATTTTATATTCTCAGAATCAAGATATGGTATCAATTTATTCTCTAGAGCTAATCTTTTGTTTTCAATTTCAGTTTTAGAATATCCTCTACTATATTTCCATTTTAAGTACGATTCAATGTAGGTTGTATTTATTACAGGATCCTCAAATATAATCTTTTCGAAGACAATCATAGTGACTTGATCGGAACATGATGACTTTATATTTTTTATAAACTCCTCTCTTTCTGGTGGACGTATAAATTGAAGCACAAGATTTAGAATAACAAAATCAGGTCTCATAATATCGCAGATGTTTTTATTTACTCCGCTTAGGTAGTTATGATCACTTAATGTAACTTTTTCTTTGTAAGGCTCACACTTTTCTTTTGCTTTTTCAAGCATGCATGCAGAAACATCGACTCCATAACAATGCTTAACTTGTGTCGTTGATAACAGCTTATTCATTGTTGTCCCGGTAGAACACCCTACATCAAGAAATATTTTTTCTAATGAAAAAGAATCAAACATCAATGCTATTAGATCCTGGATGTCTTCGTATCCTGGAACACTTCGTGAAACCATATCATCAAAAACATTGCATACATCTTCATTAAACTCAAATGACTTCATTTTGTCTTTATTAATAAATACATTGTCAATTCCCATATTTAAACTCCAATACTGTGAAGTAAGGAAAATTATAACCTAAATGCATTTTATCAGGATGCCGTGGCTCTTTAATTGAGACCAATGAGAATCCCACGTCGATAAAGCTATTTACATAAGTTGATAGGTTTCTTTTGAATGAATTAAGCTCACATAAAAAATTCCCATGTTCGTCAAGTCTACTTTTAGTTTGAGTTCCTTCGTAGAAGTAATTTTCTATTACCATTTTGTCGTTCTGATGGCTAGTGCACGAGTCTTTTACATGACTCGGTACTATGCATAGAACTCTACCTTCTCGGTTCACTACGGACCTAACTTTTTTTATATATGAATAATAGTCATTAATATGATCTAGCACTAAGGACAAAATAACAAAATCAAACAAGCAATCACTCTCATATTCAATTAAGTCACATTGAATATATTCAATTCCCCCACCTTTCTCTCTGGCAACATCTAGCATTTTTTTATTAGTATCCAATGCTACAACTCGAGCAGAACAAAGGTCGAGCATTCTACTATATGTGCCTATTCCGCAACCTATGTCCAACGCACTAGCATACTCTTTTTTGAGTATTACCTCTCTTACATAGTCATCGAGAATTACTCTATTTAAACTTGCTCCCTCTCTATGATTCTTATAAAAATCTGCAATTATATCAAATTGATCAGTCACTTCATTGTCTGGATAATGTTGCGTAAGACTATTTAAGTTCAGATCTTTTTTATAATCATAAACTAGCGTTTCATAATTATCCGGATTTATTATAAGCCTTTTCTCTTTAAGAATACTATGTCCAGTGGCAACAAATTTTATTACCTCGTTCGAACATATTGATGAAACTATATAATTTAATGGGCCATATGATGGAGCTTGATATTTTTTATTTATTTTAACAGTAGTATTTACATTCTCAAACACATCTGTTTTAAACAATTGTTCGAACCCTGGTTTCGAATATGCATCCATCATTGGACCAACTAAACCCATCCTTCCTAAATAGCCCGCATTAATAACGGGGATGTTGATCTCACTATGCAACACCCCAATCAATTCAAATGCATTACTTGGATCTGCTGATAAAACAAGAATATCACAGTCCGAAAAGAAAGAGATAAACTCGTGTAATTTATCTCTGGATAGGAGGTGTGGCAAAGTATGTATTTCACAAGAGCTGTTTTGTTCTGCTAAATTCGCTTTTAAAGAATCAATTTTGGGCGTACCAATCTGCGATTCCTTAAACGTAGTCGTACGAGTTAAATTAGACTCTTCAATTAAATCGCCATCACTAACTTTTAGGCGACCGATACCCGCGGCAGCTAAAAGAGTCGCAACATTGGAACCGATGCCCCCAGTTCCAATGATTCCAACGGTTGCGTCCCTCAAGGCGTTCATTGAATCGGCCTGATTCATTCCTGAGAGTTCAAAGAACAATCTATGCCTATCATAACGATCTTGCTCCCAAGTATATGATACTATTTTTTCCTCAATCAAATTGTTAAGAATTTCGCTTATATTATAAGCCTCTTCAGAAGCAGGCTGATTGTATCTTTCGGCAATATAGTCAAATTCTGCAGGAACGTTCAGTTCCTCAAGAAGTTCAAGTAAGAATGCAGGACAATCTTCTATCTCCGTTATATCCATAAAGGTTTGACCGCATACAATTTTTTTTTCTGCTTCTACATACTTTATTGGAAGAGATCTATTTAATTGAATTTTCATTCCGCAACTCCAATGATTCCATCTTTGTTTTCTTTGTTTTCTTCATTCTTATCAATATATCTTATCCATGCGATAGTGACCGGAATCACGCTTAATATACAAATAAAAGAAAACACAAACGCCGATGATAAAGGTAAGCTTTCTGCCATAACCCCTATGATGAGAAGAGATACGATACCAAAAACACGCGCAAGCAAACTAACAATAGATAAAACAGTGTTTGAGTTATTATTATTTAAGTGTTTAAAGAACTCAGAGTCGAATTGACTCATCGGGACTGAAAAGAAGCTATGGAACATAGTGAAAATCACTATTGGAAGCCATTGCCCATTTATTAAAATCAGTGCAAGCATAGATGCAGCCGCAAAAACTGTCGCCAACAAAGTAATTTTCATTGGGTTGTATCTAGTCAATAAAGCTTTCCTAAAATATCTATTGAAGAGATACTTTGTAAATGAATAGGAGAAAAAACACCCGCCTAAGATCACGATCTCTTGATTCTTTGTGGCATTATTCAGTAATCCAGTTTGATTTAAAATGAATGGTTGCCAGAAATGAAACACAGGTTGCATTGCTGCCACAACCAATCCGCATATTAATATATAGTAAATACCAACCTTTGTTGATACTAACAACTGTAATGCACTTTTTGTATGCAAATAAACATTAAATCTTTCTTTAATGTTTTGTACATCTTTCTTTTCGCTCACTGAGTCTATTTTACTAAAAGCGAACACCAAAAATATAAATGATGCACCGCATAAGTAATACGCGGCACTATAACTCCCAATTAATACAACAATAATTACACCAATGACACCTGATACAGAGTTCATTAATGCATTTACTTCTCTTACATATGACATGTAGTGGTGATATATATTAGACTCACGACTTTCTCCTGGCAGCCTATCGACTAACCCCTTAATCCATGTACTATCTGCACCAGAACAAAAACATGCGCCAAGGGCATAACAAATTTCAGCTATAATCAGTAAATACATGTTCGGAGCAAACGTACATAATGGAAAGAATAGAGCATAAAAAAAGCAAGATAGAATTACATTTTGTTTTACACCTAGCTTGTCACCCAATATTCCGGTTGGCAACTCAAATACAAAGATAGATATGCTAAAAACCATTTGCAAAATTGCTATCTCTGAGATTGAAACTCCCATTGAAAAAAGGAAAAAAACATGAAAAGAACCAGTAACCATTCTAATCGCATTCATTGCAGAACAACTGTGTAATAGTTTTTTTATCTCTGGATCAATTATTACCATGACTTTTCCTTAAGTTAGAAATGGCGATCAATCGATCGCCACCCTAACACATTGATACTATTTAATTAATTCGCACCACAGGTCATGCCACAAGATAGAACTTTTTTCTGTTGCTCTTTAAGTTTGGTCACATCAACACGTTTTACTTTCAGTTTTTTAGTCGGTTTGATCGTAGAATTATTCATATTACCATCCTTTGAGTTAGTAATTTGTTTATGTCATACAACAAAAATGATAACATTTTGCTGTGACAAAAAAGTTTTATCATAAATCATACGAATTGATCAAACATTAATCACCCAACCCATTAAATAATAACGTATTGTAATATATAGCTATTTTTATGCGCGCATTATCTTGACATCATTGGAAATATTTTGTTTCATTAAAATTAATACACAATTTTTTTGAATTATTAGTAAATTTATTTAATAATGAACTCTCCACTGCCCACTAGCCCCGTGAAGTGCTAGTGCATAAAAATACAGTACAGGCACCTCCTGAGCGGGGCCTTACCTCCCAGTAAGCGAGTTGTGGTGGATGAACCGCATAATTCATCCCCGCTCCAGGTAAAAGCTACCAGGCCGCTATTAGGAGCATCCATCTGTGAAGGCGTGTGGTTTTCGGCAGACACCATTAGCAACAATCCAAAACTCTTTTTCATTTCCAAAGGAAAAGTGATGACATGAATTTTGCTCATTTTTTAGCCGCTGTTGGCAGTACCAACACTGTGTGTTTTTTAAACAACTATTCCTGTTCAGATTTATGACTTATTTTTTGCGCGTGCCATTCCCAAACGTAGCTTCGCAACTATGTCGCTGACATGCTCCCGCGACGCCAGGTGTTGACGGACCGAACCTGTTGGTTTTGCTGGCGACGTAAAGCAAGGTATTTGGCGTCGCGGTACAGGCCTGGCAGGTTCTGGGGATTTGGCACTCGCATACAATTCACCGTTTCTGGCGCGCTTGATGACCGCCAGCAGCCAGCCAGTGGGATTATTCAGGTTGCCTTTGGCCATTGCCTGCTCAAGACTCTCCAGCACCTGACGGGAAACCTCTGCAGGCAATGCCTTAAGCTGGACACCAATCTGGCGCTGATCATCCGTCGCTATGATGTTTTGCAGTTCGGCCGGTAACTCAGGTACGTACGTTGTTTTATTCACACTCTGTGTGAAAGAACGTACGTTACAGTTCGGTTTCGTTGATGCAGCGTAAGTTACTGATTTCACCATGAGTTCGGAAAGCGAACTCGGTGTTTTGCCTCCCTTTTTTACACTGGGTTCGGTATCCGAACCGGGTTTAATTTGACTTAGTTCGGTATCCGAATCCGGGGATTTTTTACTGACTTCGGCGTCCGAACTGGGGATATTTTCCTGTCGTTGAGACACTCTGACGGCCATCTGTTGCGGGGTTTGTGGCGACCCCAGTCGTTCAGCAATCGCCGCCATCTGGGAATGCTGATGACGCATTGTCGGATCATGCTGAATATCCGACAGTACCGACCAGGCCGTCTGGCTGACGGTGCGGTTTTTATGCACACAGCCCATGGCGACCGTATCCAGCCAGGTCGGATCCAATGTCTCCGCATCACGGGCCGAGAGTGGTTCATCGTGTTGGGCATAGATATTCCCCCTCACCCGCCCCTGGCCGTCACGCACACGCCGGCACAAACTGAGCCAGCCGGTCAGGCGTAACATCAGCAGCACGCGGCTGACGGTCTCGCGAGACGCCCTACCATTGAAGGGCGAGGCAAGCTGCAGCTGCAGCTCGTCATAGGTCGGGAACACTGCGCCCTGATTCTGTTGTGCGTACAGGCGGATCATAATCCACGCAGTTTTATCCAGCGGTGACAGACGGGTATCCAGGAGCAACCGGCGGGGAATGGAGTCATGCACATTGCCCATGTACAGGAGACCGCTGCGCAGATTCGTGACATCGGGATTCCCCGCGTGCTTTTCCGCGCCTATTCGCTCCGCCAGGCGGGCATCCATTTGTTCGAGCGTAAAGGTGATCAGGCTGTCATCAGGTGTTTTATTTATGCTCATCGATTTTGCGCATCCTTTTACGCTGCCCACGCCCACAGGGCGAAAGCATCAAGCGGTTGTTGGCCTAACGGCACTCAGGCCTGAACCCGACATCAGGTACAGGGTCAGTGTCATCACTTCCACAGTTCGTTGTTGTAGCGTTCATGGGTCAACAGCTCCCAGTCATCACCACTGTTTCGGCTGAGCAGTCGCCAGCTGGTACCGATATCAATCTTCATCCAGGCACGCCCGGGGGCGTGCTTGCCTTTAACATGAAGGTGCTTGTAGTTACGTTCCCCGCGGCGGAAACGCCTGACCTGCTCCTTCGCCTTTCTCTGGCAGGATGGTGGCGCCGAACGGGGGACCTGCAACCCCGGCATTAACATCACGGGCTTCATGCCAGCCTCCTTGTATTTCCTCCCGGCGTAGCGCGTGGCGTACGCACCGCCTGAATGGCTTTTTTGGCGGCCGCCGTCTGAGGGGCACCAAAGCTGCGAACGGCATTCCAGACAGCCGTCAGAGAAACATCCATCTGTTCGGCGGCCAGCATCATGACGTCCAGTCCATCGGCACTGGAGGCGTCATCGATGTCGGCTTTTTGCCACTGGCGCCACAATGCCGCGTTCTCGTCGTCGCTGAGCGCTGCACAGCGACCCTGGCGAATGTTGATACCGGTCATGCGTCGGCGGGCTGCAACTTCAACGGTCGAGAGGCCAAAATAGTGCTGCATCATTTCGATAGAGCCTCCCAACGCCAGTGCACGATCAATCCGCTGCATACGTTGCTGCTCACGGCGCGCATGTTGCAGCATCAGAGAAAAATTCTCGTGATGGATTTGGAAGGTCAGCACCGATACCGAGCTGTTCATGAGGTAATGCAGATCTTCAATGGTCAAACCGTGCAGCAGTTGCATCTCCTCCGTGGTCAGCCCCAGAGATTCACAGCGGCGGATATAGCCTGATTTAAGTTCCATTACGAGCTGAGTGAGCAGGCTGTTCGTCGCCTGAGACAAGCTATTACTCATAGTGCCCCCCCTGGATTTTGGAAAAATATCTCGAAAAAACAGCAAACAAACATGCCAGCAACACCATGGAAACGAACAGGAATGGCAACGCTGAAATGAAGTTTTTGCCCTTGTCCTTAAACCACGTTCTGGGATCAGGAACGTCGCGCATAAACAGGAACCAAAAAATGAAGGACAGCATTGTGATAAGGAATAGATAAAGGTTCATGAATTGCGTCCTCCCTGATAACCAATGCCAGTGGTCACAGCCCCCTGTACACCCTGGTGTAAACGGGCGTTCTGGCCTGCTTCGAATCCACGTAAGCGGGCAATATCATCACCGCGGCAGGTTTTCGGGGCGCGCGTTTGCAGCTCCCCCATCTTTTGACTTTCCAGCCAGGCTCCCATCAGCTCGCATTCCTGTTCTGTCACGGTAAACGTCGTGATGACTCTGCGAACGCCGGCAACCCAGCCGGCACGAAACTGCTCAGCTCGGGCGCGCCGCGTGCTCATTTTCAGGCGCTTATTCTGTGTTTTCAGGTAGTCTGCAGTCGCATCTTTCAACTGCCGGCTCAGCACATCGAACGCATAAGCAGCAACGGCCGGCCGCTCACTAAAACCGTAGAACGTCACGTTGCGGCGCGGGCCCGACTCGCTATCTCGCCAGGAAAAATACAAACGGCACCCAAAGGCGCGGGCAATCGCCCACGCCAGCCCGGACATCCATTCAGGCAGTTTTTGTTTCGCTTCGGAAGGTGCTCCCCGGCTCGGTGCCGTCTGAATAGATGACAGGCTGGCTTCCAGCTCGCTGATGCCGTATTTCTCCAGCAGTTTTTGCGCCCGGGCTAACGCCAGTCCAGCCTCATGCGCATTGCTGTTGCTACGGGCCAGCTCAAGCAGTTTGCGCACCAGTTTCACCAGCCGTGCCTGTCGTTGTGAATGGCTCATCAGGCTGTCTCCTCTGTTGCAGATAAGTCACGCTGCAGTTCACGAAGACGGCGTAAGACGCGAATAAGGCGCATCAATTTCACGGCATGAATATCGTCAAGCAACGGCCAGTCAGCAGCATTTTCCGACCCGATGAGGGCTTCATTGAGCGAGCTGGATGAGGCGCCGTCCGGGTTGTTGCCGGCAAGGGTCAGGAGTAACGCGGTGAAGCGAGAGGGACGTTCGGCAGTCAATGCGTAGCCGGCAGCCTGCAAGTCGGCTTTGTCGGCTTTGATTTCAGCCTCGCAGCCCGCCACTTCGGCCAGTTCGAATGCCAATCGGAAGGTGATCACCTGCAGGTGCTCGATATCATCCTGCAGGGCAGAAATAGCCCAGATGGAGGAGACCGGCTCAAGTCCTACCTCGGCAAAAGGCACCTCTGCAACAGGGGTTACACCTTGCTTTGGCTGTGTCACGTTATTGCTATGAGGGGCTGTCGACTCATGAGGGTCCGGCAGGGGGACGGTGGTATTCTCACCGTCTAAAACCGTTTCAACGTCCCCCGACAACACAGAAGGCGCACCATATAAGTCAGGCTGAGTTTCAACACGGCGTTCAGTTTTAGTTGCAGGCGTTTCCTCTTCCTGGGCGTTCTGTGATCCATCATCGGCATCTCCCGTTGATTCATGCAACGCGCTGTCCAGCACCAAAGAAGAGCTTTCTCCCTGTACTTCAGGTACCGTCGGTCCGCCGGTATTTCCCTGCTGCAGTGCTGGCGCCAGTTCGACAGTATTGCCTTCGCCTGACAGCTCTGGCATTAATGCCGGCTCAGGCTCACCGAGGTGTTTGCGCCGGTTTTGCTCTTTGGGATCGAGCTCCAGTAGCCAGCGGTCATAATTGAGCAACGGGTGTGGCAACGCCTTGATGAGCGCACCAATCAACTCATCACGAAACATATCCAGAGAGTAGATTTCGGGGTCATCAAATTGGCTGCAGACTTTGCCAAAGACGCTATCAAACGGTTCTTGAACCTCGACAGTAAGACTATGTTCCTCCCAAGTTTTTTCAGCTTCAGCTCGTAAAGCAAGCAATTGACGAATTTGGGGGGCTCCCAATCCCGATTTAAGAAGAGATGGCATGAATGGATATAGGTATTTCACCGTATCTTCCATACGGCTGATACTGGAGAAATGCACCGGATATCCATCAGCACTCATTAAACCTGAGAGCTCACGCAGAGAAACAGCTTTACCCAATTTTTCTTCATACAGGGCACGGGCATCCCGGATCCCCAGCGCTTTTTCGATAAACGCCAGATCTCCCCGTTGTTCGTTCTCGGCCAGATGTCCAAGAAGACAGGACAAACGACCAGGCCATGGCTTGAAAACACAAGAAATGCGGTAAAACCGTTCATCCCCTGTTTCTTGCCATAATTCTTGCAAGATTGAATAACGGGTGTTGCCACCATCACTGAAAAAATAACCCAGTTCGGGTTGTTCAGGATCAAGGGTAACTAATGGCACAGTTCTCAGGCCGCGAACCCTAATCCCCGCCTTGATTTCATCATATTCAGGATTCCTCGAAATTCGCGGGTTGTACGGCGATACGCTTAGCTGGTCGAGAGTAAGCACCAAGGGCATATCACTCACTGGCAGTGCAGATGATGCCGAAGTTTCTGCATGAGTGCCTGCAGCTGTTTTTCCCTGCTGGAGCAAAGCACTGTTCAGATCGAGGATCTTGGTTTTAGTACGCGCCATGGTTACGCCCTCCCCGAGTATTGGTCATACTGACCATCGTGGAAGTCACTGAACGCGGTGAATTGCCCTTCAAACTTGACGCGAACGGTGCCCGTTGCCC
>Ga0308171_1002427_pt1 | contig 19718 bp, 16 predicted proteins | sample PhyGR1_FD_202135 | JGI IMG/M metagenome (GOLD analysis project Ga0308171, IMG submission 202135) | Phyllosphere microbial communities from UC Gill Tract Community Farm, Albany, California, United States - DLSLSG.R1 | ecosystem: Host-associated > Plants > Phyllosphere > Unclassified | place: USA... | reverse complement strand
CGGGTCGGCAAGTATCCAGTCTCCGACTGCGAAGTCGGCCGTATTACTATTGCCCGGGAGCTCCAGGCGAACGGGCCCTGTCATATCGATTGCCTCGATGCGCGAGCGGTGGACAGATGATATACGCCTGGACGCGAGGCCAGCGTCGCCGTCTTTGAGTTGATCCGCAAAAAATGCAGACCAGCCGAGCTGCTCCAGTGTCGAAGGAAGCGGGACAGTCATCAGCCGTGTTCTCGCCTACTGGTGCGGCGCGCGTTTCGGCAAGAACTTAGCGTGAGCAATAGCCTCGCCGGAATAGGGAAAATCGTCTCCGAGTTGACGATTGCCGTCGAATACCTTGAAGATCGGACCGTCGACTTCAACGATTTTGTAGCCATTTACGTACTCGAATTTCGGCGTCTTCCAGCCCATCAGAAGTCCTTCAGTTGGTTATCATCTCTGGTCGCGAGATGGCGCCGGGCAACGTTACCGGTTTTCACTGGCATTTGCGCTAATTTTCTGTTTGGCTGCGTATCAATCAATCGGAAGCGCTGGTTGTGGCAGCCTCTGTCCTGAATGCTGAATTTAATGCTTCAGGAAAAATCACTAGATTGAGATCCTTTGATTCGCCGCCGCGCGCCGCAGTAACTTTGATCGGGAACCCCTGGAGCCAGCTGCGTAATACGTCCTCCGCTCGACCGGTAATGTCGACCCTGATCGAGAGGAAGTCAGATGGGCGAGATCATGGCGGCGAAGCACGTCGATCCACTGTATCTCTTGGACAGCACCACACTTCAGAGGCGAGACTTCGCGCTCGTATCGTTCAAGAAGCTGTCCGAGCGTGGTGGATTCAAGTATTTTCGTATCTGGGGCGGCGCCGAACCTATCGACCTGTGCTTCGAGGCCGCGTACCCACTTTTCGGCTTCCAGGTTGGTGTCGAAGCTTTTGCAGAGCGGCTTCATACCGCGCCGTCGCACCTGTGCTTGCAAGCGCCCTCTGAGTTTCCGAATTGTCGCCGTCGTGACCTCCAACGTTCATTGTCGGTCATACGCAGGATGTCCCCGAAAACGGGTCCAAGGATTATCCCGGCGCAGCAATCACACGCATTAACAGCAATCAAAAATCATAGGCGATTTATAATTGAGCGCCTTGCACGCGCGTCGTCAGTATAGTTTGATATGCATGGGTAAAGGGTATTGCGTATGCGTGGATTAGTTCGCTTTGTTAGCGCTAGCGTTATTTTGGTGGCGACTTTTTCCGGAGCATTTGCCGGAGAGAGAACATTCGGCCCTTTTGCTGTAAGTGACGCAAATCCGGATGTGATCGCATTGAATGGCGATATCGACGTCAACTCGGGCCTAAACTTTCGCCGCGCGCTTCAAGCCGCGCCAAATGCGAAGCTCATCACCCTCAATAGCCCCGGTGGTAATGTCCAGATGGGTTTGCTCATTGCGGACGATATCCATCAACGTAAGCTGGCGACCTACATTCCAAAAGAAAGCAAGTGCTTATCCGCCTGTTCGTTCGTCTTTCTCGCCGGTAATGAGCGGAAGGTCGATGGAGCCTTGGGTGTTCATCAGATTTCGTCCGACTCGCCGGACCTTGTAGGCGCGCAACTCGCGATCTCGGACATTATCGAAGTCCTCAATCGCTTTGGGACGCCAGTAGACGTCATGCACGTCATGTTTAAGACGCCCCCTGATGACATGCATATATTCAACCAAGACGAGGTGGAGAAATACAAGCTCAATCGAACGGCGCAGGAACAATCAACGACGCCCACGATTGTCGATGTTCCCGTTGCAGTCGCTGGCCAAGATAGCGACCAGAAACCAAGTGATGCTAACCTTCTGGGAGATAGTCGCACGTCAACCTCTGCGCCAGACTCAAAACAGCAGGCAAAACTGTCGACCCTCGACGAATTTACCAAGCGACCCAATCGCATTGCGATCTACACCGGGCTGGACCTCTTCGGAGATGACATCTCCTCGCAGCGTGTCGCCGACGCTAGCGAATGTGCTCAACGTTGTCTGATTATGAACGGCCAGTGCAAAGCTTTCACATACAATGCCAATCCCAAAATCAAGAAAGGTCCGAACTGCTTTCTAAAATCCAGCGCGGGGCGAGCTGACGGCAATAGCGTTGCCTTCTCAGGTCGTTTTCTGAGTGGAGCAGAAGCAGACCCATCTGCCATCATGCTCGGAACGATCGATCCGCAATCAGCTCTGTTTGATGACGTCGATCTACCCGGTGGCGATTTATCCCGGCGTCCAGAGCGTTCGGCGAGAACTCCTCTGGAATGTCGCCTGGCGTGCATCGACGAGAAGCAGTGCGTGGCCTTTACCTATATCAAGCCGAAGAAAGAATGTTGGCTGAAAGGCGCGGTCGGAACACCCATGCCGGGCAAAGGAATGATATCCGGACTGAAAAAGCTGGAACGGTTTGCACCTGCCAAGATCATCAGCTTGGACTGAAACGGAAACAAGAGCATGCTTGCTGTAACCGACCGACCAACACTCACCCAAGTCCAGATAATCCAGTCGCTTGCCGAAGCGCTATCTTGGTTCGAGAAGGAAATCAGTTGGGGTGTTAGCCCCGGCGAGCTCAATCACCTGACTGGGCGCATTGGCGAACTTTACGCCGCGATGATTACTCGTGGTCAGATGGCCCTCGATACCAATCAGCGGGGCTATGACGTAGTGTCCGCTTCAAATGAACGAATATCGGTCAAAACCATTACCAGCTCCACTCACGTCGATTTCAATCTGAACACGTTTAATCATGTGGATCGCGTGATGGTCCTCCGGGTCAACATCGATGACGAAAAAGGCGTCTCGGTGGAAGAGCTTTTGGACGCGCAAGTGGAAACGGCTCGTCAACTAATGCGGGAACAGGGTAGCAAGCTTGTCTATCTGATCAAACGGGCAACGCGCGAAGAACGTCCCGTTGAGTCTCTTGAAATAGCCGGGAAAGCCCCTTATTCCGACTTCGAGATTGTAAAATATGAAAATGGCGCGATCCGTATTTTTCGCAACGGAGAACCGCAAAAGGTCATAGTCAAAGAGGCGCTACGTTCGGTCGCGGCAGATATCGGGGTCGATTTGTTAAACTCCAAGGGTGGATTGAAAAACACTCAGCAGCTTGGTGCCGATGTCATTCGTTGTCTGAACGCGGCAGCAGGTTTGTTGTGAGACATTCCGCGACGGCACACCTTTGCTTGCCACCGCCCTCTGAGTTTTCTGATGGTCGCCATAGTGATCTCCGTTTGTGATCACGACGATGCGTAGGATGCCCCGCAAAGGGGGGGCAAGGATAATTCCGGCGCGCCAGCAACCAATCCGGACATCCAACTGATATGGTCCTGCAGGTCACCGCAGGGAGAACCGGAACGCTAGCGCTTGGTCGCCATCCACAAGACATGGCGGGCACCGCCGCGTTTTCCATTGGCGCGCACATTCACCTCATCGGTAGCAAAACCCGCTTCTCGCACTCGACGTGTGAAAGCGCTATCCGGTGCAGATGACCAGACCGCAAGCACACCGTTCGCACGCAGGGCATTTCTGGCGGCAAGAAGACCGCTGCGATCGTAGAGGCTATCGTTGGAGGCGCGCGTCAGCCCATCGGGACCGTTGTCGACATCGAGCAGAATGGCATCGTAAGCCGTTTTCTGGGACCGGATCAGCGCACCAACATCACCTATACTGATGGCCACACGGGGATCGTCGAGCTTGCCCTCGTGGAGATCCGACATCGGTCCCCGGGCCCAATCAACCACCGCCGGAACAAGCTCCGCCACAGTAACCCGAGCATCGTCTGGCAGTTCGCTCAGGGCCGCCCGCAATGTGAAACCCATACCGAGGCCACCGATCAGGATGCTGGCGTTGTTCCGTCCCGCGATACGCTCACAGCACAGCGTAGCCAGCGCCTCTTCGGAGCCGCTCAACCTGCTGTTCATCAGCTCTGTCGAGCCGAGCATGATGGAAAATTCGCTCCCGCGTTGTTTCAGGCGCAATTCGCCCCCATCTCCGGGAATGGTCGCGCGATCAAGCTGAATCCAGGTAAGCATCGGCATATCTCGTTGTGTTGCGTCTGGCCACCTCGTAGCATGGGCGCAGTGTTGAGGCATCTGAATATCAGGGGATAGAAAAAGAGCGCCCGCGAAAAGAGTCTGGAGGCCCGAATTCCATTGCGCTTGTGTGGCTACCGGTGCCGTGGAAATGGTTGGGAAGAATGCGTTGAGTGCCGGGAGCGTGGCCCAATGAATGGAATCTCTTTTCCGACAAATTGCTCTGGTGGGATTTATATGTCCGGGAACCGTCGCCTACTCAAGGTTCATGATGGCGGAGCGGGTGGGACTCCCGCCTTCCTCGTCAACAAGCCCAGAAAACAAGGGGTTTCGCTCCGCCGACTTGGTGTCGTGTGTACCAATCTTGTGCCCGTCTTCTTAGCAGCGGATTGTCGATACAGACAAGACGGGAAGTGAGAAACGGAGTTTAAAGAGAGCAGCGTCATCACCTGAGTCGGCCCATAGGCCCATGCTGTCGATCCACGTGCGGTATCCAAAGCTACCCGCTCAATATGGCGCTTCCGTCTCCAATAGAGCGGGAGGTCGACGCGACATGATATTCCATTCTGTAGCCTTCAGGCGGCTGTGTCAGTCCGGGGGCATTGTCTCCGATTTCAAAGACAACGATTAGGCATTCCTAGAAGTTGAGCTGACCTACCGCCTCCCGCTGGAGAACTATAGGATATCGCGAAAAACTGATTCGAGACGCAGTCTGAACAAGACCAACGGGATACCGAAGACATCGCGGTTCAGAGTTTGCAGGATATTAGGGGCGGGACAATGACTTTTAAAAATGCCACGCAAGAGCAAATCAACGCTTTCTTGAGTACTTTGAAGTCGGGCCAATATAATCTGCTCTTAGGTGCAGGCTCGAGCATGGATACAACGAACGCTTACGGCGAACTTCCATCAGGCGAGGCGATAAAGAACGAACTCTGCGACCTCAAGAAGGTGGCGCGTTCGAATTCTCTTCAACGTGCATTTTCATTATTGACGCCCGAAGAAGTCGAAAAGAACGTCACTGCACGGTTTTCCAACTGCGTCCCTGGTCAGACCTTGAAAGATTTACGGAAATTTATTTGGAAGCGAATTTTTACTTGGAATATCGATGATGCAATTCAAAACGAGTATAAGGTAAAATCAAAGCAGACCGTCGTCTCGAAGCATTTCAACGATGAGTATGTCGAAGCTTCCAACCCTACTCAGCTTCTTGTGGTGCATTTGCATGGGTCTGTGCTGTGGCCCGAAAAAGGCTACGTCTTCTCCCGGGACCAGTACGTAAAACAAATTACCAAAATAAACCCTTGGATGACTGTTCTTTCGAACTTTATACAAAGCGATCCGATCATCATTGCGGGCACATCGCTTGATGAAGTCGATCTTGACTACTACCTAGCTCAGCGCTCCGTCGACACCTCACGCGACGACAAGGGACCGTCGATCTTGGTTACAAGACACGATGATGCGATCACTGAGGCTCTGTGCAAGCAACATAATTTGGTGCATTTTGTTGGGTGGGCATCGGATTTCTTTAAATATTGCACTGAGATTCTACCACATCCCCCCACGTTAGAAGACCTAGTCCCTACTGAAAGTAAAAATCTACTACCAGATACGCTTTCGAAATCCTTGGCGATGGCATTTCACTCGGACTTCGAACTCGTTCCTGCCATGGCGCAGAAAGCATCGCACTCCCGGTTTCTCTATGGCCATCAACCTTCCTGGCAAGACCTCGCCGCCCACTACGACATATCGCGCGAGGCTTCTCAGAAAGCGCTGGCGTGGATTGAAAGGCGCTTTGGCGAGCCTAACGGAATCGAGCGTTTGCTCGTTATTACAGATGATGCGGGTACCGGAAAGAGCACTATCCTGCGAAGGGTTGCGTTCGAAGCGGCAGGGCGTGGCACCCGCGTCTTATATTCTTCGGCGCTAAGCCGCATCGCGGGCTCTACAGCGCAAGCTCTGAATGAAATCAGTGGTCCTCTTCTTGTCGTCATCGACAACCTTGCAGATCACGCGACAGCCGTTGCTGCGATGGTGGCGAACACTGAAAAGCAGGACATTGCATTTCTAGCGGCGGAACGTGCCTATCGATTGAACTATTTGACGCAGGTCTTAGGGGACGGCACTTTCGTCACGATGGACGATCTTTCCATGAAAAAAGCTGAACCTGCGCGGCTTATCGACACCTATATCAAGAATGCTTTTATAGGCAGCCACAAAATTGTTGAAAAAAGAGGATCGTTCATAAAGTCAATTAGTCACGACCCAATTGCGGTTGCATGTTGTAGGATCATGAATGACTTCCGACCTCTTGAACGCATTGTCGATGATCTTATCGGGGATTCTAAAGAGAGCGAACTTGATCGCTATCTTACAGTCGCGCTAGCGCAGTTTTGCTTTACTGGTGGCTTGTTATTTGAGATTCTTTTGAACTCCTGCGAGAAGAGCGGAATCAAGAAGCAGTTTTTGGCTGATAATCCCTTGCCACTTTCTTACCTGACCACCGATCAGGACTATGTGGTCACAGAAAATGCGGTTCTCGCCGAGCGCGTTTTGCTTAGGTGCGTCTCGCTCAATCGAGAGCGCCTTCTAAATGTCTTCACGTCGTTGGCCGACCAGCTTCAGCCCTATGTTAATAGGCAGGCGATCCGCGAACGAACACCGGAAGCGCGACTGTCGGGAAGACTTTTCGACTATGACGATATCACAGCGAAACTTCTAGGCGACAATGCCGAGCGGTTTTACCGCAGCACCGAGCAAACGTGGCGATGGAACTCCCGGTACTGGGAGCAGGTTGCGTTGATGAACTTAACTAAGTTTCACGCGAAGCCTTCGACAGACGCCGGCTTGTCGGCTTTGGAGGAGGCGTTGCGACATGCCCTTCGCGCTGTGGCGATCGAAAACCACCCATTTGGTTTGAGTACTCTGGGTAAAGTCCTGATGGCGAAACTCCTGGTGCCGGGTGCAGAACTCAAACAAATTTATGACCAAGCATTCGACAATCTGGACAAGGCAATTGAAAAGGAGAACAACTGGTCTCGGCGCGCTGTACAGCCGTATTTTTCCCTGTTCTCTGGGACGCTGAATTACTTGAGGCGGGGTGGGACCCTTTCTCTCGGTCAGCAGCGAATACTACGGACACGCATCGCCAATGTTTCCACCAAGTTCAATAGGCAAAAAGAGCTCGTCGAGCTAGCAGGCGAAGTGACCAGCGCATTGTCGTGACTCTTGGACCTTCGGCGAACTGTATGGCGAACCGTGTATAGCATCGATTTCCGAACGCCGACCTCTCGAAGAGCCGACACCATGAGCCTCGCGAATGGTGGTAGTCGGTCACTACCATCATACTTTTGCCTTCCTATTTCTTCCGCCGGCAGGCACGATTCAGTCATTGTCCTGAGTGCCACTGATGCAAGTCTATGATCGCCAGATCGCCGTCACCAATCAGGGTGACATCTCCCCCGCGGAGCTAAAAGTGATCCGCCTTCCCGGAAGCTGGTTCGCGGTCATCTGGGAAAGTCCAGAGCGTTACGCCAGCTTCTCACGGAACCCGCCCTCTGGCTCCAAGGGCTTTGAACACATGAGCGACCGTGATTTCCTTGATCGCGTGCAACTCGTTGCCAGCTTCAGCCAAGGAATCGATTTCGAATTCGAGGGTGGGATATGATCCATGACCTTCCAGTTCGTGCATCTCGAATCCTGGTCGCGGAAGCCAGACAGCAAGGGCAGATCGACAGACTTTGTTTTCGATGAGGTTAGTCGGCGTCCATCCGCCTCCCTGCACGTCCAGAATCCAAAACCTCCGACGACTATTTACGGTATGCACGTCGAGCAGGTCCGGACCATGCACGATGCTGCCGCCGCGGTGGCAATGACGCCCGGAGCGCGAGGCAAACTGCGAAAGATCGCAGTCAGCCAGAAAACCTTGCATACCGTTGTCGCCAGCCACCCGCACACTATCGAGGAAGTCCGTGCCGACAAGGCGAAACAGGCTGAAGTCAGGCAATGGGAGCGTTTGACGATCGAATGGCTCAAGAAACTGTACGGTCCGGCGCTGAAGTCGGTCATCAGGCACACCGACGAAACACATTGGCATGTCCACGCCTATGTCGTGAACAGCCGCGATCCCGAGCTCAAAGCCATCAGTTACCATCCCGGCGTCGTCGCCAAACGTGCCGTCAAGGCCGCTGGACGTCGTCCTGGTGAAGACGGAAAGACCCTGAACAAAAGGGCCGACTTGGCATATCAGGGGGCGATGCGGGAATGGCAGGACTCGTATCACGAAGCCGTGGCGGTGCCACGCGGACTTACCCGTCTCGGTCCCAAGCGTCGACGCCTTACCCGTGCCGAGTGGCATGCCGAGCAGACTCAAGCCAAAGCACTCAAGCAGGCCGTGGAGCGCGCCGCAGCAGTGGATGCCAGGGGGCGCGACTACATCGATCGCACCAAAGCCGAGGCCCGCGCCGTCAAGGCAGACGCTGCGAAGGTCAGGGCGGCCGCCGATCGCCTGAAAGGTGTCGGCGGTGCTGTCCGTGCCGTCCTCGACGGCGTCCAAGAATCTCGCATCCGCGAACAGGTTCGAAAAGAGTTCGCCCGCGATCTCGCCGCTGCGAAGGCCGCCATAGAGAAGGCCAGAGCGGTCGCCGGCAAAGAGCGAAACTCACGATGTGAGTTTGAGCGAAAGGCTGCTGATGCCAACTATGCGCTCCGTCAACAGAGACAACGTCTCGTCGCCGCGCAACAGGAAATCCGGAATTTGTCGCAGGCGCTTGCCGCCGCGCTGGACGAGCCGACGCCAACACCAGGAGGGATGACGCCATGAAGGACGTCGGCGAACAGATTTGCTGGAAGAATGCCCGCGCGATCCTACGCGATATCGGTATGCCGCACCTTGATTGGGCGCATGGCGCTGCCGTGAATATTGTGCGGCAGTCCATGAACACCCAGCATCGTCCGACTTACCATCAGCAGAGGTTGCTGGAGACCGAGTCTCCAGCGCTGCTTGCGTACTTGGAACGGTTGTCGATGTCGGGAGATGCGGCGGGCTGGCGGACGCTTCGGGATCGTGTTCATTCCCATGCGGAGTTTCTCCGAGAAACTGGCATTCAGCCATGCGCCCGCCCATGGTTGGCGGCGATCTGGCACGCGCTGCCCGAACTCGCGGCCATCGGCCAAGGCATCCTTGACGACCTGGAAGGGCCCAAGAGTGTAGCGGATTTCGAAGTCGCACCCGCGCCGTCCGATACCGACACGAAGGCCGGCGACAGCGGCGACGACAAAGGAAGCACGGGCAAGACCGGATCGGTGGGGACGGCAGCCAAGCCGCGTCCGTCGCGGCTGGTCTTGCCTGTCGTCGCTGTTGTGCTGACCGTCGCCGAGATGAAGGCGCTCGATCGAAGATGCCGGAAACGCCGGCGCGTATCTCGCCCGTCTCCGTCGTGGTGTGGAGGTGAATATTGACGCTGGTGGCGTCGTGTCCGGGCATACCGCAGCCGACGACGGCGGGGCCGCGAGCACCTTCTTCGGCGGGCCGGCAGAGCCGTTGGATTTTGGACAGGAGGCTCCATCGCTTTACCGTGGATGATCCAGGAAGATAGGCTTGGGTAACCTGGCGGGGGAGCGTAGAAACTCCGTTCCCGCGATGCGGAACCGTAGCTCCTCCACTCCCGAGGCGGCCCTTTCTGGGCCTTACATGCGCGCCTTCGGCTTGCTCATCGCCTTCGGCGATACGGGCGCGCGCGCCACCGAAGCCGCAACCATGCTCCGTGCAAGTGCGTAAGGCGAAGCTGCTGCCGTGGGGATCGATACGTCAACGGCAGCGGGGACACGCGCCTGGCCCTCACTATATGGATCGAACGTAAACCCCTTGTCAGCGAAGAGGTTGTCAACAAATTTGGGTCTGAGGGTTGGGGATGACGTCGGCTTGGCTGGGATATGTCCCAGCCCGGCGGTCACTCAGCCGTCAACGGCGGCTTTACAACAATTTCAAGTTCGTTCAGCATTATTGAACATTCCCAAGAAAAACCGCCGGAGGGTCGCGAGCCCTGTAATGGCGGTTTTTTCATAGTCGGTCGATAGCGCGCATCGGTCAAGCGGCGATTGAGAGAGTGCCGTGCCAAGACTCTCCGAGCCTGTCAGTCGATGTGATCGCGAGCGCGGAGAAGCGCAATATCATTGGGGTCGGTAGCGTGGTACGAGACGAACTCTTTGGACGTCACGGGGCCAATTCCGAACCTTTCGATAAGATCACGATCTTTCGATCCCCATAGAATGGCGATCTGTTTAGGTCCGAGAATGTCGCGAGCGCCGCCATTCTTCCGAAGACGCTTCATATAATCGTCCTGCTGCCCAATCGCCTCCACTTGGCTGCGTGAGATTGGCTGCCCCTGTATTTGCTCGAATAGTGCCGCCAGCCGCCACTTGCCCGTGCCGGCCTCCATGATCGCCTTCCGCTCGGCAAGTGGCAGCACTTCCCAGAAGTTCTTCGGATAGGGCTGCCGTCTCAGTATCCACCAGATGTTGACGTACTGCGCTGCAGCGATCTGACCCTTCTTATCCTGGTTGTTACTGGTACGGAGATAATCCGGCCGGCAGACGACGAGGCCGACATCGCACAGGGCGCTGCGCTCGTCCGCCTTCATGAGGATTGCGGGACGTCCGATGCTTTCCCTCGGTATCATCCAGTCGCGGGCGGTGGTCATCTTGATGTCCACCTCGACCCCGTTGACGGATAGGTCAAGGATAGTGCCTTTGGGCATTCTGAGGAAGTTCCTCAGCAGAATTTCGACCTTCGTGCCAATATAGGTTTTCTCGGTTTTTTCGATCTCCGCGAGTGTGAACCTATTTGTTCGGGGGGCATCTATAACTTCGTCGAAAGCCTGGCGAAACAATGCGGTCACCATCTCGGTAAAGGCATCGATCCCGCCGGCTGCTGTTACAACCGCGTGCTCAATCGCAGCGAGGAGCGTATAGTCTGGGTGAGTCGGACCGAGCGGCGCATGTGACATAATTCCCATGATCGCCAAACATAGTTAGCGTATGTTTAATGCATCGCTTGGCGAGTAATGAAATGGGACTTACGGCAGCGCAATAAAGCTTCCCGCATCTACTACACCCCCTCTGCGACCAGCGTTCGACCATACATTTTCCTGTGAACTGACAACTGAAGGGACGGGTAATGCTGCGCAAGTCGATGACATCGTCTCGACTTCAACCTAGAAATGAATATGAGATACGACAACTGAGACGCGACGAGATTCACGAGCTGCCCGCACGCCAAGGAAACCAAGATGACCGAAAATGATAGCCAAGAAGCGGACGCTGACCTGACGGGCACGACGGAAGAGATTGAGCGTCAGGAAGAGGAAGAGCGGGAGATTGACGACTCGAATGAGTCCCCTCCCAGCGATATTGTTGCATACAATGAACTTCGATCGGGCGCTGATTTGCTCCGGATGTATCAGGACGGCGATCTCATTATTCAACCTGATTTCCAGAGAGATGTTGTGTGGAACTCGACTGACCAGACGCGGTTTATCGATTCACTCATCAAGCAGCTTCCCATTCCCAGCATGTGTTTTGCGTACGACGCGAAACGGAACGAATGGCTGGTAATCGACGGATTGCAGCGGATATCGACAATTGTTCGCTTCCTGAACGGCGAGGATTGGCGACTGTCAAAGCTTCCTGACATCGACGAAATTCTTCGAAACAAGTCGCCGGCCACGTTTAAAACTGCGAAAGCGGGAACTGAACTCCGCAAAGTTTTCTCGAAGGTTCAAAATCAAACAATACCCATTAATGTATTGCGATGCGATTTCTCGAAGCGCAGCCACAACGAATATCTCTTTACAATATTTCATCGATTGAATTCGGGCGGGCTGAAGCTAAACAACCAAGAGATCAGAAACTGCATATATTCGGGGGTCTTCAATCAGGCGCTGAAAAAGTGGGACAATGATCCAAATTGGCGCGCTATTAATAACATGCAACCTAACGAGAACTATAGGTTTGCAAAACAGGAGGCTATACTAAGATTCTTTGCCTTCCATTACACTAGAGATAAATACAAAGGGTCAGTGTCCAAATTTTTGAATGACTACATGTCCGATCGGCGTAATGCGGATGAACGTATAATCAAGGACCACGATGACCTATTCCTTCGGGTGACAAAAATAATTGCTGAAAAGATTCTAACCGATCGGCCAGTACCACGTATGCCGGGCACTGTTCTTGAAGCGGTGATGATCGGGGTCGCTACGAATCTGGATCATCTCGAAGCATCCTCCGCAGCTCACGTCCAGCAACTGTTTGCGAGATTCCGCGGCGACAACAGCATCTCAGACGCCGAACTTGCTGAAGGGCTCTCAAAGAAGGACAAGGTCGATTCTCGCCTTACAGCGGCGACCACTATTTTTGCGCAATGATATGGTCATCAAGAAACATATAGATCAAAATCTGAAGCATCTCGATCGAGCCTACGAGAAGGAAGCGGACACTAAAAAAGCTACCTTCTACTCCAAGCTAGCCATTCTCGAACTATGTGGCTGGATCGAAATAAGTATGGATGGACTCATCCTCGCGCATTGTTCGAAAAAGGTGAAGCTTCAAGACAACATCAAACTCGTCGAAAGTAACGTTCGCCGAACATATGGTTTTGACTACGATCAGCATTTCAAGAAAATGTTGATCCAGTTAGTCGGCGTTGCGGCCTGTGAACGAATTGAAAGCAAGATCGACGTTGCCGCAAAGACCAAGCTCGCGGCACAACTTACATCACTCAAGAACATCCGCGATCGGCTGGCGCATACCTATATTGAAGGGATGCCCCAAGCGAATGCCATTGATGCTCCGTCAGTAACAAGAGCACGTCTGGCAGAGATATATGTAGGCCTCAAGGCTTTCCAGAAGGCATTAGGGGCACTTTAGGAACCACGGCAGTCAGTAGTAGGTTAACCTGCTACTACCGAAACCGGATGAAACACACGCGTTTCCATCGCCTCCCGCAGCTTTGAGGCAACGGCCTTGGCAACTGGCGGAGGAAAGGCGTTTCCGACCTGTCGATAGGACGCCGTCTTTTTTCCGTGGAACTGCCATGCGTCATCGAATCCCTGAATCCTCGCGGCCATACGAACCGTCAGGCGGGGCATACCCACGAAGTCCCGTTCGGGAGCCTCCTCGGCGATGGACTTACCGTTCACGCCAAGCGTGGCCCATGCCGCGCGCGCGCGTGTGGGGCCGAGGTCTGGACCGCCATGCTTCTTGGAACCGCCGACCAGCGTGGGGGCGACCTCGTTGGCACGCTTCGCCCAAGCTTTCGCACCCTTCCAACCGTTGGCCGACATGAGGTCGACAAGTGTCTCTCCAACCGTCGGCGCGTCGAACGGCGACGGGGCCGGCCATTCGAAGTTGTCCTTGATGTCCTCGCGCAGCGCGACGATGATAACTCGCGGGCGGAGTTGCGGGACGCCGTAATCCGAAGCGTTGAACAGACGCCAGTGGGCTTCATAGCCGAGCTTCTTCAACTCGCCTCTGATGAAGCCACGATAGTCCTCGAAGACAGCGGACAGGAAGCCGCGAACATTCTCGATCATGATCGCCTTGGGGCGCGTCTCGTCCACGAGACGGATGGCAGCGGGGAACAGATTCCGTTCGTCCTTGTCGCCGAGCTGCTTCCCCGCAACCGAGAACGGCGGGCACGGTAAACCGCCAGCGAGGAGGTCGATGCCCTTGTAGCTGCGACCGTCGAACAGAGACAGGTCTTCCTCGTGTACGGTCCATTCCTTGCGGTTCAGTCGGAGGGTCGCACAGCAGTCACGGTCGATTTCCACGACGCCGGCGTGGTCGAAGCCCGCAAGTTCAAGGCCACGTGCCTGACCGCCGGCCCCGGCGCACATCTCGAGTGAGGTAAAAGACATCGGGGGGCCTCCGCGCAAGAACAAAAGAAGAACATAGCCGCAATAACACGCTGGGCGAGTCAGCGCAACGGGTCAACCGTCAAGATATTTCTACAAGGTTTCCCCAGGCTTAACCTGGGGAACGGAGCGAGAACCCACAGAATTACTTCTCGAGGAAGTGCTCGATCCTATCTCGGACGGCGTCCATGTTACGAAGTTCACATTCCCAGATCACAAGCACCGCCCAGCCGGCCTCCTCCAGAAGCGCCAGGTTCCTCTGATCTCGCTCGACGTTCCGATCCATCTTCGGGCCCCAGTACGCCGTGTTCGATTTGGCTTCGGATCGAGCCTCCCAACAGGTGGGATCATAACGGAGATGGGCATGCCAGTAGCAACCGCGAACTTCAATGATCTTCCGCCTCGGCCCGAAGGTAATATCGGGTTTTCCAGGAAGGTCCTTGCGGTGTAGGCGATAACGATATCCCATAGAATGGATCAGCGTTCTGACAAACATTTCTGGTTTGGTATTCGTGGAGCGGATGCGAGACATTACGCTGCTTCGCTGCTCACGCGTTTCTGCCATGAGAATCCCCCCACCCCGCCCAAGGGCGGCGCTGCGGCCCTCCCCCAGGGAAGGGCCTCACGCCCCCGCGGGGCGACTGGATTTCATCGCCGTCGCGCAAGCGCTCGGGCGATGCCGGTTATTTAATCTCAAATCTTGGGAGCTTCGCTATTTCATGCGCCAATACGTGGGGTTTGAAGCCGCCGTATGCTACCCCTTCGGTAGCGGGAATATGGCCTTGCATGTAGTCACGTGCGCCAACATCCATGTAAACGCCACGAGCCTCGGTCTTGAAAAAATGACGCCAAGCGTGATTTGGCCTTATCCTGTCGTCATCCAGGCCGAGTTTCCTGACCCAATCTGCTAGTCGCTCACCGAGCTTATTGTACTGCGGATTACCTTCGGTGCCACCACGATGTCGAGAAGGGTCGTAAAACAATGGGCCTTTCCGGCTTGTCTTAACAAAGTCCAAGAATCCCTGCTCGACAAGGTGCGAATGGATGGCGAAAAATCGTGGATTTCGGTTCTTTGTCGATCCAGTCTCGGGCGTGATTCAGATCAGGGAGTGCCCGTCGTGAACTTGGATATCTTCTTTACGTAGCTGCGCGATCTCGCCCACTCGTGCTCCTGTGTACAGCCCAAGCTCTTGAGCGTTTTCAGTGTTTCCGGGAAAATATGGCGGAGAGGGTGGGATTCGAACCCACGATACCCTTGCAGGTATGCCGCATTTTGAGTGCGACGTAAGACCCGCTTTGATTTTTCTCTTTTTACCGCCTGCCGCTGGTTTTCGGTAAGCGACAGGCTGAGGCCGGTCAGGCCTTGTAGCTCTGCCGCATAAGTGCATCGTTTTCGCTGCTAGGCCAGCCATTTGGTAGGCGCTTTAGCGTCTGCGTCAGCCAAACCTGGGGATCGACAGAATTCATCCTTGCAGTTTATGCCGACCCGGGAACTATGCCGAGTAATCAACTTGTTACCAACGCTTCCGGCATCACAGCTGGCACAAGCATAGCCAGATTGATGAGTTGCTGACATGGAGCTCACCGGGATCAGTCGTGTGCTCCGAGGACAGCAGTCGGCGCTTAGCCGTCATTGGGTCAAAATGTGCGGCTCCTATGGTGCGATGATAGCGGGCGGAGCCGGGGCGATGGCCACATGCTTGAAGGCACATATTTTCTTTTTTCGGTCATGGCGTGCGTTGCCCAATCAACGGCTACAGCTTCAGCCCAAATTGCTGCGTTCGATGAGCGGCGTATTCAAGCCGCTGTCATGCTGGATGGGTTTGCAGAGCCCATTGTCGGTCAAGCCCATTGCCGGGTCGATAATAAGTGCGAGATCATTTCTGGTTTAGGATCAGGCGTCAAAGTGGATGTTACCTGGCGTCGCCGGGGGGCAGTCGAGTCTGCAGATTTGACAATTCAGTGCCCAAAGGACTGTTCGTTCACATCAGGTCGGTCGAAAATCACTTTCCAAAGCGAACGAAAATTCGATCTTTTTCGCGGCCAAGAGAACGACGTTGAGATAAGGCCGAGGATCAAAATCGGGCGAATTTTTCTGATCGAGGAATAAGCTTACTGATCGCTGCAATTCACGCATTATTGCCATCCGCCTGACAGCGGAAGTCGTTCGAAACGGCAAACGTGCGTGGTCAAGTTGCACGACAAACGGCGCTTGCCAAACACGTCGGAACGGGATGCTCCGGTCGCGACGGGTCAAGTCCATCGCGACGCCTAGGAAATTTGGAAGCGTGGCGCACTTTTAGGGGGGACCGATTAAAAGACGCCAATGTTGTCGTCGGCGCCCACTATCGGCTCAATCCAAGCCCCTGTGACCGGTTAAGCTGCCGTTTCAGCGTATGGTCATGACTAAGCTCGGCATGGCGTGTACGATGCACCATGCGGGCGATCGTCTGGATCTGCTCGGCCTGCTTTGCGAGCTCCGGGCGTGACTCGAGTTCCTCGGCGAACCTGCGAGGATCGGAACTACCGAACCGCCGCGTGAGTGCTTCGGCCACCAGCTTGGCCTCACCGAGCGCGGCACGGCCCTCATGAGACGACCGCAGTTCCGCGATAAATTTGTCCCGCTTTTCGACCGGCATCTTTTCCACCTGAGCAAGGATCTCAGCGCTGCGCGGCGTGAGGGCAGGGACCTCGATGACGTCACGCTGCTCACGCTGCCATTGTTCGCTCTGACGTTCTTCGCCAAGCCGGCGCTCCCATGCCTCGGAGACGTAGCCAATATGCGCAGAGAGAGACCTGGCATATTGCAGCGCCTCTTTCCGCTCCTTGTTGTTTCCGAACAGACCTGACTTTCCGCGCAGCTCCCCGAACCGCTCGGGTTGCTCGGCCATGGCCTTTGCCATGATGTTGCCGTTGCCTTCCTTCTCGGTCATCGCGGTGCGCAGTCTCGCCGCGACCTCGACCGGGTCACGGAACATGCGCCGCACCAGAGATTCGACCGTATCGAATCCCTGGTCGATGACAGACATCGCTCTTTCCCGTGCTACCTGTTCGATGCTGCGGTCGTGACGCGTGATCGCTGGCACCAGCGGAGCTTGCTTACCGGGTTCCATCAGCGATTGTTGGACTACAGTTTCTGTGGGGGCAGGGATGGCGCCGTCTTGCGACATGACGTCGGACCACCGAATGCGGCGATAGCCTTTGTTGTCCTCAGCCCTGTGCTGATCTTCGCGGTGAACAGGGCCGGCCAGATCGCCGGCACGTTCCTCGTAAACCTGCTGACGCTCCGATGGCCGGCCCTGCTGCTCCCGTTGCAGATGGGCCGCACGGGACAAGACCTCTTGACGCTCATCCCGTCCGGACGCAAGTTCGATCTCGCTTCTGACACAAAACTCTTGCCCGATCCCTTGGCCGTTTACGATCCATCTATCGCTTGCGATCCCGCGCCGCTCGGCAAAGTCGCTGATGTAATCCAGCGTGGTTTCCTTCGCGCCGGAACGCGACAGGCGGCTTGTCAGCTGCTCGTACGCCAACGCGTCACCCTTGACGACACGCCACGCATTGCGCTCGGCCTGCGTGCCATCCGGAAGCGTGATAGGCGTGACGCCTTCATGCTGCAGGGAAATCCTGTCCCCGATCTTTGGCGATGCATCTCGCATGGCCCGCTTAAGATCGACGCCCCACACTGTGCGCTGCTCGCCCTTGTCGTTCTGCAGCGTTACAAAATAGCTCTCACGTGACTGCGGATTGTGTTCATAGGGCGCAACGCCGTGATCAACCAGCCGGCCGGCATTGGCGAACTCCTTGATGTCGGCATAGAGCTGCACGCTGTCGCGATGCCTGGTCATGGCAACATAGGTCAGATGCCGGTTCATGGTACTCGACGCCAGCACAAAAGCGCGATCGACCGTCGCCCCCTGGTTTTTATGGATCGTTGTCGCATAGCCGTGGTCGATCGCCTGGTAGCTGTCCGTGGGAATGCTGACACTGTCGCCGCCTCGACCATCGAGCCGGGCGATGATCTTGCCCGGCTCCACATGCTCGACCGTGCCAAGCATGCCGTTTTTGACGCCGAGGTCGCGGTTGTTTTCAAGGAAGATGATCCGGTCACCGGCGGCGAAAGCGCGTTTGCCGTTATTGGTCTGGAACACGCGTTCTCCGCCGTCCTTGCCGACCCCAACATCCCCACGGTCTCCACGGTCCGTACCGTCGCTCAGCCTGTGTCTGGCCTCCGGCCTTTGTCTGTTCTGAAGCTCGGAGCGGATGGCGGCATTGAGGGCTCGCACGTCGGCTCGGCGATGCGCCATGGCAACCCGGGTGCCATCGGCACGCTTCTCACTGTCGGCAAGATAATCACGCACGATCTGCGCCATCGCCTCCTCGCGGCTTTCCGCAAAGTGGATGGCGCCGTGATCGCGATAGGCGGCGAGGCCCTCGGCCGTCTTGTGGGTCGCAAAGGCAACCGATGCCTGTCTCTGCCAATCATGGCGCTGGCGGCGTATCCCTGAAAGTTCGACATGGCCGATCTGCTCGGCAATCGCCCTGAAGGGTGCACCAGCCCCGATTGCCTGGAGCTGCTCATGGTCGCCGACGAGAACGATCTTTGCGCCGCGCTCTTCCGCTTCTCCGATGAACCGGGCAAGCTGCCGGCTCCCGACCATGCCGGCCTCGTCAATGACAAACACGTCACTGCGACCGATCAGATCCCGACCATGGTCCCAACTGTAAGACCATGACGCCAGGGTGCGGCTCTCCATGCCAGAGCTTTCCTCAAGACCCTCGGCTGCCTTTCCGGCCAGTGCGGCACCATGGACCTGATAGCCTTGAGCCTCCCACGCCTCGCGAGCCGCTGCCAGCATGGTGGACTTTCCAGCACCGGCAAACCCGACCACAGCCGCGATGCGTTCTGGCCCGGTAATATGCGCGATCGCCTGACGCTGTTCGTCCGACAATCCCGCTGACGGATCGCGCGCAGCCGACGGTCCGCTGGAGCTTTTGCGAATGGCGTTATCCTGCCTCTCCATGGCGCGCTCGACATGGCGAGGATCGACACCATGGGAATGCGCCTGATGCAACCGCTCCGCCGATCGCGCCATGCGCAGTTCCAGGTCGATCATCTCCCGCGTCGAATAGCGCGCTTTGTGCACTTCGCCTGTCTCGGCATCGATGCGCTCAGGCTGAAGTTCCACGAGCGCTGGTGATGCCAAAACAGCCGCAAAGGCGTTCTGGAATGTCTGTGCGTCATCGTTGATGTAGCGATGCAAGGTTTTGGCAATATCGTGGCGATCGAACACGCTCTTCTCATGGCTGATCAGCGTCAGAACCTGTTCCGGTTTTTGACGGATCAGCGCGGCATTTTGCCGTGCTGCCTCGTCATCCAGCCGCCCGCGCTCGACGGCCATTCCTTGCTGGCGCATCTGCGACGCATGCACGCCCATATGTTCGGTCGGCGACAACTCAAGACCGCGCTCAATATGCGAGCGATGATCGATGCGAACATCCAGGCCTTCGCGTTGGAGCTGACGGTTGGCGATGCCTTCCCATGACTGCCTGATATCGCGAAGCTGCATGTCGGTTGTCGCCATGCCATTTGCCAACAGCCGTGCGTTCTTGTGCTCGAGAAGAGTTTTCTCGCCAAGGCCGGCTTTGCCAACCTGTCGCGTCGTCATCAGCACATGCGCATGGTAGTTCCTGATATCACCATGCTCACTTGGCGAATGGACTGCAAAATCCACGGCCGCGCCATAGCGGTTTG
>Ga0308171_1002424_pt1 | contig 19732 bp, 20 predicted proteins | sample PhyGR1_FD_202135 | JGI IMG/M metagenome (GOLD analysis project Ga0308171, IMG submission 202135) | Phyllosphere microbial communities from UC Gill Tract Community Farm, Albany, California, United States - DLSLSG.R1 | ecosystem: Host-associated > Plants > Phyllosphere > Unclassified | place: USA... | reverse complement strand
TCCGCCGAACCAGCCGTTGCCGATGTGATAGGGCAGCGACATAGAGGTGTAGCGAATGCGGGTCGGGAACAGTTCGACCATCAACGCGGCCAGCGGGCCGTAGCACATGGCCGAGATGATGATCAGCGCGACGATCAAGACGACGATCATCGGTTTGTTGATCTGCTGCATATCGGCTTGTTGCGGGTAGCCGGCGAGGGTGATCGCGCCGCGCAGTGCCGCCTCATCGAAACCATCCAGCTTCACTTCGCCGACACGCACTTGCACGGCGCTGCCCGCAGGTGCAGCGACGCTGGAGTAGGGCAGGCCTTGCTTGACCAGGAAGGTCTTGACCTTGTCGCACGGGCTGTCGAATTTGGCCTTGCCCACCGGATCGAACTGGAAGGTGCAAGTGGCGGGATCGGCAAGGACGGTGATCGGTGCCTGACGGCTGGCCTGATCGATCGCCGGGTTGGCGTAGTGGGCCAGGGATTTGAAGATCGGGAAGTACAGCGCGGTCGCCAGCAGCAGACCGAGCATCAGCACCGGTTTGCGCCCGACCTTGTCCGAGAGCCAGCCGAAAAAGATGAAGAATGGCGCGCCGATCACCACGCTGATGATCAACAGGCTGTTGGCCACCGCCGGGTCCATTTTCAGGAACTGGGTGAGGAAGAACAACACATAGAACTGCGCGGCGTAGAAGGTCACTGCTTGCCCGGCATTGATGCTGAACAGGGCGATCAGCACGACTTTGAGGTTTTCCCATTTGCCGAAGGATTCGCGGATCGGCGCCTTCGAGGTTTTGCCTTCTTCCTTCATTTTCAGGTAGGCCGGCGACTCGTGCAGGCTCAGGCGAATCCAGGTGGAAATGCCCAACAGGACGATCGACAGCAGGAACGGAATGCGCCAGCCCCAGACTTCAAACTGGTCACCGGTGAAGTAGCGGCAACCGAGCACTACCAGCAGCGACAACAGCAGACCGAGGGTCGCGGTGGATTGAATCCAGCTGGTGTGGAAGCCGCGTTTGCCGATAGGCGCGTGTTCGGCCACGTAGGTCGCCGCACCGCCGTATTCGCCACCGAGCGCCAGGCCCTGAAGCATGCGCAGAACCACCAGAATGATCGGCGCGGCAATGCCGATGCTGGCGTAGGTCGGCAGCAGGCCGACGCAGAACGTCGCCACGCCCATCAGAATGATCGTCGCCAGAAAGGTGTATTTGCGCCCGATCATGTCACCCAGACGGCCGAATACCAACGCACCGAACGGCCGTACGATGAAGCCGGCGGCGAACGCCATGAGCGCGAAGATGAACGCCGTGGTGTCATTGACCCCGGCAAAAAACTGCTTGCTGATCACTGCCGCGAGGGCGCCGTAGAGGAAGAAGTCATACCACTCGAACACCGTCCCGAGTGATGAAGCGAAGATGACTTTCTGCGTGGCGTTGCTGGTCTCGGCGCTGCCCGCAGCGTCCAGCGGCTGAACGTGTTCTGACATATCGGTATCCCTCACAGTGATTGTTTTTGTTGTTCCACTGGTGTTGCGTGTCCGGTAATGCGCGATGCCTGAGTCTGGTGATGATTGCTGTGGGAGCGAGCCTGCTCGCGAAAGCTTTTTGTCAGTTAACTCCTAGGCTGAGTGAGCTACCGCATTCGCGAGCAGGCTCGCTCCCACAGGGGAGATATCTGCAGATCTGGACAAAATCAGTTGTGCCGCCTTCTCGGCAATCATCAGCGTAGGCGAACAGGTGTTGCCCGAGGTGATGCGCGGCATGATCGACGCATCGGCAACGCGCAGACCCGGCACACCATGCACGCGCAATTGCGCATCGACCACCGCGTCACCGTCATTGCCCATGCGGCAGGTGCCGACCGGATGGAAAATCGTCGTGCCGATCTTCGCCGCCGCTTCATGCAATTGTTCTTCGCTTTGCAAGCTGTCGCCGGGCAGGTATTCGACCGGTTTGAACGCTTGCAGGGCAGGGGCGCTGACGATGCGCCGGGTCAGGCGAATCGCATCGGCGGCGACGCGCAGATCTTCTGGATGGCTGAGGTAATCGGGCTGGATCAGCGGCGCTGCTTGCGGATCGGCCGAGCGAATCTCGATGCGTCCACGGCTCTGCGGGCGCAGGTCGCACACCGAGGCGGTGAACGCCGGGAAGCTGTGCAGCGGCTCGCCAAAGCGCTCCAGCGACAGCGGTTGCACGTGATATTGCAGGTTCGCCGAGGTTTGCTCGGGACCGGAGCGGGCGAATGCGCCCAACTGACTCGGCGCCATCGACAGCGGCCCGCTGCGGTCATACAGATAGCGCAGGCCCATGCCCATCTTGCCCCACACGCTGCCGGCGATCTGGTTCAGGGTGCGGGCGTTTTCCAGCTTGTAGATCAGGCGCAGTTGCAGGTGATCCTGCAGGTTGCCGCCGACCCCCGGCAGCTCATGAATCACGCCTATCCCTACGCGTTCGAGCAGCGGCCGCGGACCGATGCCGGAGCGCTGCAGAATGCTCGGCGAGCCGACTGAACCGGCGCACAAAACAATCTCCTTGCGCGCCTTGAACTGTTTGATCTGACCTTCATGCTGCGCGCTGACTTTCGCCGCGCGGCCGTTCTCCAGCAACACACGATCAACCTCGACGCCGGTCAGCACAGTAAGGTTCGCCCGACTGCGCAGTGGTTTCAAAAAGGCCTTGGCCGCGTTCCAGCGCACCCCGGCTTTCTGGTTGACCTGAAAGTAACCGCAGCCCTCGTTGTCGCCTTGGTTGAAGTCATTGATGCTGGCGATGCCGCTTTGCTCGGCAGCGCTGCGAAAGGCATCCAGAATCGGCCACGACAGGCGCTGCTGTTCGACCCGCCATTCACCCTGATCGCCATGAAACTCGGCGCCGCCGGCAAAGTGGTTTTCGCTCTGTTTGAACAGCGGCAGCACATCCTTCCAGGCCCAGCCTGGATTGCCTGCGGCCGCCCATCCGTCATAATCGCCGGCCTGGCCGCGCATGTAGATCATGCCGTTGATCGACGAACAGCCGCCCAGCACCTTGCCGCGCGGATAACTCAGCGCGCGGCCGTTGAGGCCGGGTTGTTGTTCGGTTTTGAAGCACCAGTCGGTGCGCGGATTACCGATGCAGAACAGGTAACCCACAGGAATGTGAATCCAGGCGTAGTTGTCGCGTCCGCCGGCTTCGAGCAGCAACACCCGCTGCTGTGGATCCGCAGAGAGCCGGTTCGCCAGCAGGCACCCTGCGGGGCCGGCGCCGACCACGATGTAGTCGAATTCATCCAGGGACGTCTGCATGCCCTGACCTCGCTTTTTGTTTTTATTGTCGGACACTCTAGTTGTTAGCTTTCGTTAAAAGAATGTTAGTTTTTGCGCAGCCGCTGTGCGTTTTCAAACAGCGTGCAACGACGATATCCGACAAGGACCCGCCATGTTCGACTGGAACGACCTGCGCTTTTTTCTCGAGCTGCAACGCAGCGGCCGCCTGCTCACTGCCGCGCGCCGGCTCAACACCACCCACGCGACAGTGGCGCGGCATATTGAATCGATCGAGAAAAGCCTCGGCACTGCGCTGTTCGTCCAGCACGCCCAGGGCTATGAGATGACCCCGGCGGGGGAGGCGCTGCTCAAGCACGCCGAAGCGATGGAAAACGTCGCGCTGCTGGCGCAGGAAGAAATCACCCAGTCCACCGCGCCGCTGGGCAAGATCCGCGTCGGCGTCACCGAAGGCCTTGGCATCAAATTCCTCGCCAGTCGCATGATTGGCTTGTTCGAGCGTTATCCGGGATTGGAGGTGGAACTGGTCGCCGTGCCGCGCTTCGTCAGCATCCTCAACCGCGAAGCGGAGATCAGCATCCACCTCGAACGGCCATCCGCCGACATGCTGGTCACGCGCAAGCTCACTGACTATCGGCTCGCGCTTTACGCCAGCCAGACCTACCTCGACAAAGCGCCACCGCTGCATAGCCGCGAAGACCTGGGCCGACATGCGTGGATCGGTTACGTTGACGACCTGCTGTTCAGTCAGGAACTGATGTTCCTCAACAGCTTCTGCCGCAGCCCGCGCGTGGTCTTTCACAGCACCAGCGTCATCGCCCAGCAGGAAGCGGCGCGCTCGGGGTTGGGCATCGCCGTGCTGCCGTGTTACATGGCCGCGTCCGACCCGGATCTGGTGGCGCTGCTGCCGGATGAAAGCATCGAACGCAGCTACTGGATCAGCACGCGGCGGGAGTTGCACAAATCGGTGCGGTTGCGGGTGGTCTGGGATTATGTGGTGGGGTTGTGTGAGGCAGAGCAGGGGTTGTTGCTGGGAAGATCTCAGGTTGGCTCCTCTTTTGCTTGAAAGCGCCAAGGCCTTTTAGCAATGGAGAGCAGCAATGAGGGAATGGCTTACCGTTCGCGACATCAATCCGGACACCATGAAGGCCATCAGTGACGGCGTCTTACAGCATGGCCGAGCCTTGTCCGAGGCTCGCGGCGGACAAGCTGAGGCCATCGCCTGTTCGCTGATGGAGAACGGGGCACTAATCGGCGGCGCTTCCGGTAGAACCGAATTCAGGCGTCTGTTTGTCAATTACCTGTGGATCAGCGCGCAATGGCGTGGAACCAGGCTGGGTACTCAGGTGTTGCACAAGCTTGAGGCATTAGCGGTTGAAAGAGCATGCGTAGATGCGTTGATCGAAACACTGGATGACGACGTCGCCCGTTGGTACACCCGCTGCGGATACCGATTGATCGCGCACGTGCCTGAGTACTGCGGCCCGTGGAGTCGCCATACGCTGTTGAAAGTGCTTGTGACAACAGGTGCTCCCTCAGGGCTTAATTCGGCGTCCCATACGGAAGTTGGTAACTACTGAGGCGGGAGTTTGTCCATTGTGCTGCCGCGCTCATTATCGATGCACGGCTGCCAGTGCACTGATTCGCGACCGGTCTTCAAGACCAATCAATGACTCATTTCTCAAATCAAAACCTCAAACCCTGCACTACCCAACACCTCCCCATTAACCATCACCTGCACCCCATGCCGACCAGCGAAATGCTTGCGCGTCGTGAAATCCTTGATTACTTGATTCCGTCGCACTACCTCAGTCCCGAACCCCGCTAATCCCAGAGTCTTCAACTTGAATACCTTCCTCGAAACCCCGCCATTCGCCTTCACATACTCAATCGCATAGTCGATCACCAGCCGCTGTTCATGCGCCACCGTCGACTTCACCGTAAACGACAACGTAATCGCGTCCCCCAAACTCACCATCGCCGGCTCAACCCGCGCATCCGACAACTCAACCTCAGCCTTCGCCCCCGCGCCAATCACCGTCAGCGCGCGCACGTTGCCCTGTTTGATCAAGCTGCGCAGCGCATGTTTGGCAATCCAGGCCGTATGCTTGTTGTTCAGCGACCAACCTTCAATCGTGTCCAACGCCCACTCCGGATGCACTTTCGTCACATCATTCAAATGATTCGCCACGGACTTGCGCACGTACAAGCTCTCATCCGCCTTCAACCGATTCAGTATCCCGGCGGCCAGCAGCGGATCCGCTTGTACCGCTTCCAACCGAAAGGACCACGGCAGGCGAGGGCGGCTGCCTTCGCTGGCTAGTCGGCGGACGTGATGGTTTTCTTCGCGGGTCCAGTCATGCATTCGTTCCAGCGAGCGCTCGAGGTCGCTGCGCAGAAAGTAACGGATGGCGAATTCGGAGGAGCCGAAAGTGGTGAAGTATTTCAGGGCATCCATGGAGGTATCGAAGGCGTGCCCGCCATAGCTCGCGACGTAATGCGGCAGGCACATGCTGACGAACCCGCTGTTCAGCCGTGGCGCGAGTTCGAACAGCACTTCGAGGGAGTCTTCGTAGTCCAGCGGCAACACGGCGTGCAGGCTTTCGGCGACGCGGGCCATGCGTTGCATCACTGATAATTCAGCGAGTCCGTCCTGGGCGTGTTTGAGAAACGCCTTGGCCTTGAATGCCGGGTACACCGCGCTCATTTCGTCAGCGATGTGCTGCAAGCGCTCGGCGTTGAAGATTTCCTTTAACGCCGGGGCGGCGGTGTCGGTGGTGCTCATGGTCAGGTCATCGGTGTGCTGATGAACGCATCGGTGCCTTCTGCGTAGGCGGTGTATTCGGCGATGCGTGCATAGCGCGCGGAGTCGACCTGATCGGGCACGACGAGGTTGGTGAAGCTCCAGGCAACCGCCAGGCTTATGCCGGTCTGGGAGAGGGAGCCGTCGACCGGCAAGTCAATTTGCTCAAGTTCTTTTTCCAGGGCGGTAAACGCGGCGGCGAGTTGGCCTTCAACGCGTTCAACCCAAGGTTGATACTGAATGTCGGCCGGGCGCAAGTTGCGTTCGTAATACAGCTGCACGGCTTTTTCGCAAGCGGCGAGGCTGAGGCCGATCAGACGCAGGGCGTGGGCGCGTTGTGTGAGATCGCTGGGCAGCAGGCTCTTGCCGGAACTGGCTTCGAGGTAGTCGAGGATGAGGGTCGAGTCCATCAGGACCACGCCGTCGTCGAGGATCAGCGTGGGCGCCTTGACCACCGGGTTGATCTGCTGGAATTGCTCGAAGTGGCGGAACACCGAGACCGACTCGTGTTCGAGGTCAATCCCCAGGCATTTGGCGGAGATTGCTACGCGGCGTACGTAAGGGGAGTCGAGCATGCCGATCAGTTTCATGACGCGTTCCTTCAAGTCGAACCGGTGGGAACGCATCACCTAGCCGAGCCTGAGACAATTGTCAGTCGTCGAATCCGGGTTGTTCGTGAATCTCATCGACATTCAGTTCCAGCCGATAGGCCACCGCCACAAACAGCGCCTGACATAAACACAGTGTCGCGCTTAGCGAACGAAAGGCCAGCGCACTGCCTTCATTGACCAGCAACACGCTATTGGCAAGTTTCGCCAGTGGCGACAGAGGGCTGTCGGTGATGATCAGGGTATTGGCGTCTTGCTGTTGTGCGAATCGCAGGCAGTGCTGGGTTTCCTTGGCGTAGGGCACAAAACTGATGGCGATGACCAGGTCGTTGGCGCGCACGCTGCGCATTTGCTCGCGATAGCTGCCGCCGATGCCGGAGACGAGATGAATGCGCTTCTGGGTGTGCTGCAGGTTGTAAACCAGATAATCGGCGACGGCGAACGAACGGCGGACCCCGACCACATAGATGTCGTCGGCATTGACGATGAGATCGACAGCTTTGTCGAACGCAGCCCCATCCAGTTCGCGGCCCAAACGTTCGATGCCCGATAGCGTTGCGTCGATGCACTCGCGGACAAGCTCGCCGCTGTTGGCGGTCTGCGATTTGTTGGCGATCAGGCTGCGGATGCGTTTTTGATAGTTCTGCGCCGGCGTGGCCTTGTGCGTCCAGGCCTGGCGGAACAGCGCCTGCATTTCGCTGAAGCCGCTGAACCCGAAGCGCTGCGAAAAACGCACGATGGCGGACGGATGCACCTCGCATTCACGAGCGATGTCGCTGATGCGGTCGACCATGATTCGCTCGCTCTGCTGGCTAATGTAACTGGCGATGCGTTTAAGCTGACGCGGAAGGGCGTCATATTCGTCGCTAATCGTTTGCAGCAGACGCTCGGCAGTGATCGGGGGGCTGGCGAGCGAAAGTTCGTCGGCGGCCGGCAGATCGGGGCGGGGCATAGGACATCCTTCGGGCGGGTTGATCACGCGGTAAGCCTGATCATAGAAGGGCTGCGCGGGCTCTGCCGGGCTGAAACGATGCACCTTGCGAGAATAATTTCCGCTGTCGATGGCGGCATGGTTAGCCGTTTGTCTTCTATATACAGCCGCTGGAGTGAATTTCTTGCTATAAACGCACTCCGATGGCCGTGTGAAGCCTGTGTCAGAGCAGTTTCCTGGTCCTGTCGGACAAATTCCCTGTATTTACAGTTGCTGAGGCCTTGATCGGGCCTTAGACTGCCGCCCCTCGTAAATTGAGTGCCGGGTGGCGTTTGCAATAAAACGATGCCTTTTCGACGGCCGACACGGTTCGCCGAAACGCTCCCTTATTCGCCTTAATGCACGTTTTTTTATAGAGATATCAATGACAAAGGACAAGTTGCTGGCTATGCCGGCAGATGACTACATGAATGCAGAGCAACACGCTTTCTTCACTGAGCTGTTGCAGAACATGAAAGTCGAAACCCACGAGCGCATTGAGCAAAACCGTATCGCCATCGAAAGCCTGGACACCCCGGCTGACCCGGCGGACGCGGCTTCGGTTGAAGAAGAGCGCACCTGGCTGGTCAACGCGATCGATCGCGACCAGCGCATGCTGCCGCAGTTGGAACAAGCTCTTGAGCGCATCAAGGACGACAGCTTTGGCTGGTGCGACGACAGCGGCGAGGCCATTGGCCTGAAGCGTCTGCTGATCAGCCCGACCACCAAGTACTGCATCGAAGCTCAAGAGCGTCACGAGCAGATCGACAAGCACCAGCGTCAGGCCTGATTCTGTGGGGTGACCCTTTCAACAGGGGCGCCTTGAAAAGATCGCAGCCTTCGGCAGCTCTACACGGAGTTGCGCGAGGCTGCGATCTTTGTTTTTGCTCGTCTGCGATATTTCCCCGTCGTTCCCTTGACCTGCCACAGACCTCACGACTAACGGACCATGGATAATGGCGTTGTAGTGGCGTTTAATGCAGTCACAACAATGAGAACAAACGTGGGGTGATCAAGATGACGAGAGATGGATCTCTGGTTGCGGCGCTGCCTGCACCAGTGCTTTTGCCGAAAAACCGCTGGATCGCGCCGACCCTGCAAAGCATCGCTCTGATGCTGTTGCTGGCCGGCATGGCTCTGGCCGAATGGTCGCTTTACCTCGGCATGCCGCTGGCGGTGCTGATTGTCTGGCTGCCGCGCCTACGTTCGCGCAACGTTCCAGCTGCTGTCCCGGTCGATAGTGCGAGCGCATTGTCCGCACTGACTCGCGATCTCTCCTACACCACCAGTCACAACGCACTGTCTGCCGCCGGCGTGGCGTTTTCGGTCAAAGCGCTAGCCAGCAAACTTGAATCGCAACTCGACGCGGCGGCGCAGATCGTCAGCAACGCCGAAGTGATGATCGCCACCGAGCAGGCGACTTCACAGCTCAGTCGCGACGCGCTGGACGCCGCCAGCGAAGCGCATCACAGCAGCGCGGCGGGGCGCAGCGAACTGCTCGACTCGATTTCGCGCATGCAGCAACTCAGTCAGCGCGCCAACGCCAGTCGCGAGCTGATCGAGGCCCTGAGTGTGCGCAGCGACGACATTCAGCGGGTGACGCTGGTGATTCAGTCGATCGCCAGCCAGACCAATCTGCTGGCCTTGAACGCAGCTATTGAAGCGGCCAGGGCGGGCGAACATGGTCGCGGTTTCGCCGTGGTCGCCGATGAAGTACGCGGATTGGCGGCACGGACGGCGGCGGCCACGGGCGAAGTCGGTGAGATGGTTGCAGACATTCAGCAGCGCACCGCGCAAGTGGTTGCGCAGATTCGCGAGTTGTCGAGTGATCTGCATACTGGCGTCGAACAGGTCGAGCACACCGGTCAGCATCTGGAGAACATCGCACGACTTGCCGCCGGAGTGGAAACACAGGTCAGCGAAATCGCCCGTGGCGCGCAAACCAATCGCGAGCAGCTTGATGCGCTGTTCAGCGCGATTGAGCAAATGCGTAGCGATCTGGCGATCAGCGATCAGCAGACCCGCCGCCTCGCCGACGCCGCGGTGCAGATGGAAGGGCAGGCGGAAACCATCAGCGAACGCTTGGCCGAAGTCGGTCTGGACGACTATCACCAGCGCATTTATGACCTGGCGCGCGAAGGTGCGAGCCTGATCGCGGCGCGCTTCGGGGCAGATGTCGAGCAGGGGCGGATTAGTCTGGATGACCTGTTCGATCGCAGCTACCAGCCGATTCCGGGCACCGAACCAGCCAAATTTCAAACCCGCTTTGATCGATACACAGATCAGGTCTTGCCGGCGATTCAAGAGCCTCTGTTAGCGCGTCATGAAGGTTTGGTTTTCGCGATCGCCTGCACGCAGCAGGGTTATGTGCCGACGCATAACCAGGCATTCAGCCAGCCGTTGACCGGTGATGTGCAGGTCGACACGGTAAATAACCGCACCAAACGCAAATTCGCTGACCGCACGGGCATCCGTTGCGGCAGCCATCAACAACCAGTTTTGCTGCAGACTTACACGCGCGATACGGGTGAGCTGATGCATGATCTTTCGGTGCCGATCATGATCAAGGGCCGGCATTGGGGCGGATTGCGGCTGGGCTACAAACCGGAGAATCCACGCTGAGATTGTTACCGTTGACGCAATGAATCTGTGCACGGCGGTTGCTGTTTCCTCCCGAAGGAAAGCTTTAATCTGACGACTTAGTTAGGTAGCTAATTATTTCGGAGGGCACATGCAGTGCAGGGTGGATGTGGCAGTAATGATCGGCAGCGGCGTTCCGGCCGGCTTACGCGCGATGGGGCGCAGTGTGTGCTGGGTGGTTTTGCTTAACGGGGAGCGACGCGGCACAGCCTTCGCCAGTCGCGATGAAGCGGAGGAGTGCAAGGCTGCCTGGCTCGAACAACTGAACATCGAGCCCGGCGACAGCCTGCACTGATCGCCCTTATTTACCGCGATGCAAGCGCACGTTCAGCTCATCGACAGTTATCGCTTCTTCGCCGTCCTCACGCAGCCACTCTTTTAGTAGTTGCGCCTGTTGGGGCGTCCAGAAATCGGCATCGATCAATTTGATATCAGATTTCAAAGGGTGGGCTTCGACAAAATTATTGATCGACGCTTCATCGGCTGGTAGGCCCAGCTGTTCGAAAAGGGTGGTCAGGTTAAGCTCGGTTGGCAGTTCCATCATCTACTCCTGGGTTGGTGCCGGTACGGCTTGTTCGTTCACTCCCTTATCAGAGGCAGGCGCTGGCGCGGAGTTCGATTTTTGATTCAAGCGAGCGGGCGAGGGCGCAGGCTTCGTTGTGATTGCCGCGGAAACCTCTGGCACGTCCCGTGGATATCTCCTTGATGTGAAAGAACGCAATACCTGCCGGCACCACTTGAAAGTGCGGGGTTCGATGATTGTTAGAAGATGTCGGAAGGTTGTCGAGGTCGGCAACCTTCATCGTCAGAGGTGTGTTGATTCGCGCGTCGGCCGACGTGGCAAAATGAGTCAAAGTGCACATATGAAGTCCTTTTCATCAGTCGGCCGGGATTTAACGGCCGTTGCGGGTAGTCGTAATGAGCATCGCTGCTCTAGAATCGCCAGTACCTATTGACGACCGGGCTTATCTAAAGCAATTTTTCGCCAGCGATATGTCGGAAAAGTGCTTTTTTTCGTGAGAAATTTCCCTGAAGTTCGTAGTCAGAATTGCTCTAGTCGCACTTGAGGCGTTTTCCTTCAAGCTTTGGCGATTTCAGAGCAGGTTTCACTAATGACAATCCAGTAGTCTACGAACCTCGCGATTCAAGAGTGCTTTGCTCGCTTCGGGTGTTTGAATGTTTTTGCAGTTTTCATCGGCCTGGCCGTTTCTTTGCCGTGGGCGTTTTTCGCTGCGCGGTTTTTCAAATGTGGGGATGTTTCTTTGGCAGTCAGTAACCTCGATATGCATGCTTTGTTCGTGCTGGGTGATTTGCGTGCAAAGCTGGTCAAGCAATTCCAATCACGTTTTGTTTACATCACCGAGCAAAACGCCGAAGGCATTTACATCGCCGAAATCGACACCGAAAGTGCATTGGTAGTCGATGACAAACCGGGACTCAAACTCAAGGTTGGCGACCATTTCATCGCGTCAGTTTTGCCCAGCCGTGAAGGCGGCAAGATGGACATTCGTTTTCGCGACATCAAACTGACGGTCTACGGCCTGGGCGATTACGCCTTTGTCAGCACGGCCGACGGTCACGCGATCCTGTTCAAGGAAGGCCATAGCGTCGTCACCGTGTTCGCCGCCAATGAGCAGCTGCAGGAAGGTTTGACCAAAACCCTCAAAGCCGTCACTGCCAAAGCCGCCAAATGGCGCAAGGGCGAGCTGGTGACCTTCAAGGCCAGCGAGTGAAGCGCGCGGATTTCCATGCGCAAAATCTCGACAGCGCACGCGAAGAAGCTCAGCGCTTGTTCGCCCGCAAGGCCGAACTGCAAGGTGCCTGGCTGAGTTGGGTAGCGTCGCAGCTCTATGCATTGCAACCGGCGGCATACGCCAGCATGGTCAGACGTGAGCTGCAAAGCCTGCAGGAAAAGTCTGAAACGTAACCTCGCACGCAGCGGACCCCGGAAAAAGCAGGAACCTCGGCTAAAGTCAGTTGACTGAGTCATTCAGAGGCTTGCGTTTCTGTCAGGCCAACTGCCATTGCTGTGAACAGCACGAGGTGCGATGCATGAACGGATTTCGACGGTTACTGGCCGCCAGCGTGGCCACCTTTGGTTTGCTGACGTCAGCGCAATCGCTGCAGGCGGCACAGGCGCCGATCCACTTTGCCGACCTGAACTGGGAAAGCGGCAGCCTGATTACCGAGGTGCTGCGGGTGATCGTCGAGAAAGGCTATGGCCTGCCGACCGACACTTTGCCCGGGACCACCATCACCCTTGAGACCGCGTTGGCGAACAACGACATTCAGGTGATTGGCGAGGAGTGGGCCGGACGCAGTCCGGTCTGGGTCAAGGCCGAAGCCGAGGGCAAAGTGGTCGGCCTGGGCGATACGGTAAAAGGCGCCACTGAAGGCTGGTGGGTGCCGGAGTACGTGATCAAGGGCGATCCGGCCAAAGGCATCAAGCCGCTGGCGCCGGATCTGCGCAGTGTCACTGATCTGAAGAAATACAAGGACGTGTTCAAAGACCCGGAAAGCCCGGGCAAAGGGCGTTTCCTCAACAGCCCGATCGGCTGGACTTCGGAAGTGGTCAACAAGCAGAAGCTCACGGCGTATGGCTTGCAGGACGACTACACCAACTTCCGCAGCGGTTCCGGCGCTGCGCTGGATGCCGAGATCAGCTCTTCGATTCGTCGCGGCAAACCGGTGTTGTTCTATTACTGGTCGCCGACGCCACTGCTTGGCAAATTCAAACTGGTGCAACTGGAAGAGCCGCCGTTCGATGCCGAGGCGTGGAAGACGCTGACAGACGCCGATAATCCCAATCCCAAACCAACCCGCTCGCTGGCATCGAAGCTGTCGATTGGCGTGTCTACGCCGTTTCAAAAGCAGAACCCGCAAATCGCCGAGTTCTTCAGCAAGGTCGATTTTCCCATCGAGCCGCTGAACAAGGCACTGGCGGATATGAGTGACAAGCACACCGCACCTCGTGAGGCGGCGGTCGCGTTCATGAAAGCGCATCCGGACGTGTGGCAGGCCTGGTTACCCAAGGATGTGGCTGACAAGGTGACGGCTGATCTGAAATAACGCGGTCAACGCAGCGCACCGCCGACCGGTCGTGCAGGGGCAAAAAATCCGACTAGGATGGTTTGTTCAAATCCCTTTGAAGGATTTCAACCATGACCTTTGTGTTGGCTCAATGGCTGGTGACTGTGTTCGCGGCAATCGGCCTGATGCACGTGTATTGGGCGTTGGGTGGGCAATGGGCGGCTGCGGTGGTGGTGCCGCAGGTGCCGGTGTCGGGCTTCGTGGCCTCGGTACGCCCGGCCTTCAAGCCCTCAGGCTGGCTGACGCTGGCAGTCGCCGCTGCGTTGCTGATAATTGCCGCGCTGGTTTGCATGCGGGTCGGTTGGGGCGTGCCGGCGGTGCAGCACAAGGCACTGCAATGGGTGATCAGCGCGATTGCGTTGTTGATGTTCGCCCGAGCGATCGGTGATTCGAACCTGGTCGGATTTTTCAAGGAAGTGAAAGGTTCGCGATTTGCGCGGCTGGATACCTGGGTGTATTCGCCGTTGTGTGCGCTGCTGGGGGCGGGGTTGTTGGCGGTGGCTTGGGTTTGAGCTGATCCGGAATTGGCGACGCCCCGACTGGCCTCTTCGCGAGCAGGCTCGCTCCCACATGGGAGAGCGGATTCCTGGTGTAGCGATGGCGCCATCACAGGCGCCACATGATCATCAGTTACCACTTTCAGTCTGACGACTGCTCACCTCTGCCGGCACATCATCCCCGGCCATCCGCTTGCGGAACAACGCCGCCCGCGCCAGCAGCAGGGTGGTCACTGGCACGGTGATCGCCAACAGAACCGGAATCAGCCAGGCATGCACCACTGGCCCGGACTTCAGCGCTGAAAAGCAGATGATCGACGCCAGTGCCACACACCAGGCACCGATTGTCGAGGCCAGCGCTGGCGGGTGCATACGCTGGAAGTAATCCTTCATGCGCAGCAATCCGGTTGCGCCCAGCAGGGTAAACACGCCGCTGAGTACCAGCAGCACCGCCACCGGAATCTCGACCCACAAAGACAATTCGGCGTTCATTCGATCACCTCGCCACGCAGCAGGAATTTCGCCAGGGCAAACGAGCCGACGAAGCCGAACAGCGCAATCAACAGCGCCGCCTCAAAGTAGGTATCACTGGCGTAACGAATGCCCAGGGTCAGCATCATCAGCATGGCGACGATGTACAGGTAATCCAGCGCCAGTACCCGATCCTGAGCTGACGGGCCTTTGAACAGACGCACCAGCGTCAGCGTCATCGCCACGCAGTACAGAAAAAGCGTGAGCAGAATCGCATTCGACAGCAATGGGCTCATTCGAAAATCTCCATCAACGGTCGCTCGTAGGTGCTTTTGAAGTGCTCGATAAACTGCGCCTCGTCGTGCAGGTCCCAGACGTGCAGCAACAGAACGCTGCGGTCCAGCGCCAGCTCCGACCATACGGTGCCGGGCACCACGGTGCAGATCATCGCCAGTGCCGCCAGACCATGAGCATCGCGCAGATCCAGAGGCACCTTGATAAAGCATGAGTTGGGCGGGCGCCGTCCGGCGTTGAGTACGCCCCAGGCGACGATCAGGTTGGACATGATCACGTCACGACCGACCAGGAGAAACAGGCGCAGCACGGCCATCGGATTGCGAATGCGCGCACGTTTCGGTCGCAATTTGCGCATCATCAGCGGCGCGGCGAAGCCCAGCGCGGCACCGAGCAGCAGATTGCCCGGGCTGACGGACAGGTTCAGGGTCAGCCACAAGACCCACAGCGCCAGCGATAACCACGGAGCCGGAAACAGTCGATTCATGGCTGCACCTCGAGCATGTCAGCTCTGGCTTGCGGACTCGGCACCGCACGTGTACCGAGAACTGCGAGCACATATTGCTGCGGATTGTTCAGCGCATCGGCCGTAGCCTGGGTGTAGCGCAACAGCGGTTCAGCCTTGAACGTCAGAACAATGCTCAGCCCGAGCAGCAGAAAAATCGGCGCGCATTCGAGTTTGCGCAGCAGTGGTGACGGGCGCTCCTCCGGCGTCCAGAAGCGCTGGATACCCAGGCGAGAGAAGGCCATGAGGGAGGCCAGACCGGTCAGGATCAACAGGGCCAGCAATCCCCATGCGCCGGGAGGCAGCGGCGCCGCAGTGCCAAGTCCCGACGGGTTGAGCAATGCCCCGATCAGGCTGAGCTTGCCGATAAATCCGGAGAGCGGTGGCATGCCGATAATCAACAGCGCGCAGGCAATGAAGCTCAAACCGAGAAAGGCCATGGTCCACGGGATGACCTGACCGACCACGGCTTTCTGTTCGTCGTCGAGGTTGATGCCCTTGGGCGGTTGCAGCGATTCCTGCGGGCGCGGAAGCAGTTCGCTTTCGTCCTCCAGCGGAATTTCGTTGGCCGAGCGCGAGCGCTCGATCAGTTCGGCCAAGAGGAACAGCGCGCTCAGCGCCAGGGTCGAGCTGACCAGATAGAACAGCGCAGCGCCGATCAGGTTCGGCTGGGCGAAGCCGATCGCCGAGAGCAGGATCCCCGCCGACACCAGAATGCTCAGGCTGGCCATGCGCTCCAGGCGTTGCGCGGCGATAATCGCCAGCCCTGCGCAAGCCATGGTCGCCATGCCGCCGTAGATGAGCCAGTCGCCGCCGAAGAATGCCGAGGCGCCGGCTTGACCGGAAAACAGCAGCGTCCACAGGCGCAGCAGGGTGTAGACGCCGACCTTGGTCATGATCGCAAACATCGCCGCCACTGGCGCGCTGGCCGAGGAATAGGCCGGCACCAGCCAGAAGTTCAGCGGCCACATCCCGGCCTTGGCCAGAAACGCTACCGCAAGAATCCCCGCGCCAGCATGCAGCAGGCCACGATCGGCTTCCGGCACCAGCGGAATCTTCATCGCCAGATCAGCCATGTTCAGCGTGCCGGTCACCCCGTAGATCAATGCAGCGCCGATCAAAAACAGTGACGATGCCAACAGGTTGATCGAAATGTAATGCAACCCCGACGACACCCGCGCCCGGCCCGAGCCGTGGAGCAACAAGCCGTAGGATGCGGCGAGCAACACTTCGAAGAATACGAACAGGTTGAACAGATCCGCCGTCAGGAACGCGCCATACAGGCCCATCAGCTGGATCTGGAACAGAGCGTGAAAGCTTGAGCCGGCGCCGTCCCAGCGGGCCATGGCAAACAGCAACGCGCTGACGCCGATAACGCCGGTCAGCACCAGCATCAGTGCCGACAGACGATCAACCACCAGGACGATGCCGAACGGTGCCTGCCAGTTGCCCGGCAGGTACACACCGATGGAGCCGGGCACCCCGGTGGTCTGCGTCCATTGCAGTAGCATCACTGAAATAAACAGGCCGAGGAGGCTGGAGAACAGGTTGATTTTCGCCTTCAGCGGCCGGTGTTTCTCGCCGAGCATCAGCATGATTGCGGCGGTCAGCAGCGGCAGCAGGATCGGTGCAGCGATCAGGTGAGTCATCGCCATCATTCTTTAGGCTCCCGGCCGTCGACATGGTCGGTGCCGGTCAAGCCGCGCGAGGCGAGCAATACGACGAGGAACAGTGCGGTCATGGCGAAGCTGATGACGATCGCCGTCAGCACCAGCGCCTGGGGCAGCGGGTCGGTGTAATGCAGCAAGTCCTGGGTCACGCCGTCCTTGATCACCGGCTCCTTGCCGATGAACAGGCTGCCCATGCTGAAAATGAACAGGTTGACCGCATACGACAACAGACACAGGCCCATGACCACCTGAAAGGTACGCGGGCGCAGGATCAGCCAGACCCCGGACGCGGCGAGAATGCCGATGGCGATTGCGATGACTTCTTCCATCAGACGGCTCCTTTGCTGGCGACTGACTTGGGCAGCGAGGCCGTCTTGTGGCCGCGCACCGATTGGTGGGCGAGGGCGGTGAGAATCAGCAGCGTCGACCCGACCACCACGGCGTACACGCCGATGTCGAAGAACAGCGCACTGGCGATATGGATGTCGCCCAGCACCGGCACGCTGATGTGCCAGGTGTGAGTGGTGAGGAACGGATAGCCGACCAGCATCGCACCGAGACCGGTGGCGGTGGCGAACAGCAGACCGGTGCCCATCCAGCGCAATGGGCGCAGGCTCATTTGCGCCTCGACCCACTGCGTGCCGGCAACCATGTATTGCAGGATAAAAGCCACCGACATCACCAGCCCGGCGACAAAACCGCCGCCCGGCTGATTGTGCCCGCGCATGAACAGGTAAAACGACACCACCAGCGCGACAGGCAGCAGCAGGCGCACTAGCACCGCCGGCACCATCATGAAGCCGAGCGCGGTGTCGCTGGCCGAACGCGGGTTGACCAGATCGGTGACCACGTCGGGCGCGAGCAGGCGTTGCTGCGCCGGCAACTGCAGGCTTTCCTTCGGCGGGCGGAAGCGGCGCAGCAGGGCGAACACGGTGAGCGCCACGGCGACCAGCACGGTGATTTCACCGAGGGTGTCGAAGCCACGGAAGTCCACCAGCATCACGTTGACGACGTTGCTGCCGCCGCCCTCGGGCAGGGCGCGACTGAGGTAGAAAGAGGAAATATGGTTCGGCGTCTGCCGGGTGAGCATGGCGTAGGACAACAGCGCCATCCCCGCACCGACCGCAATCGACAGCAGCAAGTCGCGCAGACGACGGATACGCGCCTTGCGCAGGCTGCCTGGCAGTGGTGAGACTTCTTCGATGCGTCTCGGCAACCAGCGCAGACCAAGCAGGATCAACACCGTGGTCACCACTTCGACCGCCAGTTGCGTCAGCGCCAGATCAGGCGCGGAGAACCAGACGAAGGTCACGCAGGTCATCAGGCCACAGACGCTGACCATGGTCAGTGCAGCGAGACGGTGATATTTCGCCTGCCATGCGGCGCCGAGCGCACAGGCGATCGCCAACAGCCACAGGGTCACGAAGACGATGGAACCAGGTATTTTCGGCCGGTCGCCCCAGGTCAGCGTGCTGTGCAGCATCGGGATCAGACCGGCGAGCACGGCGGCCGAAACCATCAGGAACAGCTGCATCTGCAAGCGCTTGGTACCCAGGCGCCGCTCGACGCGCCGGGCGATGCGCATCATCACGACCAGACTGCGCTCGAACAAACGCTTGCCGTTGAAGCGGCCGACCAGCGGCGGATACTTGAAATGGCCGAGCTTGAACTGCTTGCGCAGCAGCAGATAGAGGATGATGCCGCCGGACATGGCGATCAGGCTCATGATCATCGGTGCGTTCAAACCGTGCCAAATGGCCAGGCTGTATTCCGGCAACTCACCACCGACCACCGGCAGTGCCGCAGCGGCGAGTAATGGCCCGACGATCTGCGCCGGGAAAATCCCCACCAGCAGACAGGTGAAGACCAGCAACTCGACCGGGGCGCGCATCCAGCGCGGCGGCTCGTGCGGCGTGTGTGGCAGGTCAGTGGCGGTGGGGCCGAAGAACACGTCGACGGTGAATCGCAGGGAGTAGGCGACGCTGAACATGCCGGCGATGGTCGCGACGATTGGCAGACTGGTCTCGACCCACGCGGTGGCGTTGATGAACACGGTTTCGGCGAAGAACATTTCTTTCGACAGGAAACCGTTGAGCAGCGGCACGCCGGCCATTGAGGCACTGGCGACCATGGCCAGCGTCGCCGTATAGGGAATCAGTTTGATCAGACCGCTGAGCTTGCGGATATCACGGGTGCCGCTTTCGTGGTCGATGATGCCGGCGGCCATGAACAGCGAAGCTTTGAACGTCGCGTGGTTGAGAATGTGAAAAACTGCTGCCACTGCGGCCAGTGAACTATTGAGGCCCAGGAGCAAAGTGATCAGACCGAGATGGCTGATGGTCGAATAGGCCAGCAAACCTTTGAGATCGTTCTGGAACATCGCGCAGTACGCGCCAAGCAACAGTGTACAGGCGCCCGCTCCGCTGACGATGTAGAACCATTCCTCACTGCCGGACAGCGACGGCCACAGACGTGCCAAAAGGAAAACCCCGGCCTTGACCATGGTCGCCGAGTGCAGATAGGCCGAGACGGGCGTCGGTGCCGCCATCGCGTGGGGCAGCCAGAAGTGAAACGGGAATTGCGCGCTTTTGCTCAGCGCGCCGATCAGGATGAGTGGCAAAAGAACAGGGTAGAGGGCATGTGCACGAATCAGATCGCCGGCGGCCAGGACCTTGTCCAGGTCATAGCTGCCGACGACATGGCCGAGAATCATGACCCCCGCCAGCAGACATAACCCGCCGGCACCGGTGACCATCAGCGCCATATAAGCCCCGCGCCGCGCATCGGCGCGGTGGTGCCAGTAGCCGATCAGCAGAAACGAAAAGAGGCTGGTCAGCTCCCAGAAGAACACGATCTGAATCAGGTTGCCGGAGATCACCAGGCCAAGCATGGCGCCCATGAACGCGAGAAAAAACGCGAAAAAACGCGGCACCGGATC
>Ga0308171_1002422_pt1 | contig 19775 bp, 19 predicted proteins | sample PhyGR1_FD_202135 | JGI IMG/M metagenome (GOLD analysis project Ga0308171, IMG submission 202135) | Phyllosphere microbial communities from UC Gill Tract Community Farm, Albany, California, United States - DLSLSG.R1 | ecosystem: Host-associated > Plants > Phyllosphere > Unclassified | place: USA... | reverse complement strand
ATCGTATCAAGCAGATGCGAGGCCTCGCGACGCGATATGACCGACGCGCTGATAATTACATGGCCGCCCTCAAGCTTGCCGCGACGAGGATATGGATCGCCTCAACTAATGAGTCCGTGGCCTAGTGGATCAAGCGCCCGTCCGGCCCACATGTCAACGGTCGCTTTTGGCCCAAAGCGGTCAGTGAGGTTGCTCAACTTTGCGAATCCTCTAATTTCTCAATTGATTATGGAGAAGACTGATATGACATGGCTTATCCACTCTTTCTCGGGAATTGGGCCCATAAAATTCGGCATGACTCCAGAGGATGTCGCCACACATATCGGAGCACCAGACCGGTCGAGACGAGGCCTTCGGTCTGATACGTTCAGTGAACATCGCGGTACCAAAGCGCCAATCGTGCGTTATCGAGGAAATCGCGTTCGCGAGATCGAAGCCTTCTACGACATTGGGGTAGTTATGTTTCGAGGAATATCTATTTTCGAAACGAACGGATTAAAGGTACTCCGCGCATTGGAGCAGCTAAATGGGGGAGCTGCGATTTCTGCTGGGATCATACTGTTCGACAAGCTCGGCTTAACGGCGGGTCGGCTGGATGAAGGTCCGCCCACAGGGCATTCGGTAACCGCCTTTACGTCCGGCACCTGGGACGGCAAGACCGCCGACTTCAAAAGCATCAGCTTCAATGACCGCTAATGGCGCGAAGCAGCCCTATTCGTCCTCCCTGGCTTGATTTCCGGTTGAGATCGCTGCCTCAAGATGTTCTGTTCTAGAGTTGAATCCTCGCCCTCCGTTTCATCCAGAGCTCGAGCGACCATGTCTATTTCAGATGCAATCTACCGCCCATTTGAAAAGCTGATCCAGCCACTGGAGATCCCTTACCGGCCGCTGCCGTCCAGCGGACCAGTGGCGGTCCTCCTGCATTTCATATCCATGTTCCGTGGCGTGTTGATAGGCGTGGCGCTTTCCGCCATGGCGATGGAGGCCATCAATCTGTCCATCGTCTGGGGACTTACGGTCGTCGTTGATGGTGTTAGTCAACATGGTGCAGGTCCATTCCTCCAGAGCAAGTGGCCACTTCTCGCTTTTCTTGCTTTCCTTATATTCCCGGCTATGCCGATCGCGTCGTTCATGCTCAACACGCTCCAGTCGCATACGCTTGGCATCGGCATGCCCGCCGCGATCCAATGGCAGGGCCACAAGGCGGTTGAGCGTCAGGATCTCGCCTTCTTCCACGACCTTTTCGCTGGTCAAGTCGCTTCACGACTGCAGCAAGTGGCATCCGCCGTCCAGCAGCAGACCATAGCTGCATTCCAGACCATCCCCCGTTTTATGCTTCAGATGGTTGGCTCCGTGATCCTCCTTAGTTCGCTGTCATGGCAACTCGCGCTCCCGGTTGTCATCTGGATAGCTCTTAATATCGCATACGCGGTGAGGATCGTCCCCATCTTTGCCGAAAGCGCTCGTCGGACTGCCAAGCAGCGGAGCCTTCTGGCAGGCGCAATCACCGACCTTTATACCAATATGCCGATGATTAAGCAGTTCGCCGCTGAAGACAGCGAATCGGGCGCGATCCGCCGCGCTATTCTGAATACTGTGAAGACACAGCAGAGAGAGCAACGCGTGTACCGCACCTCGGAAGCGACGGTGGTCATTCTCAACACGCTGCTCTGGGTGAGCATGCTGACGATCGGCTTTTCTGGTCTCCTTAAGGGTTTCCTGACTGTCGGCGAGTTCGTCGGCGCAGTTTACATTCTTCAGCGCCTGTCAGCGCAAATCTTCACCTTCCTGCAAGTGGGCCAGCAGGTTTTTCAGGCGATCGGCACCATCAAGGACGCGATGCCCGTCATGACGACGCCGCCGACCATCACAGATCGGTCGGATGCCACCGATCTCCAGGTGGAAGCAGGCGAGATACGGTTCGAGAATGTCAGCTTCGCCTACAAGTCCGGTAAATCGGTGATAAACTCGTTGTCACTTACGGTCAGGCCCGGCGAGAAGGTAGGCCTCGTTGGACTTTCGGGGGCGGGCAAGACGACACTCGCAAGCCTTCTCCTGCGCTTCTACGATGTGAGGGACGGCGCAATCCTTGTGGACGGGCAGGATATCCGCGCCGTCACGCAGACGAGCCTTCGGGGTGTGATCGGCGTCATAGCCCAGGATGTCGCTCTGCTCCACCGCTCTATCGGCGACAACATCCGGTATGGCCGGCCGGATGCGACGCAGGAGGAGATCGAGAGAGTGGCGAAGATGGCAAGTGCGGATGGTTTCATCGCCGATCTTACCGACGGCGAGGGCCGGAAGGGGTACGATGCCTTCGTCGGCGATCGCGGCATCAAGCTGTCGGGAGGCCAGCGCCAGCGTGTGGCCATTGCCCGTGTGCTTCTGAAGGATGCGCCGATTTTGGTGTTGGACGAGGCTACATCGGCGCTCGATAGTGAATCCGAGGCCGCTATTCAGGAAAAGCTGAACCTTGCCATGGAGGGTAAAACGGTCATTGCCATTGCACACCGCCTCTCCACGATTGCGCGGATGGACCGGATCGTTGTGCTCGACCAGGGACGTATTGTGGAAGAAGGCAAACCAGAGGAGTTGATCGAGGGCGAGGGGCTGTTTGCTAGCCTATGGAGACGCCAGACGGGCGGTTTCGTTCCCGAGCAACTCACATAGTCCCGGAAACGTCTGTGCGTTTACGACACGCGTGTAATCGACTGTTCCGATCTTCAAATCAGGCCCGGCTCGCAGGCGTATGACTGCACCGGCGCACCTCATATCTCCCAACCGTAAAATTTGCAGTCGTGAGAATTTCACAGGCCGTTTCACTGATAGGGAGTTCCAATCATGCTACCGATTGTGTTTGATTTGCCGATTTGAGTGAGTGGAAAGCTAGAGGGTGGACAACAGAGAGGAAGTAGCGCTGGCGGCGCTTGCTCGTATGGTAGATCAATATCTCGAGAAACGACCTGACGGCATGATAGATAATTATGCCATGTCCGCTGGGGAGAGTGCATTAGAGGCACTATCTGCGTACGGATATATGGAGGATGCTGGCATGCGTTTCGCCCGTTGGACGGAGCTGGGGAGGCACTCCTTGCATGGTCGCATTTTCCAAATGAAAATCCATTTCCAGCCCCGATCAGAGGAGATGGCGGCAAGGCATCCCGAAGATAAGGGCGCATACTGGGCAACAAAGGACCCAGCGTGTGATTTGATTATGGACGCCGCTGAGCAACGGACTTGGGCAATTGGAACAGGTCATGAAAGCAATAGGTTTTACAATCTGACGGCGCCACCTAGATGACTGACTTTGATCCGATCTATTCGATGGTGAGCGCTAAAGCCATTAAGGGCTTGATTGAAAGCAACTACGCCTTGGCGGGCTTAGCATCTTGTCGCTTGCTCCAGCGCGGCCTGAACGATGTGTACTTAGTCAGCTCGACTAGCGGTGAGCGTTATGTGTTTCGGCTGTCCCACCACCGCGTACGAGGGCCAGCAGATGTAAAGAGTGAAACGGATTTTCTGATCCACGTCTCCAAGCTTGGCGTGCCGGTCGCAACGCCAATCCCAACCATCGGGTGCGAACTCTTCCTACAAGTCCATGCGCCGGAGGGGCGACGAGAAGGAGTGCTTTTTCAGGCTGTAGATGGGCGGGAACCTCATGCAGGCGACGTCGGCGATGCTCATGCAAATGGAAGAACTCTCGCTCTTCTCCACAACGCGGCTGAGACATACATTCCGAATGCGCCGCTGTACAAGCTCGACTTGCAACATCTGTTGTATCGACCGCTTGCGCGAATTCGTAGCAGCGGCGTCATAGAAGACCCCTCTGTGCTTGACGAACTTGAACAGATCGCCGAACGGACCGGCGCTGCGATTAAGCTCTCCGCTAATCTCTCGTGGACCTATTGCCATGGAGACTGTCACGGCTTCAATTCGAAAGTCACTGAAGCTGGAGAAGCTGTTTTCTTTGATTTCGATGACGGTGGTCCAGGGTATTTGGCTTACGACCTAGCTGTCTTTCTATGGGCGCAGGTTTCTTTCGGTCGGGAAACAACACGAGCGTGGACATCGTTTTTGGACGGCTATCGGTTGATAAGACCAATCACTCCAGATGATTTCGAAGCTGCTCTGCGGTTCGTTGTCGTCCGCCACGTCTGGCTCATGGGAGAACATGCAAGCCGGGTCGACGAGTGGGGCAGCAACAACGTCCGCTGGGTTTCCCCTTGGGTGGGTTTCGTCAGAGCATGGGAGAGCGAGCACTTTATCGGCCGTTTGTTTTAGGCTCCCATGATCTTTATCCGCCTGTTGCGCAAGATAAACTTTTTGTCCTTCGACAGATAGTCGTGCCTACTCATGCGCGAAGTTCATGCTGTCCAACTAACGTTTCAGGAAACAGGAGACTGCCTGTGGTGCAAATATTGCCGCCGAAACGATATCCTGAGATGAGAGAAAAAATTGCTCTTGTAACTGGCGGCAGCACCGGAATCGGGCTGGCGACGGCGCATGCGTTTGCTCGCGAAGGTGCGACTGTGATCATTGCTGGCCGCAACGAGAAGAGAGCTAAGCAGGCGCTGACGACGTTTTCTCCAGATAGTCGTGTGAGTTGGATCGAGTGTGACGTAACGAGTGGCCGCGACGTCGAAAGGCTTATGTCTTCAGCTTTGAAAGAGCACGGACAAATTGACTACGCTTTCAACAATGCTGGTAGCGGAGGTAAAATGTCTCCGATTGCGAGCATGAGTGAAGATGCGTGGGGAAAGACGATCAATGGCTATCTCACCTCGGTCTTCCTCTGCATGCGTTATCAGTTGCCGCCAATGCTCGAGGCTGGGCGCGGTGTCATCGTAAACAACTCTTCAGTGGATGGTCTTCGAGGTTATCCCCTTCCTGGCGGTGCCGCTTATTCGGCTGCTAAGCACGGGGTTTTGGGCTTAACACGAAGTGCGGCGCTGGAATACGCGAAGGACGGAGTTCGAATTACCGCAATCTGCCCCGGTTGGATTGGCACGCCGGCAGTCGAAAATTTCATTAGGAAAAACGAGCAAGTTGGTGCTCAGATCGCAGGGCAAGAGCCAATCGGCCGTCTTGGGACTCCGATCGAAGTCGCGAACGGTGTCCTATGGCTTTGCTCTGACGCCGCTTCGTTCATGCTAGGGAGCCCCCTTGTTCTCGACGGCGGCTACATGGCCTAGTTCTGAGACTTCAGAGGTATCCTGGGCTTCGCGCCGGCCGAGATGAATTGTTGAAGTTCGGGTTATCAGTGCTTCAATCTGCGGCAGTGGCAGATTCCGGAACGCGATCGATTTCTCGCAGCAACGGGTTGAGCAAAAAAAGAGTGTAGTTGATGTCAAAGGCTGACGTGCCCTACTTCAGCCAGCGGGAGGCCGCGAAATGACTTTGCCTAGTTCGACTGACCGAAACATAAACGCGGCTCAGGCGCTCTGCGTTATCTCTGCTGCCTCTACCGGTCCGATTTCGCCGAGCCACCCGGACGCGAAGTCTACAAGCACTTTTCGGGCCACCGCGATCCGGAATGCAGGCGTCGCTGGTTTTATTGAAGCCAAGTCACCCCTGTCGTCGCCGAAGAGGATGTTACGTTCGACATGAAGGATTCCGGTCCGCTGGCGGAGCTCTCCATCCGCGTCGGAGAACGTCTCGCAGTCAGTTCGAAAATGCCTTCTCAGCTCTTCCTCGAAGAACGCGACTTGTCCTTCTAAGGAGGCAGCAGTCGCATTCGCTTGTCGGCGTACAGCCGCTGCGACGGCTCTCTTGTTCGCTGCAGTCAACACTTCGGCCGGCGTCAATTTCGCGGACGCCAAGCGCTTCTTGATGAGGGTGGCGTCTTTTATATCGATACGGGCATCGATCTCCATCCTCTCGAGGATTTCTTGGCCTCTGCAGCGACCAGGGCCTTGACCACGGGGAAAGATGCCCGCGCCGCGAAGCACGTCCTCCGAACCTTTCAGGGTCTTCGAGAATCCCATCTAGGCCGATGGCTCGGTGTCAGGCAGACTGCACCGAGCCTTAAGGGAGGTTTTCGCTTCCGCTCCAAGTAGGATTTCGGTCAGCTTCTCTATCTCAACCGCCATCGCTAAAAGACGGCAGGTCGTCTGCTGCTGCAGGTCGGTAGTCTGCTGAACCGCCGGTGAAAGCGCCTGCGCCTTTGGATCGATTTCTGCCAACTGACTGTCCCTAGTTGGGACGTCCACGCGACATCGGACCCTTCAACGCCGGTAATCGGATCGCTAAAATGCGAGCAATTGTGGAAAGCTTTGACTACGGCGGTAAGCTCGGCATGTGGTTTCTTCGGCTGGCGCTTTCACACAGGCGTAATTCTCCGGCCCGTCGTCGGATCGAAAAGATGGAGGCTTTCGGTGCGCGCTCGAAAATGTAACGTCTCACCAACGTTCAAGTCGCTCGTTCGAGGAAACTCCGCGCAGAGCATCTTCGAGTGACCGATCTCCACATAGCCATACGTCTGACTGCCCAAGCGCTCTGCAACAAGCAACTCTCCGGTTACCCAGGCGTCTTCCTCAGAACACTGTATAAGATCTTCCGGACGAATGCCGACCACGACCTGACTGTCAAGCCCGCCGTAACCAAACGTCTCATCAAGGTGGATCGACTTTTTGAGTAATGTGAGTAGGCCATGAGTAAGGCTTGCGGGAAGGGTGTTCATAGTTGGGCTACCGATGAAGCGTGCGACGAATAGGCTTGCTGGTCTATGATACAAATCTAGAGGCTTGCCGATTTGTTCGATGACGCCGGCGTTCATGACAACGATACGGTCCGCCAGAGTCATGGCCTCCACCTGATCGTGGGTAACGTAAATGGTGGTTGCCCTCATGCGATGATGGAGTTTAGCAATCTCAAGCCGCATCTCGACACGAAGTGCAGCGTCAAGATTGGACAATGGCTCGTCGAAGAGAAATGCGGCCGGTTCACGCACTATCGCTCGACCCATGGCGACGCGTTGACGTTGGCCACCGGAAAGCTGAGCTGGTCTACGGTCAAGATATTCCGTGATCTTGAGGATGTCAGCCGCGTGGGAAACGCGGCTCTGGATTTCCTCATCTCTACTGCCACGCATCTTCAGGCCGAAAGACATATTGTCTCTCACGCTCATATGGGGATAAAGCGCGTAGTCCTGGAAAACCATTGCGATGTTGCGTTCTGCAGGCGGGAGCAGATTCACTGTGCGTCCTTCAATCTGCAGCTCCCCGCCGGAAATTTCCTCCAGTCCGGCAATCATTCGAAGAAGCGTGGATTTTCCGCATCCGGACGGGCCAACCAAGACAAGAAATTCGCCGCTCTCGATGTCAATATCGATGTCGTGGATGACTTTTAGACTGCCATAAGACTTCTGGATTCCCCTCAGCGCAATTTCGGCCACGTTTTCCTCCCGGGTAGCAACTTCGTGCTTGACGATCATTATCGATGTCAATATCGATAATGATAAGTTCATCGAGACGCAACAGCTCAGGCACATTTGGATGACATATTTTCCACCCCGGCAAACCGCCACGAAATCCCTGAAATCCAGCGCAGCGTTTGCTTCGCTAAAGCGCGACATCATGCTCGGCGTGCTTGAACCAGGAACCGGGCTGACCGAGCTGGATCTTGCGACCCACTTCCAATGTAGCCAAGGCACTGTACGCGAAGCTCTATTGCAGTTGCAGGAAGAGGGGCTCGTGCTTCGAAAGGGCCGCCGAGGAACTCAGGTTTCCGAATGCACCGCGGACGAAGCGATCGAAATGTTTAGGCTACGGCAGCAGATCGAGGGGAGTGGTATTGCGCGGATGATGCGTGCCCCGAGCCGGACTCTGATCAAAGACCTGGAGGACCTGTTGAGCAAAATGTTGGCTGCGGCCGACGCTGCCGACGAACTCGAGCTTGCAGCCATCGACCGGGATTTTCATCGTCGCATTTTCGAAGATGCCGATCTGCCGGCCCTTGATCCAATTCTTCATCGCTGCCTGGTTCATAATCATCGTTTCAAGATTTCGCGTAGTCCGATGTCACGGGATCTGAAGGCGACAGCGCTGCGCCACCGCAGCATCATCGAGTCCATCGAAAGCGGTGATGCGCGGCGGGCGACCGCCTCGATGCATCATCACATTGCTACGATTGTTGATTTCGGTCCTGAGGTATTTCCGGAGAGCGTTCAGTGAGCGCCGCTCACACAGTCTCTGGTGCGTTGTCGGCAGAGAGCGTTGCTCTGATGGCAAGGACGCTGGCTGAACTTGGTCCGTTGCCAGATCCAACGACCTTGGCGCCCGAACAGGGGAGGGCTCAGTCGACGTTTGCGAGCGTGCGTTGCAATGTCGACCTGCCGCCGATGTACAGCGTTTCGGAAGTCTGGATCGATGCGGATCTCGAGCTTGGTTCTGACCGCTGTCGCTTGAAAATTCTAGTTCCGAAAGGTGCTGGGCACGGTGCGATCCTGTTTGTACACGGCGGAGGCTTTGCGTTTTGCTCTCCCGAAACGCACGAGCGTTGTGCGCGAACCCTTGCGATTGAAAGCGGAATGCCTGTCGTGTTGCCGGACTACCGGCTGGCGCCCGAATGTCCGTTCCCCGCAGGTCTGAAGGACGTGGTCTCGGCACTCCGGCACCTCTTTAGCGCAACATCTGCCTCCGGTGTCACGCGTGGCCCGTTGCTAGTGGCTGGCGACTCCGCCGGTGCCAATCTTGCATTGGCAGCCATGTTGCACGAAGGGGCGGCTGGACGGCCCCTCCCGGACGGCGGACTGCTCTTTTACGGAAACTATGCACGGTCTTTCGACACACCATCCTACGTCCAATTCAGCGAAGGGCCTGGACTGACGCGCGGTAAGATGCAGCGTTATTGGGACTTCTATGCCGGGGGGCAGAAAATCGAAGGTAACCCTTTGGCATGTCCACTTGTCGCAACTGAACAGCAACTGGCGGCAATGCCGCCGCTGTATTTGATGGCGGCGGAGGTCGACCCTCTGCTGTCGGACACGCTTCTGCTGAGTGAACGTCTCAGGGCGCTCGGTCGCAGCGATGAGTTGTCGATTATCCCAGGCGTGATGCACGGCTTCTTACAAAATACATCCGAACTGTCTGCTGCGCGGGAGGCGTTGGCAGCGGCGGGGAATGCAGCGAGGCGGCAGGCTGGCCGATGAAAACAAATCAATCTGGAGGAGGAAAGCATGAAATTTCTAAAAACAATGGCGCTCAGCGTCGCACTGGTGGCGTCGGCAGCGCTGTCCCAGGCAAAAGCGGAAACGGTCCGGTTTTGGTACCACTTCGATAATCCAGCCAACCCGATGGCTGACCTGGTAAAAAAATTCGAAGCAGCTAATCCGGGCATCACAATTCAAGCCGAGAACGTTCCGTGGAACAGCTATTACGACAACCTCTACACCTCACTCGTGGGAGGTAATGCACCGGACGCTGCGATGGTGAAGCTTTTCGCTCAACCACGCCTCGTTGAAATGGGTGCGCTCGAGCCGCTCGGCACTATGATTGACGCCTGGAAAGGGAAGGCCGATCTACTCGATAACGTACTCGAACTGAACAAGGGGCCTGACGGTACTCAATATTACCTGCCGGTCCAATATGTCGTTCTCTATCTGTATTATCGCGCGGATCTCTTCCAAGCCGCAGGCCTGCAGCCGCCCAAGACCTGCGAGGAGTTCAGGAATGCCGCTATCAAACTGACAAAGGCGCCCGACACCTATGGGTTTGGCCTACGGGGCGGCAAAGGAGGCTGGGATCAGTGGGGCGCGTTTGTATTTTCTCAAGGAGCAGAACTGAAGCCTGACGGTCTTGTTAAGCCAGAAGCCATCGCTGCCAATCAGTGGGTAATCGACCTGTTCCAGAAGGACAAGGTGATACCACCGTCCGCCCCGAATGACGGGTTTCAGGAAATCATTGCTGCGTTTAAATCCGGCAAGACGGCGATGACGATCCATCACATTGGCTCCTCCAAGGATCTGGTCGCGGCGCTTGGTGACAAGGTTTCAGCAGTGCCGGTACCAAAGTGTGGTAACGGTCAGTGGACATCCTACGGAGACGAGTCCCTCGCGATCTTCTCGAATTCATCGGTGAAGGACGCTGCATGGAAGTGGATTTCGTTTCTCGCCGAGGGTGAGAATAACGTCGCTTTCAATGGTGCAACCGGCCAAATGACGGTCACCAAGAGCGGTTCGGCGAATTGGAAGCTTCATGAACGCCGTTTCGTCGACGCGACGATCCAATCCCTTCCTTTCGCTAAAGTGCTGCCGCAAACGTCGGCTGTCTCCGAATTCGTCAACAGCGCTTGGCAGACGAATATGCAGCAGGCGCTCACAGGGCAGATCGATTCGCAGCAGATGATGGAGCAGCTTCAAACGCTGTTTACTCAGTAACACTTGCCATCTGTGTGCCCCGACGTTTGCGTCGGGGCTTTCCTCAAGGCTTGAAACGGACGCAGTATGTCTATGTCAGCAACATCTTCCCCTAGGCGCCGCGCGACTTTCGACTGGCGCTCGGAACGGCTTCTTCCATATGTCCTGCTTGCGCCTGCATTTGTCGTGACGCTGGTCATTGTCTTCATGCCGATGGTGCAGGCGGTGTGGACGAGTTTCTACGATCTCATCCTTTTTAAACCGAACGCCAGCAAGTTCGTCGGTTTCGGAAACTATGTGAAGCTCTTCAACGATCCCGTCTTCTGGGCCGCACTCTGGAACACCCTGTTATGGATCGGCCTGACCGTGCCACTTCAGATGGGGCTCGGCCTTCTCACGGCTTTGCTGTTGAACAGGGAGTTTCCCTGGCGTGGTCTAGCGCGAGCGCTGATCATTATTCCCTGGGCTCTGCCCAGCGTGGTGATCGCTCTGATGTGGCGTTGGATTTATGATCCCAATACAGGTGTGCTGAACGACATCCTTATCTATCTGTCGGTCGTGCAAGCGGCAGTGCCATGGCTCGCCGATCCAAAGGTTGCGATCTATGCGATCATAGCGACGTTGACATGGCAAGGCTTCCCCTTCTTCGCGGTGATGATTTTGGCAGGGCTGCAGGGCATTCCGAAGAGCCAGTACGAGGCTGCGTCCATCGACGGGGCGTCATCCTGGAGGCAGTTCCTTCACATAACGTTGCCGGGCATTGCACCAGTTCTTGCGACCGCAGGACTACTGCGCGTGATCTGGGTCGCCAATTCGATGGACGTCATCTTCGTGATGACAGGAGGTGGACCCGGCTATGCGACTTATACGCTGCCGCTCTATGCGTTCATAAAAGCGCGCCAGAACCTCGACTTCGGATACGGCACCTCGATCGCCGTTACATTCACCATCCTTCTCGGAGCGTTCGTGGTTCTCTACCTCGCCCGTACCATGCGCGAGGTTGAAAGATGACGCAGAAAAACACGCTTCGCCGGATCGTCACAACAGATTTGCCTGTTCTCGCGATCGTCCTGTTCGCCATGGCACCGTTCGTGTGGATGATACTGACGTCACTCACGCCGACTGCCACCCTCTCCGCCACTGGCGTCTCCCTCTCGCCCACGGGTTGGCGGATTGACAACTATGTCCGATTGATCGAGCAGACTTCGTTTTTGAAAAACATGCTGGACAGCCTTATCATTGCTGGCGGTACGGTGGTGATCGGCTTGATTGTCTCGGTTACTGCTGCCTATGCGTTCTCGCGTTTCCGCTTCCCTGGACGGAAACTCCTGATGATGCAGTTCTTGCTGATCAACATGTTCCCGATGGTACTGCTAATCCTGCCGCTCTTCATTCTGATGCGCCGGATTGGAATTCTCGACACTCATATCGGGCTCATTCTTGCCAACGCAACAGTCGCTATTCCATTCGCCGTTTGGATGCTGACAAGCTACATCGCTGCAATTCCGAAAAGTCTAGATGAAGCGGCAATGACTGATGGCTGTTCGCGATTAACGGCTCTCCGAAAGGTCGTGCTGCCACTGACGATGCCGGGAATTATCTCGACCGGGATCTACATTTTCATCACCGCCTGGAATGAATATCTCTACGCGTTGACGCTGGGGGGCAGAAATGTCCGTCCTGTGACGGTCGCGATCCAGACGTTGATTGGCGAGTATCAGATCGAATGGGGATTGCTTGCTGCAGGTGCTGTGGTCGGTGCCATGCCTGCAACTATCCTCTTCCTGCTCGTTCAGCGTCGATTGGTGGGCGGTCTGACTCAGGGCGCCGTGAAGGGCTGATGTTGACCCCAAACCCTCGCAAGAAACTCAATATCTACGCAGTAAAAAGGACGCAAACATGAACCCTATCGGGCTGATTTCAATGCAATATGCCCGCCCGTTCACGGCCGAGCACTTCCCATTATTCTTAAAGATGCGCGAGCATGGCTATGACTTTGTTGAACTTCTTGTTCCAGAGCTCGGCGAACTCGACATCAAGGCCACCAAAAGCGCTCTCGATGATGCCGGGCTGGGCGTCGTTCTCGCCGCACGTGTGAATCTGCAGAGGAACTTGTCCTCTGCAGACGCCGACGCCCACCGCGCAGGCATAGATTACCTGAAATACACGGTGGATTGCGCCGCCGGTCTTGGCGCGACGGTCGTCGGGGGGCCCCTGACGGGAAACCCTCTCGTATTTGCGGGTCGTCCACCGCAGCCCGTGGAAGAGTCTGAGCGCCTTGCTCGAAAAGACCGGTGTGTCAAAGGGCTGAAGGAAGCGGGAGATTACGCGCAGAATGCTGGCATTGTTCTGGCGGTCGAGCCCCTCAACCGTTTCGAGAGCGACGTCCTTTGTACGACGCAGCAGGCGATGGAACTGCTCGATGCCGTTGATCATCCGGCTGTGAAGCTCATGCTCGACACCTTCCACATGCACATGGAAGAAAGTTCTCTTTCAGAGGCCATCCGGCTCGCAGGGGATCGCCTTGTCCATTTTCAGGCGAACGAGAACCATCGTGGCTTCCCCGGCACTGGCTTGACGGACTGGGTCGAAGTCTGCCGCGCCCTCCATGAAGTTGGCTACAAGGGGCCGGTCTCGCTCGAACCTTTTCGTCGTACCGATGACCGTTTCGGTGTTCCTTTCGCCCAGTGGCGGGCGCCCCACGAAGACGAGAGCGATCGCCTGTCGGCATCGAGTGCATTCATGAAATCTCACCTCCTGCTTACGGAATATCGTCGATGACTATGAAAATCGGTTGGATCGGTTGCGGCATTCACGCAACTCAGATGCTGCTTCCGCAGCTTGTTCGCCATGACGTCGAACTCGTCGCGCTTTGCGATATAGATGGCGCGCGACTGAGAGATGCTGGACGTCAGTTCGGAGTGACCAATCTTGTCAGTGACGTTGGGGATCTGTTGAAGACGCCGGGCCTCGATGCGGTTGGAATGGCGGTTGGCCCTGACCAGCACTTGGCCTTCGGAAAGATGGCTCTTGAGCGGGGCCTGCCTGTTTTCATGGAAAAGCCGCCGTCGGGTAGTGCGGCAGGTGCTCGTGAACTTCTGGCCGCGTCGGAAAAGGCCAAGAAACCGCTCCTTCTGGGCTTTATGAAACGTTACTCAATCGGTAATCGCATGGCGGCCAATATCGTCAAGTCCGGTCGTTTCGGCGATGTCCTGGGATTGACCGGTTATTATATGACTGCACCAGGATATTTCGTAGGTAACGTCGATTATACCGGCTTCTTTCTCCACCATTGCGTTCATTACATGGATCTCGTGTCCTTCCTGGTTTCGCCCGTCCGCTCGATTACTGCCCGTAAAGTCGAGAAGACGCCGGGGCGCGTACTCTTCCACGTCGGCTTCGAATTCGAATGCGGGGCCATCGGGAATGTTGCGATGGGCACCATCCAATCGCGCGGCACGCCGGTCGAGCGCATCGAGCTCATGGGCGATCACCAGCGGATCGAAGTGGACGACGTCATCGACATCAAATGGCATCGTAACCCGCCATTCAAGATCGATGATCTCGGCGCAACACTGAACGATGATTGCGACACGCTGACATGGAAACCGAATTTTACGGCAGCGGCCAATGAGGATCCCAAAGGGTACCATTCTCTGCTTGCAGATGTGGTCCCCGCCCTCGCTGGAGCAAGTACTCCTGCGCCAACGATCGCCGAGGGAGTCATTGCGATGGAGCGTCTGGAAACGCTCCGCCGTGAACTTGCGCTTTGATGCCCAAACGAGATCGCCCCGAAGATCGGGGCGATCTCGTTTAATCGTAATCATTACGTCGAGTAACAGGCTATTGCGCGCAGTTGATCTTTCGAATGTGGTGCTTTGCTTGAGTTCATAAAAACAGGGAGGATACAGCAAGTGTTGGTCATCAAGCGCTTGGATATAGAGGATGCGCGTAGCTTGATTGCAGGCGCGCGAGCCAAAGCGACGGAAATTGGCGTGCCAATGTGTATCGCTGTTGTCGATGAATCCGGTCAGTTGATCGCGTTTGAACGGATGGATGGAGGTAAGATAACCAGCACCATCATTGCGCAAGACAAAGCGTACACGGCTGCGGGCGCAAAGCGAACGACCGAGAGTTACGGCACGGCAAGCCTGCCAGGTAATCCCGCCTACGGCATCAACTCTGCGATCGGTGGGCGCCTTATGGTTGTCGGCGGTGGCTTGCCAGTGATCGTTGATGGCGAGGTCGTCGGAGGAATTGGCCTGAGTTCGGGTACGCCGGCGCAGGATGTTGAATGTGCTCAAGCCGGAATTGATTACTTTCAAGCTTCCAGAAACTAAGCTCGTGATAGGTCAAATTTCTGAGTGAGATGGTGGTTGCTGCCAGAAGCGGACCATAAGGTGGCGTATCTTGACGATGAGTTACCAGGTGTCGCTGCCGAGCTAGTTGAGAAAGTGCTCGACACCGCCATTCCTTCCTCGCGGCGTTGGGTGTGACGCTCATTCATCGTGAACGGAGGCAGCAACTTCCTCGGGATGAATATCTGCAACATTCAAAACTGAGAAGACACCCTAAAAACTCGACGCACCGCCGGGTACCGAACGGCTGCGGCTTACCCCCCGTGTTTGACGTTCCAAATCTCCGAAGCTGATGAGAAGCAGCGTAGCTTGCGAGTTAGATAAGCGGCGACCGCGCGTCTGGGCAGACGCTTCTTGCAGACGATTTGGGCGCCCACAACGACAGCGGTCGCAGAACTCTGCAGCTTTGAGAATGGCCCTCCCGAAATTGTAAGAGGCGGTCAAAGCAACGAAAAAGAATCCACTCTGATAGGAAATCTGCAGCACGTCTGGCTTGACGCCTCCGAAAAATGAAGATTATGTTAATCGGTAAGATGTCAGACCAATTTATGAGTGCTGACGTTGCGGGGCTAAATGGATCAGACACTCGAAAAGCATGCGATAACGCCACTACCGGTCATAGACCGGGCACGGCAGGTCGAAGGCGCGCTTGTCGAGTTTGTTGAACGGGCTGATCTGAAACCGGGGAGCCGACTACCTGCCGAGCGTGAGTTGATGTCAGCTCTTGGTGTGGGGCGTTCCACCATTCGTGAGGTCATCCGAAAGTTTCAGGCGCTTGGCATTATCGATTCCCGAAAGGGCAGCGGCAATTATCTCTTGAAGCCGATTTCCACCGCGACCGTCCATATGCCGATTTCCATTGAGGCGCAGGGCCTGCGAGACGCGCTTTTGATGACGCTGGAAGTGCGCCGTGGGATCGAGGTTGAGGCGTCGATGGCGGCGGCTCGTCGTCGCACCGAGGACGATATCGAAACGATGCGTCTTCGGCTGGAAGAGATGGAGCGCGTTCATCTGGCCGAGGGGACGTCCGGCAAGGCGGACCTTGCCTTTCACCTTTCGATTTACGACGCCACTCACAATTCGCTGTTCAAGCAATTGCTCGAGCAGATGCGCGAAGGCTTCGAGCGCTTCTGGTCCAAGCCTTTCGACAGGCCCGATTTCGCTTCTCGCTCCTTTCCATTTCACCGCACCCTGTTCGACGCGATCGTGGCCGGCGACACGTCGGCGGCGCGGCAGGAAACATTGAAAATCCTCGCGATCGTCGAGGAAGACATTAAGGACATGTCCAAATGAGCCAAGGGTCTGATTTTTTTGATGCAGCATCGCTCATTGTCGCGCATGACGAAACGCACGCTTTCGAAGCCGTGGTCCCACCGCTGGTGCAGACATCGCTCTTCACCTTCTCAAGCTATGACGAAATGGTCGCGACCTATCGTGGCGAAAAGAGCCGTCCTGTTTACACACGCGGACTGAACCCCACCGTTCGCATGTTTGAAGAGATGCTGGCTAAGCTGGAAGGTGCTGAAGACGCACTCGGTTTTGCCAGTGGCATGGCGGCGATTTCGTCCACCGTACTGTCCTTCGTTTCTCCCGGCGATCGTATCGTCGCGGTCCGCCACGTCTACCCGGATGCCTTCCGTCTGTTTGGTACCCTGATGAAGCGGATGAAGATTGACGTGACCTATGTCGACGGTCGCGATGAGGCCGCAGTCGAGAAGGCGATGCCCGGCGCCAAGCTGTTTTACATGGAGAGCCCGACAAGCTGGGTGATGGAGGCGCATGATGTCGGTGCCTTGGCGTGCATTGCCAAGCGACACGGCGCGATCTCTGTCATCGACAATTCCTGGGCCAGCCCGATTTTCCAGACGCCCTTGGCACTCGGCGTCGATATGGTGGTGCATTCGGCTTCGAAATATCTCGGTGGTCATAGCGATGTTGTTTCGGGCGTCGTTGCCGGTTCCAAGGCGATGATCGACCGTATTCGCGCGGAAGCTTACCCCTATCTTGGCGGCAAGATGTCGCCCTTCGACGCATGGCTGTTGATCCGAGGGCTGCGCACGCTTCCCATCCGCATGAAGGCGCATCAGGAATCGGCGCTTGCGATCGCATCGCGTTTGCAGGCGCTCGACGTGGTGGAGGCTGTTTGCCATCCGGGACTTGCAAACCGTCTTCCGCCTGGGCTGAACGGCACGTCCGGTCTCTTCTCCTTCATCTTCCGGGAAGGTGTGGATGTACGGGCCTTCGCCGACCAGCTTCAGCTTTTCAAACTGGGTGTTTCCTGGGGAGGACATGAAAGCCTGATCGTCCCAGGGGAGGTGGTGCTTGAGCAAAAGGCGCAACCGAATTCCGCGCACACATTCGGTATCAGCGCGCGCTCCGTGCGCCTGCATGTGGGCCTGGAGGGCACAGAGGCCCTCTGGAACGACCTCGAACCGGCAATCAGAGCGGCATCTGCCGCAGCCTGACGCATCTTGACGAACACAAAAAGGGAGAACGACATGAAAAAACTGGTAGCAGCAGCATTCTTTACCGCCATGATGGCCGGAACGGCGCTTGCCGACACGACCCTGAAACTGGTGGAGGTCATCACCAGCCCCGAGCGTACCGAGACGCTGAAAAGCCTCGTCGGTAAATTCGAGGCCGCCAATCCCGGTACGAAGGTGGAGATCATATCGCTTCCATGGAACGAGGCCTTCCAGAAGTTTGCCACCATGGTATCGGCTGGTGACGTTCCGGACGTGATGGAAATGCCTGACACCTGGCTGTCGCTTTATGCCAATAACGGCATGCTCGAGAGCCTGGAGCCCTATCTGGCAAAGTGGCAGTACACGTCGGATCTGACACCACGCGCATTGGAACTCGGCCGCGACGTCAAGAACACCGCCTACATGCTGCCCTACGGCTTCTACCTGCGCGCCATGTTCTACAACAAGAAGCTGCTTGAGCAGGCTGGCGTGAAGGAACTGCCGAAGACGCTGGACGAATTTGCCGACGCGTCGAAGAAGATTTCGGCCATTCCCGGCAAGTATGGCTATTGCCTTCGTGGCGGCGCCGGAGGTCTGAACGGCTGGGTGATGTTCGGCGCATCCATGGCCGGCTCCAACGAGTTCTTCACCAAGGACGGCAAGTCGACATTCGACAGCCCCGGCTGGGTCAAGGGTCTGACCTACGTCGTCGATCTCTACAAGAACGGCTACGCGCCGAAGGACAGCGTCAACTGGGGCTTCAACGAAATCGTCGCTGGCTTCTATTCCGGCACCTGCGCCTTCCTTGATCAGGATCCGGACGCCTTGATCGCCATCGCCCAGCGCATGAAAAGCGAAGATTTCGGCGTCATGACCATGCCGAAGGGACCGGATGGGAAGACCTTCCCGACGATCGGCTTCGCCGGCTGGTCGATGATGGCGTCTTCGAAGGACAAGGATCTTTCCTGGAAGTTGATCGAAACGCTGGAAGGACCTGAAGGCAACATCGAGTGGAACAAGAAGACCGGTGCTCTTCCAGTTCACACCTCCGCCGAGAAGGACCCCTTCTATGCAAGCGAGCAGTTCAAGGGATGGTTCGAGGAACTGGCCGACAAGAATGCCGTGCCGACAACCATGCCCACCTATCTGCAGGAGTTCGCCTTCTTCAAGGATTCGCTCGTGATCAAGACGTCCCAGGAAGCTCTTCTGGGTGACATTACACCCGAAGACCTCGCCAAGCAGTGGGCGGATTACATGACGAAGGCGCAGCAGAAGTTCCTTCAGTCCAAGTAAGGGAAACCGGTGGCGTATCTTTCCAGATGCGCCACCTTCCTGCTGCCACGAACTTTGAAGCGCTTTGTGAGCTTGTCGATACGCCCGCGCTTTAAGCCTTTGTTTTGTCGCATGTCGTTGCCGCAAAGTTCTCGAATACCTTTGCGCGACGTGCCGTGAAGTTGAGATCAGCGCGTGGCCTCCGGCCCAGACTTCGTTATGCTGAGGAGCAATTGATGTCGTCATTTTCAAGCGCCGCACCTGCGAGGTCGCGCAAACCTGTGTTGCGAAGGCTGGCCACCTCGGCTGAGCCATGGCTTTATAGCGCGCCCGTCCTAGTTCTCATCGTCACCGTGATGATGGTGCCGCTGGTGCTCGGGCTTTCCTACGCATTCCGCGACGTCCAGTTGCTCAATCCGTTTTCCGGCGGCTTCATCGGCCTCGAGCATTTCAAGACACTGTCTCAGGATGCCGCCTTCTACCGCGCTCTCAAGAACACCCTGTGGTGGACGGGCGCGTCGGTGTTCCTTCAATTCTTCTTCGGCCTTATCCTTGCCCTGCTGCTCGACAAGCCCTTTGCCGGTCGCGGTATCGCCCAAGCCTTGGTTTTTCTTCCATGGGCTGTTCCAACCTTTCTGGCAGGCCTCAACTGGGCCTGGTTGTTCAACCCTGTGATCGGGCCGCTGCCATACTGGATGACGTCGCTCGGGATGATCTCGGCACCGAATAACATTCTGGCCGATCCACATCTTGCCATGTGGGGACCGATCATCGCCAATGTCTGGTGGGGCATACCTTTCTTCGCCATCACTTTGTTGGCCGCCTTGCAGGCCATTCCGCGCGACCTTTACGAGGCGGCTTCTATCGATGGAGCGAGCCCGCTCCAGCGGTTTACCTCTATCACCCTGCCGTTTCTGGCTCCAACGATTGCGATCACCGTTCTGCTGCGTACCGTCTGGATCGCCAATTTCGCCGATCTCATCATCGTCATGACGAATGGTGGCCCGGCTGACCGCACGCAAATCGTCGCAAGCTATATTTTCACCCAGGCCTTCAAGCGGCTGGACTTTGGCTATGCGTCGGCGATCGCGCTGGTTCTGCTCGTGCTTCTACTCGCCTACTCCATGTTGATCGTCATCATGCGCCAGCGCCTCATCGAGAAGGATTGATCCGTGACCGGCCGAATTTTTCTCACAGTCTCGCACCGCCTGGCGATCCTCGTCTACATCGCATTCGCGCTCTTTCCCTTGTTCTGGCTGCTCAAGGTTTCGGTGACGCCGAACGACTTGCTCTATAGCGAGGGTGTGCGGCTATGGCCGTCGCGCG
>Ga0308171_1002420_pt1 | contig 19782 bp, 11 predicted proteins | sample PhyGR1_FD_202135 | JGI IMG/M metagenome (GOLD analysis project Ga0308171, IMG submission 202135) | Phyllosphere microbial communities from UC Gill Tract Community Farm, Albany, California, United States - DLSLSG.R1 | ecosystem: Host-associated > Plants > Phyllosphere > Unclassified | place: USA... | reverse complement strand
CCGACGTGGCCCTGGGCATCGTTGGTTCCAACGAAGCCATCGCAAACATCGACAACGTCGTTGTACTGCACGGCCAAGTGTAACTAGCCCTGTCGTAGCGAAACGTACACCCGGCCGCAAGGCCGGGCGTATGCCAAAGGGGGCGGCTTTCGAGTCGCCCTTCTTTTTATTTTTTGTAGCCAAGCCAAGCTTATGTCCAGACAACTCGACCATGGGCGAGATACGCTCATGGACATTTTTCATCGGCATCGCCAGGCAGAAGAGCACGCCAGCGCGGCTTCAGTGTTGGAACAGGCTCTCAAGGTCCCCGAATACCGTCCAGAGGCACTCATCTGGAAGGGTATCGAGGCACTGCCAAAGCATCCAAAGCTTGCCTTCATTTTTTTTAGTAATGCGGTCAAAGCCCTGCCAAAGCGGACAGATCTGCATGCGCTTCTAGGGCGCTGCCTGTTGGATCTAGCACAGCCGCATCTGGCTACCCGCTACTTGGCCGCTGCTTGGCAAAAGCAACCTCATGACGCAGGTCTGCGGCAACTGCTATGGTTCGCACGTAGCCAAGCAGACACGCCAGTGCAGCTAGAGCGACTCATCCTCGCGCAATTGCCCGAAATCACTTCAGCCCAAGAGCTCAACTTAGTACTTAGATTGCTGGCTTCAAAAACGCAGCATTCAGGCGCAGTAGGCGTCGTTCGCCTTGATCGAGATGCGCAAGAGATACAAGGTTGGGCAATCGACTTGAAGAACCTTGCTGAGCCATGCATCGTTCAGTTCGAATTCAACGGGCAGGTCGTAAGCGCGCCGGCAGGCCGCCCCGATCCACTGCTCACAGCTGCGGGTATTTCGTCCAGCCATGGTGGCATTCGCGCCAAACTGCCCAAAGCTTGCGCAACAGTTGCCGTGGGTTTTAGTACAGGCGGCTCATTGCAAGGTAGCCCCCTGCATACCCTGCCCGTTTGGGTACCACCTTGCCCCATTGCCACGCAAACCAAGAGCGTTTCGGTTGATGTGCTCATTCCGGTTTACAACGGGCTGGATGAGACGCTGGCGTGCATAAACAGCGCTATCGAATCACGCAGGCATAACCGCACGCCTCATCGTCTGGTCGTCATCGAGGACGCCACGCCCCTCCCCGCCTTGCGCAAAGCGCTCAGAGTGCTGGCAGGCAAAAGCAAGATTACCCTCGTGCAGAACCCGTCCAACCTAGGCTTCATTCGTAGCATGAACAGAGCCATGGCTATGAGTTTGGGCAAAGACGTGATCTGGCTGAATGCTGACACCCGCGTTCACGGAGACTGGATTGACCGCCTGCATCAGGTAGCTTATAGCGATCCTCAAGTAGCGTCGGTCACCCCGTTCACGAACAATGGCGAATTGATGAGCTTCCCACGGAGCCGCATCAGTCAGCCCATGCCATCACCTGACCAGCACGCTGAACTGGATAATCTGGCCAAACACAACCCGTCGGCCCCTGTAGAGATCGAAACAGGATGTGGGTTCTGCCTTTACATCAAGCGCGATGCCATCGACCAAGTGGGTTATCTGGATGAGCTAGAACTGTCGCGCGGGTACGGGGAGGAAACCGACTGGTGTTTGCGCGCTCGCAGCTTGGGCTGGAAGCACATGGGGGCGCCAAATGTTTTCGTTGCTCATCAAGGGGGGGTGTCGTTTGGGGAAGAAAAAAACCTGCGCGTTGCCTACAACAACGCCATTCTTCGAAAACGCTACCCTGATGCTGAATCACGCTACGAAACCTTCTGCCGTCGCGACCCGATCAAACCGGCTCGACAATCATTGCAGCGTGCGCGTCTGACCCATTGGCTGGCTCAGCAGCGCGGCGAGCCGGGTCACCCTCGTCCAGAGCTGCACATTCATGATGGCAGCCGTTCTGAAACACCCTTCAGCCTGACCTGGCATCATGATGGGCTGCGCAACTGGGTCACACTTCATGCAGAAGTTCTGCCATTGGAGATCAGCCTGGACTATGCCGCCGATGAATTGCCTTATCTTATAGACGATCTACGCGCCCTACCCTTGCGAGGCCTTGTTTTCGAGCGGCTGGCCAATGCCCCTTCGTTCATATGGGACCTGCCGGGCCAGCTATCACTGCCCTATCGGATTGTTTGCAGGGACGATGCCTTGCTCTCCAGGGAAGCATGCAACGATCGTATGACGTTTGCCGCATCAGCCCAGCGTATCGAATTGCCTTGCGCCGAGTTTGTTGATCGGCATGCCGCCGTGCTGCACGGGGCGAACCTTGCTCTGATCGAATCCCCCCTGCACCCTGCTACCCATGAGATGACGAGCACGGGTACGTGGTTGATCGGTGATGACCTGAGCGACACACAAGTAGCGCGCCAGTGGCTTGAAATAGCGCAGCGAGCGACCCGAGAAAACCTGCCCGTTCAGTTTCTTATCGAAGCGAAACAGCCTTGGAGCAAGCAGTTGCTTGTTACAGGTGCGGTGTACGCGCTGCCAGACCTGACAATGCTGTCGATGGCAGACAACGTGACAATGTCCGGCTGCTGCGCCGTCTTGAGTCTGCATGCGTGCCCTGTTTCGGGTTGGCGCGCAGTGGAGCTTGCGAGTGACCTGGACCTTCCATTGCATGCGCCTTACGCAGTGCGGGAAAACGCCACAGGCGCATTTCCCTTTCATTCTTTTTCTATTACCGAGCCGGCCTGATGTCACAACACGTCTTGGATAAAACCCCAACGGACACCGCCTCGCTTTCAGCGGTCCGATACAAGGGCCTAATCACCGGGCTTTACGGCGACGTCCTGCAGGGCTGGGCTCTAGATACCCTTAACCCCGCACAGAAACTGATCGTCGAAATCTTTATCGACGGCGCGAGTGTGGCAGTGGCTCGTGCAGACTTGTACGAAACCAACGCCACCGAGGGCGACCAGTTCAACGGGTTTGCCGTGCAGTTGCGCCAAGCCTGGCTGAATCAGGCCCGGCACATCAGCGTCAAGATTGCTAACGAGCCCTTTTCACTCGACGGCGACATCACGCTACCCGCGCCGTTTGGTAAAGAGCCTGAGCTGATCGCATCGCAAGTCTGGCATACCGGCGGCTTGCGCCTTAGTGGGTGGGCATGGGACCCGCAATCCCCACATCGTCGCGTGACGATCCGCGTGCGTGAGGGTGATCAACAAGTGGCTCAAGTGGTGTGTGACCAACACAGCCAAGCCCTGGCTTATCGCGATAGCAGTGACCATGGTTTTGTCATAGACCTGCCATGGGCCTTTGCCGACGGCAAGCCTCACGTTCTGAGCATCGAAAGCGAATCCGGGGCCCCGTTGGCCGGCAGCCCTATCACCTTGTGCTGCGCCCCCGAGGGTATCGAGGGCTTGGTCAACCAACTGTCCGCGCACCACGACAGCGCACTGGTCGCAGTCATTGAGGCAGTGGCGCGTGAACAGAGCCTGCGCTTACCCAAAAGCGCCGGCTGGCACCTCTACCCGGCCTGGGCTAACGCTTTCCAGCGCCCGAATCCCACTGACGGTCAGCAGGCAAATGATGTGGGCGTGCTGTTGATGGGTGATGGGGACGCAGCGCTTGAGGCACTGACCCTCGGCAGCCTCGCATTACCTGGCAACAGCCCTGGACGCCTCGTCAAAGCCCAATCAAGCGATATTGCACCCGTGGTGCTTGAGTTACTGAACCAAGACTGCCGTTATATTGTGCCGGTCTGGGCAGGCGACCGTCTGCGAGCTGATGCATTGAGTCAGTTCAGCGCATTGCTGGCCGAGGGCAGCGCTTGGGGCTACGCGGACTGCGATCAGGACCAACCCAATGGCGAACCAGGCCAGCCCTGGTTCAAGCCTGTCTGGGATCTGGACGCCTTCATAGGCGCAGATACGTTCACACCTGGCTCGGTCTTCCACAAGGACACAGTCAGCCGCGCCGTTGCACGCCTCCAAGAGAGCGGGCACGGTGCGTTCGATTGGAACATGCTGATATCGGCTGTCGTACTGATTACCGAGGAAATGCAGGCGCGCGTGGCCCATCTGCCGCAGGTGCTCTATCACCGCCACGCATTGAGCGTTTCGAGCCCGGAACACACTCCGGCTTGCCAACAACGACTGCGGGCAATCAACTGGTTATGCGAGGCCCTTGCACCCGGAGCGCAAGTAGCGCCGCTGGCTGATCACCCAGGGCTGCTGCACGTCACTTGGCCACTGCTGCTCCCGCTGCCAAAGGTCAGCTTGATCGTTCCGACAAAAGATCAGGTCGCCCTACTTCGTACTTGCATCGAAGGGTTGCTGAATCAAACAGAGTATCCGGATCTGGAAATCATCGTCATGGACAACCTGTCCGTGATACCGGAAACCCTCGAGTATCTCGCCGAGTTGCCGAGCCGGGGGGTGAAGGTTATCCCGCACCCCTATCCGTTCAACTATTCGGAGATCAACAACGCGGCAGTGCATCACGCTACGGGTCAGGTCATCGGCTTGGTCAACAACGACATCGAGATCCTCGACGGTAACTGGCTGAAGGAAATGATCAGTCAGTTGATGCGGCCTGGGGTCGGGGCTGTGGGTGCCAAACTCCTGTGGCCTAATCGCATGGTTCAGCACGGCGGCGTAGTGGTGGGTATCAATGGCCTGGCTGCGCATGCCGGAAATCAGTTGGCCGAGTACGACGCAGGCTACCTGGCTAGCAATTTACTGACCCGACAGCAGACTGCCGTTACAGCTGCGTGCCTGTTGGTCCATGCACCACTGTTCGAGGTATTAGGTGGATTGGACGAGGTTCGCTACCCAGTTGCCTTCAACGATGTCGACTTCTGTATGCGCATACGTGCGCTGGGCTTCAAGATCATCTGGTGTGCCCAAGCGCAACTGATCCATGCCGAGTCCGCAAGCCGAGGTAAGGATATTGCTCCCGAAAAACGTGCGCGGGCCCAGCGTGAGCAGAAAAACTTCACGGATCGCTGGTTCTCCCAGGGTGAGCAAGATCCTTTCTACCACCCTGCACTGAGCCATGATTACCTCAGTGGCCCTTATGGCGGGTTGGCATTGCCACCTCGTGCAACAACCCAGGTTCGGTATGGGGGTGGCAAGGTATACAACTTAACCGACTTGGACTCTGCACAGCGTACGTTTGACTGGCGTGCCAATGCGACCAAACCCAAAGCTCTTTGCGGTCATCAGGAGGCAGCCGATGTCGTTTGAGCTTGCGCCGCCACCCCCAGAGGCAGGCTCTGATGTGGTCATTGCCACCTTATGGCGATCCGGCACATTTGATGCGACGTATTATTTGAGTCAGTACCCGGACGTGGCAGCGGCGGGCATTGATCCTCTGGTGCATTTCGTGCGACACGGTGCGCGCGAAAACCGCAACCCAAATGCGTATTTCGATACACATTACTACCTGTCGATGAACCCGGATGTCGCGCAGTGTGACATGAATCCGCTTTATCACTTCTGCACCGATGGCTGGAAAGAGCTACGCAAGCCCTGCAAAGACTTCGATGTTTGGTGGTATTGGTCGAGCTACCTGGATCCAGCCAGTGACGCCATCAATCCACTGGCGCACTTCCTGCACGAAGGCATTGAATCGAACGCCTTGCCACGTCCGCAAGGCCTCTTCGCGCAGACTACGCAGTCGGCTTGGCTACCTGAACGGCCCGTCAAGCGCATTTGCTTGTTCGCGGGATACGACCCTGATGGACTGGTTGACGATTATGTAGTCCAGTACCTTCGAGCACTCAGTGCCCATGCCGATGTTTACTATCTTGCCGACTGTGTAATGCAAGACGGCGAGCTGCTCAAGCTGAAGGGTATCGTCAAGGACGCTTGGGCGGGCCGGCACCAACGCTATGACTTTGGCTCCTATGCCCTGTTGGCAAATTCACTGGTGGGCTGGGACACCATCGACCAATACGATGAGTTGCTGTTGGCCAACGACAGCTGCTACCTGGTCAAGGACTTCGATGATGTCTTCGAGCAGATGGATAAACGCCGCTGTGACTGGTGGGGGCTTCAAGCGACGAAAGGGATAGCCAAAACCAAGGCGGAGCCGAGCAATCAGTTCAAGCAGCCCATCGCGATGGACACCGTGCGCGCTTCGATGCTAGACCGTTTTGAAGAGGACGATACCTACGACTTCCTCATAGGGTCGTATTTTGTGGCTTATCGCAGGCCCGTGTTGTCTGACCCCGGTTTTCGTAAGCTGTTGAGTGCGGTTGTTCAGCAGCCAAACAAGCAGAACGTGATTTTCAAGTACGAAATCGGTTTGACACGCTACCTGATTACACGCGGGTTCGTTCTCGATACCTTCATCAGTAGCCTTTACCCGTTCCATCCGATTTACAGCAACCAGCATTTCAAACTGCTGGAGGTAGGCTTTCCGCTGTTCAAGCGCTATCTGCTGACGGCCAACCATTACCAAGTAGCCAAGCTGTATAGATGGAAGGAAAAGATCCTGGCATGCGCACCTGAGGCTGACGTGCAGACCATGGAGCGCAACCTGACACGTATTACCGATAAGGAGGTGCTGGAGCGCAATCTGTACATCGGCACGTCGAGGCTGCCAGACGACGAGCAGGTGCCCGCTACCCTGCTGACGCATGCTGAATTCATCGAAGCCGACCACCGTGTGCCCAAGTACGACCATTGGTGGGCATTTCCGGTATGCGCCTTCTCTGGCGTATTCTCCGGGAACGAGCGTGCAGTTTTTGAAGAGATCAAAGATGATGAGGGTATCTTCAAGATTATCTTGACCCGCGGCAAACCGGTAAACGTGGAGGGCAGAAACGTCCTTGTCGTACCCTTGGAAAGCCCCGAAGGCCAATACCATCTCTTGCGCGCTAAAATCCTGTTCATCAAACACACACCTACGCGTAATCTTGTCTATCCGCTTTCAAGCGATCTGCATGACTTGATCAACCTCTGGCACGGTATCCCGCTTAAACGCATAGGCTATGCGTCACTTGACCAGCAGAACAGGCGTGATGCCATCGCTGAGGAGCACGCCCGCTGCAGGGCCGTGATCAGCTCATCGAGCATCGACACGATGGCCATGGCAGCGGCCTTCTATCCGTTGAGCTACAACGACGTATGGCAAACGGGGCTTCCCCGGAACGATTTTATTCTGCGCGACTTCGAAAAATTGCCGAAGGATTTGCAGGCTGAGAGCCAAAAGCTCGAGAGTGCGTTGGCAGGACGCGGGCTGATTTTGTTCATGCCGACGTTCCGTAATGGCGCGGCTAATGCGTGCTATCAGTTCACAGAAAACGAGCTAAAGCAGCTGGAGGGATGGCTGCTAGAGAACGACCTAGTGCTTGGGGTACGAGAGCATATGGCTGACCATTCGGGGTCTTATGCGCAACAGTTGCAACGACTGGGCGCGCTGGATCTGAGCGATGAACATTACCCTAACGTCGAGGTCCTATACAGATCCGCACGTTTGCTTATCACGGATTACTCGAGTTGCTTCATAGACTTCATGCTGACGGGCAAGCCGATGGTGAGCTTTGCTTATGACTATGAGTACTACACAGGCGTGGAGCGTGGGTTGTTTTATGATTTAGAGCATGTGTTCCCTGGACCTGTATGCGCTGATTTCGAAGCGCTTCACAGTGCTTTGAAGCAAAGTCAGAGCGATGGGTATTCGGAGACGGAACTGAGCTACAGCTGGAAGAAGAAGATTTTTTTTGAATGGTGTGATGACCTTAGCTCAGCCAGGCTGGTTAATCGAGTTAAAAACTTAACAAATTAGGGATGAATACATTGAAAACGGTTATCACATATGGAACTTTTGACATTCTACACCGTGGCCATATCAATCTACTAAGAAGAGCTCGATCTCTTGGCGATCGGTTGATCGTCGGACTATCATCGGATGAGTTTAATTCGGGAAAGCATAAATCCTCTCTATTGAACTATGAAAATCGAAAGGTAGTTCTTGAATCAATTCGATATGTGGACTTCGTTTTTCCTGAGGAAAACTGGGAGCAGAAATTCTCAGACATAAGGAAATATGAAGCCGATATTTTTGTAATGGGCGATGATTGGGAAGGTAAGTTTGACTTCCTTAAAGATCTCTGTGAGGTCGTGTATCTACCGCGGACAGCGGCGATTTCGACTACTGAAATTAAAACGTCTTTGAATCCTGAAAAAGACTTTAGTAAAAATTGAGAAAATCGACTTATAGTCAGGTGACACACGTGAGCGCAGAAGTTGTAAGACAAGAGCCAAGAGCAAACTCAGTCCACAGTCTGCTTCTAAGAAGTGGCTATTTCTGCCCTGCTTTTTATACTGAAAGGTATGCCGATGTCTCGGCGGCCAACATTGATCCACTACAACACTACCTTCTATATGGATGGCTCGAAAATCGCCAACCGAGCAATAAATTCGATCCGAGCTTCTATTTGTCACTGTATAAAGATACGCCGAAAGACAGCAATCCGCTCATTATGTTTTTCAAAGATGGGCTGCTTGATGGAAGAGTTGGTAACGCAGCAGATCTGAATAAGGCTGACCTGAGCAGGCAACGATCTGCAGCCACAAACTTTTATCACGCCTCTTACTTTCATAAGCTAAAGCAATGGTATTCTGCTGAACAGTGGATCACAAATGCGTTGATGGAGGCTCCTCTAAATCCAGAGTTTTTGACTCTATTGGCCGAAGTTCTGAGGAAGCAGGCTAAGTGGTGGCAGCGTCTAGATATACTTACTCAGCTAACAGATCTGGAACCTGAAAACCCCAATCACTATTTGGAGTTAGCGGAAACCCAGGAGGTAATGAAGTCGCACACGGAGGCCGCTGAATCCTATAGAAAAGCGCTCGTACTGCAACCAAACAATGCAAACATTCACTATCGTCTTGGGTATGTCTTAGAGACGCGCGGCCATGATGAGCGCATCCACCTGGCCGGCTCGGCAAAGCATTACGAGCTTGCTATTAGTTTAGATAAAAAGTTAGATAGCACACATTACGGTATTGGCGCATTCCATCAGCACTATGGAAGATGGTCATCCGCAATTGGCGCTTTCATCAAAACGCTCAAAAAAGATTATGGTAACGCAAAATTACATTATAAATTGGCCATGGCGTACGACCGCACCTATCAATGGGAACTAGCCGAAAAAAGTTATCGTAATGCTATTGCACTTGACTCAAGCGACACATATTGGCACTACAGACTTGGTTTTGTATGCGAGCGACTGGGTAATTTTGCATCAGCGGCTGAAGCTTACTCATATGCAGCTACTGCGAGGAAAGATCACTCTATATATTGGCACTACCGATGCGCTTATGCTCTAGAAAAAAACGGGCGCTTTGAGGAAGCATGTAAAGAATATATTAAAACGCTCAAGAAAGATTCTACTGCTAGCTTAGGTAGAAAAATTTTAGAGCAAAATCCGGCTGTAGGCCAGAAAGGGACGCAATCCAGCCCAAATAATGTACAGAGCTATAAGGCCAGCTTTGAGAAAAACAAAATCAAATCATCAGCCGCAATTAGCTTGGAAATCGATGGATCCGATGCTAATACATGGTGGAAAGTAGCACTCAGCCATATTTCCGACCAAAATTATGTCGAGGCCATAACACATGTACGTCAAGCGATTGCTCGAAACGACGCACACGTACCTGCTTGGCATTACGTCTTAGGTTGCCTACTAGTCAAAGGAGGTAGACTTGAGGAGGCCTGCGAAGCATTCCGAAATATCCGAATTATTCAAGCCCCATACGGCGCACCTGAAAACCCGTTGCAGGATGATAAAGCCTTCAACAAATCTGCATTATACACAGAGTATTTCGAGCGGGAACCATTAGATCAGGAAATGGTACTCTTGGAGAGCTTCCATGGCGCTTCTATCTCCTGTAATCCGTACGCAATATTCACGAAGATGCTGGAATCTGATAAATTCGCCAACTTCACTTATGTTTGGGTAATCAATAATAAAGACAAGATACCAAAGTATCTCAAGAGACTTAAAAATGTAATATTCATAAGCAGAGAAAGCGAAAGCTACCTCTATTACTTAGCCAAAGCTAAGTACCTAATCAATAACAATACATTCCCACCGTACTTCATTAGGAAACTGGGCCAAAAATATTTAAACACTTGGCACGGCACGCCTCTTAAAACATTGGGTAAAGACATACTAACGTCTTTGTTTGAGCACAAAAATGCTGCTAGGAATTTCCTCCAGGCGACTGATATAGTTGTTCCAAACGATCATTCCGAACGTATTCTTATTGATCAGCACGATGTCAGGCCAGGACTAAATGCAAACATTTTAAAAATAGGTTATCCGCGGGTGGACCTAACCCTAAATCCATCTGAGGATGTTCTTCAAAAACTCAAAGAAGAACTTGGTATAGCCAAAGGGTGTAAGGTCATATTTTACGCTCCTACGTATCGTGGCAGCAGTATTGGCAAAAGCAATTTGGAGCTCGATGAAATCGAAGCTGCTGTAGAGCTGATCGAGACAAATGCGGGACCGAACTGCATAGTGTTCTTCAAAGGACACCACATGTTCGAACGCACCATTCAAGAAAAAAACCCAAGGATTAACTTCCTTCCGGGCGACATTGATACAAACCTATTCTTAGCGCTTACCGACATCTTAGTTACAGATTATTCAAGTGTAGCTATCGATTTCATGCCCACATGCAAGCCCATCATCTTTTACGCTTATGATTATGATAGCTATAAGACTGAAAGAGGCCTATATTTCGATCTTGATGGGTTCTATGGTGAGTTCTGCACTACGCGAGAAGGCTTAAAAAAAGCTTTGAGCGATACTATTAACGAATCTTACAAACTAAAAAACCGTATTGCTTTAAGCGAACTCTGCCCATACGACCATGGTAAATCTTCGCACCAATTAATAGATTATTTCTTCTTTGAGAAGAATATTAAACGGGTTAGCAGCAACACTATTGCGACGCGGAATATCGTAGCTTTTGCTGGCGCGCTGATTCCAAACGGCATAACTACTTCAATCACCAATTTGTCAAACGCGCTCGACTATGACAGATACTCGTTGACACTTGCAATCGATCCAAATTCCGTGGCCAATTATCCTGAACGTGTCCAGCAGATGAATAATCTGCATGCAAATGTGAACATAGTTGCTCGGGTTGGCAGGCAAAATATGACCATTGAGGAAAAATGGCTCAATGACTATTACATGCGCGAGCACTCACTGCCTACGGATGAGATGAATGAGATATTACAACGGTGTTATTTGCGCGAAAATATCCGAATGTTCGGAAGGGCAAATTACGACTGCTTAGTAAATTTCGACGGATATATTCGGTTCTGGGCATTGTTGATGGCTCAAAAACCTTACCCTAATAGCCAAAAGAGCATCGCTTACCTCCACAATGACATGGTCGGCGAATGGAAAAAACGCTTCCCCAACTTAGAAAGCATATTCAATAACTATGATGCCTATGATGTTTTACTATCTGTATCAAAGGCAACAAGTAATCTAAATAAACATAACCTGCAACATCGCTTTTCTATTTCGCCCGAAAAGTTCGATCATTGTGACAATCTCATAGACTTCGACAAAGTCCTTCGCTTATCAGAAGAAGAAATCACTTCGCCACCTGAAATGGAAATTTTTGCAGGTACTGATAAAATCTTTATCAACGTAGCGCGCTTATCAGTTGAGAAAGGGCATGAGGACTTGGTACTTGGCTTCCATCAAGCTCAGAAAAAAAAGCCTGGTATGAAATTAGTCATCATCGGGGACGGCCCTTTAAAATCTAAGCTAAAATCTCTGATCATTAACTTGGATTTAAGTGAAAAGGTATTCCTATTAGGCAGAAAAGATAATCCTTTCATGTACTTGAAGAAATCCGACTGTTTCGTGTTTTCTTCCAAGCATGAAGGCCAAGGCCTAGCAATTCTTGAAGCAATGATATTAGAGCTGCCTGTTATCTGCACTAATTTCCCATGTGCCTACGATGTATTAGAATCCGGCAGGTTAGGTCGGATCGTAGGGATGTCACCAGAAGAGATAGGACAAGCTATGGTGGATTTCGCTGAAAGTGGATTCGAATTCTCTAGCTTCGACAGTGTGATTTATCAAACAGAAGCCATAAATAAATTTTACCAAGTGATAGATCAATAAAAGATTGGATAAAAAAATGAATTCCGTAAGATTTGATTCTGTTGCCAATAAGCTCTCTAGGAATTGGGAGTTTAATGCACTGCTTACTTTCTTTAGTGAGAATGCTGAGAAATTTTCGAAACATTTAGAATTTTGTGTCTTATTGGCAGATCTCGGACAATTATCTAGGCTCCATGATTTCGTGTCAAAGATTGGACTATATAATCTTAAAGCCATCGCTAATGACGAAACCAATACATATAAGAAGCGGGGTAATGCACAAGCACTTCTAAAAATATATGAGCAGGAAATGCTTGCAGTTTTTGAACGTCAAGGTAGTTCCTCATCAGGAATGGATGAAGACCTCCTCCGCCGCACAATTTTTTCTGATAAAACTGTCATAGCTAACTATATATTGGACAATAAAGAGAAAATTTTCCAAGCGGAGCAAAGCCCTAAGACGCTGATGTATTTGACGTTTGCGCTCAATGAGCTGAAAGACAGTAGCGCTTTTGATTCATGCGTTAAGCTTTTGCTTGATAATATAGACACGTTTAAAAAAATGAGTGCAATGCGTAAAGCTTACATTACTCATTTGATCGTCGAAAAAACCCTAGCTAATACAGGCCTTATAACGTTCCCAAAAATCGGCTACAACGAGCTTCATAAGCTTCTTGGCGTGATAATTGCCCAGAAGCAAACTAATGAGGTAGGGGCCGCCAGACTCTATTCGTTGGTCACCGATGTTATCCAGCCCGAATTGAAGCGCTCAGCTAATTGCGTAATGTTGGGGGCAGATGTGAAGCCTCGTGTAGCCGTCTGTCTTTCCGGCATGTACCGATGTGGCAACTTAGCATTGGACAGCATTTATAAAAATGTCATCAGCCCCCTTGATGCAGATGTGTTCTTTCATTCCTGGACCGAAATGCAAGTATGGCCGGGTTTGGGTGGGGCTGGAGATGATTGGCTGTTGAGAATCTTTAACAAGGACATGCTATCGAGATGTCCTACGGCACTCAGATCCAAGAAATACTTTAAATCTAAATTTCCACGGACTTATGAAATAATCGACACGCCAAAACAGGCCGAATTCTCCAGTTCAATCTTGCCAGAGAATATCGAATTCAAGGAAGTTTTGCTCGAAGATTCTGATTGCTTATTTAGTGATAGACCTGATGAAGCCGAGAAGTATTTGTCGCTCGGCAGTATGAACCAAGCTAAAATGCTGTACGGAATTTACAAAGCGCATGAGCTGGCTGTGGCCTTCGAGAAGAAACATAATTTCAGATATGACTATATCATTCGATGCAGGCCAGATATAGGCGTTCATAACTCGCTGAACTACAATATTTTGGAGAGCCTCCTCCCAAGCGAAGTAGGCATGGACTTTACGAAAGAATATGGCCCTCAAGATCAATTTTGGTATGGGCCAAGGAACTCGGCCTTAACAATGGCTTCGCTGTGGGGCTCATCCGTAGCGGCGAGAAGCTTGTCACCCTTTACTGAATATCCGCAGATGAGGGCGCATGGGCTCATATTCGGCTGGATGGCAGACAACCATCTTCAACCTGTACATACTCCAATTAAACGCGACATGAAGATGGCAACAGCCAAAGCAACACCCCCGGATTTCTCCGCAGCGCTAGATTTAGATTTCTCTAACGAAGCTGCTGAGTTTAGGGATAATGCCGAAGTTTCAAAATTCTTTAATGCTCTAGCGGACTTTAATAAAATATGAAACGCTTGATAATGGACTTGGATGACACCATCTGCACCACATCGAATGGTGATTATAAGAACAGCAAACCGAATATCCATGTCATCCGTAAAATGCATGATTACAAGGAAATGGGTTTCACTATTGCGATTAGTACGAGCCGCAATATGAGAACTTACAATGGGGATATTGGAAAGATCAACGCCAACACGCTGCCTATCATCATAGCGTGGCTCGACGATCATTCAGTCCCATATGACGAGATAATCATGGCAAAACCATGGTGTGGAATGGATGGCTTTTATGTAGACGACAAAGCCATCCGACCTTCTGAATTTCGTGAGAATTCTTATGAGCAGATCCTAGACATCCTAGCTAAGGAGAAGCCTGAATGATATTGATCACATCGGCAGCATACGTTGGTCCGGAATTCCAAGCCGAGTTCGGGAAATTACCCCCGGCTTTCCTACCTGTGGGCAATAAACGTCTATTCAAATTCCAGATAGCGGCACTTAATAATGCCTATGCCAACGAAAAAATATGGCTGAGTATTCCTGAGAGCTATCTGTTGTCTTACCAAGATAACTATTCTCTACGAGAAGCCAACGTATCTATCATCAGCGTGCCGGACGGCTTGACGCTTGCGGATTCCATACTATTTTGCTTAAACGTAATTGAAACCTCAGATAAAAAAATCCGCATTCTACACGGAGATACATATCTTCCAAAAATTCCGGAAGGGGACGACGTCTTAGCACTAGCATCCACTCAAGATTACTATAACTGGGAAGTCGAATCTTCAGATATCAATAGCGAATCTGTATGGTGCGGATATTTTTCTTTTTCAAATTCCAGGGAACTAATAAAGAACCTTACAATATGTCGTGGTAGCTTTGTCAAAGCTGTACGAATGTACTCTGAAATTATACCTTTGACTAAAGCTCAATCGGAGCAGTGGTACGACCTAGGTCATATAAACACGTTTTATAAAACAAGGGCCAAGATCACTACGCAGCGTTCTTTTAATGAGCTGACAATTACAGATACGCATGTCTATAAAAGTGGTACCCCTGGATTCAAAATCGCTGCAGAAGGAAATTGGTTTGCACACTTACCTCTCTCTCTAAGAGGCTTTATTCCACAATTAATGGGTCAAGGAATACAAGAAGATCGTCCATACTACGTACTGGAATTCCTTTATCTTGCGCCTTTAAATGAGTTACTTGTAAACGGCAACAATCCAGTATTTTTCTGGAGAAAAGTATTTAAACATTTGAGCTCATGGCTACAAGCGTGTAATAAAAATCACGATGAGGGCCAGACGCCTAATATTGTAAACTCTCGCCAAGTCTTATTCAGAGACAAGACTGTAAAACGCCTGACGGAATTTTGCTGCTCAATGAACTACGACATGGCGGATTGTGTCACAGTTAACGGGATTAGGTCACCTTCGATACAAACTGTCATGGAAGAATGCATTAGACTTGCACTCTCCAAACCATCTATACCCGGCATATTGCACGGCGACCTGTGCTTTAGCAATATCATGTATGACTCTCGAGCAGATGCAATCAAACTGATTGACCCAAGAGCAATCGACCCAAATAACAATTTTACTATGTACGGCGATATTGCTTACGACATAGCTAAACTTAATCACTCAGTTTTAGGCCTTTACGACCATATAATCGCTGGTGCATATCAGCTGATCCATAAAGATTCTCTTAGCTTTGATCTTGAGATTTTTGCGGAGCAACGCATAATTCATATCCAAGAGGCATATCTCCAAGACCCATTAGTGGCCGAATTGTCTCCATTGGAGTATATGCCACTTACGGTATTGCTATTCTTGTCAATGCTGCCACTCCATGCCGACAACAAACCCCGACAACTTGCATTATTTGCTAATGCATTTTTACTTTATAATAAATTTATCAAATCGGAACTATAGACATGATTGTTATTCCTATGGTCGGCAAAAGCAGTCGTTTCTTTAAAGAGGGCTACTCGGAGCCTAAATACAAGCTAAAAATTGGAGATCTTACTGTCTTCGAGAGGTCTGTACTCTCATTCGAGCAGTATTTTAAGACCGATAAGTTTCTATTCTTGGTTCGAAGTGATTATTCAGCGTCAGAATTTGTAAAGGAGAAACTGGACAAGCTAGGTGTAATCAATTACTCGGTAGTTGAATTTTCCCATGAAACAGATGGGCAAGCTGACACTGTATATCAGGGGCTTAAAAGGTCCGGCGGGTTTGTCGACGACGCAGAACCACTCTACATATTTAACATTGATACTTTCCGACCTGGCTTCGTCAAATCTGACAAGCGTGCAGATGATGGTTATCTAGAAGTTTTCCTGGGGGAAGGAACACACTGGTCCTTTGCTTTGCCTGGGAGTGAAAACAGCGTACTGAAAACCACTGAAAAAGATCGAATTTCAGATTTGTGCAGCAACGGTCTTTATTACTTCAAGAACTCAATGCTTTTCATAGAGGCATTTGAGCATTCCGTGCGGGAAGGATTGAAGGAGAAAGGTGAGTTTTATATAGCCCCGTTATATAATCACTTAATTCGCAATGGAAGATCTGTAAGCTACGAGCTTATACCTAGTGAGCAGATAATTTTCTGTGGCACACCAGAGGAATATAAAGCTGTCCTATCTGCTGAGACAGCAGCGTAGTCCTCACATTTATATCCTGCTGCTATCACAGCAGGATATAATATGAGTTGACAACTGACAAGATAGAATTCTTATATGTTTTTAGCTTTTAGAAATTTACGTCGGCAATTACCTTAATGGCACAGGCGACTAATATCTCGTCCTGCTGTTAAAAGCGCCTACTGGGAAAAGTAAACTTGAGCAACACTACCGTTAATTTCAAACAGCCATGCCTGTCATAAGCCTACGGAGAATGTATGCCAACAACACTAGTGAAGTCTCTAGCTCTATCCGCCCTGATCTCAATAGCTGGAGATTGTATGGCCACACCTATCAATTCAGAGACGTCGCCTCAATTAAGAGCAGTCAAGCTCAACTTCCAAGAATCTGTATCAAATGAAGTAGAGCCTAACTTTAAAATCATAAAATCCTTTAATTTTGACAGCCCCAACTCCAGCCAAGCCAATGACTTAATTAAATCTCCGTCCACCTATCCTCAAGGATTTTGGATCGACGAGCAAGAAGATTCTTTGTTTATATTAAGGTACTCTAACAATCACCCTTCACGCGCCATAATTGAGCAATACACCTGGTCTACCTCTAAGCTAGTAAAGACATTCATTATTCCTGAGCCTCAAAATTCAGTATCGGAATCTATCATTGTTGACCGAAATGAAGATGGACTGATAGCCTACATTAGATCTGAAAATAAGCTAGCAAAATATGCGCTTATAAATCTTCCCGGCAACATCGGAAGCACTAAGAGATTAGAGTACTTGCATGATAACGTAGCCCAAAGCTTCGCGAGATTTGATGGCCGCTGGTATTTAGAAAAGTACAAAACACATCCGGACAACCTCGGACAAAGCCGAGGCGAGTATACGATCTTGGATAGCAACTACAAACATGTCGGCGATGTGAGTTTCCCGGCCAGCTATTCAGGATATCGGGAGTCACAAAAGCTCAATATACCCAAGCATCAGGGTTTTGCGGCCTTTCGTGATGGATTTGTAATGTCCATGGGTGGACACTGGACAGATAAATCTAAGAGCACTCCTTATCATTACTATGGAATCAATTTTTTCGACAAGACAGGTAGCATCAGCACATCCAACTATGTCTCACCAATCAAGCTCTTCGGCAAGTTGGAGGAATTAGGAGTCAAAGGGGATACCACGGAAAATGAAGGAATTCAGGCGCTTAATGGCGGCCGATTCGTAGTACTGCAAGTCGTGCAAACCCAAGGAAAACCTGGAGGTCAAATCCTATTCATCCAATTCACGCGACAGTAGACTCAACCCTCATCGCGCCCTTTCATGCGAGAGCGCGATGCTCTCTTGCATTCTCTATTGAGATCTAGGTTAAAGCACATACAAAGCAGACATCCATTAACTGATGTCTTATAGGCCACACGACCGATATTATCTGTGGTCATGATGCTCTATCATCACCTTGCGCTCGGAACAGTGTAGCTATCGGCTTAAGCCCTGTTGTATTCTCACAGATAGAAAAGATTGGGCGAAATGCTTAGCATTGAATCCAGCCTCTATTGCGGTCCCGGTGTCAAGTACAATATACGCCAAGTCTAGTGCAGGGTTAATGTCATGATATTTGTTACAGGTGGAGCCGGCTTTATCGGCTCAAATTTCGTTCTGCAATGGTGCGCGCACCACGAGGAGTCAGTCCTCAACCTGGATGCCCTCACCTACGCAGGCAACCTAGCCAACCTGCAGTCCCTTGAAGGCAACACACAGCACCACTTCGTCCAAGGCGACATCTGCGACCCGGCGCTATTGGCCAAGCTGTTCGCCGAGCACCGCCCCCGCGCCGTGGTCCATTTTGCAGCCGAATCTCATGTAGACCGCTCTATTACCGGGCCTGAGGCATTCGTCCAGACCAACGTCATGGGCACCTTTAGATTGCTGGAGGCCGCACGTGCGCACTGGAGCAGTCTGACCGGGCAGGAGAAAGAAGGTTTCCGCTTCCTCCACGTCTCAACAGATGAGGTGTACGGCACACTCGCGCCAAACGATCCGGCGTTCACTGAAACCACACCCTACGCCCCCAACAGCCCCTACTCCGCTAGCAAAGCCGCCAGTGACCACCTGGTGCGTTCCTACTTCCATACCTACGGTATGCCAGTCCTCACCACCAACTGCTCCAACAACTACGGGCCGTTCCACTTCCCCGAAAAACTGATCCCGCTCATGATCGTCAACGCGCTCGCGGGTAAACCGTTGCCGGTCTACGGTGACGGCCAGCAGATTCGGGACTGGTTGTACGTCGAGGACCACTGCTCGGGTATCCGTCGTGTGCTGGAAGCCGGCACCACAGGCGAAACCTACAACATCGGCGGCTGGAACGAGAAAGCCAACATCGATATCGTGCGTACCGTCTGCGGCCTGCTCGATGAACTGGCGCCAGCGTCCGCGCGCAATGTGATCAACCAAAAGACCGGTGCGCCTGTCGGACACTACGCCGAGCTGATCACCTACGTGACAGACCGCCCGGGCCACGACCGCCGTTACGCCATCGATGCACGCAAGATCGAGCGCGAGCTAGGCTGGAAACCTGCGGAAACGTTCGATACCGGCATCCGCAAAACTGTCGCCTGGTACCTTGCCAATCAGGAATGGGTGCAGGGCGTGATGGACGGTTCGTACCGTGATTGGGTGGCTAAGCAATACGGGGCAAATGAAGCGTGAAAATCCTGCTGTTGGGGAAAAACGGGCAAGTAGGCTGGGAGCTGCAGCGGTCTCTTTCGCCGCTCGGTGAAGTTGTCGCACTGGACCGTCAGGGTGACGGCGAGCTCTGTGGCGATTTGAGCCAGTTGGATGCTTTGGCGAGCACAGTTCGTTTGCTCGCGCCTGATGTAGTCGTCAACGCGGCCGCTTATACAGCCGTGGATAAAGCAGAGGGTGATCCTCAGGCAGCAGCGCTTATCAATGCTCAGGCCCCTGCCCTACTGGCGCGTGAAGCCGCTCGCTTGGGCGCTTGGCTGATTCATTACTCTACTGACTACGTGTATGACGGCAGCGGTGATCAGCCTCGGCAAGAAACCGCAGCCACCGGCCCGCTGTCGGTCTATGGCCGTACCAAGCTTGAGGGTGAGCAGGCCATAGAAGCCAGCGGTGCCAAGGCCGTGATCCTGCGCACCAGCTGGGTGTACGCTGCCCGCGGTGATAACTTTGCAAAGACCATGCTGCGTCTTGCCCAGGAGCGGGACGCCTTGAGCGTGGTAGCTGACCAGTTCGGCGCCCCAACCGGTGCTGACCTGATCGCGGACGTTACAGCCCATGTCGTGCGCCAGGTGGTCAACCAGCCC
>Ga0308171_1002418_pt1 | contig 19794 bp, 21 predicted proteins | sample PhyGR1_FD_202135 | JGI IMG/M metagenome (GOLD analysis project Ga0308171, IMG submission 202135) | Phyllosphere microbial communities from UC Gill Tract Community Farm, Albany, California, United States - DLSLSG.R1 | ecosystem: Host-associated > Plants > Phyllosphere > Unclassified | place: USA... | reverse complement strand
GGCTACCTAGCTTTCCGATCTCGCTCAGGATCGGCGGCCGGTCCAGAAACCCGCCGTGCGGCGGGAGCTGGCGTGCCATCATTCCGTCCGATAATCCTCCTTTTCGGACGGAATAGGGTCGGACGCGGTGTTAAGGATACCAGATGACCGGCTGCCCTCCCTCGACGTTCCTTCTGATCGCTCTACTGTAGCTGTGGTGGTTCCAGATGAGGCAGAGGAGCCTGAAGGCCCAGACGCGCAGCCATTGCGGCGCGGTTTGGCCTGAGAAGATCGGCCAGGGTTTGGCTGTCCAGCACCGCCATGAAGGCGGTGAGCGCTTCGCCCAACAGGCCCTGCAAGCGGCAGACATTCAACAGGGCGCAGCCGCCGCCCTGTAACGGGTCCTGGAAGCAGGCCACCAACGCCATATCCTCCTCGGTGAAGCGGACGACGTCACCCACTCGGATCTGCTCCGGTGCCCGTGCCAGGCGGAGGCCACCGCCCTTGCCGCGTGTAGTCTCGATAAAGCCGCCACGGCCAAGATTGTGCACCACCTTGACCAGATGGTTCTCCGAGATGCGGTGCGCCTCCGCGACTTCTCGGATCGATACGCGCCGGTCCTGCCGCAGACCCAGGTAGATCAGCGTGCGCAGGGCGTAGTCGGTGTGGAGGGTCAGCCGCATTCAGAAGATGTAAGGGGTTTACACCTTCAAGCCAAGCTCTCATAAGGTGTGCGAACGGTACACCTTATGAGGTCGCTATGCCCCGCCCGCTTAGCCCGCACACCATCTCTGTCGTAAAAGCCACGGTTCCCGCTCTCGAAGCCCACGGTCTGGACGTCACCCGCCGGATGTACGAGCGGCTGTTCCAGGACCCGTCCATCAAGGCCCTGTTCAACCAGTCGCATCATGGCGAGACCGGCTCCCAGCCCAAGGCGCTGGCCGGGGCGATCCTGGCCTATGCACGCAACATCGAGAATCTTGGCGTACTCACCGCTGCGGTGGAGCGCATCGCGCAGAAGCATGTTGGTCTTCACATCCTGCCTGAACATTATCCCGCCGTGGCGGAAGCGCTGCTCGGCGCTATCCAGGATGTGCTCGGCGAGGCAGCGACGCCGGAGATCCTAACAGCCTGGGGCGAAGCCTACTGGTTCCTGGCCGATATCCTGATTGGGCGCGAGACGGAGATCCGCTACGAGCAGGCCGCGACAACGGGCGGCTGGAACGGCTGGCGTGATTTCGTGGTTGTCGACAAGGTGCGGGAAAGCGACGTCATCACGTCCTTCATCCTGGCGCCTGCCGATGCAGGCACAGTGCTGCGGCACAAGCCCGGCCAATACCTGACCTTCTGGCTGGAGATCCCGGGTCATGCTCCGCTCAAGCGGAACTACAGCATCTCTTCAGGCCCTAGTGACGCTGCCTACCGCATCACCGTGAAGCGGGAGCCGTTGGGTGTCGCCTCCAACTGGCTGCACGACGCCGTACAGAAGGGCACGCAGCTGAAGGTCGGCGCCCCGGCGGGCGACTTTTACCTGCCTGCCCACCACGACCGGCCGGTTGTCCTACTCAGCGGCGGCGTCGGTCAGACGCCGTTCCTGAGCATGCTGCGGGCTGCGGAGGAGCAGGTGGGCCAGTCCGTTCACTTCATCCACGGTACCCAGTCCGGCGCTACGCATGCCCTGGGGGACGAGGTCCGCTCGATGACGACGGCGTCCAAAGGGCGCATCCAGGCGACGACTTTCTACGAGTGCCCGCGCCCGCAGGACCGACAGGGCGAGGATTTCGACCTGCCCGGCTTGATCACACCCGAGTGGCTGGCTCGCAACACTCCCGTTGCGGGTGCCGACTACTACCTCTGCGGCCCACGGGCCTTCCTCCGCACCTTCACCGCCGCACTGGCGCGGCTCGGGGTTCCCTCGGCGCAGATCCACTACGAGTTCTTCGGCCCAGCCGACGAACTGCTGGCCGCGTGACGAAGCCTGGCGCACGTCGCGTCGACACGAGCTGCTACGACGACCCCTCCGCGAGCTGCGCCCGGGCCGGATCGCCTGCGGCGCAGATGAGGACAGTTTCATGCATTCCACACTGACCAGAGGGGCAGGGGAGCGGCACAGTTCAGCGCCGATCATCGCCGCCGCAGGGGCGATTTCCATGGCGGTCGCCATGGGGATCGGGCGCTTCGCCTTCACGCCGCTCCTTCCGCTGATGCTGCGGGACGGCACCGTCGACCTGCATGCGGGTAGCGCGCTCGCCACGGCCAACTACCTGGGCTACCTGGTGGGTGCCCTGGCCTGCCTGGCCCTGCCTAAGCACTGGTCTCAGACCAGGATGCTGCGCTGGGGGCTGATGGCCACCGTGCTGCTGACTCTCGGCATGGCCTGGGACCAACCTGCTTCGTGGCTGGCGATGCGCTTCCTGGCAGGGGCGGTCAGCGCGGTCGTGTTCGTGCTGACAGCGGGCTGGACCCTGGAACGGCTGGCCGAGCGCAGGCAGGCTTCACTGGGCGGGCTGATCTTCGCTGGGCCGGGTGCAGGCATCGCGCTGTCTGGATTCGTGGCCATGGGGCTGACGGCGCTCGGCTGGAGCGGTGAGGCCGGGTGGATCTCCTTCGGCGTGCTGGCGCTGCTGTTCACGGCGGTAATCTGGCCGGTCCTGGGTGACCACCAGGCTCAGGCGACATCCATTGCCAGCATCATCCCGGATTCCACCCCGGACACGCCGGAAAGCAAATCTGAGATGGGCGTTTTCGCCCTGGCCTATGGTCTGGCCGGCTTCGGCTACATCATCACCGCGACTTACCTGCCGGTGATCGCCGGGGCTGCGCTGCCGGGCTCGCCTTGGCTCGCGATGTTCTGGCCCATCTTCGGCCTTGCCGCTGTCGCCGGGTGTCTGCTGGCCATCCGCACGCCTGCGAAGCGCGACCCCCGCGTGCTGCTGATCGCAGCCTACCTGTGCCAGGCGGTGGGCGTGTCTTCGCCCTGATGTTCCCCAGCGTGGTCGGCTTTGCCGTTGACAGCCTGCTGGTCGGCCTGCCGTTCACCGCCATCAACTTCTGGTCCATGCAGGAGGTTCGGCGGCTGCGGCCCCATCACGCGGCCCGCTACATGGGCTTGCTGACCGCCCTCTATGGCATCGGGCAGATCGCCGGCCCTCCGGTGGTCGCATGGCTGCTGGCCATGGCGCAGGACAGCCACACCGGCTTCGCCCTGTCGCTCTGCGCCGCCTCGGGCACGCTGGTCCTCGGCGCCCTTCTCTACACACTCATGATCCGGCTTTGGCCGCTTCGCTAAGGAACGCAGCATGACCTGGACAGACCGCCGCATCCTGGACCTCTTCGGCATCGAACTGCCGATCATCCAGGCCCCCATGGCCGGAAGCACCACGCCGGAGATGGTCGTGGCCGTCAGCGAGGCCGGGGGTCTCGGCTCTCTCGCCTGCGCCCAGTATACGCCGCAACAGGCGCGTGACGCCGTGCAGGTGGTCAAGGCAAGCACATCTCGCCCGTTCAACATGAACTTCTTCTGTCATGCTTTGGCGAAGCCGGACCCGGGACGTGCCGCGGCGTGGCACAAGGCGTTGGAGCGTTACTACGTCGAGTTCGGCCTGGACCACAGCGCGCCGCCGCCTGCCAGTGGGCGCGCCCCCTTCGATGCGGACTTCTGCGCCGTGGTGGAGGAGGTTCGCCCGGCCGTGTGCAGCTTCCACTTCGGGCTACCGGAGCAATCCCTGCTGGATCGGGTGAAGCGCACGGGCGCTCGCATCATCTCCTCGGCGACAACAGTGGCCGAGGCGCGGTGGCTGGAGGAGCGGGGCTGCGACGCCATCATCGCCATGGGGCTGGAGGCCGGTGGCCATCGGGGCAACTTCCTGAGCGAGGACATGTCGTGCCAAGTCGGAACCTTCGCCCTGGTGCCACAGGTGGCCGATGCGGTGCGCGTGCCGGTGATCGCGGCGGGCGGTATCGGTGACGCGCGCGGCATCCGTGCCGCCCTGGCGCTCGGCGCTTCCGCCGTACAGCTAGGCACGGTCTACCTGTTTACGCCGGAAGCCAAGATTCCCGAGCCACACCGTGAAGCGCTGCGCCGTGCGGGCGAGCATGAGACGGCGCTGACCAACCTCTTCACCGGCCGTCCCGCGCGCGGCATCCTGAACCGTGTCATGCGGGACCTGGGTCCGATCTCGACGCTGGCTCCAGCTTTCCCGACTGCCGGTGGCTCGCTGGTTCCGCTGCGCGGCCATACGGAACCCCTGGGATCAGGCGACTTCATGAGCCTGTGGGCGGGCCAGGCGGCGGCGCTCGGGCGGGAGATGCCTGCGGGCGAACTCACCCGCAGGCTGGCGGCTGAGACGCTGGAGAGCCTGCCAGTCCGGCAAGCCTGATATGGCGGCATCCATGATCCTGGGTCTGGCCGCCTTGATGACGGCCACGGCCTTCCTGTCGGGCATCTTTGGGATGGCTGGCGGTCTGATTCTGATTGGCGTCCTGCTGGCCCTGATGCCTTTGCCTGCCGCCATGGCACTGCACGCCATCACGCAGATGGCGTCAAACGGCTGGCGAGCGCTGCTTTGGCGCAGGCACATCATCTGGCGACAGCTCTGGGCATATGGGGCGGGTTGCCTGATCGCCCTGGTCATCTGGTCCGTGGTGTTCTTCGTCCCGGACAAACCGCTCGCACTTCTCTGCCTTGGAGCGACACCGTTCCTGGCACGGGCGCTCCCGAGCAACTGGCGGCCTGATCCGACCCGGATCGCCGATGGGCTTCTCTATGGGCTGATGTGCATGTCTCTGATGCTGCTAACGGGCGTGACCGGGCCGCTGCTCGACACCTTTTTCTTGGGTGCTAAGGCCAGTGACCGCCGTGGCATCGTTGCCACCAAGGCGACGGCCCAGGTGCTCGCCCATGGGCTGAAACTGGCCTACTTCGGTGGTCTGGCGGCAGGAGTTGATGGTATCGACCCGGCGCTGGTGGCCGTGGCAGTTGCCGCGTCGATCATCGGGACGACACTGGCGCGGCGCGTTCTGGAGGCACTGACTGACACGCAGTTCCGTCTATGGGCGCAGCGACTCATCTATACCATCGCCAGCTGGTATCTGGCGCAAGGGGTATGGCTGCTTGCCGTCCGCTGACCGTCTCGGCCCAAATAGACCTTGGAAGGCCCCCCTCAGAAGGTGAGCAACGATGACGGATGACCGGACGGTGCCACCGATGGAAGCGGCGACTTTGGCCTTCGCGAACTCTGTGGCCAGTAATGCGGCCAGAATGACCGGCCCCGTAGAGAATCCGCGAAACTGGTCCCTTGTTCTCAGGCAGGGCACAAAGGAACGGCGTGTTCCGATGGCTGACAACGCGGCCAATCGCGCAATGCTGGCAGTAAGGGCGCAGTTCCCTGGCAACTTCAGGGCGGTGTGGACACGGACCTACTACTACTCCTGCCGCCTAGATGACGTAGAGGCGCGCAGCTGGCGGGTCACGGCGGATAATACGCCGGACGAGAGCGGCACGTACATCCATGACGCTGTCATGGAAGTCGCCGCAGCCATACCGATGACCCTAGACCAGCAGCCTACGAAGCAAGAGTTCTGGCGCGCGGTTAAGCGCTTCGGGGAAGCCAGCGGAGCTTAGGTAAGCCTGTGACCGACAGGCATCGATCATCCGGTACTGAGGTTGGAGAAAATGAGCCTTTGGACATGGGATGGAAGAGCTGCACTGCTCTAGACTGTGCATATGACAGCCCGCACTCTTTCCACTTCCTTGCTGGGCGACTTGACCCTGCCGGACGATGCGAACCCAGCGTCGTCGCTGAACGCCCTGTCTGGCCGGGCTGCTGTCTATGCCACCCGGGCGCGGGGGAAGGGAACCCGCCGCGCCTACCGTAGTGCCTGGCGCGGCTATGCGGCCTGGTGCACCAGTCTCGGCCGCGAGCCGCTGGGCGCCGATCCCGACACCGTCGCCATGTATGCCGTGCGCCTGGCCGATGACGGCCGCTCCGTCGCCACCCTGCGCGTGCACCTGGCCGCCATCCAGGCGGCGCACCGCCTCGCCGGCCTAGCGCTGGATCTCGGCGACGCCCGTCTGCGCATGGTCCTGGAGGGCATCACCCGCAGTACTGGCACAAGGCCGCGCCGGCAGGCCGCCGCCGCTACCCCGGATCTGCTGCGCAAGATGCTGGCGACCCGGCCGGCGGCTGACACGCCGCTCGGCGCCCGTGACCGCGCGCTGCTGCTGATCGGCTTCGGCGCGGCGCTGCGCCGCGCCGAGCTGGTCGGCCTGGCACTGGGCGACGTGGTGGCCGTGGCGGGGAAGGGGCTGCAGGTGACCATCCGCCGCTCCAAGACCGACCCGCACGGCGCCGGTCAGCTGGTCGCCATCTGGGCCAACCCGGCCGATCCCTCCTGTTGCCCGCTGGCGGCGTGGCAAGCGTGGATGGGCTTCCGGTGGGGCGCCGCGGACTTTTGCGGCGGGGCCTCCGATGCGGAGCTGCCGCTGTTCGTCGGGCTGAGCAAGACGGGCCGTCCCAGCGCCGCCCAACTGTCCGACAAGGCGGTCTGGCGTCTGGTGCGCGTGGGCGGCCCAGGAGGCCGGCCTGGAGGGCTGGGAGCGCTTCTCCGGGCATTCCTTACGGGCGGGGCTGGCGACGGCCGCCGGTGAGGTTGGCACGGATCTGGCGCAGGTGATGCGGCAGACCCGGCACCGCTCGGCCGAGGTGGCCATGGGCTACCTGCGGCCTGCGGAAATCTGGCGCCAGAATCCCACCCAGGAAATCTGGGCGAAGCGGGCGGCGTCTGAAGAGTAAGCCCCACTTCGCTAGAAGGCGCTCTCCAAACCCGCGCTCGCAGGAATCCCCCTTATCGCGAGTGAAAGAGTTGGTCTGACACCGGATGCGCCGGCGGCGCCCCGTCCGGGGCCGGGAAGGCGTTTATCGCAGGCGGGCTTGCCCAATCTCTCAGGCGCGTGTGCACTGCATCCGGCATAAAAGGGGTGGGAAGCCGCACGTGGTCGCAATGGGCTTGGAGAAGGCGCGCGAGAGTCTGGCTGATGCGGAGGAAGCGGCGGGGCGCATCCTGAGCGCCAAAGACAATCAAACCATACGCAAGGCTTGGTCCGATTTTCTGATCTATTTCAACCGCACCATCGGCCGGGTTGAGGGTGCGGCGAATGCACACAAATCCCCTCAGTGGTGGAATCAGGTGAAGGCGCAACGGAAGTCAGATGCCTTCCTGCAGTACGCCCACCATGCGCGAAATGCGGATGAGCACGGGATTGCTGAAATCACGGAGCCGCAGCCTTTCGAGTTCAAGGTCGGGCGGCCCGACGAGACTGTCTACATCGAGCATTTCTCGATGCGGGACGGCGTCGTCAACGCAAAGATACACGGCGGGACCGTGATGGCGCATTCTGGTTCCATTGTTTTGATTCCCGTGGTCGACCGCGGCCAGACGTACCGTCCTCCTGTCCCTCTGGCTCCCCGTTTATACCCGACGCCTGCCTTCGTGGTGGAAAACGCAATGCCGATGCTGCGGGACATCGTCAGTCAAGCTGAAAAGCAGCCTCTCAAACCCGTATAGGGGCGGGCCCCCTTGGCGGCGGGTTTCAGGGCGTTGATACGGACGAGATGGACATTGAGGGCTCGGGCTGCAGAGTGGAAGGCGCTGCGGCCCGGCCCCCATAGTCCATCCGCAGCCGGGCCGCGATCCGCCGCGCTAGCGCCGTCTCCGCTCGCCGCTCCCGCCCGCGATCGCGGAAATCCGTGTAGTCGGCCGCCGCCTCCAGCGCCGCCGCGTGCGCCAGAATCTCGGCCGGCGTCGCCACCTCAGCCATTGGCCAGCGCCAGCAGCACATCGGCATGGCAGGGCTCACCCGGCCGGCACCAGCAGGCCAGATGCTTGCCGCGCAGTTCCCCAACCTGCGCCCGTAGCCCCGCCTGCGCCGGCCGCCTGATCCAATCCCGGTAGAGATCCACAGCGACAGCCGCGGACGGCACGCCGTCGGCGCCCACCCTCCAGGGGTTGCCCCATCTTCCTGGCCGGCAGACCTTCACCGCGTTCGGCGGCATGCGCCAGCCTTTGGTGCGGCGGAGCTGGACGCGGGCAGGGGTTATTTGCTGGTCAGACATAAGGCGCCTCCCGCGCGGCCTAGGGACGGTGGATAGACTAGCCCTTCGTGGTGCCAGGCCACCATCTCAGCGGCCTTGTCTGGCCGCAGCGGGGGGTTATCTACCCCGCACCAGAGATCGGGGTGCAGACGCCCTGCTATCCGTGGCGGCGACACGGATGGTGATTGCTCCCATGAGGATAATGCATATCCGTCACCTCGCTGCTTAGCCGCTATCCGGTTGCAATTTTGATGAGGCATCCCTGCTCCAGATGAAGCGGGCCATACTGGTCAGGAGCCCAATCGCTTCCGGCGACGGGTTTATGCAGTTGACCGAAGGTGCTGCACATAGAATCCTGCTCGCATGATCCGAAGCGCTTACCTCGCTCCTGCAGAAAATCCGATTTCGCATATTGATGTGAAGCGGGCCCTACTAACCTTTGATCGTGTACTGATCGCTGATCCAAGCGATCGAGATTTTTTTCCATCTCAAGCTTTTATGCATGCAATTGGATTGCCTCCGTTTTTCAGTATGTCTCATGGGCCCATACGGCCTTTGGCGAAAACCGCCAATTACGACAATGAATTTGATAAGCTACTTGATGAATTAGACATAGCTCGGCGCGAAGGCTTAATTGACGTTATTTCTACTTATGATACTACGCCGCAAAACCAACTTATTATAGGCTCCGTAGAAATGGGCGGCTATCCATTAAATACCCAATTTATGCTGTTGTGTTACCGGTCTGTTGCAAGAGAGCCTGATATTTTGAGCGTAGCATTGGAGGGTGACGATGAGTTATTTAGTCTCCCTGACGAACAAATCGCTGCCTTAGGCATCAGCGACGCTGCAGCTGATATAAAAATCAACGATGATCCTCACTTACCTCTGATCGAGGCAAATCTTCGTAGAGATTACCTGCGCACCGAACTTACAATGATCTCACGTGGCCGAATTGCATCGGTTATGAAATCTATAGGTTACTGTACCGCCAAGGATCTTGTCCCCGTCTTTTCGCACGATAACTACAACAAACTTGCTGCGGGATTCGCATCCCGTGCTGCAGACGTCATAGATAAAGTCGCTAATGAGGATCCGTATTGGGCACGGCGCCGAAAGGTCCTAGAACTCGCTCACAATGAGTATCTAGATGAAGCCGTACTTGGTCGCATGTCGATCGACGAGGTCATCAGGTTGCGCAGCAGCGTTTGGGGGAAGCAAGCTGAAGCGCGTGACGCATTGCTAAACTCTGTGGCACAACTTGCTCGCGATCCATCTGGCGATTCCACCTTCGAGGCTGCCGTGCGTGAGCAAATAACCAAATATCGCGGCTTCGCCTCCGAAGTGCAGAAGCAAAGATCGTCGCTATCCTTTAAAATAAATTGCGAGCTTGCAGGCGCCCTAGGCTCAGGGGCCGCATCCCTTTTGGCAGGAAGTTCCTTGCTAGGCACCCTCTCGCACATGCAAACAGCGATGGGGGCGGGAACAATTCTGCTCGCTGGATGTCTATGGTCTGTCAAGAAGGTACAAGAACTCAAGCCACCTGCTGATCAACTCCGCGCCTTCGATGAAGAATTTCAGGACAACATCTGTTTTGGATTGCATAACTTCTATCATCGCATGGGTAATGCGGTCGCTAGTAACGTCCGCATCTGACAAAAACTTCTGTATCCCGCAAGTGAGTTGGCAAGAGAGTCTGCCCGTTGGCTCTCTGTCATGGGCATGTAGCCCTCCACAGCCCGTAGCATCCTGTAAGCACGTCGAACGCTGTCCAAGTGACTGCGCCGAGAGTGATACGTGCCACTTGATCCTGAACCTCCGGCACCAGCCAGCGGACGATCAAGATGAGAACGAGGAAGTAAGCCATTACTGCCTACGCACGGTGGTTAGCTATTCGGATAGCGAAATCCTCAGCCGCTGCCCCAGCCTACCAGCTAACCCTGCACCGGCATCTGCGTGTCCTTCCACGCCGCCGCAGCGCTCGCATCATAGCAGACACAGCGACAGCATGAATCGGGATTTCGCAGGAGGCCGCCATGGTTGATCAGCAAACGACCGTACAGGCGCAGACACCCGTCTGCACCGGAAGCCCTTGAGCCGGAATCAAGCCCGGCCCGCAGCAATCAACACCGGTCGTATTGTGGACGCGGTTGTGGCTTGAACCTATGTTCAGCTCTGGCCTCCCCGCTCCCACTGCGGCACCTATACCCGGGGGCTGTGGCTGCGTAGGGCCAGCAGGATTACGGCCGCCGGTTTCATCGGGGAGGCCACCGGTCGTTTGCGAAGATGGCACCTGTCGTTCCCCAACATGATCAGAACGAAAATTTTTCATGTTTTGCGTTGTTTCATTAGGGAATTGAACTATATGGCGTGGGTCCGGAAAGAGCAGGAAGAGACATGAGTGTATTTGTGGTTACCTGGAATCTAAATAAAGAAGGGTTATCCTATAGTCAGGCAAAAGCCGCTTTGTTCGAGAAGTTCGCGGCGTACGACAGAATTACCCAGAAAGATCTAGAATCCGTCATATTTATATCTACTTCCAGTAGTGTTCATCAAGTGCAGGCGCATTTGCGCTCTGGGCTGGATAACAACGACACGCTGTTTGTTTCGAAGATATTCAAAAACGAAAGTGACGGATGGATGTCCCAAGTAGTTTGGGACTGGATTAATGCGCGAGCGTAATACGTCGTTTTACGAGACATGAACCATGCCCTCCGGCGTGAGACGCACCGTGGTTGAAGGCTTCGAGCCGACCTTCCACACCAGTCCGCAAGCAGCCATTTGCTCTACAAAGCGGTTGGTGTTGTCGATTTCCAGGGCGGGAAAGGTCGCGCCTTCACCAACCGGTCGCTCTGCTCCGCCTTCAGGGTTTGGCTGAGCATGGAACAGGCGCCGCAGCCTCCAAGGATCGCGCACTCGTCGTGATACGGGAACCGCGATGGGCAAGTGTCCATGATGCACGCCGCCGGCTTCCGCTGGGTCGTTTGGGGATCGCTCATTTGCGGCTCGCCTTTCGCGCCTTGCGCTGGGCCTTCTGCGCGGCCTTGTTCGGGTTCTGCGTCTTGCGCTGCGGTTCGTTTGCGCTCCGCCGTGAGGGCGCAGAGAGGCGAACCGGAGGGATGCGCATCATCTCTATGGCGTAGATCAGGGCCTCTATGCCTGTTGCACGCACCATCACTTCCCTCCTCCCTGCTCCAGCATGGCGCGGACCTGAGTGCCGAGCGGCGTGAGGCGGTACTCAATGCAGTCCCCTTGATTGATGCAGCGGATAAGGCGATCCCCTTTTGATATCTCCGTCATGGATAGGGCCACGACTTCCATCCCAGGGGGGAACTGCTCGAAGTCGTTCCGTTCGATGCCCAGCCATAGCAGCGCGCGTTTCTGCTCCTTGCTCAGCCGACGCGCGATCTCGGCGGGGGTCGTTTGATTGTTGGTCATGTCTCTGGCTTCTTCCCGAAGCGAGGCGTGCCCTTCGGCCCGAACAGCCGGTACAGGGTCCGTACCCCGACATTGAATTCCACCGCCACATCGCGAGCGGTCTTGGTGAGGTCTACCCAGGCCGCCGCGGCGGCCGTCTTGGTGTTGCCGCGTAGCCGCTCCGGCCGGCCGCCGGTCGCGCCCAGCGCCACCTGCCGGGCTCGCATCCTGGCCGCGCTCTCGCGCTTCGCACCGCTCTCGGCCCGGTCCAGGAAGGCCATGGCCCGGATGGCTTCGGGCTGCAGGTGCACGGTCTCGCCGGCATCTGCGTCGTAGATGCTGGCGCCGCGCTTGGTGATGCTGGCCAAGGTCTCCAGCCTGTCCGCCCGCGTGGTGCCGAGACGGCTGGCCTTGGCGATCACCACCACGTCTCCAGGGCGCAGATAGCGCACCATCTTGTCACGCTCCGGCGTGGTCGCGACCGGGCCGCGCCGAGGCTTATCGGTGTAGACCGGCGCATCCCTGCCGAAGTCCACGATGCCGGCTTGGCGGAGCAGGGCCTCCTGTTCCGCCAGGGACGGGCCGGCCGCGCACAGCCGCATATATCCAATCTTCATCGCCACGGCCTCCATCTGCCACTCTGAGTTAATGCAAAGTGTCAGAGGTTTTGGCGCATGGACAGCCGCTTGAAAGCGCTTCGCTGGCTGGAGGTAAAGAGGACAGGGACACTGCGGCTGAATCCGGCAGTTGACATGACAATAGGCTGCCTGCTTCCTGCTCCTCTGGAAGTAGGTCCGTCTCACCCAAGGTGAGCTCGGCTAACACCTCCGGCAGGACGGCGAAATGATCAGATATCTTTCTGCTGCTTCGATCCTGTTTGGAGGCATAGGAATGGCGCTTCTGCTTCCCGCGCTTCTTTCCTTGGCGCCGCTCCACCTGGATGTTCCCGACGCATTGCGCATCAATGAACGGACCCCGATTGCAGTTGTAGCTTTCGCTGTCTTGATCGCTCCAAGTCTGTTCCTTGCAGGCCTCATCAATATTCAAAAGACGGACCGGCGACGGGGAATGGTAATGATGTGGGCGATGGCAATCTGTGTGGGAACAGCACCGTTTGGCATCGGGTTGCTGCTGTGCATTCCTGTTTTTGTCTGCTCCGTTCTTCCAATGGTGCGAGTGTTCCGCGAGCGGACGCTCCCGCCGCAACGGCCTCCTGAAAGCTAGGGTAAGAGAACGGGCGAGAAGCATCCGTGAACCGGGGTTAGCACTGGCGCTTCATCGCCTGGCGCTCAACGGCGCGGCGCAGTTGGCGCGTCATCGGGCCTCATGGTGTAGGCGCTGTCGGCGGCTTCGCTGGTTCGGCGGGCCTATCTTCCATCAGGATATTGGACGGGCGGTGAAGGGTATCGCCGCCTCCCTTCTGGGATTGTTGCGAAGAGGGAATGTATCCTATAATATGGAGATTAGTCTGACGAGTGAGGAGCTTAAGCGATGCTCGGCCCGCAGCGAATGCAGTTGGACCTGTCGCTCTTTCTCTTCGTGACCTTCGGGACGCTGATCGTCGGTCGCTTGATGACCCTCGCCGTTCCACTGGATTATTACTTCACTTTCCAATCGCTCTTTTCAGACCGGCCTGGGAGAAACCTTGTCGTGTCGGCCCTAGTCCGGATGGCGGGGCCGCTGATCTTCGGCGCGATCGTCGGCCACGTCGTCTTCCGCCGATCCGTCGCTGCCCCGCCGCGGCGCCGGGGCCTCGCCCGTTTCCGCAGGAGGCTGCGAATCTCATGGTCCCCGACGGTCTTCCTCGGCGGGTTCGCCGCTGCGTTCCTAGCGGCGTGGCCCAACATCATCTACTGGGACCTGCTCTCCAATCCAGCCTTGTCCGACCTGAAGGCGGTGTTTTTCGGCCTGTACCTTGTCTACATGCTGGCCTTCGGCTTCGTGGGCCTGTTTGGGTTTCTCGGAGCGATCCTGGCGAACGAGCATCTCGCCAGCGGGCGAGAGGGCGCCAACCTTGTCAGCCTCGGTGAGCTGTCGCGCGTAGGATTCCTCTGGATCGCCAATTCGGGCCTTGCCTCGGGTGCGCTGGCTTGGCTGACCAAGTGAGCGCGATGTACGAGGATCCCAGCCATGAGCAACGAGACAAGTCCGGAGTGCGAATGCCGGAAGCAGCGACCTATAAGGCTTCCTTATACGCCGCAGCATGGTGTGCTCTCCTCCTCTCCTTCTTCCTTGTGCCTCGCAGCACGTTTAACAACGTATCCTCCGCCGTCTCCAGCGTGGAGAAGAATGATGGATACGAGGTGCTGTCTGAGAGATACCCAGTCCTGGCGAGCCGCATTGAGGGAGCGGACGATGAGGCGGATAATCAACAGTGGGCCATCGTCTCCGGTATGCGGGAGCGCGTAGCCGCGAACATGCTGATACGGTCCGGATATCTCATTGATGCAAGTAGGGGCAGCTACTCCGCGAACGCCAGCGCGACGCAATGCGCTCTCAACGGCGTCTTCCCGAGGCGCCTCAGCGAGAACGAATGGAACGACGAGGACGATGTGGCCGTGCTCCTGAAGGAAGAGGCTGCCACAATTGCCATCGTTTTGGTCGCCGCAGAGAAGTTCAACAGGACCGTGATCCATCGCATTCTTGAAGGAGCTTATGCCCGCGTCCTGCATGCCGTAACCGGCAGTATGCCAGACCTTTCCTTCGGCCCAGCGCAGATGAGAATCTCGCTGGCGAGAATGCTTGCCGAACAGCGCCCGAAGGATGCGGAAAGGCTGCTCCGCTCTGCCAGCCCGTTGGATTCGGAGATCCTGGTCGCGCTCCAGACCGAATGCACGGCACTCTCTTTGGCCGCGCTCCACATCCATGAGACCATGCGGCGCTTCACCGGAGGTGCAGAACACGAGGTATGCGGGGTACCGCCTGATGCCACCGCCGTGGAGGGGATAGCATGCGCCCGGCGCGCGGCCGCGGTTCGGGCCTATGTCGGTGGTCGACGCGCGGAGGCGGCACCTCTTAGCTACACGCCGATCGTCGTCAATGCCGCCTCCAGCCTGCTTCTCCGAAACGAGGTGACTGTACTTTACATAAGGCTGCGTGAGCCGGACTCCGCCAGTACGGCACCGCCTCCCGCCGCCGAGCAACAGCCAGAAGAGGCCGAGCCAGGGGCAGCGGGGACGATTTCTGTCCCGCAGAGTAGACCCACATGGCAATAAGGTTCGAACCGACCGATGCGAAGCCTGTGCGTCCTTGCGCTGCGGCGGCAGATGCAGCAGGCGGATGATATATTCTCTGGTGTTCGGTCGCTGTGGGAGCCGTGATGCGTGTGGGCGCTTACCCCAATGCTGCAGGCGATGACGTCTCGTTGCGGCGAATAAACGGGCGTTTTCGAACTAAGTGCACAACCGACCGGTGCTACGACAGCCGCTCTATGCTTTCAGCGCTAATGGAAATCCCGGCTCCCCGGCATCCTGACAGGCCGTCGTGATCCCGGATCCGGTCGCCGCACTTCATCCGCCCGCCCCAACGCCGCATCGCCCCAGGGCAGCCCGGCCTGCCGGTGCATCAGCCCGTCCAGCAGGTCGGTGCGATCGGCCAGGCTCTTGCAGATCAGGTGGGTGATCGGCACCTCGGCCCGCTCCGTCTCCCGCTCGATCTTCGCCTCCACCAGCATCAGCCGGGCGCCGAGCAGTGCCGCCCGGTCTCGCGCGCCAACATCCGCCCAGACCACCAGATTGGCCGTGCCGTGCTCGTCCTCGACCGTGATGAACACCACCCCCTTGGCGGTCCCCGGCCGCTGCCGCATCAGCACCAGCCCTGCCAGCTTGACGCGCTGGCCCACCGGCATCCGGGCGATATCGCGCGTATCGACGCAGCCCAGCGCCTGCAGCTGCGGCCGCAGCAGCGTCAGCGGATGCTGCCCCAGCGTCAGCCCAGTCGCCGTGTAGTCCAGCACCACCCGCTCGCCGTCGCTTTCCTCTGGTAGCTCCGGCGCGGGCTCACGCAGCAGCGGCGGTTCGCCGACGGCAGCCTGCGCCGCCGCCAACCGCAACAGCGGAAAGGCGTCATCGCGTTCCACCCCCTGTGCCGCCCAGACCGCGGCACGCCGGCTGGTGCCGAGACTGCGAAAGGCATCCGCCTGCGCCAGCGCCTCCATCGCCTTGCGGCCAATGCCGGCCCGCCGCACCACCTCCTCCGGCGAGGCAAAGGGTGAGCCATTGCCACCGCTGCGCGCCTTGACGATTTGCTTGCCGTCCTGCGCCGACAGGCCGTTGGCCATGCGCAGCCCGAGCCGCAGTGCATAGCCCTCGGCACTCTCCCGCTCCGCCTCCAGCGAGCAGTCCCAGTCGCTGGCATTCACATCCAGCGGGCGGACCTGCACGCCATGCTCGCGCGCATCGCGGACGATCTGCGCCGGCGCGTAGAAGCCCATCGGCTGGCTGTTCAGCAGGGCCGCGGCGAACACGGTCGGATGGTGGCATTTCAGCCAGGAGGAGGCATAGGCCAGGTGGGCAAAGGAGGCGGCATGGCTTTCCGGAAAGCCATAGGAGCCAAACCCCTCGATCTGCTTGAACACGCGCTCGGCCAGTTCCGGATCATAGCCACGGCGGACCATGCCGCCGATCAGCCGCTCGCGGTACTCGCCGACGCCCTGGGTGTGCTTGAAGGTCGCCATCGCCCGGCGCAGCTTGTCGGCCTCCTCCGGCGAGAAATCGGCGGCGACCATGGCGACGCGCATCGCCTGCTCCTGGAACAGCGGCACGCCCAGCGTGCGCTTGAGCACGTCCTTCAGCTCGTCCGGATAGCCGATGCCCACGCCGGGCGAGGGATACACCGGCTTCTCCTCACCCCAGCGGCGGCGCAGGTAGGGATGCACCATGTCGCCCTGGATCGGACCCGGGCGGATGATCGCGACCTGGATCACCAGGTCGTAGAAGCGCTCCGGCCGCAGCCGCGGCAGCATGTTCATCTGCGCCCGGCTTTCCACCTGGAACACGCCCAAGGAATCGGCCCGGCGCAGCATGGCATAGGTGGCTGGACAGTCCTTCGGCACCTCGGCCAGGCCGAGCTCCAGGCGGTGGTGCTGGCGCAACAGGGCAAAGCCCCGGCGCAGGCAGCTCAGCATGCCCAGCGCCAGCACATCGACCTTCAGCAGGCCGAGGGCGTCGATGTCGTCCTTGTCCCATTCCAGCACCGTGCGGCCTTCCATGGCCGCATTGCCGACCACGGCCATCTCGGTCAGCGGCCCCCGGCTCATGACAAAGCCACCGACATGGGTGGCCAGGTGGCGCGGGAAATCCTGGATTTCCTCCGCGAGTTCCAACGCCAGGCCGAGGCGGTGGTCCGTCGGATCCAGCCCCTCCGAGGCGGCGACCTCGGCCAGGCTGCTGTCGCGCCCGGGGCCCCAGCTGCCCTTGGCCAGCTTACTGGTGATGTCCTCCGACAGCCCCAGCACCTTGCCGACCTCGCGCACCGCCGAGCGAGCCCGATAGCGGATCACCGTACCGGCGATCGCCGCCCGCTCGCGGCCGTAGCGCTCATAGATGTGCTGGATCACCTCCTCGCGCCGCTCATGTTCGAAATCGACATCGATGTCGGGCGGCTCGTTGCGATTGACCGAGACAAAGCGCTCGAACAGCAGGTCGTGCTTGGAGGGGTCGACGGCGGTGATGCCGAGCACGTAGCAGCAGGTCGAATTGGCCGCCGAGCCGCGCCCCTGGCAGAGGATGCCCTCGCCACGGGCAAAGCGGACGATCTCGTGCACGGTGAGGAAGTAGGCGGCGTATTGCAGCTGCTCGATCAGCGCCAGCTCGTGCTCGATGCGGCGCTGGATGTCGTCCGGCACGCCGAGCGGCCAGCGCTCCAGGGCCGCCGCCGTGACCCGGTCGGTGAGCGTCTGCTGCGGCGTGCGGCCGGGCTCGAGGATCTCGTCCGGGTATTCGTGCCGCAGCTGGTCGAGCGAGAAGCCCTGGCCGGCCTGCAGCACCTGCAGGGTGCTGTGCAGCGCATCCGGGTAGCGGGCAAACCGCCGGGCCATCCGGGCGGGGCTGTGCAGCGAGCGCTCGCCATTCGGCTCGGCGGCGGGGCCAAGGGCCTCGACGGTGCGGCCGAGGCGGATGGCGCTCAGCACATCGGCCAGGCGCCGGCGACTGCGGTGGTGGTAGCGCACGTCGCCCGAGGCCAGCAGCGCCGCCCCGGCCGCCTCCGCCGCCGTGGCGAGCTGCTCAAGGCGCTGCTGGTCGGCGCCATCCAGCCGGCACCAGGCGCCACAGAACAGCGGCAGCCCCAGCCGGGACCGCAGCGCCGCCGCATCCTGGCGCAGCCGCTCGGCAAAGGCCGCATCGGGGCGCACCGGCGGCATCAGCGCCAGGCACCAGCCGCTGGCATGCTCGATCAGCTCCTCACGGCTCAGCGCGCATTCGCCTTTCGGCGAGCGCATGCGACCCAAGGAGAGCAACGAGGTCAGCCGGCCATAGCTGGCCCGGTCGGTCGGCCAGGCCAAGTACTCCACCCCGTCCGCCAGCTGCAGCCGGGCGCCGACCAAGAAGGGCAGGCCGATCTCCTTGGCGGCGACATGGCCGCGCACCACGCCGGCGAGGCTGTTCGCGTCGCAGATCCCGATGCCGGCATGACCGAGCGCCTTGGCGGCGGCTACCAGCTCGGCCGGGTGCGAGGCGCCATCTAGCAGGGAGAAATTGGAGCGGGCGCCGAGCTCCGCATAGGCGGGCGGCATGGCTCAGGCACGGACGCGAGGGCAGGGCCGTACCGAAGGGAAGGAGCCCGGCAGTAGGAGAGGGCCCGACATGGCGTCAGCCGGCGCTGTGCGGCGGTGCAGGGCGCCGGCGCATCAGCACGAAGCCGGCGAGCTTGAGGTGCTCCATCAGGCGCTCTGCGGCCAGGCTGGCTACCATCTGGCCGCCGGTCGGCCGCGGCTTGCCCCGGGCGTCGTAGCGCAGCGCGTAGGACAACGCCTCGGTGATCTCGTCCGGGGTCGCGGCGATGAGCTCGGCGGAAGGCAGGGCGGGCAGTTCTGACAGGGAGGGCGGGGCGACCATGGGCGTGACCCTATCAAGGACAACGAACAAATCAAGAACGATTCGCGCGGCACTCCCGTTGCAAGTCCTGCTCAGCCGCGTCAGCGAATCACGGCGCTGGTGCCAGCCCAGCAGCTCTCCCCGAAACGGCGAGCGCGGCACTCATCGGCAGAAATACTGCACCGTAACAGACTTGCAGCTGGGTTTAGGATTCCGTTGACGACTGATTTCCCAGCGTGTACCCGATATGTTCACGCTCCGAGAGACAACAATATGCGCGTCCCGCCCGTCCTCCGGGCTTCCTATGCCCGCCGACAGGCCCGCATCACGGCCCGGGACACCTGGGGGCTGGGAAAGGCTGGGCTGCCGGGATCCTCGCCCAGCTGCCAGCCGATCAGGCGGATCGCCAGGCCGGTCGGAATGGCATCCACCCGCCCACGATAGAGATAATCCATGCTGATGCCTGTAAGATCGCACAGCACGATCATGGCCCGCTCAGAGGGCAGGTTGTCGCCGCGCTCCCAGTTCAGATAGCGGGTCCGCCCGACTGACAGCTTTTTTGCCATTCCACCGGGGTCTAGCCCCAACTCAGCCCGGACCGCCTTGAGGCGATCGGCCACCAGTAATTCCAGCGTTGAGGCCATGACCCGCTTGCTCCACACCCCGCAGCAGCCTTGTGCCGGCCCGGCAGATATTCTGCAAGGTGGCGCGGTGTGGCGCGCCGGGAATGGTGGGCGCCGCAGTCGCCTTGCCGGGCTTCAGCACCTCACCGCCTGCATCGAGATCTCGCCCCCGGACCCCCTTCGGGTGGGCGAGGGGCGACCCGCCGCCGCACATCCCCCAGCCCCCCGGCCGGGCGGCGGCGGGCGCCTGAACCTGACTGACCGTTCGCGTCGACGCGAACGCCTGCCGCGTTTGGGAGCCTGCACATGAGCGTCCCTGCGATGAACTGGGTGAAGGGCATGCACAAAAGCCGCATCAAGCCGACGCCCAGGGCCGTGCTGCGCGAGCTGGCCGATTTCGCCGACAATCAGGACGAATGCTGGCCCTCGGTGCAGACGCTCAGCAACTGCACCAGCCTGTCGGAGCGTGCGGTGCAGGAGGCGTTGCGGGCGCTGGAGGCGGCCGGGCTGATCACCACCTGCCAGCGCTACCGCACGTCCTCGCGCTACCGGCTGAACCGGCAGCTGGACCTGTCGCAGCCGCTGAAGGGTGCGCCAGCTGCACCCTTGCCCGCATCTGGCCCGACGTCTTCCGAACACGCGTTGCCG
>Ga0308171_1002415_pt1 | contig 19801 bp, 16 predicted proteins | sample PhyGR1_FD_202135 | JGI IMG/M metagenome (GOLD analysis project Ga0308171, IMG submission 202135) | Phyllosphere microbial communities from UC Gill Tract Community Farm, Albany, California, United States - DLSLSG.R1 | ecosystem: Host-associated > Plants > Phyllosphere > Unclassified | place: USA... | reverse complement strand
CCGCCGTAATACGACTGGCCATTGGTGCCATAGGGCCCGACCCGGTAGCTGGGGATGGCGATGAACTGGTCGCTGGCCTGCGCCAGGACCGGCGCCGCCGGTGCCAGCAGGCTGGCGGCGCAGGCGGTGGCCAGCAGCCACTGCCGCAGATGCTTCATGGTTTTCATGGTCTCGTCTCCTTGTTGTTGTCGTTGCCGACTTTGATCGGAGGCCGGTGTTCCGGTCTCCGCCTACCTCAATACGGTCCTTGCGACGCTCAGTGCGGGAACGGCCACAAGCGCAGTTTTTCCTTGGCGATCTGCCACAGCCGCGCCAGGCCGTGCGGCTCGGCGATCAGGAAGAAGATGATCAGGGCTCCGAACACCATCATCTGGATGTGCGAGACCGTGGCATTGGTGAACGGCAGGTGCAACAGTGACGCCAGCGGCGGCAATGCGTTGTCCAGGAAGATCGGGAGCAGCAGGATGAAGGCCGAGCCCAGGAAGGAACCAAGAATGCTGCCCACGCCGCCGATGATGATCATGAAGAGGATGCGGAAGGACAGGTCCAGCGAGAAACCGTCCGGCTCCACCGAGCCCAGGTAGCAGAAGGCATACAGGGCACCGGCCACGCCGCAATAGAAGGAGCTCACGGCAAAGGCGGTCAGCTTGGTGCGCATGAGCGGGATGCCGATCACTTCGGCCGCCACGTCCATGTCGCGCACGGCCATCCAGGCGCGTCCCGTGGAGGAGCGCACCAGGTTCTTGGCCACCAGCGCCAGCACGCTCACCACGGCCAGCACGAAGAGGTATTTGCGCACTGGGGTATCGATGGCAATGCCGAAGAAATCGATCTTGGGCGTGCTGATCACGCCTGATGAAGAATTGTTGGAGAACCAGGGAAACTTGGTCAGCGCCCACACCACGAAGAACTGCGCCGCCAGCGTGGCCACAGCCAGGTAGAAGCCCTTGATGCGCAGCGAGGGCAGCCCGAAGAGCACACCCACCATGGCCGCACAGGCCCCCGAGAGCAGCAGCGTGGCAACGATGGGAATGCCCTCCACGCGCAACTGGAAGTTGTAGGCCGCATAGGCGCCCACGGCCATGAAGGCAGCCGACCCCAGTGAAAGCTGGCCGGCGTAACCGGTCAGCACGTTCAGGCCCAGTGCGGCCAGCGCAAACACCAGGAACGGCACCAGGATGGCCGAGAACCAGTATTCACTGCCCAGCAGCGGCACGCCCACGAAGGCGAACACCATGAAGAGCGTGAAGATGATGCGATCCTGGCGGATCGGGAAGATCTGGCTGTCGGCGATGTAGCTTGTCTTGAATTGTCCTGCTTCACGGTACAGCATTGCGTTCTCCTTGTTCCTGCATGACACCCGCGGCGACATATCGCCAACATTGGAATGAGCAGATTGTCATACGCGGTCGATATGGCGCTCGCCAAACAGTCCCTCCGGTCGCACCAGCAGGAACAGCAGCGCGAACACGTAAGGGAACCAGCCTTCGATGCCACCGAAGTTGCCGCCGAAGGCATCCTGCATGACCGGCGGGATATAGATCTCGGCCAGTTTCTCGGAAGCGCCGATGATGAGCCCGCCCACGATCGCCCCGGGAATCGAGGTGAAGCCGCCGAGGATCAGCACCGGCAGTGCCTTCAGGGCCGTCATGGTCAGCGCGAACTGCACGCCATTGCGCGAGCCCCACAGCAAGCCTGCAATCAGCGCCACGAAGCCGGCCACGCCCCACACCACGGCCCAGATGTGCTGCAGCGGAATGCCCAGTGACAGCGCCGCCTGGTGATCATCGGCCACCGCGCGCAGGGCGCGGCCGACCTTGGTCTTCTGGAAGAACAGCGCCAGTGCCGCCACCAGCACCACTACCATGCCGGAGGCGAAGAGGTCGAACTTGGAAATGCCGATACCGATGCTGTCCATCACCGACTGGATCGGTTCATCGACGATGCCCAGGTCGATGGGCCGCACCTCACTGCCGAACAGCAAGGGCCCCAGCCCTTCGAGGAAGAAGGTCAGGCCGATGGTGGCCATGAAGAGCGTGATGGGCGGCTGGTTGACCAGCTTGCGCAAGACGAAGCGCTCGGTGGCCAGACCCACCAGGATCATCACCACGAAGGCGCCGATGATGGCCGCCCACATCGGCATGCCCTTCTCCATCAGGCCCACCACCGCCAGCGCGGCGAAATACACCATCGCGCCCTGGGCGAAATTGAAGACGCCGGAAGCCTTGTAGATCAGTACGAAACCCAGCGCCACCAGGGAATACATCAGCCCCGAGAGCAAACCGCTCAGGGTGACTTCGAGGAAGAATTGCATGTCGTCTCCTTGCCTGCCATGTCCATATTGTTTTTTATTATTTATATTGTTTTCACATTCAGTGGGAAGTGCCGAGATAGGCCTTGATGACTTCCGGATTGCTCATCACCTCATCGGGCGTGCCGTCGCCGATCTTCTTGCCGTAGTCCAGCACCACGACGCGGTCGGAGATATCCATGACCACCCCCATGTCGTGTTCGATCAGCACGATGGTGGTGCCGAACTGGTCATTGACGTCGAGGATGAAGCGGCACATATCCTGTTTTTCTTCCACGTTCATGCCGGCCATGGGTTCGTCCAGCAGCAGCATGTGCGGCTCGGCCGCCAGTGCGCGCGCCAGTTCCACGCGCTTTTGCAGGCCGTACGGCAGGCGTCCCACCGGGGTTTTGCGGATGTGCTGAATTTCAAGGAAATCGATCACTTCTTCGACTTTCCGCCGATGCTCGATTTCTTCGTTGCGGGCCGCGCCCCACCACAGGGCATTGGAAAACAGTCCCGAGCGCATCTTGGTGTTGCGGCCCGTCATGATGTTGTCCAGCACGGTCATGCCCTTGAAGAGCGCGATGTTCTGGAAGGTACGAGCAATGCCCTGGCGCGCGATGCTGCTGGGATGCATGCCCAGGCGCGGCTGGCCGCGATAGAGGATGCTGCCCTTCTGCGGATGGTAGACGCCGTTGATGACGTTGATCATCGAGCTCTTGCCGGCGCCGTTGGGGCCGATGATGGCGCGGATCTCATGCTCGCGCACATCGAAGGAAATATCGGTGAGCGCCTTCACCCCGCCGAAGGACAGCGAAATGTTCTGCAGGTCGAGGATGACCTCGCCGATGCGGCGGCCATTGGCGGCAACCGCCGGGGCTTCGTCATCGGGGCTGGTCACGGGCGGCAGTCCCGCGGGCAGGATTTCGGAAGACAGGTGTCGTTTCATGGTCGGATTCATTCAGCAGTGGTCTGGTCGGGCTACGCTGCAAGCCGGAGGCATCGAGGCCGCCGGGACGGGACTGCGTGCTGCTCAGGCGGCGCTTTGCAGCGTCTTGAAGGTCTTGGCGTCGGCAATCCTGAGGTCGGCCGAGATCATGCCCTGGCGGCCATCCTCGAACTTGACCTGGGTCTCGATGTACTGCGACGCATGGCCCGCATAGAGCGCCTCAATCAGGACCGCATACTTGTCCGCGATGAAGCCGCGCCGGACCTTGCGGGTGCGGGTCAGCTCCTCGTCATCGGGATCGAGTTCCTTGTGCAGGATCAGGAAGCGATGGATCTGCGAATCGGCCAACAGCGGATCGGCCACCAGGTCAGCATTGACCTTTTCCACGCATTCACGCACCAGGTCGTAGACCGCCGGATTGGCGGCCAAGTCGGTATAGCCGCTGTAGGGAAGATTGCGGCGCTCGGCCCAGTTGCCCACGGCATCCATGTCGATGTTGATGAAGGCCATGCATTGTTCGCGGCCATTGCCGAAGGTCACCGCTTCCTTGATGAAGGGGAAGAACTTCAGCTTGTTCTCGATGTACTTGGGCGCGAACATGCTGCCGCAGGCCATCTTGCCGACATCCTTGGCGCGGTCGATGATTTTCAGGTGGCCGTCGCTGTCGAAGAAACCTGCATCTCCCGTGTGGAAGTAGCCGTCCTGGTCGATGGCTTCGGCGGTGGCATCGGGCCGCTTGAAATATTCCTTCATCAGGCCCGGAGAGCGCACCAGCACTTCGCCATTGGCATCGATGCGCACTTCCACGCCCTTCATGGGGCGGCCCACGCTATCGAGCTTGACGTCGCCCGAGGGTTGCATGCAGACCGTGACGCAGGTCTCGGTTGATGCCCAGCGAACGATAGAAGTCGAACAGGTCCGGCCCGATGGCCTCGCCGCCGGTATAGGCCACGCGCAGGCGCGACATGCCCAGCACGTTCTTCAGCGGTCCATACACCAGCAGGTCGCCGATGGCGTATTGCAGGCGATCCATCAGCGACACGCCCGGCTTGCCATCGAGGATGCGCATGCCGACCCGGCGCGCCACCTTCATGAAACCATGGAACATCTTGCGCTTGATCCAGCCGGCGTCCTCGATGCGGATCATCACCTGCGTAAGGATGTTTTCGTACACGCGCGGAGGCGCAAAGTAATACGTCGGGCCGATCTCGCGCAGGTCCGTCATCACCGTATTGGGTGACTCCGGGCAATTGAGGCAGAAGCCGGCCACGTGCTGCTGGGCGAAGGAGTACAGGAAGTCACCGACCCAGGCCAGCGGCAGATAGCAGAGGATGTCGTCGTTCTCATCGAGATGATCGAACTCCACCAGCGTGGTGGCCGTGGTGATCATCGCGCGGTGCGAGTGGCACACGCCCTTGGGCTTGCCGGTGGTGCCGGAGGTGTAGAGGATGATGGCCACATCATCGGGCGAACCCGCCGCCACCTCCTGCTCGAAGTAACCCGGATGCGCACGTTCGTAAGCGCGGCCCAGTTCCTGCACGCGGGCAAAGGACAGCAGCTCGGGCTGGTGGTAGTTGCGCATGCCGCGTTCGTCGTCATAGATGACGTGGGCGATGCGGGGCAGGTTTTCCTTGATCTCGAAGACCTTGTCGACTTGCTCCTGGTCTTCGGCCATGACGAAGTCGACGTTGGCGTCGGCCAGCACGTAGGCCATGTCAGCCGCAGGGGCATCCTGGTACAGCGGCACCGGCATGCCACCCAGCGCCTGGGCCGCGCTCATGGCCCAGTACAGGCGCGGGCAGTTGTTGCCGATGATGGCCAGGCTCATGCCGCGCTTGAATCCCAGCGCCGCCAGGCCGCAGGCAAAGCTGCGCACCTCGTCGGCTACCTGGCGCCAGGTCGTGGTCTGCCAGATGCCCAGATCCTTCTCGCGGAAGGCCGCCCGTTCGGGACGTCGTTGGGCATGCGCCAGCAGCAGCCGCGGAAAGGTCGCGGCTTCCTTGTCTTGTCTCGTCTCCACCATTTCCCACCTTCTTGTGCAGGTTCGAAAGATCCGTTTCCTTCATGGAATTGCATGAGGATACGAACCCGGTGTCGGATCAGTCTGTGCCGCCAGGCTTACGCTGCTCTTACTGCAGCAGTCATTGTGTCGGGCATGCCAGCTGTCCTGTCTCTATGATTGGCCAGACTTTTGCCTGGGCCTTTTTTGCGATGATAGTAGAGGCAGTGGTTGCCAGTGGATGTCATCTCACCGACAATTGACAAAACTTTCGATATTGCGACGCATCATCATGGAGACATCAATTCGACGCATGCTGTCCAAGAGCATCTGGGCGCAGGCGCTGACCGAAGAACAGCTGGCCCGGGTGGAGGCCGAGGTGGTCAGCCGCAAGATCCCGGCCGGCGGCTATGTCTGCCGCAAGGGCGATCCGGTGGCGCACTGGATCGGAGTGCACGAGGGCTTGCTGAAAATGAGCAGCGTCTCGCCCGAAGGCAAGACCGTCTCCTTCGCCGGCATGGCCAACGGCGGCTGGCTGGGTGAAGGCTCGCTGCTCAAGGACGAACCGCGCAAGTACGACGTGGTGGCCCTGCGCGAAAGTGAACTGCTCTACATGCCCAAGGCCACCTACCTCTGGCTGCTGGACAACAGCATTCCCTTCAACCGCTTTCTCGTGACGCAATTGAACGAGCGCCTGGCGCTGTTCATTTCACTGGTGGAATACGACCGCATGCTGGAGCCGGATGCCCGCGTGGCGCGCTGCCTGGCGGCGCTGTTCAATCCCTATCTGAATCCTGGCATCGGGCTGAACCTGCAGATCTCGCAGGAAGAAGTCGGCAACCTCTCCGGCACTTCGCGCCAGCGCGCCAACCAGGCTTTGCAGGTGCTGGAAAAGGCCGGCCTGCTGAAGGTGGACTATGGCAGCATCACCATCAATGACCTGGAAGGGCTGCGGCAATTTCCGGGATGAAACGCTGCTGTGGTCCGGAATCTGATGACATGAAAAAAGCGCGGCCTGGCCGCGCTTTTTCGTTGGGGTAGCGTCGCTCTCAGGGCGTGGACCGGGCGGGCTCATCCCCGCGCGCCGGACGATTGCGGTTGCGCCAGTAGATGCCGGTATCGGCCACCGTGCCCATGAATTCCTTGGGATCGGTGGATTTGACCACGTAGCCATTGGCACCGAGTTCGTAGCTCTGGTTGATGTCGCGCTGGTCGTCGGAAGAAGAGAACATCACCACCGGAATGTGCGAGGTGGCGGCATTGGACTTGATGATCTTGAGGAAATCGTGGCCGCTCATCAGCGGCAGGTTCAGGTCCAGCAGGATCAGGTAGGGATGCAGATCCTTGCGGCTCGCATATTCCCCCTGGAAAAAGAATTCCTCCGCCAGCTCCGCATCGGCAAACCAGGTCAGCTTGTCAGCCAGCTTGCGGCTGCCCAGCGCCAGGCGTGTCAACTCGGCCACTTCCGGGCTGTCGTCGACGAGGATGATGTCATATTGCTCGATATCCATGGATGGATCGCTTTCTTCAATTATTTTCAAGCTGGAACACTTCTTGTCTGGATGACCACATCCCGGCCACCCTGAATCGCGTTGCTGCCGCCTGCCCCGTCCATCCCTGAGGCAGCTGCTTGCAGTGAATTTCACTGCTGCGACTGCCCTGCGGCTTGGTTCCAGCCTCGGCGGTCTGCTTGAAACCAGTACCGACGCCGATCTCCGTACTGTCAGGGGATTATTGCACAGGCATTTTCAAAAAAAATCAGAAATTTCCTGAATGTGAAGATCTCTTCACTCAGGTTTTTTGTCACTTGTCCGGCGTGGCAATGCCGGTACGAATCGCATAGCGCACCAGGCCGGGCACGTCGCGGATGTCCAGGCGCTCCATCAGCTGCGCCCGGTGGGTCTCGATGGTCTTGGCGCTGACGTTCAACTGGTAGGCGATCTCCTTGGTATTGTTGCCTTCGGCAATCAACTGCAGGATTTCGCGCTGGCGCGGGGTGAGCACTTCGACCGGCGTGCCGTTTTGTGCAACACGCTTCATATAGTTATCGAGGGCTTCGCGCGAGATGTGCGAATCCAGGTACTGACGCCCATGTTTTACTTCATACAGGGCTTTTTCCAGCTCGGTGGCGGCCGAATCCTTGAAGAGGTAGCCGTTGGCGCCGGCATTCAAGGCCTGCATGACGTATTCCTCGCTGCCGTACATGGACAGCATCAGGAAGCGAATGGTCGGATACTCGCCGCGCAGGCGGCGCAGCGCTTCCAGGCCGTTCATGCCCTTCATGGCGATGTCCAGCAGCACCAGGTCGGGTTTCAGCTGGGGGATCATCTCGATGACTTCGGCACCGTCGGACGCCTCGCCAACTACCTCCACACCGGGCATGGCGGTCAGCAGTGCCTTGATGCCGCTGCGCACCAGCGCGTGATCGTCGGCCAGCATGATTCGGGTCAGCATTTACATTCTCCTTACGATGGGGGCGACCGGCAGGTGCATGACGATTTCCGTCCCTGCGCCGGGCGCCGAAGTGATGTCCATGGAACCGCCTACCAGCACCGCCCGCTCTTCCATGTTGAGCAGGCCGAAACTGGTACCGGAAATGGCATTGCTGCGGGCACGCTCGATGTCGAAGCCTTTGCCGTCATCGCGAATGCTCAGGTACACCTGGTCCTGCTGGCGGTCGATCTTGACCCAGATGTTCTGGCACTTTGCGTGGCGCAGGATGTTGGTGACGGCTTCCTGCACGATGCGAAAGGCGGTGTTCTCAATGTCGTGGTGCAATTCTTCATCATGCCCGCTGCTCTCGAACCAGCCATTGACGTTGGCCAGCTTGGACTTCTGTTCCACGTAGGAACGCAGGGCGGCAATCAGGCCCAGATTGTCCAGCTGCGGCGGGCGCAGATCCAGCGACAGGCTGCGTACCTGCGCCAGCACGGCGGTGACGATGTCGATGCCGTTCTGCAGTGACGGGCCTTCCAGCGAGCCGGTCTTCTTGATGGTTTCCAGGTTGATCTTCAGGGCGGTCAACGACTGCCCCACGTCGTCATGCAAGCCGCGCGCGAGGTGCTGGCGTTCGCGCTCCTGCACCTCGATCACGCGCGAGGACAGCAGTTGCTGGCGCTGGATCGCCAGTTCCAATTCGCGCCGTGACTGTTCGCGCTCGGTGACGTCGATGGCCAACCCGGCCACCATGTCGCCCTTGCCTTCGCCACTGATCGGGAAACGCACCACGTCGAGGATGCGCGCATTGTGGTTGTGGTCGAACACGGTTTCCTGGGTGTGCAGCTCGCACTTTTCTTCCAGCACCTTGCGATCGTACTCACGCGAGGCTTCGGCCCCGCCCGTGGTCATCAGCTCGGCATCGGTCATGCCATCCATGTCGTGCGGGGTCATGCCGTAGAAGGCCGACTGCGCCGGATTGACGTAGCTGTAGCGCAGCTGCGCATCTTTGATCCAGGTCGGCATGGGAGCCGCATTCATGAAGGCATTGAAGCGCGCCTGCATCTCGCGCAGGGCCTGGGCACTGGCGCGCTGCTTGCGCCGCGCCTGGGCGTCGCGCAGTTCGCGGTCGACCGCATGCGGCAGGCGGGCGATGGCGCTTTTCAGGAAGTAATCCTGAGCCCCCGCCTTCATCACCTCCACTGCCGTCTGCTCGCCGATCACGCCGGAGACGATGATGAAGGGCGTCTGGTCATTGTCGGCCTTGACCAGCTTCAAGGCTTCGACGCCGGAGAACATCGGCATCGAGTAATCCGAGATGACGATGTCCCAGCGCTGCGCCTGCAGCGCCGCCAGCAGGGCCTGTTCGTCGTCGACCCGTTCCCAGGTCGGATCGAAGCCGCCGCGCTTGAGCTCACGCACCATCAGCACGGCGTCTTCTTCCATGTCTTCGACGAACAGTACGCGTAGCGGAATGCTCATGGGACCTTGTTCTCCTTCAGGCTCACGGTTGGGTCGGTTCAATTCTCATCGGACGAGCGGCGCGCTTCGCCCAGGCTGGGCAGCACGCCCTTGCGCGGCAACGCGAAGTAGAAGCTGGCACCTTCCCTGGGCTTGCTCTCGGCCCAGACCCGGCCGGTATGGCGCACCACGATGCGCTGCACCAGTGCCAGGCCGATGCCGGTGCCGGCGTATTCCTCCTGACGATGCAATCGCTGGAAAGTGCCGAACAGCTTGTGTGCATAGCGCATGTCGAAGCCGACGCCATTGTCGTGGACGCCGTAGACGTACTCGTCCGCATTGGCTTGCATGGTCACGCACACACGCGGCTGCTCGCTCTTGCTGCTGAACTTGACTGCATTGGACAGCAGGTTTTCCCATACTTGCGCGATCAGCCCGCGATTGGCGACCGCACCTTCCAGACGCGGCACGTCGAAGATCACGCCGGGGTTTTCCTGCTGCAGACCAGCGACTACCTGCGCCACCAGTTCGTCCATCGAGAAGCGCTGCAAGGTCAGTTCACCGGTGGTGGACTTGGCCAGCTTGAGCAGGTCGTTGATCAGCGCATCCATCTTGCGCACGTTGCGGCGGATCACCTGCAGTTGCTCGCGCCCTTTCTCGTCGATGGCGTGGGCGTAGTCCTCTTCGAGGATCATGGCATAGCCGGAGATGGCACGCAGCGGCGCGCGCAAGTCGTGCGAAACCGAATAGGAAAAACTCTCCAGCTCCTTGTTCACGTTGTGCAGGTGCTGGGCCTGGCGCTCCAGGTCGGCATTGAGGGCCTCGATCTCTTCCTCGGCGCGCTTGCGTTCGGAGATGTCGTAGATCACGGTGCGGCTGATGAGCTTGCTGTTGTCGCGGCTGGGAATGGCGGTGGCATTGACCAGCGCGGTGAATTCGCTGCCATCGGCGCGGCGGAAGTTGAGGTCGATGCCGCTGATCTCGCGCCTGAGCAGGAACTGGGGTTGCAGCTCGCGCTCGTAGCGCGCGGCGCTGGCCGGGGCCAGCAGGTCGGCCTGGGTCATGCGGCCCACCACCTGTTCGCGCGTGTAGCCCAGCCATTTCAGTTCGGTGTCGTTGATCTTGATGATGCGCTTGTCGGTCTCGTCGACCGAGTGATAGCCGCAGGGCGCGTTGTTGTAGAGATCCTCGATCTCGTCCGAATAGGCTTGTGCGCGCTGCTGGGCCTCGACCCGGCGCGACATTTCCTTGCGCAACTTGCGGTAGACCAGCAGCAGCAAGGCGATGCTGAGCAGGCTGCCGCTGATGACCATGAAAATGGTCAGATTGGCGCTCATGGCCGTGTCATGCGCACGCGTAGCCAACAATGCGTTCTCGTTGCCCTTCATCTGCTCGAAGCCGGTGCGGATGCGCTCACCCAGTTCCTTGCCCTCAAGCACGCGAGCGCGGCCTTCTTCCTGGCTCAGTTCCATCAGCTGGCGCGACAGCGTCAGGCGCTGCATCACCAGGTCTTCGGTCTGACCGAGCAAACCAGCCTGCCGCGGGTTATCGCTCAGCAGGCGGCGCAGATCCTGCAGCAGTGCGTTGACATGACGCACCCCGGACTCGAAATTGTTGCGGTATTCCTGCTCACCCGAAAGCGCGAAGCCGCGCGAACTGCTGACTGCGTCGCGCAGGGTCGAGTTGGCTTCTTCCAGCTTGTTGAGCACCGTATAGCTATGCTGCAGCCAGACGGCGCGCCGCTCGAAGTCACGCACGCTATGGTACGAAAAAGCTGCCACGCCCAACGAGAGCAACAGGGCCAGCAGGAAGAAAATGCCGGTGCTGGCTCGGGCCAGTCCGCTTTGTCTGGTTATCGGCATGGTTCACGTTTCATTGTTCTGCCAGTCACGCTTGCGGCTTGAGAGCCGGTTACCCGACCACCCGCCCGAATACAGCGCGCATGCGGCAGGCTGCTCGGGTGTTCATCCTGTGTGTTGCCGGGAACCGCGCATGCACACGCACCTGGATGCGGCGTGGCCATTCCCCCCCCGCAGCTGCCCGACCAACCTGTCTGCGCCAGGGTGGTGAGGGGCGGCTGAAGTGTCTCCTTGCTGCCTGTCCCGATACCGGAATACGGCCTATCCGATATCAACTGTTTTCTTTCTGTCAGCAAATGGAACCAACATCTTCAAATTCGTGGAAAACGCTGTTGCGCAAATGCGCCATGCGATGCGCATCAAGCCCAGCTATCCGGCATTTTCCTATTGTTTATTCGAATTAATTCTATAATAGATTCCGACATTTACCCGTTTTTTCCGGGCTTGGGCCCGAGCTCTGCCGGCGCGTATTCGATGAAAAATTCACATTCCCTGCTACTGGCTGCCGGCCTCCTGAGTTGCGTCAATCTGGATGCACTGGCTGTTTCCTCCACCGGGAACCTCGACATTTCCGCCACCGTACCCTCGCAATGCGTGGTCCAGAGCGCCGCCCTGCCCTTCGGCAGCTATGCGGCCAGCGCCCTGCAGCAGAATGCGCAGATCGGCGTGGCTTGTTCCAACGGCACCAGCTATACCGTGAGCCTGGATGGCGGTACCGGCAGCGGTGCCAACGTCGCCACGCGCAAGCTGAGCACTGCGGATGGCGTCAACACCCTCAACTACGGTCTGTATCAGGATGCTGCGCGTACCCGTTCCTGGGGCAACAGCACTGGCAGCGATACGGTGGCCGGCGTGGGCAACGGCAGCAACCAGAACATCCCGGTCTACGGCTACATCCCTGGCGGCCAGACCGCCCGTGCGGGCAGCTACAGCGACGTGGTGGCCATCACCCTGTCCTACTGATCCCTGACAACGCCGGCGCAGCGCCGGCAGCCCAACGCAATGGCGCGGACTCTTCACGGAGCCGCGCCATTTTTCTTGCCCGCACCGCTGTCGCTGGCACCTCCAAATTACTGTTGAGCAAATTTTTTGTTGATTGTTGATCACATTCTGTGGCTCGCTTGCAACTTTCTTCACACTTTTTGACCTGTTTCGTTTTAATCTAGCAAAAAACTGACAACGAACTGACAACCAGAGTGGAGATGTCGTAGCGTGACGAGATCAGCATCCATAGGGGGGCAGCTGATGCGCGTAATGGCGCTGGCTTGCCTGGCAAGTACGGTGGGGTGGCAGGCGGCCCACGCGTCCAATTTCGAGATCGCTCCGGTGGTGCTGGAGCTGTCGTCCTCGCGCACGGCCGGCGTGATCAAGATCGTCAACAACGACAATCACAATGTCTCCCTGCAACTGCGCGCCTATGACTGGCAGCAGGCAGACAGCAAGGATGAGCTGCAACCCACGCAGAACCTGATCCTCAGCCCTCCCGTATTCAATCTCGCCCCCGGTGCTTCGCAAGTGATCCGGGTGGTGGCCAAACAGCCGGCCGCGCCGACCGAGATCGCTTATCGCCTGCTGATCGATGAAATCCCCGCGGCCACCGAAGGGGCCACCATCAACTTCAAATTCCGCATTTCCATGCCGGTGTTCATCGCACCGTCCGCCGCGCCCAAGGCCCAGCTGGAGTATCAGCTGCGCGCCGGCAAGCCCTTGCGCCTGCTGGTCGAAAACAGCGGCAACCGCCGCGCACGCCTGCTGGACCTGGCGCTGACGCTGCCCAATGGCAAGAAACTGAGCGCGCCGGGCGGGGGCAATCCCTACACCCTGGCCGGCATCACCCGGCAATACCTGATCGAGAGCGACACCCCGCTTGCCGTGGGCAGCCGAGTCAAGCTGACTGCCAACAGCGATGCCGGGCCGATTGATGCCGAACTCACCGTGGCACCTTGATTCGCGCGACACGCTGGCTTGCTTCCGTCATCCTGGTCTGCTGCCTGGCCATGGTGGCGCTGGCGCGGGCCGCAGAGCCGGGTGACGAGATCCTGTTGCTGGAGGTTTCCATCAACGGACGCAACACCAGCCTGGTAGCGCAGTTCACGCGCCGCCAGCAGGCACTGTATGCCACGGCATCGGAACTGCGCAGCCTCAAGCTGCGCGTCGACGGCGCGGATGAGGAGCTGATCGCCCTGCGCGCCCTCACGACGGCAGTCGACCTCGACGAGGCCGGTGCCAAGATCAACCTGATGGTCCCGGCCCGTTTCATGAACACCACCGACATCGACGCCGCCAGCATCGCCAGCAAGGTCCCCCTGTCACCGGGCGGACAGGGGCTGGTGCTGAACTATGACCTGCTGGCCTCCAGCAGCCAGAACCAGCATGCGCTGGGCGGGCTGTTTGATGCGCGCTGGTTCTCGGGCAGCAGCGTGTTCAGTTCCACCGGGCTGGGCTATACCGGTAACAGCGGCGGGGTGTCGGCCCGGCTGGAATCGACTTACACCTATTCGGACGCGACCACGCTCACCCGCTACCGGCTGGGCGACGTCATCAACAGCAGCCTGGCCTGGAGCCGCTCGGTGCGTCTGGGCGGCTTCCAGTACGCGTCGGATTTCAACCTGCGGCCGGACCTGGTGCGCTTTCCCACACCATCGCTGGGCGGGGAAACGGTGGTCCCTTCGACCGTCGACCTGTTCGTCAACGGCGTGCGCCAGCTCTCGCAACCGGTGCCGCCCGGCCCCTTCGAGATCCGCCAGCCGCCCATCGCCAGCGGAGCCGGACAGATCGCCGTGGCGGTGACTGACGAGCTGGGGCGACAGACCTTCCGCACCATCAACTTCTACGCCACCGACCGGCTGCTGAAACCGGGCCTGTCGTCCTATTCGGCCGAAGGCGGCTGGGTGCGGCGCAATTTCGGTCTGCGCAGCAATGACTATGGACAGTTCGCTCTCTCCGGCACGGCCCGCCATGGGATGAGCGACTGGCTCACCCTGGAAGGGCATGCCGAAGCCATGCGCAGTCTCAAGCTGGCCGGCGGCGGCGCGGTCTTCAACCTGGGCAATCGCGCGGTGTTGGCCAGCTCGCTGGCGGCCAGCAGCAGCGAGGGCAATTCCGGCCAGCAGGTCTCGCTGGCCATCGAGCGCAATGCCGATCCGGTCAGCCTGTCGCTGTCGCGCACGCAGTCCACGCGGGGCTATCAGGATATCGGTGCGCTGCAGGGGGCCCCGGTCTCGCGCAGCGCGACGCTGGCGACGCTGGGCCTGAACCTGCGTGAATACGGCTCGCTGAGCATGGCCTATGCGCGCAGCAAGAGTCCGCTGCTGTTCACCGACCTCGGCACCAGCAATCTGGCAGACAGCGAGACCGTGACGGTGACCTGGTTCAAGTCGGTCGGCAACACGTCCAATTTCTATCTCACGGCCTATCGCGACTTTAGCAGCAGCGGCTACGGTGCCACCATCGGGCTGATCATCCCCTTCGGCGGCCGCGACGTGGCCGGGGCCAGCGTGAGCAACAACAACGGCCAGCGTACCAGCACGCTGCAGGCCAGCCGCTCGACGGTGGCCATCGGCGATCTTGGCTGGCAATTGCAGGATACCGAGGGCAGCTATCGGCAGCGCATCGGCCAGCTCAACTACAAGAGCCGCTACGGCAGCGTCAGCGCGGCAGCATCGCAATCGAACGGTGCCACCAGCCAGCGCCTGGGGGCCCGCGGTGCGCTGGCCTTCATGGATGGCAGCGCCTTCGCCACCGACTGGATCGATGACAGCTTCGCGGTGGTCAATGCCAGCGGGGTCAAGAATGTCGGCATCTACAACGAAAACCGCTACGCCGGCCGCACCGACGACAACGGCCAGTTGCTGCTGACCGACCTGCGCGCCTATGACGTCAACAAGATCTCGGTGGACGTGCTGGACCTGCCGCTGACCCTGCAACTGGACCAGTCAGACCAGTACGTGAAGCCGCGCGACCGCTCCGGTGTGGTGGTGCATTTCAACGCCCGGCGCGCCTCGGACGTGACCATCATCCTCAAGGACGCCGCGGGGGAATTCATTCCGCTCGGCTCCTCCATCCGCGTGCGCGAGAGCGGCCTGCAGGCACCGGTCGGCTATGACGGCGTGAGCTATCTGCAGGAACTGGGGCCGGTCAACACGCTGGACGTACTGCTGCCGTCCGGAGCCCGCTGCCAGGCCATGCTGACGCCGCCGGCACGCAGCGAAGGTGGCATGAGCAATGAAATCGTGACCTGCCGTTGAAGGGCGGCCTGCATCGTGGAGAGCACATGAAGAACACCATCCATTCCGTGTCCCTGGCTGCGCTGGCGCTGCTCATCGCATTGGCCGCTGGTCCGGCGCAGGCCCAGCAACTCTGCTCGGCGGCGTCCAATCCGGTGTCCTTCGGCCTCTACGACCCGCAATCCAGCAGCAACCTCGACAACACCGGCAACATCACCGTCACCTGCCAGGCGACTGCATCGCTGCTGATCGCCTATACCGTCAAGCTCAGCGCCGGCAGCAGCGGTGCCTATGCCCAGCGCAAGATGCTCAGCGGTGCCAACAGCCTCAACTACCAGGCGTATCGCGACGCCGCGCGCACCTCCGTGTGGGGCGATGGTTCCTCCAGCACCAGTTTCGTCAGCGACGGCTACCTGCTGCAGGTCCTCACGCCGGTGAGCAGGTCCTACACCGTCTACGGGCGCGTACCGGGCAGCCAGAACGTCAAGGCTGGCAGCTATATGGATACGCTGACGGTGCTCATCACCTACTGAGCGGAACCGACAAAGCAGGTGGAGAATTGCTGATGAGCTTGATAAACGTTCTCGTTGCGATTCAGGTTTTCCCTGACGAAAATTGACAGGGTAATAGGGAATAGCCGGATGTCTGATCCGGGCTCCAGAAACTAAAGTATCTCCATACCAACGCTGCACAGGGAAGTTCTTGCAAGGGGCGAGGACGGGGCAGCCAGACCAGGAGAAACAAAATGTTCTTCATCAAGAAAAATCGCATCGTCGCTGCTTCCATCGCTGCTGTCGTGCTGGCTTCCAGCGCACCGGCTTCTTTCGCTGCCACCGCCAGCGGCACGCTGACCATCAGCGCCTCGGTGGTCGCCGCCTGCACCGTGGTCGGTTCGGCCATCGCCTTCGGCGCCTACACCCAGAGCGTGGTCAATCAGTCCGGCACCATCACCGTGCTGTGCACCAACGGCACGGCCTACAACGTCGGTCTGGACGCCGGCACCGGCACCGGTGCCAGCGTGAGCAACCGCAAGATGAGCGCAGCCGGCGGCGGCACCCTGAACTATGCGCTGTACCGCGATTCGGCCCGCAGCAACAACTGGGGTTCGACCATCGGCACCGATACCCTGACCGGCACCGGTTCCGGCCTGACCCAGACCCTGACCGTCTACGGCCAGATCCCGGCGGCCCAGACGCCGCTGGCCGGTTCCTACTCGGATACCGTGACCGTGACGCTGACTTACTGAACGACGGAAGTATTCAAGGATTCAAGGATTGAACGCTGACAGGATGGCCTGACGCGCTTTTGACACAAGGATTGCACTGCAAGCATTGCGCTGCAGCTTGACGATCCTGCAAGGCGCGGACTACAACATCAGCTGCGATGCATACCGGGGAAACCGGAGGGGGTGGGCGGTGTACTTCATGATGAAGTACACCGTTTTTTTTCATCCGCCGAGGCGTGGCTTGGTGCGTCGGCCTGATGCGTTCATGCAGGGAATACGGACTGCACCAGCGCCGCCTGCTGGGCATAGTGGCGGGCCTTGGACGCCGTCGGACCGGCATCGGTATCCGGCCGTGTTACGGCCCGCAGACGCACCTGCAACGGCAAGGCCGCTTCGATGGCATCCCGCACGCACAGCCAGGCCCCCTGCTTGCGCTCTTCCTCCTGTACCCAGATCACTTCCTCCAGCTGCGGATAGCTGCGCAAGACAGCACCCAGCCTGTCTTCGGGGAAGGGATGCAGCTGCTCCACGGTCAGCAGGACAGTGCGCGTGTCGCCCGCCTTGCGGCGGCCGTCGGCCAGGTCGTAGCAGACCTTGCCACTGCACAAGACCACCCGCTGCACCTGTGAGTCAGGCGGTGCATCGGCATCCTCCACCATCGGCTGGAAGTCCCCCTGCAACAGAGCCGACAAGGGCGACTGCGAACGCACTTCGCCATGCAGCACCGATTTGGGCGTGAAGACCACCAGCGGACGGTCCCCCTGCAGCGCCTGCTGGCGCAGCAGGTGGAACCACTGCGCCGAACTGGACGGATACGCCACGCGCATGTTCTCCTGCGCGCATAGCAGCAGCATCCGGCTGAGGTAGCCGGTCGAGTGCTCCGGCCCCACGCCTTCATAGCCGTGCGGCAGCAGCACGGTCAGCGCCGAGGGGTAGCCCCATTTGCCGCGACCGGAGGCAATGAACTGGTCGATCATGATCTGGGCACCGTTGACGAAGTCGCCGAACTGGGCCTCCCAGATGACCATCGCACCGGGCCCCGCCTGTACGCTGAATCCATATTCGAAGCCAACCACTGCCTCTTCACTCAGCGGTGAATTGACCACCTCCAGCGCCGTACCGGGCGCAGCCACCTGGCGCAGCGGCCAGAAGGCCTGCTGCACGCCTTGCGCCGCGTCGATCGCATGCCAGACGGCGTGGCGCTGCATGAAGGTGCCGCGTTGCACATCCATACCGGAAATGCGCAGCCCCTGCCCTTCCCACAACAAGGAGGCATAGGCCATGTTTTCGGCGAAATTCCAGCTGCACGCGTGATCGCTGGAGCTGACGCTGTCCTGCCACTGCGCAATCAGCCGCGTGACTGCAGGATGTGCAGCAAAGCCTTCCGGCAAGCGCGTCATGCGTTCCACGAACTGCCGCAGGCGCAGCAGGTCCGGCGCGTCGGGCTTGACGGCCAAGGCGGGTGCCCTCCGTTGCGCCGCCGGGGCGGATGGACGAATGTTGCGGAAGCTTGCGAGCACTTGCTGGCTGCTCACCGCCAGCAGCGTCGCGCCGTCGTCCGAACCGGGCCACCCGGCCTGGGCATAGAGCTGCGTGACCGGCGGATGCTTGTCGATGAAACCGTGCAGCAGGGGCTGGGTCACGGTCGCCGTATCCTGTTCGGCATGCCCCCAGCGACGATAGCCGACCAGGTCGATCACCACATCGGCGCCAAACTGCATGCGATAGTCGAAAGCGATCCGCGCGGCACGCAGTACCGCCTCCGGCTGGTCGGCGTTGACGTGAAGCACTGGCGCGCCGACGATGCGGGCGATGTCGGTGCAGTAGCCATGATTGAGGGGATCGAGCGGATTGGGCGTGGTGAAGCCGATCTGGTTGTTGACGATCACGTGGACCGTGCCGCCCACGCTGTAACCCGGATGCAGGGACAGCTTGAGCGACTCCATCACCACGCCCTGGCCGCAGAAGGCAGCATCGCCATGGATCACCACCGAGGCCGGCATGGGTGATTGCGGATGCGCACTGCGGTAGCCGCGCACCATGCCCAGCAGCACCGGATAGGCGCTTTCCAGATGGGAGGGATTGTGCGCCATGAACAGGCCCAGCTGACCATGGGCGGTGGCGCGCACGGTCTCGGCCCCCAGATGGTAAGGCAGATCCACTGCGCCGGCTGCTGCTGCGGTCGTGCTCGCCGCGTCGAAATACGCCACGATATCGGCCGCCGGCATCTGCATCAGGTTCACCAGCAGGTTGAGACGGCCGCGATGCGGCATGGCCAGGAACAATTGCTCCAGCTGATAGAAACTGCTGCGCTCGGCCAGCGCATCCATCAGTACCAGCAGCGCTTCGCAGCCTTCCAGCGAAAAGCGCTTGGCGTGCGGATAATCTTGCTGCAGGTAGTGCTCCCACTGTTCGGCGGCAGCCAGCCGGGCCAGGATGGCGGCGCGCTCGGCAGTTGCAGGATCGGCACCCGGGTCGCGCGCGGCCAGGCGTGCAAACAGCCACTGGCGGCGGGACTCATCACGTACGCCACTGGCATCGAGGCCGAGCGGGCCGCAATACAGCCGACTCAGAAAATGCGTCAATTCCTTCACATTGGTGAGGCCCAGCCCCTCCAGAAAGCGGTGCTGGCCCAGCGCCAGGTCCTCATCCTTCAGATCGTGATGTTGGGGCAGCAAGGCGGGGATCTCGGGCACCGAGAGCGTGCCCAGAGGATCGATGTCAGCGATCCGGTAACCCTCATGGCGATAGGCCTCGATGAAGGATTGTATGCGGGCGTGGGCCAGGGCCTGGCGCGCATCGGACATCTGCTCGGTGCTGCCGGTGTGGGAATGGTGGAGCGTCATGGCTAACCTTTCGGGGCTGGGTCGGGGGCGGACTGCGTGCAGCGCCCTGAGCAGCGGCGACGCACGCAACGGACGTGTCCGCTCCTGCCAGCCGGCTGCCAGGCCTTTTCAGGCCGGGTGCGGCAGCAGCGTGCAGGGGGACACTTTGTTGTTGTCGCGCCCGGCGTGACGAAGCGGGCGCGGTCTCCTCGCAGATACCGGTTTAGGCGGCAGGCACGCCGCCCGGGTGAAGCATCAGCCCTGGATCAGCGACAGCTCGGGCTGGATGACCTTTTCGCGCGGACCTTTGCGCGGGGAAGCGGCATGGCCGCCAGCCTGGCCGTTGGCCAGCAACTCGCTGAGCCGGAAGCGGCCCATCAGCGCCGACAACTGCTCGGCCTGGGATTGCAGTGCCTGGGAGGCGGCCGCATTCTGTTCCACCAGGGCCGAGTTTTCCTGGGTCATCTGGTCCATCTGGCTGATGGCCTGGTTGATCTGCTCGATGCCCTCGCTTTGCTCCTTGCTGGA
>Ga0308171_1002413_pt1 | contig 19812 bp, 9 predicted proteins | sample PhyGR1_FD_202135 | JGI IMG/M metagenome (GOLD analysis project Ga0308171, IMG submission 202135) | Phyllosphere microbial communities from UC Gill Tract Community Farm, Albany, California, United States - DLSLSG.R1 | ecosystem: Host-associated > Plants > Phyllosphere > Unclassified | place: USA... | reverse complement strand
ATAGACTGGACATGGATGATACTGGATCGCACCCTTGCTACACGGGGTATTCCCGGATTTAGCAATGTTGCGACGATAGTAACCAACCTGATGAACGATGGAATGGTAGATACTGTTTATAACGAAACCTCATCAAAGCCAAAGTATCGCGTATCTGAGCAAGGACACCAGTTATTGGGACAAATCGGCAAGGTTATAAACCCATCCGATATCCCATGATTTGTGGCTAATTATCAAGGGTATGAGACACTCAGGCTTTGCTGTACGGGCCTTCTGACCTGCCCCCAGTATTAGATACAACGATCAGTTAGTAATGTTGGTTTGTTTACCTTCTGATTTTCCATTTCTCCAGCCTGCTGCAAATTCAGCTGGAGTCTGGTAATTCAACGATGAATGAGGTCTGGAGACGTTATAGTCCTGCCGCCAGTCATTAATAATTTTCCGGGCATGAAGAACATCGCTGAATCAGTGCTCATTCAGAAATTCATCCCGAAAGCGGCCATTGAAACTCTCAATAAATCCATTCTGCGTTGGCTTACCCGGCTGGATAAGTCGCAGCTTTACACCATGCTCAAAAGCCCATTGATCGAGTGCGCGGCAGGTAAATTCCGGGCCCTGATCGGTTCTTATCGTTGCCGGATAGCCATGAAAAAGCGCGATGCTGTCCAGAATACAAGCGACCTGAGCGCCTGAAATACCGAAAGCGGCGGTGATCGTCAGACACTCCTTCGTGAAATCATCCAGTCAGGTCAGCCACTTAATCCGGCGGCCGCTGGCAAGTGCATCCATGACAAAATCTATCGACCATGTAAGGTTGTTCAAGTGCCATCTCTGTGATGCATAAAGACAGCTGCGCGTCAGCAGCCGGACGCTGAGCCGAATAACGGCAGGTTGACAGGGACAGGTCTGCCAGCCTGAAGGCACAACGTTGCGACAGACCCGTTGTCTCACACATAACTTCCACGGATTCCCGCTGCTGTTCTGTCGTCAGAACTTTCGACCCAGGGCCACCTGAAGCACCTCCTTATCCAGCATGGCTTCAGCGAGTGAGCTTCTCCAGTTAATTAATATCCCACTAGTGCTGCATGGCGGCTCGGGCAACAAAGATAGCGAGGTCGCGGAGTCGATCCGTTATGGCGTCGGTGAAATCAAAATCTCCAGCGACATGAAGAATGCCTTTCTGTAGTGCTGGAACAGGAACTTAAACAGGACGTACAAGAACCTAATTCGCTGCTTAGCAAACCGATGCAGGCTGCGAGTGAAGTGGTTGCGGCGAAGATAGCGCTGTTTAGTTCAGAGGGGAAAGCGTCGTTGTATCGGTAAGGGATTGGTGGGTTGGATGGGAGCTGAGAAGCTGGGGAAAGTCACTGATGGTGAGTGTTTTTTTGGGTGTGCACAGAGCTTAGTTTGAGCTTGCAAGGCTCGTCAGGACAAGAGAAAACAGGGTTAGAGTTAGGTTTAGGTGAGAGGTTTAAATGAGCAAGCAAAACGCTCCTAAAACGTTAAGCTTACGATTTAGGTTTTCAGATAACTTTTTGAATTAAATAGAGTTATATCCGCACCAAATTCAGGAAAAAACGCCAAAAAAAGTGAAATATCTACGTAAAAAAAGATGACACAAGCCTATAAAACGTTTATTTTTACGTAAAATTAATATTACTTTCAGGTAACCTCTGTATGGCAAATTTCGACACTGACTATTGCTACTCTTTCCCCGCTGTCAGAGGAATCCAGGCAGGCAGACCGTTTTATATCGCTACCTGCCCAATGCGTATAATCCCCAAAATTTTTAGTTTTGACGAAAATGAAGTACCACCTGAGTTGCGCGCACAAAGAACGTTAAACAAAGCCCGTATACCTGAAATGGTCCGCTACTTACTTGAAAATCCAAGTGATTATGTTTTTTCAGCTCTAACTGCTTCCATTGCAGTAGATGTGCAGTTCGATGAGTATTCGGGTTCCAATAACTTAGGGACTTTGCGGGTGCCCATGGAGGCACAAATTTTAATCAATGATGGGCAGCATCGCAGGAAAGCGATAGAAGATGCACTGGATGCAAGGCCTGAGCTGGGACAAGATAATATTCCCGTATTATTCTTTGTAGATGAAGGGCTTAAACGCAGTCAGCAAATGTTTGCTGATTTGAACAAATATGCCATCAGGCCAAGCCCTTCTCTTGCTACACTTTACGATCACAGAGATATCAGTTCGAACTTATCACGGTATCTGGCTATGAATATCGAGCCTTTTATCGGACTAACTGAAATGGAAAAATCCAGCATCAGTAAGTTTTCAAACAAACTCTTCACCTTAAGCAGCATCAAGCAAGCTACGCGTTCTCTGCTGGGAAAAGAACCTAAAGCCAATGATGTTGAGCAGTGTTCTGACCTTGCGGCCCTCTACTGGCAAGCGATATTTCAGGTCATGCCAGACTGGCAATTAGCTGCAAAAAAAGAGGTATCTCCTGCTCAACTTCGCCAGGAGTATGTTCATGCACACGGCATAGGTCTTCAGGCTCTGGGTTTACTGGGTCACTGCCTGCTCTCAGAGCACCCTGACTCATGGCAAAAAATAATTTGTGAGCTTAGAGAGTTCGACTGGCGTAAAAGCAGCCCAGAGCTTACCAAACGTGCAATGCAACATGGTAAACTCAGTAAGACGACGGCATCTATCCAGCTTACCTGCAATGCTCTTAAAATCGCCTTATCGCTCCCCCTTTCCAATGAAGAACAAGAGCTCGAAGCTCAAATGGTTATCTCATGAGTAAACTAATTCAGGCCCACGATCTGGCCGATTACGAAGATTTTATCAACCAGGAAAATTTTGCCGGGCGGCCCCTGGCAGAATACGTATCTGAAGTACAACGTATCTATTGTGCCGATAAGCGTCCATGGGTGATTGGTTACAGCGGGGGTAAAGATTCCAGCGCTGTCATTACTTTGGTATATCTTGCACTACTGGGACTACCGCCCGCTATGCGGCAGAAAGATGTGTTTCTTGTTTCGTCCGACACATTGGTAGAGACACCAGTCGTAGTGGATTTGATCAAGAAGACCATGCAACGAATCGAAGCCGGTGCTAAACGCGCTGGGCTTCCAATCACTCAGCATGCTGTCATGCCGAAGACCCACGAAACCTTCTGGGTCAATCTGCTAGGTAAAGGTTATCCGGCCCCTACCCGTAGTTTCCGCTGGTGTACTGAGCGCATGAAAATCAACCCGGTAAGCGATTTTATTAAAGATAAAGTCAGCCAGTTTGATGAAGTCATCGTTGTACTTGGATCACGTAGCAGCGAAAGCGCATCCCGCGCGCAGGTCATAGCCAAACACAAAATTGATGGTACCCGCCTGGCGAGGCATACCACTCTTGCAAATGCATTTATCTATACCCCTATCGATACCTGGGACACTGAAGACGTCTGGAAATTACTCAGAGGTGCATTCCGTTATTCTCCAGATGATATTGATGAGTGGGAAAACCCATGGGGTGGTAACAACCGTCCATTGTGGACACTGTACATGGACTCTTCAGCGCAAGGCGAATGTCCACTCGTTATCGATGACAGTACGCCATCTTGCGGTAGTTCACGCTTTGGATGCTGGACATGTACCGTGGTTACAAAAGATAAAGCAATGGAAAGCCTGATCCAGAATGGTGAAGTCTGGATGTCTCCATTACTGAAGTATCGCGATCTTCTGGCGTTCACCACTGATCCAGCAAATAAAGACACTTACCGTAACTATAAGCGCCGTAGCGGCAAGGTCAGTTATCAATACGCCAAAGATGGCGAGGAAATAAGTGCTGAACGTAAGCATGTTCCAGGACCTTACTGGATGAAGTATCGTCAGCAATGGTTGAAAGATTTACTGGAAATTGAGCGAGATATGAATGCTCAGGGCCACACCATCACGCTTATCACTGAACCTGAACTACATGCTATTCGCCAGGAATGGTTAAAAGATCCGAATGAGCCCGATTGGTATGATGCCCTGCCGGGTATCTATCGGGAGGTCTACCAAAAAGATTTGGATTGGGTTGTAGACGACCAGTCAAGATTTGATGCCAGTGATGCTGACTTGCTAATGCAGATATCTCAAGGGTTTGATGTTGAACCTGAGATGGTCATGAAGTTAATCGAACTGGAAGTATCGATGGAAGGCCTGAGCCGACGTCAGGGGATCTTTGACAAGTTAGGCACCATCCTGAAACAGGACTGGGGCAGTCTTGAAGAAATTAAGCTGCAACAAGAAGCATTACAGAAACGAAACGATCGGGATATACATCAGGGCGAAGTCGCTCAGTTAGAAGCCGAACTCCAGATATTGCAGCGCAGAATTGCCGAAGTAAGTGACTCGTCTCTGCTTACCAGTGAGGAGAAAGAACATGTTAATTAAACAGCTGGTTTTGCAAAACTTTAGAGTCTTCAGAGGAGAGCACGTTATTGAATTGGCGCCAAGGAGACGCCAAAACAATTCGAATCCGCGTCCGATAGTTTTATTTGGTGGACTAAACGGTGCTGGGAAAACATCCATTCTATCGGCTATCCGAATTGCCTTATACGGCAGACTTGCGTTTGGTTCCTCAACCCAACAGCAAGAATATGTTGAAGAGCTTAGTGCATTAATTCATAACGGCTCCACTGCTGGAGAAGATCAGAGTGAAGCATCTATTGAGCTCAGCTTTACTTATAACAAAGGTGGTTATGAAGCTGAATTCACCGTTACACGTTCCTGGAAAAAAGGTAAAAAAGATCAGCTCTCGCTTCAGCAAGATGGCCAACCTCTGAATGAGCTGGATTATGATCAGTGCCAGGGATTCCTGAATGAATTAATTCCACATGGAATTGCAGATTTGTTCTTCTTCGACGGCGAAAAAATTGCAGAACTTGCTGAAGACGATTCAGGAAATATTCTACGCACAGCGGTGAGACGCTTGTTAGGTTTAGATCTCATTTCGAAACTTAGAAATGATTTAATAATATTTGTCAAGCGTCAACAATCAAGCCAGTTAGAGGTTTCAAAACAGCAAAAGCTTTCTGATCTTGAAGAACAGGCTAAAAAGTTTTCTTTCCTGGCGGAGCAGATTTTAGAAAAAGCTGATTTTACAAAAATGCGCATCGATTTGCTGACGAAAGAAATCATGCGATATGAATCCCTTCTCAATGCAGAAGGTGGTGCTTTTGCCCAGACTAAAACACAAGAAAAACAGAAAGTTGATACGCTTTTAAAAGAAAAAGAGCACCTTGAAAAAGCCTTGCGCCATGAGTGCGATGGCTCATTGCCATATGCTTTAGCACCTAAAACTTTAGGCCGTTTGCTGGAACAAATTAATAAAGAGATGCAAATCAAGCAAGCGAGCAGTTTTGAAAAAGAATTGAATCAATTCCTCGTACAGCTAAAAAATGATATCTCATTCCGTTCAGGTACTACAGGTCTTATTGCTGCCGAAGCGATTGAAGATAATCTAAAAGATTTCCTGGCTAGTAAACCTAAAGGGGAATTATTGTTTGACATCTCGGAACGGGAAGCTGGGATGATTGAACAGTCCATCGAGCAAGATAGTAAGAAATCCAGGGAACGTTTTAATCTCTATCGTACCCAATTAGCAGAAGTTGAAGAGCAACTTGAGCAAGCGGCAGCAAACATCGCTCGTGCACCCGAAGATGATCAGCTCATAGATATATTTGAAAAACTTCGAGAGCTTGACCGGCAACGCGAGAGTAAACGCCAGGAGTATCGCCTGCTTCTGGAAGAAGCAAAGCAAACTAAACAACAGCAGCTTGAATGTGCTCGCCAGATACAAAAAACACATGATCTGGCTCGTAATCAGCATAATTCCGATAGTGCATTTAATAATGCGCAGGAAACGATCAACCTGCTTGATAGATATAGTGAGCTTTTAACAAAAGCCAGAGTGAAAACGCTGTCATTTAATTTTGGCAATGCTTATCGTAAATTAGCTCGTAAAGAGGATTTACAGCTCAATGCACATATCAACCCTAAAACATTTGATGTGGAATTAATTGATGAAAAAGGCACAGTAATAAATCGTAAGCTTCTTTCCGCTGGTGAAAAACAAATCTATGCAATTGCAATACTCGAAGCTCTGGCTAAAACCTCTGGTCGTGATTTGCCAGTGATTATAGATACGCCGTTGGGCCGTTTAGATTCTCAGCATAGAGATAAATTAATTAATCATTACTTCCCGTTTGCTAGTCATCAGGTAGTGCTGCTCTCAACAGATACAGAAGTTGATGAAAGATATTTTGTCGATCAATTACGAGATGACATCTCTCATGCTTATGAGATTGTTTTTAATGCAAACACCAAGTCATCAACATTAAAACCAGGATATTTCTGGGAACTTACAAAGGAGGCAATCTGATGCTCCCTAACAGAATGCAGCTCAGTCGCCAAACTGAAGAACAACTCAAAAAGTTAAAAGTTCACACTGGAATTACACCTAATATAGCCGCACGCTTAGCTTTTTTTCGTTCTGTAGAGAGTGATTTTCTTTATCTGCCAGAGCGAGACAGTTTAAAATTAGATGGTACTTTAGTATTAGACAAAATAACTTGGCTTGGTGAAACCATAAAGGCTACAGAGCTTGTACTAACAATGCTTTATCCAAATTTGGAACATAAAGCCATGTTAAAAGCGTGGGCTGCACATGTAGAAGATGGAATTGCTGCAATGCGCAACTATCGTAATATAAAAGATTTCTCTTTAAATTTATGATTTAGTTAAAAAATCATGGCGCTAAATATAAGCGCCATATTTTTTTCATACCTTAGGAGAAGCTAAAAACTTTGTTTGCAGCATCTACGTAAATTTCTGTAAGTTTTTTCACAGAATCTTCAGTCCAATTATTTTGCTCATTAATCCATGAGTGAATACCAATGCCAGTATTTTCGAATGAACTTTTTTTATCAACAAAACTTTTGTTATCATTTTTTTGATTTCTTACGGGATCTAAAAGAACGATATTTCCAATGTTATTCTTAATCTTTTCCATGTCCAAAACTTTATCTTCTTGATGTGCAGAATATGGATACATATGCTCAAGAGTCATGCTATTAAAATCAAAAATTACCGTTTTATCCTCTTTTTTTAATCTATTCAAGCTATTGCCTTGACAGGGTTGTTTTAACCACGACCAATTTTCCTGAATTGTCATCAGCAAACATTTTATTGGCTTATTATCGCCTTTCTTTTGATACATCAGTCCCCTAACACCGGAACTAAATTTTATATCGTCAGGATCTTTATCTTTAAGGATGTTATTAAACGCTTTGTGCAAACTAGGAATATCAAACCTGTCCCGAGAATTATGTATTTCAAGCGCAAGACTGGCATAAAGTTTAGAAAAAATACTGGCATGCAAATCGCTAATCATTTTACATCTAATAAAAAGCTTGCTTGTTTCATTAACAATATTTTTAAAATTAGCCTCAGAGGAAAAACTTGCTGAAAGTAATAGCGGCATGGCATGTAAATGCTTTAGCTTATTAATTAGAAGGTCTAACTTACTTTTATGCCACTTATTATTTTCTTCCGATTCAAATGGCCATTCTCCATTAGAAAGATATTCCAACTTTTCGACGCACTCTCGTATAAAACAAACTATTTCTTTAATTCTTAATGGGTTTGTTGATTCACTAAACACAGTCTTTTTATATTCTTCTAAAACAGAAGATGCAGTAATATTGTTCCCTGTTAGCATAATTAAAATCCACCTGAGATAGTCGGTAACCTTCTTAGATGGATATTTAAGTATTGCATCCCAATTGTCCGATATGCTATTTTTATAAGAAGAGTTTTCGTTGCATACACCTATTGTGTATGCTTTCAAAAGTTCTCCTTCAGTTAAGTTTATTCCCCTATCATTTAAGACTGTGAATAGTTTATAAGCATCATCTACGCTATTAGTCACAATATGAATAACCAAAAATGATTCTTCAAAAAGTTTAACTATATCATCGACAATTTCTAAGCATTCGGATGTTTTTTTATTTTTAAACAAATTATCTTTAATGAATCCACTAAAGCTTTTTCTTGCTTTTAGCATTAATTCATGAGAGTTTCGAGTAGGTATAAGCGGATTAGCATCAATTAATGCCTGGTAAAAATCATTATCAGCATTACCGATTTTAATTCTCACGTGCTTATTTATTTCGCGATTTTCCCTTTCATCAAGATAAAAGTATTTATAAATATCCTTTAAAATCATGCTCCTATATTCAGAATCTTTTTTCTCTTCACAATTAATAACATTAATAATATCTCGTAAAACCGAAAAAAACATTACAATAGTTGAGAGCCTTTGTTGCCCATCTACTAAAAGGTTTTCAATCCTTCTATGCCCACCAAATGTTTTTTCTTGTGCACAAACAACTCCTCCGAAAAAATGCTCGCAGTTTTTTCCTGATTTCTTTTTTGTCAACGCATCTTGTATATCATTACAGAATTGTTCAATTTGCTCATCTTCCCACGAATAATCTCGCTGATATGTAGGCGTGTTGAAAACATTACTATTCTTGAATAGCTCACCAAATGACATATATTCGGGTTTGACATTCATCATAATATCCTTAATTATTTATTCAGTTCCCAAAACGCCTTGTCGCGGATTTTGGACATTATTTTTGACCCATCAACATATAGGCTGTAATGTTTTTCAAGCTGACGAATCTGCCCCATTAACGCCTCTTGCTCGCCTTTATCATCTACATTAAATACAGCTTTAATATCCGCATTACGAATTTCAGAAACACGATGGATCACCCAGGTTAAAATGTATGAAGCATAGTTGTTTTCACCAGTCTTAAAGTGAGTAATCTCTTGGGTTGAAAGGATAACCCCTACACCATATTCACGACCTTCTTTAAGAATCTTTCGCAGGCTTGAGAAATCCTGACGCATAAAGTTATCAGCTTCGTCTACCAGAATCATTTTGGTAAGTTGACGATAATCTCCTCTAACAATTGGCTTACCACGCTTTTGCATTTGCGCGTAAAACAGGTCCAGTGTGAGCGCAACCACCAGGTTTTGAACTTCTGGTGGATAACCCGCCAGTTCGATCACAGTGACACCCTCGATCAATTCGTACAGGCTAGTCATCTGTTCAGGATCGGTCTCGAATATCTTGTAGCGCGCTAGTTTAGATAACGCAGCATAAAGAGAATCCTCTTCAACTTTTTCCTGATTAATAAAGCGCTGCCACACATCTTCAATTGTTGGTGGAGTTTTTGACCACGTAGAAGGATCTTCAGGTGAAATACCCGCAGCTTCGTAACATTCCAGAATCAAATTTTCTAATTTAAGTTGCTGTTTATGGCCTAGTCCATAGGCTTTCGCCATTGTTTCTGATAGCCCACCAGCAGTATGGATCGGCAGCATTGGCGTATCGCCAAACAGGGAGAGAGGATTGTAGGGCAGTTTGAACAACTTATACTTTTTAGCTCCTGTAGCATCCAGGAAAGCTTCATCTACATAGTCCGACTTATAGTCAAAAATCAGCAAGCCAATAGGCTTGCCATCAACATTACAGGACTGATTGCGCATCAGCTGAGTAACTAAAGACTTTGTAAACTGAGTTTTTCCAGTACCCATTGTGCCAATAATCCCGGTATTGGTGTTCATGAACTTAGCCGTATTCGTTGGCTCCCAATACAACGGGCTCTGGCGCACAGCATCGTGACCGAACAATATCTGTAATGGCGTATCAATGATATCAGGTGCAGTTTTTGTAATTTCAGAATTTAAGGGCTGTTGTTCCGAAACGGGTTGTGTAGGTGTCGACTCAGTGTTTTCTACAATCACATCTGGTTGTAACGGACTTACATCACATTCTGGCTTAAGCCGATATTTTTCCGGAACCTGGAAACGTTCCGCTAGCGGTGATTGATCTCCCTGAGCAGTGATTAGAGAAGGCAGCAGTGAATAAGGGATTTCAATCTGTAAAATATTATCTACCGTCTCTTTATAGGAGATATCAAAGCAAGTTGCGCTGTCTACATGTGCTACCACGAAGCCGTTCGCATAATCCGCAAGCTGACCTAACTGATAGTCGCCTGTTAACCACCATTCGCGTCGATCAATCAAGGGGACAAGTTTGTCGCTGTCGAGCACGCCGTACAAACGCAACTTCTCCACCTGCATCAGCACCTGACGTATAAAAAGCGCTCGGTAGAGTTGTGATGCCAGCGTTTTAGGCTCCAGAATATCTTGCTGTAAGTAACGTTTTAACTCACGAGCCTGTTGGCCTGCATAATTATAGTCTGGTCGAGCACCGGTTTTAACTTCCAGCGGCAGCAGATAGAGGCAATTGTCTTTGAATCCGACAAAGAGCACATCATCAGAGATCGCGCCATTGCGATACCCCTGCAAATTCCTCGATAAATCGCTCTCTTTCATTTTGAGTCCGACATTGCCGGACACGCGAATCATTTCAGCTACCGATAATGGAACCCAGCAAATATCAGATTCACGCAGCATAGATTGTACAAACTTGTACGCGCCAATAATGCCGTGCTTCTCTTTACGCTCTCTTTCACTGGAGCGCAGCATTTTCAGCAGCCATTCACCATTAAACGCGTTAAATTCAGCCAGCAGATGATGACTGTCAACAGTGGATTGCCCGGACTGGCTTCCGGTCTGGAGCAAGCGTAGAAACAAATCTACCTGCTTCGTGACGGTGACGGCATCATAGCCTGCGCAACTGGTGTATTGGTCAGAATAGTGAATAAGAACTACATCTTTCTGACTGGTGAAAAAGTCGAGAGTGACTTTAGGATCAATGATCGTAGTCCATAGCGCACTGTTAAATGAGTAGTTAAGCAGCTGTTTAAAATTGCCACTTACGGCTAAACCGATCCCCTGTCCATGATACTGGCTGTTGCTTTGACGTGCAGGCTGCCACAGGCAGCCGACTAATTGCGCAAGACGCAGCGCGATGTAGGGCTCGGTGTCTACATCACGCAGGCCAAACGCGGTAAAGTATGCGTCCCCCTGTGTTTCAGCTCCTTCACCAGCGATGAGTCCATGGCAAAGTACCCCGCTGGACGCATCTTCAATACGTATCTGTCGGCAATCAACAGGTACTGTGTTGGTGAAAAACGCCAGATGCGCATAGGCCAGCTTGTCACTTTCTGAAGGCAGGACAAATTTGCTGAATGTTAAACGGCTGCGTAGCAGATCAATCAACATATCTGCCTCTGCCCGCCATACGCCGCTGTTCAGATCGAGATCATTTTTTAGCTGTTCATAGCTGCCACTTTCAGCAAAGTGATCGAACATATTGGGAAGAAGGCGTTCATCGTAGCAGTTCACATGCACCGAAATAGCGTGCTCTCTTTCCTGCTTAAAATAATCCACTAAGCCCAAAAATAACTCTTTAGCGTTCCCTTGATTAATGGCATTAATAATCAACGCATTGTTTCCGGCACTCTGAAACAACCGAGCATAAGCATCTATGAACTCATTAAGTTTGTCTTTTACCAGACGTTTAACATAGTCATGACTGACCTGCCGCTGAGGAATCACATCAATCCAGAAGCGGTTTTCCTCCACTGGCTGCAATTGTGCATATTCATGCTCACTCTGATAAACAAATGGCATTAAGCCTGAAACCACCAGGCGATCCAGGGTAATAGACGGTAGAGTGGCAAATGAAGATGAAGCGTGCTTTTCCGACTCATCAATTATCGTTTCAGCAAGTTGTAGATGGTAGGCGAGTACTAGCGGATGCAGCGGCGAGAGGCGTTCATGGTTATCACTACGGCATATCCCAACATATAGAAGCTGTTTTTCCCGAGCCGTCAGTGCTCTGCTCAGGCTGATTTGCTGAAGGGTCTGTTCAAATGTGGCAATGATGTTGCTGACCACCGTGCGGTATTCTGCCGACCATGATACCAGGCTAGGCAGCGTACTACGCTGCTGATAGTAGGCAAATAACTGCTCATAGGCGTTATGTAGCTCGGGGTAGCTGGCATGAAGTTCTTCTATTTTAAAATCAGTACCGTCACTTCCGGTACCCAGAAGACGTCCCTCAATTAATGAAGCTTCCAGTTGTAATAATTGCTGACGAACACCAACGACTTTGTGCTCAATGTTATCAAGAATGATACGACTCTTCAGTCGATTCCAGGTTGCATTACCCGCTTCTTTAAATAACTTATTGAAACGACTCTGATCAAACAGCAGGGGCAGCGTTAGTCCTTCCTCGGCTCCTGGTCCCTCGATGTTAAACGACAAACGAGAATCGCCAGAAATGAGCGCAAACTGAACCAGATCACTTTGATTCGCCAGTTTCTCAAAATTCACTTGAGCATAATGCTGGCAATCGATGTCTTCGCTCTCGTCATCTAACATACAGGTCAGATCGCCAGATTCGGCAATACGCAGCGTATTATCTTCCAGTTGCAGAGTTATTTGCCCTTTACCAGGCTCTATACGATAGCTGTGCTGAATATCGTTTAGCCAGAATTTTCCCTGCTCAACTAATAACAGTCGAAACTTATATTCTTCAGCTGAGTTATTACGATTGGTCAGTTCAAGACTAAAAAAGCATGGACGCCCGTCAAAGGGCACCGATGCCATAATGCGTGATGTCTTTCCTCCCGCCCGGCTAGTGCGCCAGAAAGGCGTATTTTTTAGCTGCCGATGATGGGATATCTTAATCTGGCTGTCCTGAAGATCGTTCCCCTGAAAGCTGAACTCTAACTCTGCTTTTGATTGTCCGGGCTGTACCTGCACCAGCAGGCTGATGTCACGTTTGCCCGCCTTGCTCGCGCTTTTAGCACGTTGCCAAACTTCACCGTTTTCAACGGAGATGTTTTCCAGCACCAGTTTTTGCTCACTATTCTGTTCTTTTTCTCTTCTATAGTCGGCAAAATCAAGCTCACGCCAGTCGTCTTTATCGACAAAGTGCTCCTGAATGAATTTAGTACTAAATTCAGTCAGCACATTCTCCAGCTGTCCACTGTAGCGTTCAACACTATCTTCAATCTGGCGATATAATTTCCGGTTTTCATTGAGTCTGCTGCGAAGCTGCTTGTGGCTATAATTTAGTAGCTCATCATCTTTGAACAATTGAAGCTCTGAAAAATCCAGGTTGCCATCATCAAGCAGACGATACAGCGACGAGAAACCAAATACAGTAGCCCCTTCTTCCAGCACCGTTTCCCGTTGATCCTCCAGAAGGCAACGTGACAAGTCCGAACGGTTACTATCGGTGGTAATAAGCCTTTCCAGCTGATGACTGAAGGTTTGCGGATACCAGATAGCATCCGGTGCAGCCACGTCTTTCGTGCTGTTAATCAGGGTATCCAGCATACTGTTGTGAATAATTAACAGCGCCGTTTGGGCAAAAATTCCGCTACGCCCTGCCACTTCGTCACGCAGATGGGAAATATAGTTTTCTGTGAATGCCGGAGCCTCGTTACCATGCAGTACCGGAATCAGCTGAATACCATTGCATGAGAGGAAATCAACGTGCTGCTCTGGCGCAATCTCAAGTTGATTTCCGTCCGCCAAAGAAACGAATGCTTTCCAAAGCTTTAAGGCATTTTCGGGATCGGGAGATTTGAACTGGTAGCGCTCGCCCGGCTGGATGATGCCGCCAACCCACTCAATAAAGGTTTCAGCAAGAAAAGTTTCAAACTGTTTTACGGACATATACGGCGTCTCCACTGTCACTCATTCGCTCTACATTTCCCATACGTTCATAAAACGCCACCAGCGTTTGTACTGACTGATTATCCAGATAAAAACCACGCTGCTCAAAACCACGCAGCAGTTCATGCAGGCGGAGCTTGTCATTTTTCCCAACGGTAAGATTGGTCAATAACAGCAGGCGATCCTGATTCAGTACCAATACTTTTCCCGCCCGACCGCGCACCTGAATGAAGTCAGCACAAATCTGGCTTTCCAGTTCGTTGATATATTTACGGTTGACTGTCGCACGATCCGTTTTCTTACCCTGAAACTGCTCTACAGCAACGGATAAGAGCTGTTTAAAGGCACTGTCCAGATCTGTAGCGCGATCTCTGGCTGGAAGATCTCGTTCTTCCTTACTGATAAACTTTTGTATGTAATCATTAATATCATCTAACACTTGATTTGAACTGTTCGAACAGCTCAAACAATCCTGATAGACTTGCCAGAGGGGCCTTTTTTTCTCCCCTTTTATCTGCAATACCTCCAGTGCGGAAAGTATTGGGAAAAGTTTTTCACTCTGACCAGCAAACCATTTATAACCAAAGCGTTTAATTTTATCCCGCTCAGAACTGGCTTTTTCGCTGTCGAGAATAAAGAATAGAGACTTACTTTGTGGCTCACCTTCTCGCCAGTTATCCAGATTGAGAGCCAGTTGAGCACACCAGCTAAAAGCGTACAGTCGCAGAGTATTAGTCAGTTCTTGCAAGAGATATTGTGGGTGTTCTGCCAAAAACTCCAAGTCAGACTGAAAACATACTGCTATATAGGGGAGATAGGATTGCTCTTCGGGAAACGGGCCTTTCCCCAGCAATCTTATTTTTTCATTGAGCTTATTCATCATTTGCTGCTCAATGAAGTTTAGTCTGTCCTGTATGGGATAACCAAGGCTGAAATCCCCCATCAAATTAGAAAACAATGTGCCCAGACGTTTATCTGCCGTAGACCCATTGATTATTTTTTCGCCCACAAATTGAGCATGAAAAAGTAAAAAAAGTGGGGAGACGCTGAAAATATCCTGGCTGGCAAAATACATCCGTTCCAAAACTGACCAGAAAGCTGGCTCATCAAGCAACTCATGCATATGTGCCTTACAATCCTCACGGAATTGGTCAGGATCGTAGGATTCAATTTTACGTTTTAAGGCGTAGCTAAGTACCAGGCCGGTAACAAATTGCCAGTCAATATCGTTATTTTTATTGCGTATCGGCAGGTAACTATCCAGTTGATTATTACCAACTTTTAAATCAGTTGCGATAGGATACATGTTGTCAACCCTCCATACCGCTAATAGTGATCATATCTTCATCCGCTTTTGCACGATAAACCCTGGAGCTACCATCATAGAATTTGATGTCTCTACTAGACTTAGCCTGTTCAGCAATTAATTCAACAAGTTCATCCAATAGAACAATAGCATTTTTATCGTATTTATTTGGGCGATATCCATTATTGAGTTTGTTCAAGAGTTCAAAGAGATTAAGGCCAATATGAACAGAAGGAAGTGCATTTTGTCCGACCTTTAGATAGATATCAAAACCCGTTGGATGGGCAGTATTTTTATTACGAATCGCGTCCCAGTCAGGCTTAATTTCTACGGGCGCAGTTAATTTTACTCCACCGAACTCACCCAGGAAAAACTCTTCTTTCTGCATGCTTAATTCCGGTGCTCTACGGTTAGCATAGCGCTGTATACCCGCAATAAGCTCAAAATTATAGAAACGATTCAATAATTTTTTTTGTTCCGGGTCTCCAGTATAATTTCTATGAAGACGCCAAATTTCTGAGTAACGCTCAAACAACGATTCATTAAAGAATGCAGAAAAATTCTTATGATAATTATTCCCCAGAGATTCATCTTGAAGAAGCCAAAACAGGCGGACTAATGAGGTCGCATCACCAGACCTAACACATTGGCGATCAAACTTAATATGCAATGTCTCAAGAGCAATTAAAAAATCATCGAGATCGTTGTCAATCAGTCCAAGCTCATAGCGCAAAATAAACTGATCAAGTTCATAGGTATGCAATCTGGCGGGATCGAAATCTGAGACCTTTTTGATCAAATCATTTTCTGAACCTGTAAATAGGTTATCAAATAAGTATCCCGGCCCCATAAGAAGATGATGCAGGAAATCCAGCAATGTTCTGGTGGTTACAAATTGATCTTTTATTAATCGAGCTTTAAAAAGTTGCGTAATCAAAACATTCTGCACACCCGGCAAACAAAGCAATTTAAAGTTCGCGACTTCTTTCAGATCGGGATTGATAGCCTCATCTCTCCGAAAAATAAACTGGAATAGGTTATCATCATTATCGCCAGTTAAATTATCTAATAATTTTTTGATAAATGATGAGTATTGTTTATTTTCGTCAAAATGGAATTTAGGATAATGTTCAAAATCAAAAAAAATGCAATTCCCATTCTGATAAGGACGGCTTGCACTCTGCTGAGCGGATAAAAAAGAGTCAATTGCAGATCGAATCGCTTGGTGGCATTCAGCACCTTCTCTGGCAAAATTTGCAATCATGCCGGTGTTGATACCAATGAGAAGAGGGGATGATTGCTGATGATGATTAGTAAATAGATTATTCAGGGCATCAATAGCTGATTGCCTAGGAGCAAAACTGTGTGTGGCATCCATGTGGAAATTAAATTGCCGCTGATAACGAGGATTTGACTGGCAACGGGCTAAAATTTCTGACTTTCCATCTCCGCTGCTCCCACACAGAAAAATGATTTCACCGGGTTTAGCAACATCGAGATAACGTTGCAACTCAGCCTCAATCTCTTGTTTTACAAAGAGTTGTTCTTTTAACTGATCGAGTTCATCTTTCTGACGATGTGTTACAGTGGTGACTGAAAACGAAGATGACTTCGCAAGTACACCCAAAGCCTTTTGTAATGTGATTGCGCTCATAACCGCACGGTCTCTGATGTGGATTTGTAACCATTCTATATAAACGTAAATATTAACTCTACTGAACATTGAGCAAATTTATTAGTTTAATAATGCTCCAACCATGCTTGCGAGAGCAGACTCTAAAGCAATCTGGTTGACTTCAGGACATAGATGTTCAGATTTGGCCTCCGGTCAAAGCCTGAAAACCTTAACCTCATAACATTCAGATTCTATCTGCTGTTTAAAGGGATTGTACCTACCATTTCTGGTAGAGATCTTTATGCTACCAATCAGCTAACTTGTTGTATTTTATATTTTTTCAGCGACCATATGTGTTGGCTGGCAAAATTTTAACTCATAGGCTGCTTTAAAGCTTGGTAGGGAAACATGTTTTTAATGCAGCATAAGCACGCATATTAGTTTTACTTGAAGGTATCCTGAAAACTTTCACCGTCCTTGATTGATTTAAATGGCCATCTGACATAATAGTTATATTTCTCCAATCCATCAATTGTCCTCTCATAACCCAAACCAGCAGAACTCAGTAAGGCTATTATGCTTCATCATTACTTTTGTTAATAAGTTTTACCAACCTAAGATATAAGCAGATTGTATGGGCAGAATTATTTTGTTTGAGGAGGTTGTAAACAGAGGGTTCACAGTAAATATTGAAAAACTGAATCGGATGCGAAAAGCTAAATTCCAGAGCGTCAGACACAAAAAAAGCCGCCCTTAAGCGACTTAAATTTGCATACTTGGTGCCGAAGGCCGGAATCGAACCGGCACGCCTCGCGGCGGTTGATTTTGAATCAACTGCGTCTACCGATTTCGCCACTTCGGCACTGAAGGGTATGCGGAAAACGTTGAGGATTATACCGTTACCCCCTGTTTCCGCAACCCTTATCGGCAGGCTAAGGTGCAACTGCTGAAAAAAACGTCTTTTGGGTTCTCAGCGACGCTGCATGACATCCTTGTCAGAAATTCTTCATTCCCTCTCGCCCGCTGTAAAGCACTCGCGTCAGCCACCATGTTTCACTGGCATAACAAAAGCTCTAACCCGAAACAGGCTTCACGTCCGTTACCAGCGTAGGCAGATCCCAGGTGCCGCCCGCATGGATATAACGGCACATGCCGGTCCCGCCGTCATAGCTTTTGCGAAAAACCTTGCCGTCCCATACCCAGCTTTCCTGGCTCATGCAGTCTCCGATACCCCGACCTTTCTGCACATTGGTAATCTCGCCCTTGTCATAATCAGACCCGGAAATCGTCACCAGCACTGGCGTGCCTTTGAGTTGGTTATCAATGACCCAGTAGCCATATCCTTCGTTATAAGCAGCTCGCCAGCAGAGTGCTGAAAGCAAAGCGTGTGTGTCATCCAGTGGCGTAAGCGTGAGTCCGTCAGTTTCCGGATCGCTGTTTTCTGCAGGTGAATACAGGCTGTCGCACGTGTCATCGTCATTGTGATTGACCGTAGAAAGCAGTCGGGTTTTCAGCGCGTCCATTTCCGAGGCGGTCAGCAAACGAGGTTCGCCGCTGAGGGTTTTTGCCGCCTGAATAACCGGTGCGGGCACAGCCTTAGCCACGCTGCTTTCCGTTTTATTGCCCTTTTTGGTGAGCGCACCTGGCGTGCCGATACGGCCCTGCACGTCGTCCGCTTTCAGCAGCACGGCATAAGCACCTTCGCCTGAAAGCAGGAAAGGCTTTGTGCCGCCTTTAAGTTCGACTTTACCGCTGCCTTTGACGGCGCTGATTACCGCATCGGTCTGGCTGGCAGACAGCCGCCAGTTATCATCAGCCGCCACCAGATCGCCTGCTGATTTCCCATCGATCCACAGTGTGAGCTTTTGCGCCGGTTCACTGTCATCTTCGGTGTCGCCCAGTGTCACCTCTCCCACTGGCTCCGTTCCAGGTCCAGCGGCACGGGTAAGCAGGATGGAGCCGGACGGATCCTCTTCTTTGGCATACCCCGCAATGCGACAGGTCAGGGTGTTATCACAGACAACTTCCCAGTCTTTGTGCTCAAGCGTTTTTCCGCTCTGAGCGGCCTGAGCCGACAGTGAGAGCATCGCCAGCACGAAAAGCATCGGTTTACAGTTCACTTTATTCCCTCAGGTTTTATTTCTGCCCGGCCTGCGCAGATATTTCCTGATTATACCGAAGAAGATATAACGCCGTTGTCCGTTTTTTACTGCCTCCCAAACGCAAAAGAGCCAACCTCTCGGTTGGCCCCTTCTTGCATCTTGCATGCTCAGCATCGGGCATCAGCGGTGCCCGTTAGCGCCTGTTGTTGTCAGGATAAGCGCCTCAATGCGAATGGTCGTGCAGTTTGTTCCCGACCTTATCCTTCACTTCGCTGGCTTTCTCACTCACCTTCTCAGTCAGGCTCTCTTTGTGATCACGGTTATGTGCACCTGGTGACTGCGTGCCTGCTGCGGCGGGCGCAGGTTTTACCCCTGCGGTCGTACCCGGCAGTTCGCGCTCCAGACCACCTCGTGCATGGTCGATATCCACTTCCTGACGACGCACCGTGTCGTTAATGGTCTCGGTACGATCGCTGCCGTCGGTACGCACCACCACTTCTTCTTTCACGTGGGTCGTTTTGTTTATCACCGGCTGCTCATGCGTCTCAGCAACCTCGACAGTTTTCTCTGACCAGTCCACTTCCCCAGCCAGCGCGGGTTCATTCACCGAACGGCGGAAAATGTCAGCATGCTGCTCATGCAGCGAAATATCTTCAGATACGGTATCGGTCACGGTATAGCGGCGAACACGAGTGGAACCTTCGCTCACCAGACGTTTACCCACTTCAACCTGCTCTTCGGCAAGATGCAGAATGTCAGCTTCGCTCTCATCACCGGTCAGTGAGGTGCGTCGCGGTTCAACCTGGCGGTCGTTGGTCTCACCAGCAAACTGCTTGCCTGCCGTCGTCGGGTTGATGCCCGGCGCGGTGGTGCCATTCTCAACCGAGCTTTGCATACGTGACGGTACGTCCACCGAGTCATGAGAATGGAGAATGGTCATGGCGCGAGCCAGCTTCTCCTCCTCGGTGCGGATAGTCAGCACTACGCCGCCCTTGTCCATCGCTCTGGTGTAAACATCGGCCTGCTCTTTATCAACGGAGTGACCAAACAGACGCTGCCAGATGCTCGGATGGCGGATAGAGTGTCCTTCCTCCTGCAAACGTTCTCCACTGA
>Ga0308171_1002411_pt1 | contig 19852 bp, 16 predicted proteins | sample PhyGR1_FD_202135 | JGI IMG/M metagenome (GOLD analysis project Ga0308171, IMG submission 202135) | Phyllosphere microbial communities from UC Gill Tract Community Farm, Albany, California, United States - DLSLSG.R1 | ecosystem: Host-associated > Plants > Phyllosphere > Unclassified | place: USA... | reverse complement strand
ACGGTGAGGAAGAGCGCTACAGCCATACCGATTTGAATGGCTTCGCCGCCAACCTGGAAGGCGCGCGCAAGGTCATCGACCTGCTGCGTCCGCTGTTGGCCAAGTCGGCGGCCGAGTTGCTGCCGGGCATCGATGCCGCAGCGGACGAACTGGCCATGCAGTTGGCGAGCCTGCGCAGCGGCGACGGTTACCAAAGCTACGAAACGGTCAGCGCCGAACAACGCCAGCAGATTGCCGCGCAAGCCAAGGCCCTGGCCGATGCCCTCGACGGCATCGACCCCGCCCTTGGCCTCTCCACCCTGTAGCAGCGGCGCGAGCCGCGTTGGCGGCCTCCGCGGTGTGATTGGCTGGCCGCAGTGAAGCCTGACGCGGCTCGCGCCGCTGCTACAGGGGCTATGGCGAGCCGCGTCGGCGGTCTCCACGGTGTGATTGGCTGGTCGCAGTAAAGCCCGACGCGGCTCGCGCCGCCGCCACACGTGCGGCGAATGGAAAAGATACGAGGTCAACGATCATGAGCAACACCGACAACCCGAATTCACCGGTCGACGCCCAGCGTCGGCGCGTGCTGCTGGGCCTGGGCGCTGCCGGCGCGGCACTGGCCGGCGCGGGGCTCAGCTGTCCGGCGATGGCGGCCCCCGCCGCCAAGGTCACCGAAGCACCGAAAAGTGAAAAGACCCAGGACCGCCACGACTACGAGGGCCAGCACCAGGCCGGCATCGTCACGCCACGACCGGCCGCCGGCATGATGGTCGCTTTCGATGTCCTGGCCAGTGACCGCGCAGACCTGGAGCGCCTGTTCCGCACCCTGGACGAGCGCATCCGCTTTCTGATGACCGGCGGCCCCGTCGCTCAGGTCGACCCCAAGCTGCCTCCCCTGGATTCGGGCATCCTCGGCCCGGTGGTGGTGCCGGACAACCTGACCATCACCGTGTCGGTGGGCGAGTCGCTGTTCGACGAGCGCTTCGGCCTCACCGACGTCAAGCCCAAGCGCCTGTCGCGCATGGTCGGCTTCCCCAACGACGCACTGGAAGCCGATCAGTGCCACGGCGATTTGACCCTGCAGTTCTGTGCCAACACGCCGGACAGCAACATTCACGCCCTGCGCGACATCGTCAAGAACCTGCCCGACCTGCTGTTCGTGCGCTGGAAGCAGGAAGGCACCGTACCGCCGCAAGCGCCCGCCAAACCGGGCGAACCCGAGCAGAGCGCGCGCAATTTCCTCGGCTTTCGTGACGGCTCGGCCAACCCGGATTCCAACGACAACCGGCTGATGAACACCCTGGTGTGGGTGCAGCCCGACAGCGACGAACCCGCCTGGACCGCCCACGGCAGCTATCAGGCGGTGCGCATCATCCGCAACTTCGTCGAACGCTGGGACCGCACTCCGCTGCAGGAGCAGGAAAACATTTTCGGCCGGGTGAAGACCACCGGCGCCCCCATGGATGGCCGGCTCGAAAGCGATGTGCCGGACTACGCCAAAGACCCCGAAGGCAAGATCACCAAGCTGGACGCACACATCCGCCTGGCCAACCCGCGCACGGTTGCGTCGCAGCAAAACCTGATCCTGCGCCGTCCGTTCAACTATTCGAACGGGGTGAACAAGAACGGCCAGCTGGACATGGGCCTGCTGTTCATCTGCTACCAGGCGGATCTGGAAAAAGGCTTCATCACCGTGCAGACCCGCCTCAACGGCGAACCGCTCGAGGAATACCTCAAGCCCGTCGGCGGCGGCTATTTCTTCACCTTGCCGGGGGTGACCGGCGCCCAGGACTTCATCGGCCGCAGCCTGCTCGACGCGACCAGAACCACCACGACCAACGCTTGACCACTTGAGACCACCGGGGAACCCCTCATGACAAAGACGCCACTCGCTCTGCTGCTGACCCTAGGCCTGTTGAACGCGCCGCTCTCGGCCTTTGCCGCGACCCAGTCGCCCCTGGACCTGGTGGGCCCGGTTTCGGACTACAAGATCTACGTGACCGAAAAGGTCGACCAACTGGCCGTGGAAACCGCCAAATTCACCGACGCGATCAAGAAGGGCGACCTGGCCACCGCCAAGAAGCTGTACGCACCGACCCGCGTTCACTACGAAGCGATCGAGCCGATCGCCGAGCTGTTCAGCGATCTGGATGCGTCCATCGACTCCCGGGTCGACGATCATGAAGCCGGTGTGAAGGCAGAAGATTTCACCGGGTTCCATCGCCTGGAATACAGCCTGTACTCGGAAAACACCACCAAGGGTCTGGATGCCCTGGCCGATGGCCTGCTCAAGGACGTGAAGGACCTGCAGAACCGCATTGCCGAGCTGACCTTCCCGCCGGAAAAAGTGGTCGGCGGTGCTGCCGCGCTGCTCGAAGAAGTGGCGGCGACCAAGGTGTCGGGCGAGGAAGATCGCTACAGCCACACCGACCTGTATGACTTCCAGGGCAACATCGACGGCGCGAAGAAGATCGTCGACCTGTTCCGCCCGCAGATCGAAAGCCAGGACAAGGCGTTCGCCGCCAAAGTCGACAAGAACTTCGCCACCGTGGACAAGATCCTGGCCAAGTACAAGACCCAGGACGGCGGTTTCGAAACCTACGACAAGGTCAAGGAAAACGACCGCAAAGCCCTGATCGGCCCGGTCAACACCCTCGCCGAAGACCTCTCCACCCTGCGCGGCAAACTCGGCCTGAACTGACCGCCCGCTGTTTCCCATGCCCTCATGAGGCCCCTCCTGTCAGGGGCCTTTCTTGTGCGCAGACCCCGCCCCCACAAACACCCCAATCCCCTGTCGCAGCGGTGCAAGCCGCGTCGGCGGTGTATGCGGTGGACCTGATGCACCGCAAGGCCCGTTCGCGGGCAGAGCCCGCTCCCACACCCGCCCGCCCCTCTCCCACAGACACTCCTCCCTGTAGCAGCGGCGCAAGCCGCGTCGGCGGTGTATGCGGTGGGCCTGATGCAAATGATTGGCGGCTAGGGCTGCGGTTTGGCGCCCAGTTCGGCGCAGACGGCCTGGGCGGCTTTCTGCACCACTGGCACCAGGCTATGCATCTTTTCCAGCGGCATGTACGGCACCGTACTGGCGACGCTGATCGCGGCCACTACCTGCCCACTGGCGTCGCGGATCGGCGCGGCGACGCAGCGGATCGAGGGTTCGTTGTCTTCCAGATCGAACGCATAGCGTCCCGCGACGTACGTTCGCATACGGGCCTGGAACTGCGGCCAGGTCAATTGCGGGTGGTCGGGCCAGAGCGCCGACTTCGCCGCCAGCGCCTCTCCCTGCTCGAACAGCCGCTGCCATTCGGCTTCACTGGCATCGAGCATCAACGCCTTGCCGATACCGGTGCGCGCCAGCGGCATGCGATGCCCGACCCGCGAACGCATCTCCGGGCCATTGCGCCCCGGGGTCTTGTGCAGGTACAGCACCTCATCGCCGTCGCGAATCGCCAGGTGAATGGTATCGCCGGTCAGGGCCGACAGCTCATCGAGCCAAGGGGTCGCCAGCATCACCAGCGGCACCTCCTCCCGCGCCTGGAAGCCCAGCTCGATCAGCCGCGGCCCCAACAGATACCCCACCTGAGGCAACACCCGCAGGTAGCGCTCGTCCACCAGACAGCTGGCCAGTCGGTGCGTGGTACTGCGGGTGGTGCCAATGCGCCGCGCGATCTCCTTGAGATCGCGGGCGCCGCCGGCCACGGCCTGGATCACCGCCAGGCCGCGCAGCAGGGTCTGTGTGCCGGTCGGTGCGGCGGGGGGCATGTCGTCCTGCATGGTCAACCTTCACGTCGAGAAAAAGCAGGCGCATTATGTTCGCCTGCTTGCAAAGCGGTCAAAGCTCGATCCGCTCGACCTTGCCCACCAGCAAGATGTAGGACAGCGCTCCGACCAACGCCGTGACCGCGATGTAGGTAATCGCCGGCGCGAACGAGTCGCCGGTCGCCAGGAAACCGATGACGATCGGCGTGGTGATCGCCGACAGGTTGCCGATGAAGTTGAACACCCCACCCGTAAGGCCCAGCAAACGCGCTGGCGCCAAGGTCGAGACCAGGGACCAGGTGATCGAGGCCAACCCGTTGCCGAAGAACGCCAGCGCCAGGCAGGCAATCACCAAGGCCGTCGAATCCACATAGTTGGCGCCGATGATGCAGGTCGAGATCAGCAGTCCACCGATGATCGGCAACTTGCGCGCCAAGCCGATGCTCGCGCCGCGACGGATCAGCCAGTCGGAAAAGAACCCGGAACACAACACGCCGACGAAGGCCGCCAGGAACGGCAGCGAGGCGAGCATGCCCGACTTGATAAAGTCCATCCCGCGGTATTTGACCAGATAGGTCGGGAACCAGGTCAGGAAGAACCACAGGGTCGAGTTCAGGCAATACTGGCCCAGATAGATGCCCCAGAGCTTGCGCTTGCTCAGCACTATACCCAGGTCGGTCCAGCTGAACCCGGCCTTGGCCTGGCGTGCCGATTTCTGCATGTCGACCAGGCCGCCGCCGTCGCTGATGAGCTGGATTTCGGCAGCGTTGGCGCCTTTGAAATCACGCGGCTCGCGGTACACGGCGTACCAGATCACCGCCCAGACGATACCGACCAGACCGGTACTGACGAACACCATGTGCCAACCGAATTCGTGTTGCAGCCAGGCCAGCACCGGGGTCAGGAAGGCCAGGCCGACAAACTGGCCCGAAGTGTAGAAACCGATGGCGGTGGCGCGTTCGCGCTCGGGGAACCAGGTCGTCACCACGCGGCTGTTGATGGGATACGCCGGCGCTTCCAGCGCGCCCACCGCCATGCGCAGCACGAACAGGGCGATGAAGCTGCCAGCGAACCCGAGCATGACCGTAGCGATGGACCACAGGGCCAGGGCCACACTGTAGAGAATGCGCGGCGGCACGCGGTCCACCAGCCAGCCCCCGGGGATCTGCATGGCCGCGTAGGTCCAGCCGAAGGCCGAGAAGATCAGGCCGACGTGCACCGGATCGATACCCAGATCGCTGGTCAGTGCAGGTGCGGCGATGGACAGGTTGCTGCGGTCCAGGTAGTTGATGACCACGGTGATGAACAGCAGCACCATGATGAAGAAACGCTTGCGGCTGGGCGTCGCCAGCGCCGGAGCGGAGGTTGCGGTTTGCGTGTGCATGGGGTGCCTCTTATTGTAGTTGTAGAGGGTGATGCGGCGCCCTGGCGGACGCTTTCGCAGGCAGATGGCTCACCGCCTGCCCCGCTCTCACAAAGGTGTCGATATCCGTGTGGGAGCGGGCTCTGCCCGCGAAGGCCGCGCCGCAATATCAGCGTCGTCTCACCACTCGGCAAAGCTGCCATCGGCATGGCGCCAGATCGGGTTGCGCCAGCGATGGCCGATTTCGGCCCGCTCCCGCACATACTCCTCGTTGATCTCGATGCCCAGCCCCGGCCCATTGGGGATCTTCACGAACCCGTTGTCGTAGTCGAACACCTCGGGATGGGCGACGTAATCGAGCAGATCGTTGCTTTCGTTGTAGTGAATGCCCAGGCTCTGCTCTTGAATGAACGCGTTGTAGCAAACCGCATCCAGCTGCAGGCAAGCCGCCAGCGCGATCGGACCCAGCGGACAATGCAGCGCCAGCGCCACGTCATAGGCTTCGGCCATGTTGGCGATCTTGCGGGTCTCGGTGATCCCGCCGGCGTGGGACGCATCGGGCTGGATGATGTCCACATAGCCTTCACTGAGGATCCGCTTGAAATCCCAGCGCGAATACAGACGCTCACCCAACGCGATCGGCGTGCTGGTCAGCGGCGCCAGTTCCTTGAGCGCTTCGTAGTTCTCGCTCAGCACCGGTTCTTCGATGAACATCAGCTTGAACTGGTCCAGCTCCTTCATCAGCACCTTGGCCATGGGCTTGTGCACCCGGCCATGGAAGTCGACGCCGATGCCTACGTTCGGCCCGACCGCATCACGCACGGCCGCCACACTGGCGAGGGCGCGATCGACCTTGTCGAAGGTGTCGAGGAACTGCAGCTCTTCGGTGCCGTTCATCTTCACCGCCGTGAAACCACGGGCGACGGCTTCACTGGCCGCCCGCGCCGTATCGGCCGGACGATCGCCGCCGATCCACGAGTACACGCGGATGCGATCACGCACCTGACCGCCCAGCAGATCGCTGACCGAAACACCCAGGGCCTTGCCCTTGATGTCCCACAGCGCCTGGTCGATACCGGCCAGCGCACTCATGTGGATCGCACCGCCGCGGTAGAAGCCGCCGCGGTACAGCACTGTCCAGATGTCTTCGATGTTGCGTGGGTCCTTGCCGATCAGGTAGTCCGACAATTCGTCGACCGCGGCAGCCACGGTATGCGCGCGGCCTTCGACCACCGGCTCGCCCCAGCCGACCACGCCCTCGTCGGTTTCGACTTTCAGGAAGCACCAGCGCGGCGGAACGATGAATGTAGTGAGTTTGGTGATTTTCATCTGTTGTCTCTCTTGTTCGATGGACGCTCAAGCGCCTGTAATAAATTCGCGACTTCCACCCCTGTAGCAGCGGTGCAAGCCGCGTCGGCCCGCACCACCGCACCCTGAGCCGGCACCTCTCAGCCCGTCAGCGATCGCCACGCCTGCGCATACGCCTTGGCGTTGTCCGCCACCTGCTGCACCGTCATGCCCGGCTTGAACAGGCCCGAGCCCAGGCCGAAGCCCGCCACGCCCGCGTCGAAAAACGGCTGCATGTTGTCCGGGCTGATCCCGCCCACCGGCACCAGCGCCGTGCCCTTGGGCAACACCGCCAGCAGCGCCTTGACCACCGCAGGGGTCAGCGACTCGGCCGGAAACAGTTTCAGCACATCGGCGCCGGCAGCGAGGGCGGCGAAGGCTTCGGTTGGCGTCACCACGCCCGGCGCCAGGTACAGGTCCGCTTCCTTGGCCGCCTTGAGCACCGCTGGATCGCTGTGGGGCATGACGATCAATTGCCCGCCCGCGGCTTTCACTTGCTGCACCTGTTCGGCCGACAGCACCGTTCCGGCGCCGATCAGGCAGTCGGCGGGCAGGCTGTTGCGCAGCAGCCGAATGCTGTCGAAAGGCTGAGGGGAATTGAGCGGCACCTCGATGATGCGAAAACCGGCGTCATACAGCACTTCACCGATGGCCACCGATTCCTCGGGGCACAGGCCGCGCAAAATGGCGATCAGCCCGTTCTGGGCCATTGCTTGCTTGAGCATGTCAAACCTCTTGGAGCTGTTGAGCGACGAGCCCGGCGGCCAGCGCCAGGCTCCAGAGACCGCGTTCGGTGGCCTGTTCGGCCTGGCTGACGCTGGAAAAACCGCATAGGGCGAGGGCTTGGCTGTAGCGCTGGCACAAGGCCCCGTTACCGATCAGGACCACCGCCGGCAGCGTCGCCAGGCCACTGCGCTGGCGCAGCATTTCCGCCAGCGCCCGCAGCTCGTGCCCGATCATCAGGCCGGATAGGTAGTCAGCCTGCTCGCTGCTGGCCAACTGGCCAGTCAAGCCGAGGCTGCGCGCACTGAACATGGTCGACAGCACACCAATGCTGCCCTCGGGCGACATCGCCACGGCCACGCCGCGCTCGAAGGCCACGCTGTCGAACGACGCACTTCGCTTTTGCGTGCGGCCGAGAATGGTGTGGGCACTGGCAGCGGCGAACAGCTCGCCGGTCATGAAGGTGTCGAAATGTTCGATGCGCTGCTCGACCACCCTCGCCCACTTCGAGTGGCTGCCGGGGAGACCGACCAGCAGGGTCTGGTCACGCTCGGCCGGGGGCAGCGACTGCAACAGACCGAAGATCTGGGTTTCCTCGCCGCGCATCACGTTGGGCAGCGCCGAGCGTTGCAGAACGCCGGGCACGAGGTGCACATGGATGCCGCGCAGGGTGCGTACCCGTGCCATGCCGGCGGCCACGTCGGCGGCCTGGGCAGGGCTTGGGCAATAGGGGACTTCCTGCCAGCCCTGTGCGCTGCCGACCATGCCGCAGGCGATCACGGCAGCATCGGGGTAGGCGTCGAGCCAGTCGCCACAGGCTTCGTCGAACGTCAGTTCGAAGCCATCATTGGTGGATTCGCCGCAGATGGTACGGGGGATGGTAGACAGCTGCATGATGCCGCGATCCAGCGAGCGCTGGTCGAGTACATGGCCCTCAGGGCCGAGCAGATAGGCTCGCAGGGAACTGGTCCCCCAATCGAGTGCAACGAGTTGCGGCTGCATCGCTTCACCTTGTTTGTTTTTGGTAGTGAATGGCGGTGTGTGATGGCCGACTATAAATCCATTCGGATCAAAATCTCAATATATAATTATCAATCCCATATATAGGGAATTGCCATAAGACAGGCTCTGCCCTGCGGGGCACCTGCCACATCTTTGTGGGAGCGGGCTCTGCCCTGTGGGGCACCTGGCACATCCCTGTGGGAGCGGGCTCTGCCCGCGAAGAATTCACCGAGGTGTACCTGACAGAACGCGGTGCTCCATTCGCGGGCAGAGCCCGCTCCCACAGTTCTGTTCCCCACAGTTCTGCTTCTCTCAGTTCTGTTGCCACAGTTCTGCTTCTCACAGACCTACCTCACCAGTTCTGCTTCACCAGCTCTGCTGCCTGAAACCAGCCATAAAAAAACCGGCCTGAGGAGGCCGGTTCGTTTGGAGTCAGGCGTACGCCTGCAAGGGGCGGCGTCTGCCGAAGACCCATGCGGTACCGATGCCGACCGCGCCCATCACCAGGCAATAGCCCACGCACACCCATGGGCTCCAGGGCATCAGGGCGATCAGCAACAACGGCGTGGTGCTGGCCCACAGTGCATAGGCGATGTTGTAGGTAAACGAAATCCCCGACACCCGAACTTTCGCCGGGAACAGGCTGACCATCAGCGAAGGCACCACCCCCACCACCCCGCACCCCAGGCCTGCCAACGCATAAGCCAGTGAGAGGCTACCTACACCTGCGACCAGGCTGGCGTACAGCGCTGTGATGCCCAGTGGCAGCAACACACTGTAAAGAACCAGCGCACGCCAGGCGCCGATGCGATCGACCAGCAAGCCCGCCAGCACGCAGCCGATGTTCAGGAACACGATGCCCAGACTGCTCAACGCGAAGGTGTGCCGGGCATCGAGGCCGAAACGTTGCTGCATCACTGTGGGGGTGATCACCACCAACACCACTACGGCGGAGGTCAGCACGCACGTCAGCAACACCGCCGGAATCAACGACGCGCGATGTTCGCGCAACACGGTGCGCAGGGAAAACTCGCTGACTTGCTCGCTGCGTGCGCGCATGGCCAGAAACACCGGCGTTTCGCTGAGCAGACGACGCAGCCACACCCCGACCACACCGAACACGCCGCCGAGCAGAAACGGCAGACGCCAGGCCCAATCGAGAATTTCCTGTGGCGTGTACACCCGCGCCAGCACGGTCGCGGTCAGCGCGCCCAGCAGGTAGCCGAAAGTCAGTCCAGCCTGGAGAAAGCCCAGCGCATAACCGCGTCGCCGCAGCGGCACGTGTTCGGCAACGAATACCCAGGCACTCGGCACCTCCCCCCCTACAGCAGCGCCTTGCAGAATTCGCAAGGCCAGCAACAGCAGCGGCGCGAAATAGCCGATCTGCGCATAGGTGGGCATCACTCCGATCAGCAGGCAGGGCACCGCCATCATCAGGATGCTCAGGCTGAAGACCCGCTTGCGTCCCAGACGGTCGGCAAAATGCGCCATCAGAATGCCGCCCAATGGACGAGCCAGATAACCGGTCACGAAGATGCCGAAGCTTTGCAGCAAGCGCAGCCATTCCGGCATCTGTGGAGGGAAGAACAGCTGACTCAGGGTCAGCGCGAAGAAAACGAAAATGATGAAATCGTAGATTTCCAGCGCGCCACCAAGGGCCGCCAGACCGAGGGTCTTGTGGTCGCTGCGGTTGAGCAGCAGGGGCTGGGCTGAGCTATCGGCAGGCATGGGCAAATCCGCAGGTGACCGACGACGCGTATCCTCGCGCCTGTCAAAGGCGCGCAGGATAGCAAAAAGCGTCGGACGTGGCAGGCGCGAACGGCTACAGCGAAGGGGAGCTCAGAGACTTGCGCGTGCGAACACCGTCGCCGATCACGCGTACGCGGTGCTCCAGTGGCGCTTTGGGCGATTCGACGATGGCCATGAATGTCTTCAGGGCTTCAAGGTCAGGCAACTGCATCACGCTGGTACGCAACCGCTCGCCGCTGGCGTCGGTCAGCTCCGTTTCGATCTGCTTCTGGCTTTCATACAGCAATGCATGGCGGACATGCTCGGTGTTCTTGCAGAATCGTGGCAAATCAACACCTGAGCGCACCGCCATGTCGGTGTTGGCAATCAACAGATCGAATGGCTGGTAAGCGCTTTGGACCATGACCAGCAATTCGTCGAGCGTGTGCACCGGCACGACCCTGAAATAGCCCAGATGGTTGAGCGTTCGCTCGATCTGCACCGCTTGCTGGCCCAACTCGTCGGCAATCAGAATACGCAATGTCTTGTCAGCCATCATCCACTTCCCAGGCACGAGCGCAGGACGGTCCCTTACCCGCCGCGCCAAGCCACTACGGCGGGTGCAATGCGACCCGCGCTTTCCAATGAATATCACCCTCGACGGGTGGCCCGCTGGCAAGCTTACTCTCCAATACAGCCGTTCGGAATGAAAAACGTCGAGCATTTGACGACAAATCAAAAACTACATTCAGCTTTGTTCGCAAACTATTGTTTTATAAACATTTTTAATCGGTTGCCAGACGTATATCGAGCACTTTTCCGACGATCAGCACGTCTACACCGCACAAATCCAGGGTTCATATGGAACGAGGGTCACAGATCCAGGCTCATAGCTTCAAATATGACACTCGTGCAAAATCGCAGTACGAGTGCCCGGCTCGCCCAAACTGCCGTTGATACAGGAGTTCACGCACTTTGATCACCGGACCCTGCGGGAGTCAGCCATGATTCGCTTCGCCATCATCGCTCAACCCCTCTCAAGTCATTTCCAGCCGCTCGAGAACCTTGCCATCGAGCTGATCGAGCGTGGCCACAGCGTGACGTTCTTTCATCAGCCTGACGCTCGACGTCTGCTGCATTTCGAGCGGATCAAGTTCCACGCCGTTGGCCAACAACGTCTGCCCACCGGAAAACGTTCGAAAAGCCTGCCACTGCCGCCCTACTTCGACACCTTGCTGGGCCAGTGGCGTAGCTACGCGGACATGGCGCAGGTTACGCAAATGCTCTGCGAGGAACTGCCGGCGGCATTGCGCGAAGATCGCATCGATGCACTGATCTGCGATCAAATGGAAGCGGCCGGCGGGCTGATCGCAGAATCGTTGCAGTTGCCCTTCGTCTCGATTGCCTGCGCGCTGCCAGTCAACCGCGAAGACGCGACTGTCCCCTTGGCTGTATTGCCCTATCGCTATGAACGCGGCAGCGAAGCGCTCAAACGCTACGCACGCGCCGAACGACTGCATGACTGGGTGATGAAGCCGCTGCGCAAGGCGATCGCACGCCAGTGCGTGGCGCTCGGACTTCCTGCGCGCGAGGGCCTGCACCAGTGCCTGTCGCCGCTGGCCCAAATCAGCCAAACGGTGTTGGAATTCGATTTTCCACGACCCAATCTACCACCTTGTTTCCACGAAGTCGGTCCATTGCGCCGGATCTTGGACGAGGCCAACCACTTGCCCTATACGCTAGACAATAGCCGGCCATTCATCGTCGCTACCTTGGGTCGTCTGAATGGCCATCGGATCACGCTGTTCAAGCGGATTGCCCAGGCCTGCAAGCTGCTGAACGCACAATTGCTGGTCATGCATTGTGGCGGACTGACCCATCGGCAGAGCGACCAGTTGCTGCGGCATGGCGCTACTTGGGTCACGGACTTCGCCGACCAGCACATGCTGTTGCAGTACGCCGACGTACTGGTGACCCACGGTGACCTCGACATCGTGCTTGAAGCCATCGTGGCGGAAACGCCGATATTGGCCTTACCCATTGCCGCCGACCAGCCAGGTGTTGCAGCGCGAGTGGCCTACAGCGGTTCCGGCGTGCACGCCAGCCGTCACAGCAGCAGTCGGGAATTGGCGGAACACCTGCGTCATTTGCTGGAGAACCAGTGGCCTGACCTGGAACAGCTCGCCGATGCCATTCACCTGATGGGGGGTACCCAACGAGCTGCAGATATCATAGAGGCGGTGATTCCCGATCGGTTCAAGCTGCGCTTGGTAGGCTCAGGTTGAATCCAGCCTCGCGGGCCTTCATTCGACGACCAGCTTGTCGCGGTTGCGATCCAGCAAGGTCTTGCCAATCCCGGTGACTTCCAGCAGTTCCTCAACTGATTCGAAGGGCCCATAGGCTTGTCGGTGTTTCACGATGGCCGTGGCCTTCGTCAGTCCGACGCCTGAGAGCTCTTTCTTGAGGGTGTCAGCATCGGCGGTATTGAGGTTGACCCTGTTGGGGGAACTGGTTTGAACAACCGATGCAGACCCCAACGGCGCCGCCATTGCCGATGAGGCACTGAGAAATCCAGCTGTGCTGGCAAACAGGGCCAAGACCAGGGCAGGGAGAAGATTCTTACGCATTGCATACGCTCCATGAGGTGAATGGGGAAACGCGGCATTCCTGAGCCACGCGCGAACCCTAGTCCAGCCTGCTGGTTGTTCCACCCCTTACGTGTTGCACCGCGTGTCAGTTCCCCGCATGCAGCGTCAAGATGGGCGTCGCAAGGCGGTTGAGCCTGTGTAAGCAAGTGTTTGGCAAGCATCGGTCCGTAGGATTTATCAGCGCTTGGAGCTTCACTGTTGATACACAGTGACATCCACGTACAATCCATCCGCCCCTTACACTTCATTGCTCAGGCCTATGCACAGACAACCCCTCGCTCCACCTCAAAGCGCGTCAGTTCGCGAGCGCGCCGCGCATGCGTTGAATGCCTATGTTCTGCCGATTGGCTGGCTTGTCATTATGACTGGCATGTTCTGGGCCTGGGATCGCTCGCTTTATCACAAGCTGTTCTACCTGTTCCTGGCGGTCCCCACCCTACTGGCCTTGGTGCTCCAGCCCGGTCCGTTCAAGTCCTTGATACGCAACCCCATGTTCCTCGCCTTCGTCGCGTTCAGCGCGTACATCCTGTTAAGCGTGAGTTGGGCAGTGGATGGTGAAGATTTTGGCTCGTTGTTCAAACGGCCGCTTTACATCGCCATGGTATTGCTTTCCGCTGGCCTGATCGCGCTGAACATACCGGCCCGGCTGGCACAGATCACCCGCCTGGCGGCGTTGATCGCAACCGCAGCCGGTGGTTTGTCGCTGATCTATTTCTATGGCGTGCAAGGCGCCTCTCTCGGCAGCCGTCTGGACGGCTACGGGGCACTGTACAACCCATTGCTCAGTGCCCATGTGTTCGGTGCCTTTGCCAGTGTCTGGCTGGCCACCTGGTACATCGGCCGCAATCCCTGGAACCCATTGGCGCTGGGCTGCCTGGCGGTGCTGGGCGTGACCTTGGTAGCCACCGGTTCCCGTACGCCCATCATCGGCATGGCGGCGGCTCTGCTATGGCTGATGGCGGCGGGAAACAAGAAACGCGGTGGATTGGCCATTGCCATCGCGTTGATGGGTATTGCAGCGCTGTATGTGGTGATGCCCGACGTACTGACATCGCGAGGTGCATCGTACCGGCCGCAGATCTGGATGGAATCGCTGCGTCAGATCAGTGAGAACCCATGGCTGGGGCGCGGGTACGATTCGGAGATGACCATCGTCATTCCGGGGCTGCCGACCACCTTGGCGGATCCGCACAATATAGAACTGGGCGTTCTGTACATCGGCGGTGTGGCTGGGCTGAGTCTGTGGATGGTGCTGTATGGGTTGGCCATACGCTTCTGCTGGATGAATCGCCGAGAACCGCAGGTAGTGGTAGCCGCAACCTGGCTGGTATTCGGTTTTGCCTCGGGCCTGACCGAGGGCAGCGCCTTCATGTCTCGGCCAAAGGAACACTGGTTCCTGATCTGGATTCCAATGGCATTGGTGTATGCGCAGTGGCTATGTCACTGGGGCAACCGCCTCCACCGTCCTCCGGCCAAAGCCCTGTAACTGAGTCCTATCGAAATACCGCGGCTTGCGCCGCTGCTACAGACCCCGATCCCCTGTAGTAGCGGCGCGAGCCGCGTCGGCGGTGCATGCAAACTCTAGCCGAACACCATGCGGATCATGCCGCGCAGGGTTTTCTTGTTCCAGGCCCTGAGCGGAATCATACCGAGCAGTTCCCGGCTCAATCCCTTGTCCTTGCGCGCGTACTTCAAGAACATCGAATTCAGGAAGCGCCAACGCACCTGCTCGTAGGCAGGATGCTCGCGATACACCGCGTAGGTCTTGAGCACGTTCTCAACCATGAAGCGGCCATTCTTGTAGGTGTTGGTCGCATGCTTGCGGTACTGCGCCAAGGGCTCGCCCAGCACGTCAATGAAATACCCGGCGCGGGTAATAGCCAGCTCGATGTAGACGTCCTCCAGACGAATCTCCGGATCGAAACCACCGACCTTCTCCAACGCCTCACGCCGGAACATCAACGTCGCAGCCGTCGGTCCCGGCTTGCGGTCCATGAACATGTCATCGAAGTCCAGGCGACGAAACGGCTCGTTGCGTTTGCGCTGCTCGCGCTCGCACATCACCTTGCCCGTGGCATCGATGATTTCGGTATTGGCCGAGCAGATCCCCACTTCTGGCTTGCCCTCCATGTACGCCACCTGAGTCGCGATACGATGAGGAAACATCACGTCGTCCGATCCGAACGGCACTACCAGGCTACCACTGCACCGCGCCACCGACTCGTTCAATGTGCGCGACAAGCCTTTGTTCTCCTGCACCCGCAGATCGAATCCGTGTTCGGCACTGAGCGTGCGCAACAGCTCGACGCTGCCATCGGTCGAGCCGTCGTCCACCACGAGCAATTCGATGTTGGCGTAGGTCTGCGCCAGCACACTGCCGATCGATGCTTCGATATACGGCGCGTGGTTGTACGAGGCGATGATCACCGACACCAGGGGCTGCATTCGATTGTCGGAGGTGGACGTATTCATAATCGCTGCTCTGAAAAAATGATGCCGTGCCTGCGCAAAGCCAGGCACTCTAGGTACTACGGACAGCCAGGCCAATCACCGGCACCGCTCGCATTGTAACAACGCATGACCTCAAGGAATGTCAGGCCTTGCCTGCAAGGCTCATGACGCTCGATACACTTGAACCATTCAAACCGATACGGCCGCAGGCTGGCGATTGCGGGCATAGGTCAGAAATGCTTCCAGGTCATCGCTGCACAACAGGTGAGCGACTGTCTTGACCTCGGCTACGGGCCAGTCCCACCACGCGGATGCCAACAGCGCCTCACGCACATCTTCCTCGAAACGCCATCTGATGAATCGGCAGGGGTTGCCCCCTACGATGGCATAGGGTGGTATGTCCTTGGTCACTACCGCACCGGCTGCAACTACCGCGCCATGGCCGACCGTCACCCCGGATAGAATCAGAACATTGGCGCATAGCCAGCAGTCACTGCCGATGACCACATCACCCTTGTCAGGCGAGGCGCCCGGTACATCCTTGACCTCGTCGATGAGCAGCGGGAAAGGAAAACACGATACCCAGTCCGTACGGTGGCCACCACCGAGCAGGATTCTCACACCCTCGGCAATAGAGGTGTAGTTACCCACTTTCAAGGTGGTGTCGTTGCCGAACTCCTGCACATCGGGAACGCCGTAGGTGCCCACCCCGATCGAAAACTGGGGATAGCGCATACGAATTCGCTCGCGCCCTCGGAACAGTCTCTCGAACTGTCCAAGGTGCCTGCGAACCTTCCTTTTCTTCAACCGGTCCCACCACTTCATCAACAAACTTCCTTACTTACCAATGCAGCACCAGACGCTTGAGCCGCCGAAGCGTGGTGCGGTCCCAGAATTTGAGCGGGATCGAGCGCAGCAGGCGCAACGCATCCTTCTTGTCTTCAACCACCGCATACTTCAGCGCCTTGTTCACCAGTTTGGCCCGACCGCGCTCGTAGCCCGGGTGCCCGCGATAGGGCTCGATGGCGCGCATATCGGCCTCGAACAAGGTCTTGTAACGCCGCGACAAGTTGTGCGGATGACGTCTGTAGCGGGTGACGATGACCGGCAGCATATGGATCTCGACACCTTGCTCGGCGATACGCAGGGTCATCTGGAAATCCTGGACCTTGATGTCTGGGTCGTAGAACTTGGCCTTGCGCAGCACCTCCATGCGGTACAGCGACACTGGGGCACCGCAGACTCGGGCATTGGCGAGGATGTCCGCGAAATCCATGCGGCGAATGCGCGTGTGAGTCTGGTCCTTGAGGGCATTGCCCTGGGTGTCCATATAGGTGATCAGCGCGCCCACCGCGCCCACGTCCGGATTCTTCTCGAGGTAGTCGACGCGTACGCGCAGGGAGTGGGCGAGCATGATGTCGTCCAGGTCCGGCGTGGAGACGTACTTCCCGCGGGCGTGCTGCAAGCCGAAGTTGAGCGCGGCGCTGACACCCTGGTTGGCCTGCTGCAACAATTGAAAGTCGTAGATCGCCTGCAATGCCTTGAGCATGTCGATGCTGCGGTCGCTGGAACCGTCGTCGACGATGATCACTTCGAAATTCGGATAGTCCTGAGCGAAGATGCTGACCAACGCCTCTTCGAGAAACTTTTCAGCGTTGTAGCAAGGCGCCACGATCGAGACGAGGGGGTAATCCGCCACGTCGACTCGAACCGCAGGTTCGGAAAGTATGTCGGTCATTTTTATGGGCAACGACTGGTTCGGGTATGTGCAGCCTGGTATCGGCAGCGCTGCATGATGGGCGATCCGTAGCCGATTGTCGACCCGCGCATGCCCCGCCATGGTCGATACGGTCATCGGCCGCGAAAAAGGCAGCCCGATGGGTCAGTCGTTGCTGCCGCGATGCTGGTGGATGTGCAGCCAATCGACGATCTCGCCTTCCGGGGCGTACCCGCTCACGGCCTCTCTGAGGATTTCGCGGACCCGATCGAAATCGGCGTCATCCAAAGCGCGCAGCAACTCAGTCAGTTCAGCCTTGAGCGACTCCCAGGACAAATGATCCTCATGGGCACTCATGATCATCGGATGTCGGGTGGCAACCACGTTGTTGCCGATCAGCAGCTCTTCGTACAACTTCTCGCCCGGCCGCAAACCGGTGAACTCGATGCCGATATCGCCCTGCGGGTTCTGTTCGGAACGGATACTCAGGCCCGATAGGTGAATCATCTTCTGTGCCAGATCGATGATCTTCACCGGCTCGCCCATGTCCAGCACGAACACTTCGCCACCGCGCCCCATGGAGCCGGCCTGGATCACCAGTTGCGCCGCCTCGGGGATGGTCATGAAATAACGGGTGATGTTCGGGTGCGTAACTGTGACCGGGCCGCCCGACTTGATCTGCTTGTGAAACAGCGGAATCACCGAACCCGACGAACCCAGCACGTTACCGAAACGCACCATGGTGAAGCGTGTCTTGTTGACGCGCGCCACATTGGCGGGGTCGCCGAACAGCACCGGTGCCAACTCGCGGCTCAGCGCTTGCAAGCTCATCTCCGCCAACCGCTTGGTACTGCCCATCACGTTGGTCGGGCGCACGGCCTTGTCGGTGGAGATCAGCACAAAGTTGGCCACCCCGGCCTGCAACGCGGCCTGAGCACAGTTGAGCGTACCCAACACGTTGTTGCGTACGCCTTCGGCGATATTGTGTTCCACCATCGGCACATGCTTGTAGGCGGCCGCGTGGTACACCGTGTCAACCTTCCAGGTGGTCATGACCTCAAGTAGTTTGGCCTGGTCACGCACGGTGCCAAGCGTTGGCAACATCTGCACGTTCAGCCCTTCACGAGCGGCACGCTGGTCCAGCTCGCCGCTGATGGTGTAGAGATTGAATTCCCCGTGATCCAGCAAAATCAGCAGCGCCGGCTCCAGGCTCAGTATCTGTCGGCAGAGCTCGGAGCCGATCGACCCCCCTGCCCCGGTCACCATCACCGATTTGCCTGCAATGCAGTGCTCGAGCAGGTCGTCTTGCGCGGGCACCGAATCGCGCCCCAGCAAGTCGGCGATGTCCACTTCCTGAATATCGTCGACCTTGACCTCGCCGCTGGCCAGCGCGGTGAAGTTGGGCACGCTGCGTACATGCAGCGGAAAGCCTTCGAGGAAACTGAGAATTTCACGGCGCCGCGAACGCGATGTCGACGGCAGTGCCAGCAGCAGTTCCTCGGCGCCGGTCAGATCAATCATGCGCTGGATATGTTTGGGCTTGAACACCTGAATACCGGCAATCACCCGGTCGGAGATGCTCGGATCATCATCGATGAATGCCACCGGACGCATCACCCGGCCCATGCGCAGCGCGGCGACCAGTTGATTGCCCGCCACACCTGCACCGTACACCGCTACCTTGGTCAAGCGGTCGTCACGCCCGGCGAACGGCACGTTGTGCACCGCGTTGAACCAGTCGCCCATGAAGTATTGACGCATCGCCAGGCGCAAGCCGCCGATGATGACCAGGCTGATCCACCAGTAGTTGAAGATGATCGAGCGCGGCACCACCGTTTGGTGGTTGCTGTACCAGTACACCACGACCGCAAGAATCAGTGCCGAGAGGCTGACCGCTTTGACGATGGCCACCAGCGCATCGTTGCCGAAGTAGCGCATCACCGCTCGATACATGCCGAAACGAATGAATAGCGGTATCGCCACCAGCGGTGCGGCCATGAACAGCCAGTCGTGCTCGCGAATCGGGTTGTACATGTCCTCGATGCCCAGGCGCACCAGAAATGCCATCCACAGCGCGACCCAGACCAACACGATGTCCGTGACCACCTGCAGCATGCGCTTCTGGCGACGTGGCAAACCCAGCAAGCGTGTACGTAACTTATCCATCGACATTCGACCCAATTGGCCCCTGACCGTGACGGTCGGTTGCAGCAACTACGTAACCATAAGTGCGATCAGTCGATAGCACCAGTGCGCGAACGCAATTTCACGCGCGTTCCAATTCCCCCGCATGATAACGAAAAGCCAGCCACAACAGAGGGATGTATGCAATGAAAGTGCCTAACGCGGGGTTCAGACCGAAAACCGTCACGCACAGAGCCATGGGTAACAGCCATCCCAGGGTGATCAATGCCGTTGCGACGGTGACCGGCAGGTGTCTGCCGTAAACGCGGGAAGCGTACTGATAGGCATGGCTTCGGTGGGCCTGGTACACCTTGTCGCCGCGCAGCAGGCGGCGCAGCAGGGTGAACGTCGCATCGACGATGAACACCCCCAGCAGGATGACCCAGGCCCAGAAATAATTCGGCTCGACCCATGCGGCCTCGACCGAAAGGATGGCCAGGACCAGCCCGAGAAACCCGCTGCCCGCATCGCCCATGAAAATCTTCGCCGGCGGCCAGTTCCACAGGAGGAAGCCCGCCACCGCTGCGGCGAGTACGGCCGGCAGCCACATCAACTGAAGGTGCCCGCCCACTGCATAGATCAGACAAGCTCCGGCGCACACGCAGATGGCCTCGACACTGGCGATGCCGTCGATACCGTCCATGAAGTTGTAGAGGTTGAGCATCCACACCAGATACAACAGGCCGAACACCCACCACAGCGGCGCAAGGCCATCGACTGCACCGAGCACACCGGGCATGCCGCCCAGCCACAGCAACGCCCAGGCGCCCGCACCGAAGTGCCCGAGCAGACGCCAACGCGCGGCAATGTGATTATGGTCGTCAAGAAAACCCACCACTGCCACCAGCGCGCCACTGCCCAACAGCGCCAGCCAGGAGCGGGTGTCGAGCGTTCCGTTAAGGGTCAGCAGCGTTATGGCCGCGAGGAACACCAGCACAATGGCTACCCCGC
>Ga0308171_1002410_pt1 | contig 19862 bp, 3 predicted proteins | sample PhyGR1_FD_202135 | JGI IMG/M metagenome (GOLD analysis project Ga0308171, IMG submission 202135) | Phyllosphere microbial communities from UC Gill Tract Community Farm, Albany, California, United States - DLSLSG.R1 | ecosystem: Host-associated > Plants > Phyllosphere > Unclassified | place: USA... | reverse complement strand
TCCTGGATTCTGGAAGATTCGCATCTATAGGTACATAAACTGCTCCTAGCTTCAATATCCCAAGAATAGAAACGATCTGATTTTCTCCACGATTAAGCATTACTCCTACATAATCGCCTTTCTTGATTCCATAAGCACTTTGAAGCTGAAGAGCAAGGCTGGATGCTTTTTCATTCAATTCGGTATAGCTTAAACTAAGATCCTCAAAAACAACAGCAATATTGTCAGGAGTAAGATTCACCTGATCTTCAAATAAACTAAGAATACTCTGATTGTCAGGGTATGAAACAGAGGTGTCATTAAATTCTCTTAATAATATTTCCTGATCAGCAGAGCTTAAATAGTTCAATTCTGAAAGGGGCTGATCCGGGGAATCAACGAGACTTTCTATCATGTTCTTTAAATGATCAACAAACTTCACAACAGACTCTCTGTCATATAAATCAGTATTATAGGTAGCAATTCCTAATAATTCATGATCACCTTCAGAGAAGTTAAATTCAATATCGTTTTTAGAAATATTATAGGCATACGGATAGCTTTCGATCACAAGATCATCCATTTCTTTCGGCCCTTCAAATAAAGCCATGTTATTATGATTGTTCAATACTACAGACACATCATAAAGAGCAGATTTGCTAATATCTTTTTGATAGTTTATATCATTAAGGATTTGATCAAAAGGATAATTTCCATTAGAAAATGCATCTATAATATTTTTTTTCTCCTTCATCAAGAGCGTATTGAATGAGTCATTATTATCAACATTTGACCTTAAAGGAAGAGTATTTAGGAAAAGTCCAAGCTGATTTTCTAAATCCGGATGGTCCCTGCCGGAGAATGTTGTTCCAATGATAACATCATTTTGATGGGTATATTTATTCAGTAATACTTTGGTACAGGCTACCAAATAAGTAAATAAGGAGATGTTATTTCCCTGTAAAAAATGTTTAACTTTTTTTACATTTTCTCCATCAATTACAAATGCAAATTTATCACCATTGAAAGTCTGATACTTCTTTCTTTTTCCTGAAAAAGGCAGCTCAACTCTTTTTATATCATCGGAAAGCGTTTTGATCCAGAAATCCCTGCTCTCTTCAACATTTTTCTTATTTACCCAATCTGCGTAGTCTTTATACTGTATTTTAAGATCCGGTACGTTGGGAGATTCATTTCGTACTAAAGAATTGTACGTTTTTATAATTTCTGAAGCAAAAAGATTGCTTGACCATCCATCGCAAATGATATGGTGGGTATTGAACCAAAGAATGTATTCATCATTATCAACTTTAATAAGATATACTTTGAATAAAGGAAATTCATCTAATCTAAAATTGATCTTTTTGGTATTCAAAAGCTCAGCTAACTCCTGATCCTTATTCTGAGAGGATGATAAATCAATATTCTCAATCTTAAAATCAATATTATCAAAAGGTAAAACCTGTTGAAAAACAGTTCCGTTGATATTAAGGAAAATTGTTCTTAAAATTTCATATCTATTAACCAGTACCCTAAATGATTCTTCAAGTTTAGATGCTTCCAGATCTCCTTTTAATTTATAGGCTTCACTCACATTATAAGTGGCAGAAGCTTCATAATTTTGCTGGATCACCCAAAATCTGTACTGAGCAGCAGTGATTGGGTAATATTTCGCTTCTGCAACATTGGGAATGGGTTCAAAGTTTTCAACATTTACATCTCCTGAGATTTTTTGGGCTACCAGATCGATCCTTGGGTTTTCCATGAAATCTTTTATTGAGATGGTTTTATTAAATGTAGTTTTAATCTTGTTGATAATTCTTATAAGAATCAGGCTATGTCCTCCCAATCCAAAGAAATTATCTGTAACTCCAATATTTTCTATTCCCAGTATTTCCTCCCAGATCTCTTTTAACTGCTTTTCAGTTTCGTTTCTCGGAGCTATATATTCCTGTTTTATCAAATCTGAAGGAGATACATCCCTAAGTTTTTTACGATCTATCTTTCCATTATTCGTCAATGGAATATTCTCCAACTGAACATAAAAATCCGGAAGCATATAATTCGGCATCTTCTTCTCAAGATAACCTGTCAGTTCTTTTTTATCAATCTGTTCATCAGATACAAAGTATACCACAAGATGGGCTTCTCCCTCATGATGCTTCACTTCAGTTACTACTGTTTTAATCGTAGAGCTATAAGAAAGCACATGACTGTCTATTTCACCCAATTCTACACGGTGCCCTCTTATTTTCACCTGATCATCAGTCCTTCCCAGATATTCTATATTTCCATCAGGAAGCCAACGTCCAAGATCTCCGGTACGGTACATTTTTGTTCCGGAAGAGAAAGGATTCTCGATAAACTTCTCATTGGTGAGTTCTAAATTATTCAGATATCCCTTAGCTACTCCTGCTCCGGCTATGCATATTTCACCAGGAACTCCAACCGGAACAACATCATTTTTCTCATTACGAATGTAAACCTGAGTGTTGGATATCGGCTGTCCAATATTTTCACCCGCCTGCTCTATCTTACGGGCTATGCAGCCTATGGTTGTTTCTGTAGGACCGTATTCATCATAAATGTCAATGTTTTCACGGATTGAACGAATAGTCTGAATATGGTCTGCATGAAGTTTCTCCCCACCTAAAATAATTTTAGACAGACCGGAAGATGTCACTTCTGTATTTTTTAATAAAGAAATATGAGATGGAGTAAGCTTAAGAACATCCACCTCTTCATTTCCAAGCATTGAAAGTAAAGACGCTACATTATCTTCCTGCGAATTGCCAAGGAAAAGCTTTCCTCCTCTTGTAAGGGAGCAAAAAACAGCGGTCCCCGATAAATCGAACGAAATTGATGTAAATAACCCCCAATTACCTCTGTCTCCTGCAGTAAAATAAAAATCGTTACTCCATAGTATATAATTAAGGATATTAGCATGCGTGATAACGACTCCTTTTGGGTTACCTGTAGTTCCTGAGGTATAGATAACATAAGCAGAATCGCCAGAACCAATTGTCACAGAAGGATTATCTTTTGAATAACCTTCCTTCTGTTTATCAAACTCTGATAAAAAAGCATCGTCTATAACTACTTTCGCATTACTATCTTCAATAATGTACTGTATTCTTTCAGCAGGATAATCGTAATCTACAGGCACGTAAGCGGCTCCGGATTTTAAGATCCCCATGATAGAAATAATCATTTGTTCACTGCGGGGAATTTGAATACAAACTAAATCATCAGGCTGGATATTATAGTGAGCCTTAAGATAGTGTGCCAGCTGATTTGACTTTTCATTAAGTTCCTCATAGCTTAATGATATTCCATTACACTCAATTGCCTCAGCGTTTGGGGTTGCTGTAACCTGTGATTCAAACAGATGGACAATACTGTTTTTGTCTTCAAAATTAGCTGCCGTAGAATTGGTAAGTGCTATAATTTTCTTGTCTGCCGGGGTCAATTCCTGTTTTTGCTGGTACAATAATGTATCATATATTCCTTTGAACTGCTCTTCAAGAATTTCTTTTTCTACAGGTGAGAAAACATCACTATTGTAATAAATATCTACAGATAAAGCTTCACCGGAATCAATTACTGTCAACTTGTAATCAAAAATATCCTGTACGGAATAAGCATTAATGATACCAGCATGTGATTCGCTAAGGATTTTTCCTGTATTAACGTATTCAAAGCAATATTTGAAATAAACTGTATTTTGCTTTTTTCGGTTTAAGGTAAAGTAATCAGCCCAGCTTTTTACAGCTTCCACTTCTTTTTTGATTTTTGCAATAGCTTCTGATAAAACAAGATTTCCCGAATGTACCTTAAGATTTAATGCTACCTTAGAGTTAACGTACCCTATGGTATGTGCAAGTTCTTCGTATGGCCTGTCCTGAGTTACATAACCGATGGTCAGATCTTTATCATCTGTTGAAAATTGTGAAAAATAATTACTTAAACACAACAACAGATAGGATTCAGTAGTAAGATCGTTTTCCGCTAAATCTTTGATTAATTTCTCATAATTTTCCTTATCAACGGAAATGATATTCTCCCTTACAGGTTTGAAAGTTTCGAACTTTTTCCCAAAAGGAATAATTTTGTTTTCAGGATCTGCATTATAGGTTTCCCAGAATAGTTTTGCTTCTTCTTCGGGTTCTGCTAAAAGCTCGTTTTGCCAGGAGCAATAATTATAGAATTCTATTTTTTCATGATGTTCATAACTTCCTTTTATCCTTTGTATAATTTCATTAGCCAAATAGATACAACTATAAAGGTCTCCAAATAATGAATATATTCTAATCGCTATATACCTTGCTTCTCCGGAAGTACCGACTCCGATTTTAAGTGCCTTATTTTCATGATAATGATAAGAAGAATCAAAATCTTTATCAACCACTTTTATAAAGTGGTCCTGATCAATTTCCGTATCAAAATACCAATGTTTTATTTCATGCTCTTTGGTATCTTTATATTGGATCGCACTCTTTACATCATTATTTGAAAACAATGTATAAAACAATACTTCATGTCCTTTTATGGCTTCATTAATATAAGCGGTAATTTTTTCGTCAGAGCATTCATCATTTATTTTAATAATAACCTGATTATAAAGACAGTCGGCATTATAAGCCTGATTTGACACATAATTAATCTGATTCTCAGATAATTTATATCCTTCAATTTTCTCCATTTATTTAGTATTTTTTGGGAATTAGCAAATAGAAACAATTATTTTACGCTCGCCTTCATACGCATTTCTTCCATGAGAAGACAAATAGTTGTCAAGGAATAATACATCTCCTTTTTCCCACGGAAAATCTATCGTTGCTTTTTGGTAAGCTTCATAAAGCTCTGAATATTCTTCTTTAGTGATTTCCTGTCCGTCACCAAAGTAGGTATTATTAGGAAGCTCATCATCTGATTCTATGGCTGAAAGAAGAACCTCATCGTAGCTGTATTTATTAAAAAATACTCCGTGATTAAACCATATTAATTCTTTGGTCACAGGATGCTCTATAATGGCTTTTTTCTTCCAGTTGATTACGAGATCATTATCATCCAGCCACTCATAGGTGATTCCATTCTTTTCACACTCTTGTTCCACCTCATTTTTATTTTCAGTCTGGAAAACCTCTTTCCAGGATAATCCTAACATCCCATTCATTCTTCTTCGGTACAGAATCCCTTTTTCAAGGAATTTATTCCTAAGATCATCACTGATATATTCCAATACCTTTCTGTTATCCGCAATAGGTGTTTCTCCTTTTAAGGTTGCCGGAATAATGCAGCAAAATATAATTCTATTAGGTGGTACCGGAGCATAAGAATTTTCACTGTGCATATTGATGCTATAGCTATTAGGATAAGTTGTTGATACATAAACATTTTCCATAATAGAATGCCTTGGGGAAGAGCGGAATTTGTATTCCAGAAGAGGCTGATCAAAAACAGAAACTAAATCCTGAAATTTTTCCACAGTATCAATTTCAAAATTTCTGCATAATATGGCTCCGTTCTCTGATAAACAGGTATTAAAATATTCATTATTCTCAATCAGCCAGTTTTTTAAACCTGTATTGGGGTTTGAAGGCTGAACTAGCAAAGGAAATTTATTCTCATTAAAAAATCCCTTTAAAGCAGGCTCTTCCGAAGATACCGGAGCACTGTTTTGATTTTTTAATTTGTTTAATCTGTTCATAATATTATTGTTTTTTATTTTTTATAAATGCACTAAGCTTGTTTGAGTTCTTTTGCTTGATCAGATCGGAATCTGTAGTGTTGACAATTTCTTTAATGTCCTTTTGTCTGATTGCTTTAAAATATATGCTCTGTTTCTCCAGTTCATCGTTAATTTCAGCAAAAGGGACATTTATATTTTCTTTGAAAAATGCAAGGATTTCTTTAAATACCCTTACAATATTGACCACTGAATAGTCATCAAAAACATTTTTATTATAATCAACCAAGATCCTTAAATCTTCATCTGTAGGAAAGACCTCGAAATTAAAAGGATAAGTTGTCTGCAACTGAAACTTAGATTTTTCAATTTTTATAGAGTCAGGATCTCTATCATTTTCAGGATCAACTGAACGCTCAGCCATTAAGAAATTTTCAAAGATCAGAATATGATTAATGAGATTTCTCTTCAAAGTACTTTTGTTCTGTATTTCCGCTAAACTCAGATAATGATATTTTGTACTTCCTATAGACTCACGGTGCATTTTATCCAAAAGGATCTGCGGGGTTTCGTCTTTATTGATCGCCACACGCACCGGAACGGTATTAATAAACAACCCCACCATACTTTCAATGCCAAGTACTTCTGGCGGCCTTCCTGATACTACTGCTCCGAAAGTCACCTCTTCAAAATCATTATAAGCACTTAAAAGATAAGACCATACTGCCTGGATATACGTATTTAATGTAATTCCTGAGTTTTTGCAAAACTGCACAATCTCTTTATATACATCTTTGTCTACAAATGAAATATGGGACGACAGATCATACTGGATGGTATCTTCGTGAAATTCTTTTGCAAAAGGAATCAGGGTCGGAGAATCTTTTCCCTGAAGATAATCCTCCCAATAAGCCAGGACTTCATCCTTATCAATATTTTTCAACCACTGGATGTATGAAGAATATTTCTCTGCCTCTGGTAATGACAAAATAGTTTCCTGTTGAAGGCTTTGTAAAATGGCAGCAAAGTCATTGATCAGAATACTCAGGCACCATCCGTCCATCACGATGTGATGATGGCTCCAGATAAATTCGTAGTAATCATCCGGTAATTCTACCACAACCAAACGCATCTGGGTTGGTTCATTCAAAATAAAGCCTTGATTTATGTCTTCCTGTTTGATATTATCCAATCCAATTTCTGATTCCAGGATCAAATGCCTGAAATCTAAACGGGCTTTTTTATGAACAATCTGAAGCGGTACTTCTCCATAACGGTTTTCAAAGGAAGTGCGAAGAATCGTATAACGGTTTAGTAACATTCCAAAAGCCTGTTCTACCAAGGATAGATCCAGATTGACAGACTTGACTCTATATGAGGTCTGGACAAAGTATGCTGACCCTTTAGCGTTCATCAGCCAGTGAAAATATAATCCCTGCTGCATTGGGGAAAGTTCATAAATATCTTCTATTTCATCACCAACACTGATCTCTGTAATGGTATTGAAGGATAATTCTTTGTAAGTAAGGTCTGATGGCGTCAGAATTACAGATGAATCTTCACTCTCTCTCACGATAGCTTCCAGATTTGTCTTATAAGCAGATGAAAGATTCTCTATGGTACCTTCTTTAAATACCTTAGTTGAGTAACGGATGCTGATATTCATTTCTCCGTTCACCGTCATCCCTGATACGTCGAATAAAATATCTGTTGATAAATTGGAAGGATCGACGGAAGAGCCTATATTTTCAGAGCTGTAACGGAATAAAGAAAATTTCTGTGTTGCATCGTCCTTTTTATCTCCTTCTTCATTGAAGTCCCCAAGGTAATTGAATAAAACAGAAGGCATTGATTGTGAATCGATCTCTTTTTTTAGATCACGTAAAATACCATAACCGATTCCTTTATTTGGAATACTTCGTAAACCTTCTTTTACACTGACCAAAGCAGGCTGACTGTTATCGCTGATATCAAGGTTAAAAGGATATACACTGGTAAACCAACCTATCGTCCGGCTGATGTCAAGTCCTGTGTTCATCACTTCCCTACCATGTCCCTCCATGAGAACCTTGGTCTTGCTAACTCCAAACTGATTCTGTAATGCTAATGCCAAACCAGTTAGCAAAACATCATTGATCTCTGCACTGTATTTCCTCCCTGCACGAGTCTGTAATAATTTCGTAGCATCAGTACTCAAACTAAAACCTAAGCTTTTATCTAAAACCTGTTTGCCTTCTACAGGATAATCTGTAGCTAGAGGAGCATAGTTTTCAGATTCTACTCCTTCCCAATACAAACGTTCTTTGGACAGTTCCAAACTTCTGCTGTATTCATCCAAGGCTTTACCCCAACTCTGGAAGGAATCCGTTTTCGAGGGCAGAGAATATTGTTGTCCTCTAATTTCTGACTCATATAAATTACCTAAATCTTCCAGCAAAATTCTCCACGAAACACCATCCATTACCAAATGATGAACCACTAAAATAATACGGTCCCCATCACTCATGGAAACATGACCCACATGGAATAAAACTCCGGACTCTATGTTGATTGTACTCTGAAGGTCCTCTCCTATTTGTTGTAATTGGGATAGCTCTTCTGATTCACTACCACTCTCCCGGATATCAAAATATGCTAAACGGTAATGTACACCATCAATTCCTGAATTATACTGATTCCATTTTCCCTCTTTCTTGCTATATACCATTCTCAGAGCATCATGATGTGACACCAAAGTCTTTAGAGAGGATTCAAGTATCTTTTCGGAAAGTCTTTCCCTGCTTTTTAAGATAACAGACTGGTTGTAATGGTTTTTATTAGTGATCCCTTCACTCTCAAAGAAATACCTCTGGATAGGAGTTAGAATACTTTCTCCTGTAACTTCAGACTGGTCAATATTCACAACATCTGTTGTCATATAGCGCGCCAGCTCTTCTAATACAGGATACTGTAAAATATGTTCTACTTTTAAACTGTAACCCTGCTGACGAAGCCTGGAAACTATCTGAATGGATTTTATGGAGTCTCCTCCTAAATTATAATAGTTATCACGGATACTGATCGGACTGTGTTTCAAGACCTGCTCACAGACAGAGACTAATACCTTTTCTTCTTTACTGGTAGCTGCAACATATTCTGTGGTAATAAGATCTTCTGAACTTACTTCTGGTAAACTCTTTCTGTCAACCTTTCCATTGCTTGTTAAAGGAATCTGGTCAAGCTCTACATAAAAACCGGGTAACATATATTGTGGAAGCTTGCTCTCCAGATGTCTCGCCAGATCCTGCTTGTCAATCGGGGTATCACTTACATAGTACACCACCAAACTCTTATCTTCTTCATGCTCTTTTACTTCTGTAACAACAGATTTAATCGATTCACTGAAAGAAAGCACCTGGCTGTCGATCTCTCCAAGCTCTATCCTGTGACCACGGATCTTGACCTGATGGTCAATCCTTCCTAAATATTCTATAGTTCCGTCTGATAACCATCTTCCCAAATCTCCGGTACGGTACATTTTAGCACCTGGTATGAAAGGATTTTCTACAAATTTTTCTGCTGTTAAGTCTACACGGTTCAGGTAACCTCTAGCCAAACCATCTCCCGAAATGTATAATTCTCCGGTCACCCCTATTGGTACTATACCATTCGCATCATCTAAAACATACATCTGGGTATTATCAATAGGTTTACCGATGGGTATTATTGTATTTTTTATGTCTTTCTTACAATCATAGTAAGTAACATCTATGCATGCTTCTGTAGGTCCGTATAAGTTAACCAATGAAATATTTTCAGGGAACAGTCTGTAAAAAAACTCTTTCTGATAAACAGATAACGCCTCACCACTGGTAAAAACGGTCTTCAGGCTTGTCAGTTTTTGTTTTTCTTCAGGATAGGTATCTATGTGATTCAGGAAAGCGGTAAACATAGACGGAACGAAATGGATAATACTTACGTGGTCCCTTTCTATTGTCTCTATGATAAGAGACGGATCTTTTTCGGCTCCTTGTTCAGGAACAGATAACGTGGCACCATATATACACCACCAAAGAAGCTCCCACACAGAAACATCAAATGTATAAGGTGTTTTCTGAATGAGTACATCTTTATCAGCTAAAGGATAGCGCGATTGCATCCACATCAAACGATTGACAAGAGAACCATGCTGTATCATTACTCCCTTTGGATTTCCCGTTGTCCCTGAAGTGTAGATGATATAAGCTAAATGATCCTGTCGTATTACGGACTCTTGATTCTCTTTTGAATATAGGTCTTTACAAGATTCGAACTCCAAAAGAAAAGATTCATTAATATTAACTTTAGCCCGGGTATCGGATAAAATAAAATCGGTCCTGTCTTGTGGATAATCCTGAGAGATCGGTACATAAGCTGCACCTGATTTCAATATTCCTAAAATAGATACCAGCATTTTTTCACTGCGGGATAATTGGATACAAATCAGATCATCTCCTTTGATAGAAAACTTTTCCCGTAAATAATATGCCAGTTGATTTGCTCTTGCATTTAATTCAGAATAACTAAGAGAAACTCCTCCATAGATAACTGCCGTGTGATCGGGAGCTATTAACACCTGTTTTTCAAATAAACTTACAATAGTTTCATCTGAGGGATAATCAACTTTTGTATGGTTGAATGAATCTAAAGCTATTTTTTCCTCAGCACTTATATAATCAAGAGATTGTAAAGGGATATCAGAAGCACTCACAAATTGCTGAAGAACCTGCCTGAAGTGATTTATAAATGAAATAATAGTTCCTTTATCATAAATGTCTGCATTAAATGCAACAATCATTTCTAAAAATGAACCTTTATTTATAAATTCAAAATTGATATCAAAAGCCCTTTTTGTAAATCCAACTTCTTCTATTTCATCACTGTACACTTCAGCTGCTTCGTTATCCAGATAGTCTTGGAAAACCACCGTAATATCAAATAACGGATTTCTCGAAGCATCCTGGGATAAGTGTAAGTCTTCAATTAAAAGATCAAAAGGGTAATCCTGATGCGTAAATGCTTTTGTAAAAGAATCCTTTACCTTTCTGAATGTATTTGTTAAGGTGTCTTTCTGGTCCAGTATATTATTTAATACAATGGTATTTACAAAAAGTCCGGGCATTTCATTAAGGCTTGGATGATTTCTTCCGGAGGTAAAAGTTCCTAATGTAATGTCATTTTCTGAAGTATATTTATTTAATAAAACATAAACAGCACTCAGTAAACCTACATTTAAAGTTCCCATGTTCTGTTTAGCAAAAGCATCAAGCTTTTGAGTAAGTTCTGATGAAATAACTGTTTTTAGCGTGTAACTGTTGAATGTTTTAACAGAAGGCCTCTTAGCATAAGAAGGTAAATCGATCGTTGGAATTTTCTTTGATAATAGATCTATCCAATATCGTTGTGCAGCATTGTAATTTCCATTATTAATTCCCGCAAGTTTCCAGTACGTATAGTCCAGATACTGGAACTTTGGACCGCTTATTTCTTCTGAATGAATTATTGCATGGTAATAACTTAAAATGTTTTGCTTCACAACATTCAGAGATACTCCGTCGATAATAATATGATGAAAGATAAAATAGGTGACGATCTTATCTTTAAGTTCAAAAATTCTACATCTAAACAAAGGACCTTTACCCAGATCGAAAGCCTGTGAATTCAGATTTTTAACAAGGTCTGCTATGGATCTAATATCAGCGAATTCTCTTTTAAGATCTATAATCTCAACATCAAGTGCGGCATTATTTTCTTCCAAAATGATTTGCCTTACTTCATCCTGGTCATTGAGATGAAATACCGTTCTGAAGATCTCAAAATTTTTGATCAATTGTAAAACAGCAAGCTTCACCACATGCGGATCATAAGAGGAAGGAAATTCAATAGGAAAATTGATATGATATGATTTGGATCCTTCTTCAGTAAGACTTTGCAGCCACAACCTTTTCTGAGCATCTGAAACAGGATGATCTTCTCCGGTAGAGGTATGTTTGGCAATACTGTTAGAATTATGTTTTAAAATATAGGATATGATTTCCTCTTTATAAACTCTAATTCTTTTAATAAGACTTTCTTCAATATCTTCTGTGGTATCAATAACAAGGTTATTATCTTTTACAGATATATGAATATTTTTATCTTTTAATTCTTCTAATAAATTTAACATATAAAGAATAGGATTTATATAATGATGGTCTTTCTATTAGGCTCACTGCTTACTTCTGCTTTTGAAACATATGATATCATTTCTATATGCAGGGCGAGACCTTTAATAGTAGGTGAAGTATAAAGATCCTGTGGCGCTAGCTCCAGATTGAATTCTTTATTGATATTCTTCAAAATGCTCATCGCTTTTAATGAATCCCCGCCCAATTCGAAGAAATTATCGGTAGTTCCAACCTTTTTAGGTTCAAAAAAGTTATTAAATAGGCTACACAGCTTAATTTCTGTTGCAGAAACAGGGGCCACATATTCAGTACTGGATAGGATGCCTCCCGAAATTTGAACTTCCGCTTTGTTAATCGTTTTGTAATTATAGGTGAGGTATTGATTGGGATTTTTTGCCGATGCAATGATCTGATGATTTTGAACATTGGAAAGCACTGTAGCCTTAAAAATATCGACGAGTTCAGTCTCATTTATTGCACCGTCACTAACTCCATCCAGATTTACGCTGACCCAATTCTGAGGTTTGGATTTTCCAATAAAATAATCCATATAAGAATTGGCTACTGAATACGCTCCAAAAGTCTGACCACCAAGGATTGCTGATAAACTGGAACTGATCCATACAAAATCAAGGTTTTTGCCGGAGAATACTTTATACAAATTAATGATTCCCTGCACCTTAGGAGACAACTGATCCTGAATCATTTCCATATCCAGATGCTCTACTAATTTTAAAGAATTATTTGAAGGGTTTCCTGTTAAATTCAGCACACCATGGATTTTTCCATGTTCCTGTTCTATGAAAGCTATCGTTGATTCTAAAGATGTCAGATCTGAAATGTCAGAAGTAAAGTAAGACAATTCATTTCCTATTCTGTTTCTGAATCCTTCATCCAGTTGATCAATTAGTTTCCTACCTACAACGACAACTTTAGCTTTGTTTTCTAACAGGTAACCGGTCAAAACTTTTCCGATCTTACCTGAACCTCCAATGACAACGATAACTTTGGAATCGAGCTGAACATCACCTCTATCTTCATTCCATCTTTCATAAAACGGAACATATCTCTGATCTCCTTTATAGGTTACAAGAGGATCAGAAAAGTTGTATTCGATTTCATCAATGATCTTTCCATAAGCAATATCATTCCCTGATGGAATATCTAAAAGAAAACTGAAGATATTTTTATTTTCCTGCGCACAGACATACAGCTGACCAAATGAAGACAGCAATGTGGTGTTACTCTTTTTATTGATCTCCATATTATTGAAATCCCCTACCAAAGTAATCTTCGAATTTGCTGTAAGATCATTAGAGATTAAGAATTTCCCGATGATATTAAACAATCTGAAAACAGAGACCATGGAACTTAATTGATCATCCTGTATATTCCAGGTGAAAATAATCTGATAATTAGTATTGTCTGAAATATTAATTTTATCCAGATAATCTGCAATACTTCCTAGCTCTATCTCCCCATTTGCTTTTAAAAATTCATTTTTTTCTAATTCAATAAAGCCTATCTCCCTGCTTCCTAGTTCGTTAATGATATTTTGCGATACAGCACTATTTTCAGAAAAAATAATAAATGTTGCCTTTTCCTCCTTCTCGCCTTTAGACAATAGGCTGCTCTTCCATTTTTTCTGATAAAAAAGGTCTAAAGACGAACGATTGTTATCTACCGTAAATCTTTTAAAAGGATTGACATGAAAATCCAGTTTATTTTTTTCAAATGCATAGGTGGGCAATGAAATTTTCTTTCTTTTCTGATTTTGATAATATTTCTTCCAATCTATCTCAATACCCGATTGCCACAAATCACCCAAAGCTTTGTTTAAAAATTGCAGTTCCTCATTTTGATCGGATCTTTGCAATAAGCGAATAATGGTATTATCATTATAGAACTCGTTTTGTTTAATTGCATTGGTTAGTGTAGAAGGTCCTAATTCTATGAATATATAGTCTTTTGGATCCTTAAGAATATTTTTAATTCCTTTTTCAAAAAGAACAGTATTCAACATTTGTTCTTTCCAGTATTGGGGAGATTTAGCTTCGTCCCCTAAAATAAAGTTGGCTGTAAGATTTGATAGATACGGAATCTCAGGTACCGATAACTGAATATCAGAAAATAAATTTTCAAAATCTGCGGCAATACTATTCATCATTCGGGAATGAAATGCATGTGAAGTTTTTAAAAGAGTGGTTGTAATATTGCTTTCATTAAATACATTAATACATTCCTGAATATCTTCTTCTGTTCCAGACAAAACTGTTGTATGATCCGAATTGATCGCTGCTACTGAAATTCTATCCGGGATCTCATTTTTTATCTGTTCAAAAGAGGCATTTACAGCAACCATTTTTCCGGTTGGTACTTTACTCATTAATAAAGCTCTTTCTGCAACCAGCAATAGTCCATCTTCAAAAGAAAGTACTCCGGAAACGCAAGCAGCAACATATTCTCCCAAACTATGACCTATCATTAATGAAGGTTTTATTCCAAGTTCAATAAGAAATTTTGCTAATGCATATTCAATAAGGAATAATAAAGGCTGGGTATATTGAGTTTCATTAATCTTTAACGGATCAGAAGTTTGAGTATTACCATATCCCAGGACCTGAGAATAGTCTGCATTGAATTTATTCTTCAGGATTAAAAGCCCTTTATCTATATACTGTTTAAAACCTTCTTCCTGATGATAAAGATGTTTCCCCATTTTAAAATACTGAGCTCCCTGGCCTGGAAAAACAAAAACAATATGTTGGGAAGATTTTGCTTTTTGGTAAAAATCTTTTTTAGCTTCTAACTCATTTAATAAATCTTCTCTGTCTTTGAAAACAATTGTATTTCTATAGTCAAACTGAGCTCTGCCTATATTTAAGGAATACGAAAGATCTGAAAGATTCATTTCCTGATTTTCGGTGATGAACTTTTTTAGTTTTATAAAATATTGTCTTACCGCTTCCGGTCTTTTGGCAGAATAGGTTATGACATTACTTACCTGTTTGTTCTTATGGTGATCGTCTGAATGATCAGCTACAAAATTTTCTAAAATCGCGTGAGCATTGGTTCCCCCAATTCCAAAACTACTTACTCCCGCAATTAATGGACGATTGTCTTTTGTCTCCCATTGTTTTGCCTGAGTATTAACATAAAATGGACCTTTGCTAAAACTTATTTCTGAGTTAGATTTTATATAATGTAAAGATGGTGGTATGACCTTTTTCTCTAAGGATAAGGCTGTTTTAATAATTCCTGTAATTCCTGCCGCATTACCAGTATGACCAAGGTTTGACTTCACAGCTCCTATGGCACATTTCAAAGATTGGTCATAGTTAAATGACTTATTCAGTGCCTCGATTTCAATAGGATCTCCCAATTTTGTTCCGGTACCATGCGTCTCGATATAAGAAATCTCATCAATAGAAACCTTTGCAAAATTATGGGCTTGCTTTATACAATCAGATTGTCCTGCTATGCTCGGTGCGGTATACCCTACTTTTCTTTTTCCATCATTGTTAACGGCAGTTGCTCTTACAATAGCATAGATATGATCATTATCATTGATAGCATCTTCCAGCCTCTTCAAGACAACTATACCACCGCCTTCTGTACCTACTGTTCCACTTGAATTTTCATCAAACGCCCTGCAATGTCCATCTTTAGAAGAAATCATTCCCTCTTCGTACATGTATCCTTTTTCATCTTTGGTGTTTAAAGCAATTCCTCCTGCCACCGCCATGGAACACTCCCTTAATAACAAAGCCCTGCATGCAGTATGCATTGCTACCAGCGAACTTGAGCATGCCGTATCCATAAAAATACTTGGCCCCTTTAGATTCAGGTTATAAGAAATTAAAGAACTGCAAAAGTTTTTATTGTTAATTTGTGACAAATAAAAAGGATCCACTGTATCTTTTTTATTAATGGTGGTATGGGCAATCCAGTTGAAATTATCGGGAGCAGTAAGATACAAACCTACTTTATCGTTAATTTTTGATGGATCATAACATGAATCTTCAAATGCTTCCCAAACCAATTGATGTAAAATTCTGGTTTGTGGATCCATACTATTAGCCTCATCTTTTGTGTAGCCAAAAAATGTATAATCAAAAGTATCAGAATGATCAATAAATGTCTTTACTTTCACATAATTGGGATCCTGAATAAGCTTGGGTTCTACTCCGCTTTCCAATAATTCCTGATCTGTATAAAACTCAATCAGCTCATTTCCATTGGCGAGCTTTTCCCAGAATGTATGGGGATTATCGCAACCTGAAAACATACAGGAAACACCTATTATAGCTATGTCTCTTTTTAAGGATTCTCTTTGCATAGTAAAATTTAATCGAACAGGTTATCAATAAGGTTATCTACGTGATCCGACAGATTTTGATCTTCTGCTGTCGTTTCTTCAGTGTATGAGTTCATGCTTTGTATGAAGTGTGCTAACTCTGATACACTTGGGTAAGAAAAGAATTTGGCAATTTCTATTTCTAAACCAAAATCTTTACGCAATAGCTGGGAGAGCTTTACAATAGACAATGAATTTAATCCCATATCAAAGAAGTTGTCCTGAATACTGATCTCTTCTTTCTGATAATTCAAAATTTTTGCTAGTAATTCAACCAGTAGTTGCTCCGTTTCCGTTTGAGGTGCTACATATTCGTTCTTGATTAGATCCGAACTTTCCACTTCAGGTAAGCTTTTCCTGTCAATCTTGCCATTGCTGGTTAAAGGAATAAAATCCAGTTCCACATAAAAACCTGGCAGCATATACTGCGGAAGCTTTGTTTCCAGATATTGAGACAAGTCTTGTTTATCAATCGATATGTCTGAAACATAATACACTACCAAACTCTTATTGCCCTGATGTTCTTTAACGGCAGTAACTGCATTTTTGATAGAATCTCCATAAGAAAGTACCTGAGTGTCTATTTCTCCTAGCTCTATCCTATGGCCGCGGATCTTAACCTGATGATCAATTCTTCCTAAATATTCGATATTACCGTCTGGTAACCATCTTCCAAGATCACCGGAACGATACATTTTACCGCCTTTTACAAAAGGATTATCAATAAATTTCTCTTCAGTTAAATCTTCAAGGTTAAGGTAACCTCTGGCCAAACCATCACCGGAAACATACATCTCTCCAATCACTCCTACAGGAAGCAAATGACCGTGTGGATTCAGAATATAGCAGCCCAACGTTGGGATAGGTTTTCCTATATTAGATAAAGAACGGGTCATGTCTGCAGTGTTAAGCTTTTTATAGGTAACATGGACAGTAGTTTCCGTGATCCCGTACATATTGATCATTTGGATTTCCGGATATTTACGATGCCAATCCTGCAATAGAACAGGATTAAGAGCTTCTCCTCCAAAAATGACATAGCGTAACGACAGTTTCTCATTATTAAATTCACTGTCAAATTCCAGAAGATTATAAAAAGCAGCAGGAGTTTGATTTAATATCGTGATCTTGTTCTCAATCAGATAGTTTAAGAAGGCTCCGGGATCCTGAGCCGTCTGCTTTGAGATGATATGCAGACTGCCTCCGTAAAGTAAGGCGCCATAACATTCCCATACCGAAAAGTCAAAATTATAGGAATGGAATAAAGTCCATGAGTCATTACTGTTAAAATCATACAATGCTTCGTCATTGAACAATAAACGAACTACATTTTTATGTTCAATCATTACCCCTTTTGGATTTCCTGTGGTCCCTGAAGTATAGATAATATAAGCTAAGTGATCTGGTCTGATTACTGTCTCAGGATTCTCTGTGGAATATTTTTCTTTTAAAGAATCAAACTCTAAAAGGAAAGATTCATCAATACTAGCTTTAGCCTGGGTATCAGTCAAAATGTAATTGATCCTTTCCTTTGGATAATCAACATCTATTGGCACGTAAGCTCCTCCCGACTTCAGTATCCCCAATATTGCAATCACCATATTCTCATTACGAGGTAACTCAATACAAATCAAATCATCCCCCTCTATAGAATATTTCTCACGTAAATAATGAGCTAACTGATTGGATCTTGCATTGAGTTCAGCATAGGTCAGCGAAATATCTTCGTAAACAACTGCTGCATGATCCGGATTCGTTAGTACCTGTTTTTCAAATAAACTTACAATAGTTTCATCAACAGGATAATTAACTTCTGTATTATTGAATGATTCTAAAACTGCCTTTTCTTCAAGGCTTACATAATCCATTGTTTTTAAAGGAGTATCTGCTGCACTTATAAACTGATGAAAAACTTCTCTAAAATGAGACAATAAAGACGTCATTGAAGATGGAGCAAATACGGAAGAATTATAGCGGAACTCAATATGCAGACTGCCATTATCAGGAACCACAACAATGGTAAAAGGATAATTCGTCTGTTCAAAAGAACCTGCTGACTCAGACGATAAGCCTGCATATGAACTTGCTTCTGCATTCCCTTGTTCATTCTTTACATAATTCTCAAAAACAATAATATGATTAATCAGCTCTTTACCTAAAGAGGATAAAGACTGGATCTCTGCCAGGCTATTAAAATGATAACGGCTGCTCTGAATAGATTCCTGATGAAGTTGGCTTAACAGACTACGTGGAGTATCCTCCTCACCAATTCGGGCACATACTGGTATTGTATTGATAAATAACCCCACCATATTCTCAATTCCAGGAATTTCAGCAGGTCTTCCTGAAACCACACTCCCAAAGACTACTTCTTCGGATGCATTATAAGAGCTTAACAAGTAAGACCACACTCCTTGGACATATGTATTCAACGTAATACCGGAACCCTGACAGAAGTCTTCAATAGCCTCAAAATCATGTTCTCCTATGGTAAGGGTTTCATTAAGGTAATGGTTGTGGGATGATTCATTGGTAGTAATAAAAGGAATTAATGTCGGGGAATCGATTCCCTTGAGATAATTTTTCCAATAGGTTAAAGCTTCTTCTTTATCTACGCTTTCAAGCCATTTAATATATGAAGCGTATTTCTCAGTATCCGGTAATGGAATAGCAATACCATTTTGAAGACTGCCTAATATTGTAGAAAAATCACTGATCAGAATACTGAGGCACCAGCCGTCCATAATGATATGATGATGACTCCAGATGAAGTCGTAATAACCATTAGGAAATTGTACAACCAGCAAACGCATCTGTGTAGGTTCACCCAAATTAAAACCACGATCTATATCACCTTGTCTGATATTATCTAGTTCAAGTTCTGATTCTAAGATTAAATGCTTAAAGTCAATTCGAGCTTTTTTATGAACAATCTGTAAAGGCACTTCTCCATAACGGTTTTCAAAGGAAGTGCGAAGAATCGTGTAACGGTTTAATAATATCCCAAATGCCTTTTCTACCAAAGATAAGTTAAGCTCAGAAGCTTTAATGCGGTACGAAGTCTGCATAAAATATGCTAATCCTTTAGGATCTACCAGCCAATGATAATACAAGCCCTGCTGCATCGGGGAAAGCTCATAAATATCTTCTATATCATTCCCTTTACTGATCTCCTCAATGGTGCTGAATGATAAGCCATTGTAAGTAAGATCTGACGGGGTTAAAACCACCTGTGAGTCTTCACTCTCTTTCACTATAGCTTCCAGGTGAGACTGATAAGCGGATAAAAGTTTTTGTATCGTATTTTCTGTAAATACCTTATCCGAGAAGCGGATGTTGATATTCATTACCCCATTTACTGTCATCCCTGAGATGTCCAATAGCATATCAGTTCCCAGATTCTCTTTAGACACAGGGCTTCCAATATCTTCAGAACTATATTTGAAAAATGATTCCTTATCTCCGGTATCATTACCACTTGTATCATTAAAATCTCCAAGGTAATTGAACTGTATGGAAGGATTACTTGTTGAAGAAAATGCATTACCCAGATAATTCAAAATACCATAACCAATCCCTTTGTTTGGAATACCTCGTAAACCTTCTTTTACACTTACCAAAGCAGGCTGACTGTTATCGCTGATATCAAGGT
>Ga0308171_1002409_pt1 | contig 19866 bp, 14 predicted proteins | sample PhyGR1_FD_202135 | JGI IMG/M metagenome (GOLD analysis project Ga0308171, IMG submission 202135) | Phyllosphere microbial communities from UC Gill Tract Community Farm, Albany, California, United States - DLSLSG.R1 | ecosystem: Host-associated > Plants > Phyllosphere > Unclassified | place: USA... | reverse complement strand
AAAGTGACGGAAGTATTGAGGATATTGTCTTTACAGCCGATTTTTATCTCATTTCTTTTCAGACATTTATTTCAGGAAGCATCACTTACGGGAAAAAAGAATTTGATCATGGTCGTGGGAAAATGATTTTCTTCAGACCCAATCAAACTGTTACCTTTAAAAATGTAAAGGCGGAAGAAGGATGTTTTTTAATAGCCGTTAAAGAAGATTTTCTCTCAGGCACGGCTCTCTATACGGAGATGAAAAATTACGGCTATTTTGATTATGAAACCAATGAGGCTTTATATCTGTCACCCAGTGAAGAAGAGACCATCTGGCATCTGGCCCGCACAATGCATAAAGAATCTTATAATAATACCGATAATTACAGCAAGCAGATTCTGCTGGCTCATCTTGGAACTCTGCTTACCTATTCGCAGCGTTTCTACAAAAGGCAATTTATCAACCGGATTGAAACAATCGGTAATTATGCCGGAAGATTTCAGCAATTGCTTGATGACTATTATAATGAACATAAGGAAAAGGTTTTTGGTCTTCCAAATGTTTCCTATATGGCGGAAAGATTCAATGTATCCTCCCGTTATCTCAGTGATCTTCTCAAACAGGAAACGGGTAAAACCGCTCTCGAACTGATCCACATTCATCTGATCAAAGAAGCTAAAAACCTTTTGGCAGAAGGCAAACTGAATATCTCGGAAATCTCTTTCTCTCTGGGATTCGAAAACCCAAACTATTTTGCAAGGCTGTTTAAAAAAGAGGTCGGGATTCCGCCCAACGCTTTTAAAGACAGTTATTTAAACTAATTTTTTTAAATATTTTTCTTACCTGCAGGCAACTGGGGTGGGCTATGCTTTTGCCTAAAAATCTAATCAATAATTATTATATCAATAAAATAAAATGAGTACATCAATACAACCATTATTTGAACCTTTTGTATTTAAAAAAGGGATTAAAACCAAAAATAGAATTGCAATGGCACCAATGACCACCTGGGCGAGCAATGACGACTATACCGTGGCAGACGATGAGATCAGGCATTACGAAGCCAGAAGCGGAAATGTCGGTTTGGTCATCACAGGCTGCACAAGAGTGACGGCAAATGGCATAGGTTTTCCCAATGAATATGCTGCTTATGATGATTCTTTTTTACCGGGACTTAAAAAACTGGCTGCTGCGGCGAAAAAAGGTGGGGCGCCTGCAATTCTCCAGATCTACCACGCCGGAAACAAAGCGGTATTGGATCTTATCCCTGATGGTATTCCGGTAAGCGCAAGTTCCGTTGCTTTGGTACCTTCTGCATTTTATGCAGGCGGTACGCTATCCCACGAGCTGGCACACGATGAAATTTTAGAAATCATAAAAGCATTCGGGGAAACAACCCACAGAGCGATAAAAGCAGGTTTCGACGGTATTGAGCTGCATGGTGCCCACGGGTTTCTGCTGCAGAATTTCTTTTCGCCCTATTATAACCAGCGCACCGATCATTGGGGCGGAACTGCTGAAAAACGAATGAATTTTGCTTTGGAAGTTATTAAAGAGATTCAGAATGTTATTAAAAAGTATGCTGACCGGCCATTTCTTTTGGGTTATAGAATATCACCTGAAGAACCCGAAAGTTATCGGATAAAAGATACATTTCCATTGATTGATACGCTGGTCGGTTCCGGAATTGATTATCTGCATATTTCATTGGCTTATCTGCTTTCTCAGAAACCGATTGCTCATGAAAACGGTGATTCCACCATCTTAAAATTAATACTCAACCACGTTGACGGAAGGATTCCGGTTATTTCTGCAGGAGGAATTAAGCAGAGTGTTGATGCAGCAGAAGCTATAGATACCGGGCTGTCTATGGTTGCTGTAGGGCATGGTCTGATCATCAATCCTGATTGGGTGGAACTGGCAGCAAACGGAAAAGAAGCAGATGAGGTTTTAAAAATGTCGAAGGCCGACGAACTTGCCGTTCCTAAAAAACTTCAGGCATTTATCAAAGTTGCGACAGGATTTTTCCAGATAGAAGATTAGTAAAACTAACATAAGTTTACTTTATTAAAAAAGTGTCATTGTTCGATGACACTTATAGTAATACCTTTCCTAGAAAACAATTCGGATACTCTATCTTTAGGAGGAATTTTACCGCTATAAAAAATCTTTGGACATCTAAAAAACTTTTTTACCAGGCTTCAAAGTTCTTCAGGACATTCCTATAAACTTCAAATAGTTTTTCAATTTCGTTTTCTTATAATTTCTGAGACAAATTTAGGGACATCAAAAGGTCATTTATTGAACACATGGAAAAACAACAGTAAAAGTTGAAGAAAGTATGGAAGGGTGGCTGGTATCGCTAATGAGGAGTACATTTCAAAAGGGTTTGGGAAGTTCGTTACAGATCTGGCTAAAGAATCTTAAAATTCAGGCAGAAAAAAATAATTTGACTTGATAATAAATCCAATAAATCACACAAAATTATTAGAATCCGGAGAGAATCAAATTCTTCTGGATTTTAATATATTAGTTGCACGGCAGAAACTCGTCAATTGGGAAAGTCGCTGGTAGATAAATTTGGGAAAACTTTTTACTACTACAAAGATAAAGATATGAATTTCAGGATCTGGGAGTATAATGGCAGTACTTATTTTTTGGAAGTGAATGCAACGAGCGTTTATAATGGGTATCACACCATCTCTGGAGATCTTTGCGTGATCAGCAATAGATCAACGGAGTTCTACAATAACTATTTGACCGGTGGTTTTGGTTATTACACTGATTATCTGAGAGCGAAGAAAAACAGTAAGAAAAAGGGATATACCTACAACGACTTCTTAAATGAAATGAAAGCAGAAGGTAGGGATTACTATCTGAAAAAAGTTATCAGATAAAGTGTAGTGTGTTGGCAATCATTTGATTGTGTTCTATATGATGTTGCGATGATTCAGATATTGATAAATATTTTAAATGTTATTTATTTTAGGTCGTCGACAAGAAATATATTGCTTTTTCTTTTTAAGTCTGAAAGAAAACCGATTTACTTATATTTGCCCCGCAAAGCAAATTCATATGTTCAAAAAAGTAAGTACTGTATTTATCTTTGGATTTTATACAGTTTTTTGTTCGGCCCAACAGGTTCGACCTTCAAAATCATCTGAAATTTACCGCGAAATCAAAACGCTTAAACATTTGCCTAAAGTGTTGTACCTGGCGGCTCATCCTGATGATGAAAATACAGGATTACTCTCCTGGTTAATCAACGACCAAAATGTGGAAACGGACTACTTGTCTTTAACCAGAGGTGATGGCGGTCAGAATTTATTAGGCACAGAGCAGGGTGCTGCCTTGGGTTTAATCAGAACACATGAGCTTTTGGAGGCAAGAAAGTTAGACGGTGCCCAACAGTTTTTTACCCGTGCAATTGATTTCGGATTTTCTAAAAATACAACCGATACTTTTAAACAATGGAATGCAGACAGCATCACAGCAGATGTGGTTTGGGTTATCCGTCAATTCCGTCCTGATGTGATCATTTGTCGTTTTCCGCCTACTGCAGCAGCTGGTCACGGACAGCATGCGGCTTCGGCTGTGGTTGCAGAAAAAGCTTTTAAACTGGCAGGTGATAAAACCGCTTTCCCAGATCAACTGAAATATGTTGATGTATGGCAGCCAAAACGCATCTTATGGAATACTTTCCGATTTGGAACTAACAATACAACGGCTGAAAATCAATTGAAAGTAACTGTTGGGCAATATGATGCGCAACTGGGAATGGGTTATGGTGAATTGGCAGGATTAAGCAGAAGTTTACATAAAAGTCAGGGTGCAGGAACCCAGTCTGTAGCCGGAATTAAAACTGAATATTTTTCTCACGTTGCAGGTGAACCAGCCAAATCAAACCTTTTCGATGGAGTCGCTAAAACGTGGACTTCACAAGGAAATTCTGATATTGACCAGTCATTAGATAAAATTATTTCTACTTTCAATTTCAATAATCCTGATCTTAGCTTGCCTGCGTTGCTTGCTTTGCGTAAAAAGGTTTTGACATTAAAAGATTTAGATTTGAAAAAAGATAAACTTAAATCTCTTGACCATATTATTTTAAGCTGTGCTGGGTTTATGGGCGAAGTGGTTACCAATCAGGCTGAAGCGGTTGCTGGAGATCATTATAATTTCAGGCTAAATCTGATTTCAAGAGCTGAAAATCCTGTCGTTTTAGAAAATGTAAAATGGTTAAATCAATCAGAAAATTTTAACAGAAAACTTTCAAAAGATTCTTTAATTACCATTCAGCATGATATTCAGATTCCTGCGGATGCAGCACTCACAGAACCTTACTGGTTGGCAAAACCAGCAAAAGATGCAGCAACTTTTTCCGTTCCGAATGATACTTTGGTCGGTTTGCCCGAGGCAGAATCACCACTGAATGTTTTGCTTGATTTAAAAATCGGTTTAGAAAAATTTCAGGTTAAATTGCCTTTATCTTTCAAGAAATTAGATCCGGTGCGTGGTGATGTGGTCGAAGCCTTGCGCATTGTTCCTGCATTGGAATTGAAATTTACACAACCGCTTTATTTAGTGAAAGAAAATGAAGATTTACATTTGAGTTTAAATGTTAAGGTTAATTCCAATAAACAGTTCAACAATGGTAAAATTAATCTGGTTTATAATGGTGAAAATTTAGGAGGTGCTAATGTAAAATCACTCAATGGAATAGATACGACCATAGATTATTTGATTCCAAAAGCTAAGCTTGCCTCAATAAAATTAAATCAGTTACAATTGGATGCTAATTTTGTTGCTGATGGAGTAACTTATAATAAAAAACAAATATTAATTCAATATCCGCATTTGCCTTCTTTACAATATTTTGCGCCAGCAACGGTTGCTGTGATGAAAGGTGATATTCAGTGGAAGGTTAAAAAAGTGGGTTATATACAAGGTGCGGGAGATTTCATCCCTGAATTTTTACGAATTGCTGGTATTCAGGTCGATATCTTAAAAGATGAAGATTTTTATGGCAACATCAATGAATCTGGAAACAGAAGTCAAAATAAGTTGTCGCAATATGATGCCATTATTCTTGGTGTTCGTGCCAATAACACAGAAAAAAAATTGGGTCGCTGGATGCCATTTTTATGGTCTTATGTAAAAGGCGGCGGTAATTTGGTGATGCAGTACAACACCAATCAGGATACAACGGTTGACCAATTGGGAATGTATAATTTTACGATTGCCAATAAACGTGTTACCGAGGAAAATGCTGAGGTTAAATTTTTAAATCCTAATCATAAATTACTGAACTTCCCAAATAAAATCACTTCGAATGATTTTAAAGGTTGGGTACAGGAACGTGGCGCCTATTTTCCGGATAAATGGGATGCAGCGTATGAACCGCTTTTCGAAATGCACGATACGGATGAAGAGCCTTTGCAAGGATCAACGTTGTATGCAAAATATGGGAAGGGTAATTTTATTTATACACCGTTGGCATTTTTCAGACAGTTGCCTGCCGGGAATGTTGGGGCAGCACGTTTATTTTTAAACTTTTTATCTGCACAGAAAAACTAATGAATAAGCAACTTAAAAACTGGAAGATCTGGTACATTCTATTAGCTGTTGCGTTAGTAGGTCAGATCGCATTTTATTATTGGTTTACTAAATTCTGGGCATGAGCACTATAGATTGGAGCGTTTTGATTTTTACCCTTGTTGCAGTGGTAATTTACGGTGTATTCATCGGTCGTGGACAAAAAAACAACGAATCTTACCTGAAAGCAGATAATAAAATGCCCTGGTACATTGTGTTGATAGGGATTATGGCGACTCAGGCAAGTGCCATTACCTTTCTTTCAGCACCGGGACAGGCGTATACAGACGGGATGCGTTTCGTGCAGTATTATTTTGGGTTGCCTTTAGCGATGATTGTGATCTGTATTACTTTCATCCCGATTTTTCAGCGCTTAAATGTTTACACGGCTTACGAATATTTGGAAAACCGTTTCGATAAAAAGACAAGGGTACTCACTTCACTACTTTTTCTTTTTTCGAGAGGTTTATCAACAGGAATCAGCATTTACGCACCAAGTATCATTTTATCAAGTGTTTTAAACTGGAATATTTACTTAACCAATGTTTTAACAGGTGGAATTTTGTTGATTTACACTTATGTTGGCGGAGCAAAAGCAATTGCGCATACTCAAAAATTACAGTTTCTTATCATTCTTGGAACTATGGCTTTTGCAGGTTATTTGTTGATTGAAAATATGCCGAATGGAATTGGTTTTAACGATGCACTTTATCTCGCCGGGAAATCCGGAAAACTGAATGTCATCACCACAGAATTCAACTGGAAAGACAAATACAATATTTGGAGTGGATTAATTGGCGGTTTTTTTCTGGCGCTTTCTTACTTCGGAACAGACCAGAGTCAGGTTGGGAGATATATTACGGCGAAAGATAACACCAACGCAAAAATGGGCTTGCTGCTGAACGGTTTGGTTAAAATTCCGATGCAGTTTGCTATTCTTTTGATTGGTGCGTTGCTTTTCGCATTCTTTTCTCTAAAACCGGCTCCGATTTATTTTAACGAACGCTCATATCAACATTTAAAGGAGACACAACCTCAGCAAGCTGCGGTATTTGAAAAAGAACATCAGGATTTACAGCTAAAATTTAATGCAGAATCGAAAGAAATTTTAAAACTAAAAGAAACGCAATCTCCCGAACTTAATAAAACCGTTCAGGATTTTAAAAATACACAAATGGAAGTGAAAGCACTTCATGGAAGGGTAGAAGAAGCGATTAATAATTCAAACTATAATGCGGAGAAAACAGATACGAATTACATTTTCCTGTATTTCGTAAAAAATACCTTGCCTGTAGGGATGATCGGGTTATTATTTGCCGTCATTTTTTTGGCTAGTTGGGGTTCCATTTCAGCAGCGCTGAATTCACTTGCTGCCTGCTCTTTAAAAGATGTTCATTTGATATTTAAAAAAGAAATTCCTGATGATACCACAGAATTGAAATACAGCCGCCTGCATACTTTAGCTTGGGGTATTTTCTCAATCGGTGTTGCCATGTTTGCCACTCAAATGGGTTCTCTCATCGAAGCGGTGAATGTTTTGGGATCTCTTTTCTATGGTCCTATTTTGGGAATTTTTCTGGTTGCTTTTTATTTTAAGAAAATCGACGGAGCGAATGTATTTATTTCCGCAATATTATCAGAAATTGCGGTTATTGCCGTTTATCAGTTTGATATCGTTTCTTTCCTTTGGCTTAACGTAATCGGGGCAGCGGCGGTAATTATATTTTCGGCAATCGGTTTATTGTTTTATAAGCCGAAATCAGTAAATTCGTAAACGAATAAATAACAATTAAATAAACAAATAAAAATAGTATGAAAACAATGATTAAATCTGCGACTGTACTTTTTGCTGCAATGACGATTTCAGTAAATGCATTTGCACAGGACACCAAAAAACCAGCAAGCCCTGCGGCTACTGCAACTGGAAAAATTAAAGATGCAACCATTACTGTTGCCTACAGTAGTCCTTCTGTGAAAGGTCGTACAATTTGGGGTGACTTAGTCGCTTATAATAAAGTTTGGCGTGCAGGTGCCAATGAAGCTACTACTTTCGAAACGGATAAAGACATTACTGTTCAGGGTAAAAAATTGGCTGCGGGTAAATACAGCTTTTTCTTAATTCCGAAGGAATCCGGAACATGGACTGCGATTTTTAACAAAGAGCCAAAACAGTGGGGTGCTTATAAATACGAAGAATCTAAAGATGTTTTACGTGTTGATGTTAAAACAAAAGCTTTACAAACGACACAAGAAAATTTAGTGTACAAAGTGAACAATAATGGATTTACAATGGATTGGGATAAAATCTCAGTTCCTGTAGAGATAAAATAAGTTTAGATATAATAAATTAAATCCCGTTAATTCGGGATTTTTTTGGTTATTATGTATTTGAATGTTCTTTATCACTTAAAATAAATCTAGACCCTATTCTTGAAGTTTCTCAAAAAAGCATAAAAAATAAGATGCTGTTATTAAATAAATGCCTGCCAGCAAAAGAAGTATAATTTTTGCTTTCTTTCATTTAATGATAAAAATATACACTCTTCCTCTCTTTTTATATGCTTCGCTTTTATTTTCTCAAAGAAAAGATTCTGTCGCGCTCATTTCAGAAGTAAGAATTGATGCTTATAAAAAACCGACAGCGTTTATTAATTCCACAAAATCCGTTTCAGTAGTTTCAGAGGATCTGCTCAGGCAGAATACACCTGAAAGAATGCTGGAATCCATCAATCAGACTGCGGGGGCAAGAATGGAAGAACGTTCTCCGGGAAGTTACAGAATTTCTCTTCGCGGAAGCACTTTAAGATCACCTTTCGGGGTTCGGAATGTCAAAGTTTATCTTGATGATTTTATTTTGTCAGATGCTTCCGGAAATACTTATTTCAATAGTATTTCTCCCCAACTTATCGATAGAATGGAAATTTATAAAGGTCCTGAAAGTGGTGATTACGGAGCGGTAACGGGAGGAACAATACTTTTAAAAACAAAAAACTCAGAACAATTATCTTCCAATTTATCGATTGGAAGTTATGGCACTTTTAATCAGAATTTTAATCTTTCGAAACAGATTGGAAAACATTTTTTTGAAATTTTCCAAAATTACTATCAAACCGATTCTTATCGTGAACAGTCAAAAGTTCTGCGAAAACAGATTTTTGTGAAGGACAATTTTCAATATTCAGAAAAAGGAATGTTGAAAGCAATGCTGATGTATTCAGACCTCAATTATCAAACACCTGGCGGACTGACTTTGGAACAGATGAATATCAACAGAAAACAGGCAAGACCAGCAACTGCATCTGCTCCAGGTGCCAATGAACAAGATGCCGGGATAAGAAATAAAATGATTTTAGCAGGACTTTCTAATGAGTATCAGTTAAACCCCAATTTTTCTCATTTTATTCTGGTTCAGGGATCTTATGTAGATTTTGAAAACCCCTTTATTACCAATTTTGAAAATCGGTTTGAGAATAATCTGGCTCTAAGAACGCATTTCAATTTTGAAAAAGTCTTTCATCACATTTCCTTAGTTTACCGAATTGGTTTTGAGGGCGGAATTAATACGATGATCATTAAAAATTATGACAATAATAAAGGATTTGAAGGAAATCCGCAGAATTTTGATCGATTGAAAAATGCTTCAGGCTTTTATTTTCTTTCCCAAAAATTAAATGTGAATGAAAAATTATTCACAGATATTTCTATAAGCTTAAATTCAAATTCCTATGACTGGGAAAGAACCTATCCTGAGACTGAAACAGGAAAAGTAAATTTTAAAAATCAATGGCTTCCAAATTTTGGAGTGACTTATTTGCTTGGAAAAGGATTTTCGGTTCGGGGAAAAATAGGAAAAGGTAATTCTGCTCCTACGAATGAAGAAATCCGTTCTTCTAATCAGGAATTTAATGCCAATCTTAGCCCTGAATATGGCTGGAATAAGGAAGCTGGTATCAGGAAACAATTTGGTAATTCTATTTTTATCGAAGGAAGTTATTTCGATTTTCGGATGAAAGATGCAATTGTAAGAAGACAGAATGAAGGAGGGCAGGAATATTTCGTCAATTCAGGGGAAACGGTTCAGAAAGGGTTAGAGCTCCTTTTGGAATCTAAGAATTTCAATTTTAAAAATGATTTCTTTAGCTATTTTAAATTTAGATTCTCAGGAAGTTTTTACCAATTTAAGTTTAAAGATTACCGGCAGAATGAAAATGATTTTTCAGGAAATGATTTAACCGGCGTTCCAAGAACTGCAATCAGCAGTTTATTGAGTTTTACTTTTCTCAAAAAACTGAATATTGATTATTCTCATTTTTATACCTCTAAAATTCCTCTGAATGATTCCAATTCAGTTTGGTCAGAGCCAAATTTAATTGGAAATGTCCAATTTAGATTTCCATTAGATTTTGAAAAGACAAGATTCAATTTATATCTTCAAATTCAGAATTTATATAATGAAGATTATGTTTTAGGATTTGACATCAATGCTTTTGGAAACCGCTATTATAATCCTGCTGCAAAACGAAATTTCGTACTGGGAATGCAGGTTCAGTTTTAGGGTTTTGATGCTTTATTACCCTCATAATTCAAAATATGGCTTAATTTCTGTATTAATACGATAACACCAAAATATACTAATATGCATAAAAAAAATGATGAAGGTCGGAATAATCTTTTTGGAGCGATTGTTACCAAAATTATCTATGATCAAATCAAATAAAGTTTAAATTCCTTCGTCACACGCAGGGATTTTTTATTAGCAGATAATACACATAATTATTCAATGTTTGGCAGTCTGCTTAAAAAAATAATAAAACCTTATATCAAAAAAAATAATATGAAAAATTACCTTTTGCCCTCAGTGGCTGTGCTGCTGTTCAGCTGCAAGAAAACTGATCAAACGAATAAGTCTTCAGGACAGGAAAAAGAAATTGCCACACAGACCGATACATTAAAATTACCACCTCCTGATGAAAAGAGAGCAAAGAACAAGTTCAGTAACGTCATTGGCTGGCCTAAAGATAAAGCACCAACAGCTCCGAAAGGGTTTACTGTTACCCGCTTTGCAGACAATATCAAAAGCCCCAGAAATATGATACAGGCAGGAAATGGAGATGTTTTTGTGGTGCTTTCCAACTCAGAACGTTCTACTGCCGAAAAAATCAAAAATGATATCAGTGGAAAAAGCGATGCCGAAGTAGGAGGAAAATCTGCCAATAAAATTATTCTTTACCGTGATGCTAATAAAGATGGCATCCCGGAATCCTCATCTGTCTTTTTGGATAATCTTAATCAGCCGTATGGAATGCTGATCATTAAAGACCAGTTTTATGTTGCCAATACAGTTGGTCTTTGGGTTTATCCTTACAAGATGGGGGATTTGAAAATTACCAAACCGGGTAAAAAGATTGTCAATCTGCCGGCAGGTGGCTATAACAACCACTGGACGAGGAATCTAATAGCCAGTAAAGACCAGTCAAAAATTTATATCTCTGTTGGGTCTGGCAGTAATGTCGGTGAAAACGGAATGGAAAATGAAGTCAGAAGAGCTAATATTCTTGAGGTAAATACCGATGGAAGTGACGAAAAAATCTATGCATCAGGTCTTAGAAATCCTGTGGGAATGAGCTGGAACCCTGCGACGGGTGCATTGTGGACGTTGGTGAATGAAAGAGATGAATTGGGTGATGAGTTGGTTCCCGATTATTTAACGAGTGTAAAACAAGGCGCATTTTACGGCTGGCCTTATGCTTATTTTGGAAAAAACGAAGATCCCAGAAGAAAAGGAGAGAAGCCGGATATGGTCGCTAAAACAATTGTTCCGGATGTACCTTTAGGCAGCCATACTGCATCTTTAGGACTAACATTTTACACAGGCTCGCAGTTTCCTGATACGTACAAAAATGGTGCTTTCATCGGACAGCACGGTTCATGGAATCGCTCTTCATTAGTTGGATATCAGGTTGCATTTGTTCCTTTTAAAAATGGAAGAGCTTCTGGTTCTTATCAGCAATTTCTGACGGGATTTATAGCTGATAAAGAAAAAGGCGATGTCTACGGAAGACCCGTTGGAGTTCTTCAGACTGCTGATGGTTCTTTACTGGTAGCAGATGATGTAGGAGGAATTGTCTGGAAAGTATCTGCGGATAAAAAATGACTTTAAAAGTGCGCTGCTTAAGCTGTATCAATGCTTATTATATTTCAAGTCATAAAATATTGACCAATTAAAAATTATATTTTTTTTTCGGATAGGCTTTACGACTTCAATACAAATGTTCACCCTCCGGAAAACCGGAGGGTTTTCTGCATAATGAAACATCTCAAAATCTAATGGTATAAATTATTCTGGCTGAATAATCACAAAATGAACCAATGGAAATTCTTTTTTTATATTCTCCCGAATACGCTTTATGGCCTCGGTGATCTCTTCAGTATCAAGATGATCTTCGAAATCGATGATGAGCATCAACACCACTTCCTCGGGTGATTGGTAAGTGGAAAGTATACTTTTTGTTCTTAAAACTGCAGCATCTTTTTCAGCTAGTTTGGCAATCTTCTTTCTCGTTTCGGGAGCTATCCCTTCTCCCATCAATAAACTTCTGCTTTCTCTGGCTAAAATGAAAGAAACAAAAACCAGTATCAATCCCACAATAACCGATGCCAGCCCATCCAGTTCCGGTATCTGGAAAGAATGACTGATTCCCATCAATATCATAACAACGATAAGACCTGACACGGCTGCCCCATCTTCAAAGAATACGAGAAAACTTGCGGGATCCTTGCTTTTAATGATCGCATCCCACCATTTAAGTCCTTTGCGGGTTTTGTTGAATTCTTTAATGGCTATAAAAAGAGATGTGCCCTCGAAAATAAGAGAAAGTATCAAAACAATATAATTCCAGAACGGGTCTTTCATTACTTCAGGTTCTATAATGTGTAGAATTCCCTGATAAATTGATAAGGCACCACCAAGTCCGAATATCAATATAGAAACAACAAAAGACCAGAAATACAATTCCTTGCCATAGCCAAAAGGATGAAACTCATCTGCCGTCTTTTTGCTCCTTTTTAATCCATACAATAATAACAGCTGGTTGGTGGTATCAACAGTGGAGTGGATCCCTTCAGAGATCATAGAAGAACTGTTGGTGAATGCCCCTGCGATAAATTTTGTCAGAGCAATCAGCAGATTGGCGGCAAGTGCACTATAAATTGATTTATGATTATTGGCCATTTTTGAAACTAAGATATTTAGGTATAAAGATTATTTAACTTTTTAGCGTAAGTAAGTCACTTTATAATTTGTTGTCAACTGGTTTTCTTCATTCCCGATATGATACGTTTTCTATGGATAAAGCCCCAGTCTGCAATAGTATTGGTAAGCTAACTACTGGAGAGATTTATCAAAGTCTGTGATCTGATATTCTACAGCGACAAGTGCCGTGTTCAGGATATGAAGGTTAATCAATTCATTGATTTCCAATTATTTTAAATCAAGGCAGAGCATCTTGCCGGAAATACCCTTAACTTCTTTCAGCAATTCTGAGTATTGCATCGGCTTATAGCATAGACAGTCAATAATGGACATTTTCCATTTCATATTTAAAATTTCATTGTATCAATTATTGCCAGTATTTTTTGGCTGCAGTCCTTCACCAGATCAAATTGTTGTTTCATACGATTCATGCTTATCCGGTTCTCACTATAACTTTTTGTCACTTGGATACAAATATACACATTGAAGATCTAACTTTGCTTCTTTGTGAAAGCAGATGTTATTTTATAATCTATCAACTTCAGAGCAATATTTTTATCATTTTATTAATGACTTTTAAATAAGTAGGGATAAATAAATATTTTTATAAAAAGTTATTTTTAAAAATATTATAATGATATTTATTTAATTTTAAATATTTTAGTCGCTAATATGATGAATAATATCATTCCTGATAATGAAATAGGAAGATTGAAAAAATTAGAATTTTTTGATCTCCTGAATTTAGGCAAAGATCCTCAATTTGATGTTTTTGCAGAGACTGCATGTCTTATTGCCGATTGTCCTGCTTCCTTAATTGCGATCATGGAAAGTGAGACGCAGACTATCCAAAGTTGTATAGGCCTGGAGATTGATTCTGTAGAGCGCGAGAATACGGTTTGTCAGTATTCAATAGCAAGCGGAGAGGTTGTGATTATTAATGATACCCTTTTGGATGACAGATCCCGGAATAATCCATTAATTTTGGAAGGAGGGATACGATTTTATGTAGGCATACCATTTGTTGACGATGAGGGTTTTGCGCTAGGCACAATCTGTGTGATTGATTATAAGCCCAGAACGATAACAGACAGTCAGATTACAGCACTCAAAAAGCTTGCAGATGTTATTTCTAACCTTCTAACAACAAAGAGAAAGATAATATATGCAGAATATTTTCAGCAGCTCTTCAATATATCCAATAATCTGATCTGTGTTTTGGATGACGAATTGAAGTTCAAAGATTTCAATCCGGTCGTCGAAAAAATCTTCTCATTAAAGAAAGAAGAAGCAACTGGGCTTGGTTTCAACCAGGTTTTCGGTGAAGGTAATGAGGATGAACTTCTAAAACTTAAAGATTTTAAGAGTGCCCACGAAATATCTTTTACTACTTCTACAGTAATTAAAGACGGCAGTTCTGTGATCGTAGAATGGGTATTGAAACCCAATCAGGAACTTTCTGAAATTTTCTGCTTCGGAATCAATATCACTTCACAGACGGAGGAAAAAAGTCAGTTGGAAAGCTCAGAGAGACGCTTTAGAAGTTTTTTTGAAAATGCCATAGGTTTGATGAGTATGCACGATATGGAAGGTAATATTCTTGCTGTCAATGAAAAAGGTAGAGAAACGCTGCACTATTCTGTAGATGAAGTGAAAAATTTAAATCTCAGAGATCTTGTTCCTGAGCATAATTGGCCTTCTTTAAATCAATATCTTGATCGGATTAATAAAAATAAGGAAGACATCGGAACCATGATTCTGAAGGCAAAAAATGGCGTAGAGCAAGTCTGGATGTATCACAATCTGGTCGAGACAGATAAAGAAGGAAAACCTTATACATTAAGTACAGCGTTGAATGTCACTGAAAGAATGGCTTTAGAGAAAGACCTGATTTATACAAAAAAAATGCTGGAACAGACAAGCTCTGTAGCACAAGTGGGCGGCTGGGAAGTAAATTTGAAAAAAAATACAGTATTTTGGTCACAAAGTACAAAAGAAATTCACAAGATAAATCAGGATTTTCAGCCTGATTTAGAAAATGCCATTGGTTTTTATAAAGAAGATAGCAGAGAAAGAGTTAAATTCTTATTCAACAGAGCAGCAACAGAAGGAATTCCGTATGATGATGAATTTCAGCTGGTGCGTAATGATGGAGTTACAATCTGGGTAAGGGTAAAAGCAATTCCGGAGTTTGAAAATGGTGTTTGCAGCAGGGTTTTCGGTATAATTCAGGATATTGATGTATTCAAAAAAATGTTTCTTGATATTGCTAAAAAAGAAGCCATGATGCAATCTTTTGTAACGTATGTTCCGGTTGCTGTAGCGATGTTTGATAAAGATCTTAATTATATTTCTGTAAGCAGCCGATGGAGAGAGGAATTTAAAATGGATGAGAAGGATATTATCGGAAAGAATCTTTTTGTTTTATCACCAAACATTCCTGAAGAAAGGAAAGAAATTTATCATGCTGCTTTGCAGGGCAAAACTTATATAAATGAGGATTTTGCGATCAGTATTGATGGCAAAGAAGAAATTCAGCATTTCGATCTTAAGGTTGGCCCATGGTATCTTTCGGATAATGAAATCGGGGGGGTGATTGTCTCTGTACAGGATATTACCAGTGCGGCACACACCAATGAAGAACTTAAAAATGCAAAAAAAATCGCTGATACCGCAAGCCGGGCGAAATCAGAATTTCTTGCAAATATGAGCCATGAAATCCGTACTCCTTTGAACGGGATTATAGGATTCTCAGATCTTCTTTTAAGAACTCCACTCAATGAGATTCAGACTCAATACCTTAATTATATTAATGAATCCGGAGAAAATCTTCTGAACATTATTAATGATATTCTGGATTTTTCTAAAATAGAATCCGGTAAAATGGATCTTTTGATTGAGAAAAGCGATGTTTACGACATGGTGAGCCAGGTTATTAATGTCATTCTGTATCAGTCTCAGAGAAAAAATATAGAGCTTCTTCTTAATATAGAGCCAGGGCTTCCGAAAACACTGTTACTTGATGAATCCAGATTAAAGCAAATTTTGATCAACCTTCTTGGTAATGCTGTTAAGTTTACAGAACAGGGCGAAATTGAGCTGAAGGTAGAAAAACTCCTCATGGATGACAAAAACATTGTTCTGCGTTTTTCTGTAAGAGATACGGGAATAGGTATTCCTGTCGAAAAGCAGAAACATATTTTTGATGCCTTCACTCAGGAAAACAGTTCTATCAGCAAACGTTATGGCGGGACAGGTCTTGGTCTTACCATATCAAATAATATTCTGGGATACATGGGAAGTCATCTATCGTTGATCAGTACACCTGAAAAGGGATCTGTATTTTTCTTCGATATTGAAATTCCTTATGAAATATCAGAATTGAGAGAAGAAGATCTCACTATAAAAAAAGTGCTTGTGGTGGATGATAATGAAGCAAACAGAATCATTCTTCAACATATGCTTACCTATAAAAATATAGAATCTACATTGGCAGCCAACGGAATGGAAGCCTTACAGATATTGCTTAAAGGTGAACATTTTGATGCGATACTGATGGATTATCATATGCCGATAATTTCAGGTTTGGAAACCATTGCTAAGATCAGAGAGTTATTTAATGAACGGAATGAGACTTCACCTTTGGTCATTCTTCATACTTCTTCGGAGGAGCATGATGTTATTAATTCTTTCCGAAAAGAAGACAATTCTTATTTTCTCCTGAAGCCCATTAAGTCTGATGATCTTTATAAAACACTAAGACGTGTGGCACAGAATAATATAATAGAAGTTGCAGCTCCGGAACATTCTGAAAAAGAAGATTTTTCTTTTATGAAAGAGCTTGAAATTCTCTTGGTAGACGATAATCCGGTGAATATGGTTCTGAATAACAGGATGATGAAATCACTTACACCTGATGCAAATTTAACAGAAGTTGTAAATGGTCTTGAAGCGCTAGAAGCGTGTAAGAAAAAAGATTTTTCTATTATTCTAATGGATGTGCAGATGCCTGTAATGAACGGTATTGAAGCTACACAACAGATTCGTCTGTTACCGGGATATAAAAATGTTCCTATTATTGGTGTGACAGCCGGAAATGTGTTGGGGGAAAAAGAAAAATGTTTAGAATCCGGGATGAATGATTTCCTTCCAAAACCTCTGAGACAGACAGATCTTTCAGAAATGCTCAAAAAGTATATTGCTGTTAAAGATGATAACGAAGCTGACATAAATTCAGATGTTAAAACGGTAACAGATAATTACATCAATATGGATATGCTGAATGAGCAGATTGGTGGTGACGACGACTTCAAAGAAATATTTTTAAACCTTGTGATTAACGAGCTTATCCAAACGCAGGATAATATTGGGATTGCTGTGGCAGTAAAAGATGCAGTCGATGCCAAAATAATTCTTCATAAACTTAAAGGCACTGCCGGAACTGCCGGTCTTTTCAGACTTTCAGAATGTGCATTGAAATGGGAGAAAAAAGCTGATGAAAATATAGATTTTTCAGCCATGGGAAAAGAAATAAAAGAAGAAATAACAATAGGATTAGATATAATAAAAAGGTTAATACAATAAAACTAAAAGCTATGTTAATTTTGATCGCTGAAGATGATGAACTGATTCTCAAAACAATTGAGCATAAGTTATTAAAAGAAGGGCACGAAGTTATTTTAACCCGCAATGGTAAAGAAGCCATCGAAACCTTAAGAGAACAGGATGTAGATCTGGCTATTACCGACATCATGATGCCGTTTGCTTCAGGAATTGAAATTCTTTCTGCCATACAATCTATGGGAAAACAAATTCCGGTCATTATGCTTTCCAGTATGGGGCAGGAAGAGATAGTGCTAAACGCTTTTGATCTCGGGGCTTCAGATTTTATCGTAAAACCCTTCAGTCCTAATGAATTGATGTTGAGAATTAAAAGATTTATACCCAAATAGAATATATGCTAATTTCTTCAGTACATTTTCTTTTTATTGTCTTTATTGTAATGCTATCACTGGTAATGGCATTGGTCATTGTTGTGCTTCTTTATAATTTTATTGAATATAAAGAATCTGCCCGAGCAACAGCCTGGTCCGGTATTATTGATAAAAAAATATCTGAAGTTATTGTTTTTGTAGATGAAGAAATACAGAGCCATTCACAATTTAATAACTTAGTCACAAAAAATCTTTCAGAACACTTTTTCTTCAAAGATTGGTAGACTCAGAAAAAAAGTTTTCGGGAGCTGCAAAAAATAAAATTAAAAATTTATTTAAAGAATATAATCTAAGTGACGTTGCGATTCGCAAACTCAATCAGAAAAAAATAAATCTTATAGCACAGGGAATACGCGAGCTTGCGGTAATGGATCAGGAAGAAGCTGTACCCATGATCTCTTTGTTTTTGTCTCATCCTTCTCATCAGGTTTATCAGGAGGCTCAATATGCGATGGTAAGACTTAAAGGCTTTTAAGGGTTACATTTCTTAGACACTTTTTCATCTAAGATATCAGAATGGCAGCAGCTTCAATTGCTTCTTTCTATTTCTTCTTTACCGGTAGATTCCGATATTACCATTGAAAGATGGATGGGAAGTGCCAATGACTCAGTAGTTATTTTTACGCTTAAATTAATAAAAAAGTTCCAGCTCCTTTCTTTTTATTCTAAAATTACAGAATTATTCAATACATCTTCTGATGAGATAAAAGTAAAAGCCATACAGACCTTAATGTCGCTTGATAATCCTGAAACAGTAGCATATCTTTCTACAATATATAAAGATCAGCCTGAAGAAGTACGTATTGAAATTCTACGCTTTATAAAGGTTTCAAAAGACAATTCCTGTACAGGTTTACTCAAGCATGAACTTTTGGAAGGCAATACCTCAGGTATAAAAGTAAATTCGGCTCAGGGTCTTTACTCTTGGGGCATCAGGGTTATTTATCTGAACTTGCAAGGCGGGAAGATTTGTCGGAAGAATTAATTCAAATTGTTAAATACACATTGCATGAAAAAGTATGTTAGAATTTTCAAACATTGTCTATGAAACTGTTATTTGGCTTTATTTATTGTATGGAGCTGCCGTGGCGATTATTTATGGCTGGATAGGCATTTACGCATTCGGAGCTGTCTTACGATATAAAAAAGAAAATGTATTTACAGATTACAGCATCATTGCTGCCAATCCCGATGCTCCGGTTTTCAGCCTTCTTGCTCCGGCGTATAATGAAGGAATGACTATTGTGGAAAACGTTAGATCTCTGCTGTCTCTTTATTATCATAATCTTGAGATCATCATCATTAATGATGGAAGCAAAGATGATTCTATGCAAAAACTGATCGAAGCTTATGATCTGGAATGTGTCTCTTATTTTGTACAGGGTAAAATTGAAACCAACAAAATCAGAGGAATTTATAAAAGTAAAAATCCGGCTTTCAAAAAACTTATTTGCGTTGATAAGGAAAACGGAGGGAAGGCAGATGCATTAAATGTAGGAATCAATGTTTCTTCCGGAGATTATCTCGTGTGTATTGATGTAGACTGTATTCTTGAGCAGGATGCAATTCTTAAACTGGCAAAACCCTTTTTGGAGCAAACACATAAGAAAATTAGTACTTTATGGCAAATGGAAGATACGTTTGCTTTGGTTTATTAATCAAGGGCATAAAAGACCGAGTGAATTGCAGCGTAAGATACCCGATGCCTCAAGAAGGGTTTTAAATATTCAGCTAAAAGAAATGGAGGATCATGAACTTATTTCAAAAATTATTTATCCGGTTGTTCCACCAAAAGTAGAATATTCAATTACTGAGTTTGGTGAGAGTTTAATTCCTTTGGTGGGTGCTTTAGGACAATGGGTCGATCAACATGAGGGTCGATTAAGAACGTTGATTATGAAAAGAATTCAAGGATCTCCTTATATAGAGAATTTTAGCTAAATTAATCTCACAAAACGCCAGATTGGCTCAAACTTGCAGAAAACCTCTCTAGAAGAAATTTTGGAACTCAAACAACAAATAGATGTTTACTGATTATACAGC
>Ga0308171_1002408_pt1 | contig 19869 bp, 22 predicted proteins | sample PhyGR1_FD_202135 | JGI IMG/M metagenome (GOLD analysis project Ga0308171, IMG submission 202135) | Phyllosphere microbial communities from UC Gill Tract Community Farm, Albany, California, United States - DLSLSG.R1 | ecosystem: Host-associated > Plants > Phyllosphere > Unclassified | place: USA... | reverse complement strand
GTTAACCTTCATCCACGCCAGGCCTTTCGCGCCGTAAATTTCTACGAACTTGCCATATTCATCAATCTGCTTACGGCTCAGCTGCGCACCGGTCGGCACGCGCAGCGCGGCAACACGGCCTTTTTCATCGTTGGCCGGGCCAGAGAAGACCTGGAACTCTACGTTTTTCAGCAGGTCGCCAACGTCCACCAGCTCCATCGGGTTACGCAGGTCTGGCTTATCGGAACCGTAACGATGCATCGCTTCAGCAAAGGTCATCTGCGGGAACTCACCGAGATCAACGCCCTGTACGTCCTGCCACAGATTGCGGATTAAACGTTCCATGATTTCACGCACCTGTGGCGCGGTCATAAAGGAAGTTTCAACGTCGATCTGGGTAAATTCGGGCTGACGATCGGCACGTAAATCTTCATCGCGGAAGCATTTAACGATCTGATAATAGCGGTCAAAACCGGACATCATCAGCAGCTGTTTGAACAGCTGCGGTGACTGCGGCAGCGCATAGAATTTGCCTTTATGAACCCGGCTTGGCACCAGATAGTCACGTGCGCCTTCTGGCGTCGCTTTGGTCAGCATCGGGGTTTCGATATCCAGGAACCCTTCGTCATCCATAAAGCGACGGACAAAGCTGGTAATTTTTGCGCGGGTTTTCAGACGCGTCACCATTTCAGGGCGACGCAGGTCCAGATAGCGGTATTTCAGACGTGCTTCTTCGCTGTTGGTCTGATTCGAGTCCAGCGGCAGTGGCTCAGAGCGGTTAATAATGGTCAGCGCCTGGGCAAACACTTCGACTTCACCGGTCGCCATGTCGCTGTTTTTGTTCTTCTCATCACGCGCACGCACGGTGCCGGTGATCTGAACGCAGAATTCGTTACGCAGTTCAGAAGCCAGCTTAAAGACGTCCTGACGATCGGGATCAAAGAACACCTGCACGATGCCTTCACGGTCGCGCATATCGATAAAAATCAAACTGCCCAGATCGCGACGGCGGTTTACCCAGCCGCAAAGCGTGACTTGCTGACCCACATGAGACAGATTGAGCTGTCCGCAATATTCTGTACGCATAACACTATCCTTTTAACTTCGCCGCTGCAGCTGACAGCATCCGGCCGCGTTACCTGATGCGATGCTGTCGTAAAAATGGCGGCCATTATAATGGAAAAAGCCAGACAGGATAAGCAGATCCGCGCCAAACCGCCGATTTCCTGTATGCATTTGCCCCCCTGCCTGACCATAGCCGATAATGGGGTATCTTAACCTGCAGCCAGGAGCGCACGTGACACTTCGTATTGGCCTGCCCCAGTGGCATCATTCACACTGGAAACGCTGGGGTATTGAGAGCCTGGCGGACTATGCCCGCTACTTCCATTGTGTAGAGGGAAATACCACGCTTTATGCGCTACCGAATGCGGAAACGGTGATGCGCTGGCGTGATATGACGCATGATGCGTTTCGCTTCTGCTTTAAGTTTCCCAATACCATCAGCCATCAGTCGGCGCTGCAGCACAGCGATGACCTGCTGACTGATTTTCTGCGCCTGATGGAGCCGCTGGCCGATCGCATCGGTCAGTACTGGCTGCAGTTGCCTGCCAGCTTCTCCCCGACTCAACTGGACGATCTGTGGCGTTTTCTGGATAGCCTGCCGCGCCGTTTTCACTACGGCGTCGAAGTCCGCCATCCGGCTTTCTTTGCCAAAGGTGACGCCGAACGGGCACTTAATCGCGGCCTGCTGGCGCGCGGCATCAATCGCGTGATGCTGATGTAACCTGCCTTATGATACACTCTGGATCAGCAGACTATTCAGGGTTACCCCATGCCAAAAGCCATTTCTTATGTCAGGTTCTCCACCCGCCAGCAATCAATCGGTGACTCAACCAAACGTCAGAGCAGACTCATAAATTCATGGCTGGAACACAATCCCGGCTATGTGCTGGATGAACACATGCGCTTCCAGGATCTGGGGATCAGTGGCTACTCTGGTGCTAATGCTAAATCTGGTGCGTTTAGTGAGTTTCTGGCTGCTGTTGAGTCTGGCTATATCGAACCTGGCTCCGTGCTGCTTGTAGAGTCACTGGACAGGGTATCCAGGCAGGACATTGATAAGGCTGGCGAACAACTCAGAAAGATACTCAGAGCAGGCGTTGAGGTGGTCACGCTGGTGGATGGTAGCTGGTACAAGGAAGAATCACTGAGAGACAGCCTGTCAATGATCAAGGCTATGCTGGTGATGGAACGTGCACACGAAGAGTCACTGACCAAGTCTAAGAGGCTTCAATCAGCGTGGGCTAACAAACGTCGAGATGCAGAATCAACGGGCAAGATTATGTCCCGTCGCTGTGTAGCGTGGCTCAGAGTCTCTGAAGACGGTAAAGAGTTTGAACAGATACCGGAAAACGTAAAAGCTGTTCAGCGTGTCTTCCAGCTACGCCTTGATGGTCTGTCCCATGTGAAGATAGCCAGACAGATGAATGAGGAAGGTTTTGTCACTCTCAATCAGTTCAGGGCAAAAGCTGGTGTATGGTCTCAATCTACGGTTACCGAGCTTCTGAGCAATCGTGCGGTGATTGGCTACAAAGTTCCGTCGAAGTCGATGGTTGTCAAAGGTGTGCAGGAGATCCCCGACTACTACCCCGCTATTATCTCACAAGAACAATTCTTCGCTGTACAGCAACTCAAACAAGGTTCAGGCCGCAGACCATCATCTGATAAGCCATTGCTGACGAATCTGTTTAAAGGCGTTATGCGTTGCGCTCAGTGTGGATTCATCATGATCGTTACTGGCGTTACTGATAAACGGTCTGGTAACTACCGTTGTTCAATGAAGTATGAAGGTCGCTGTAACGCTAAGGGGATATCGCGGTTACAGACTGATAAGGCACTGGTTCAGGGGCTGCTCTATAACGCTCAAAGGCTCAATCTGAGCAGTGATAACAGTAAGGTAATAGGTAACCTTCAGTCTGAGCTTGAGACTCTACAGAAGCAGCGGGAGAGGCTTGTAAAGCTGGCTATGTTCACGGATGACACTGAGTCAGTTGCAGGTGAATTAAGAGTACTCAATAAACAGATCAAAGAAGCTGAAAAGGCTGTTGCTGAGGCCCACCAGCGTGACCAGTCAAGCAAGCTGGATACGATCAACCATCTGGATATGACTGTGAAAAAAGATCGCGTTGAAGCGCAAATAATAATCAAGCGCATGATCAGAACTATCACAGTCGATACAACAAGGAAAGTGTGCAGGATCGAGTTCCATAATGGTCTTGTCTTCCATGATTATCCTTTGGACAGGGTTATTGACGGTGCCAGAGATCTGGAGCTGCTGCCTGTCCTGGGGTACTCAGAAGTAAGGTTTACCAATGGGAAAGGCCACACACCGAATCACGTGTTGATGGCTGATGCGCCTGATTGGGTAAAAGATGATAATAATCTTTTTTAGCATTTTGAAAATTATGCAGATGTATTAATATATTTGAGTAATGGGTTCAAGGTCATTAGAGCAGGGATTAAACAAGTCCATGCATTCAAGAAGGATAAATACATATGGCAATCAATGACCTATATTCGACCAGACAGAGGCGTTCAAGAGGCACACTGTCAGATGTTTACCTGTATGACAACATTCCTAAATCTCTTAGAATACAAGCGATACAACTTATAGAAGAGATTATTGGGCCTCTTAACAGAGACCATTGCTATGGCGCGAATTTATATGCACACATTCACAAGGCGCTTTGTCGGGAATATGGTGTTTTTTCATTAAACAGAGCATCACTATACGACGGAACAGCAATCAGCCACTTCATAACAAATGAACCTGATTATGAAAGATGCCTTGATGCAATTGAACTTACCTTTAGACACATCGATGTCACGGTTCGTGAAAACACAAAAATTTATGGTTGTTCTTCAGGCGAAATTGATGATGCCATCAATGAACTTAACTATAGGTTTAAAGAAGCAGGTGTGGGGTATCAGTTTGAAAGCGGTGAAATTATAAGAGTTGACTCACAATTTGTACACTCTCAAGCTGTTAAACCCATCCTACAAATTTTGGGTAGCAATCCGAGTTACGAGGGTGCTAATGATGAGTTTCTTTCAGCCCACGAGCATTACAGACACCAGCAGTACAAAGAGTGTCTTAACGACTGCCTTAAGTCCTTCGAAAGTCTTATGAAGGCAATCCATGTCAAACATGGTTGGGAGTTTAACCAGACCGACACAGCAAAAAAGCTGATCAATGGCTGTTTGGTAAATGGGTTGATTCCTGAGTATATGCAGGAGCAATTTTCATCTTTTAAATCTCTTCTTGTAAGCGGGATTCCTACTATCAGGAATAAAGAAGGTGGTCATGGTCAGGGGCCTGAGATCAGTACTGTACCTGAACATCTGGCGAGCTACGCACTGCATCTGACTGCATCTAACCTGCTGTTTCTGGCAAAGTGTGAAGAACAACTCTGAATGAAAAAACCCCGAACAGCTTTCACTGAACGGGGTCTTATTTACTGAGATTTTTTCAGTAATGAAGGGTTCCAGCCAGCATTGTTACCTGGTGATTGCCAACTACCAGCAAGGCCAGTTGCAGACATCATCTGAAGTTCATGCTGACTTGCGATCTGCTGCTGAACGATGGGCGTAATCATCTGGCTGTAGGTTTCACCGTTTGGCATAGGAATATCGATCCTGAATGGCAGGATTTGAAGAGGTTCCTGTTTCATAACGATTGGTTGCACTGGTGGAAGGTACTGTGAAGGGTTCAGCAAGGACGGGTAAGCAACCTGCTGGAACTGCGCTCCTGCATATCTGGCATTATCACCAAAGAAGTTCAGGATCTTGTCCAGTGCAGAATCCTTAATCACATTCCCCCCGTGTGTGGTCTCAGTACCGTCTTTACCGCCCCAGCCCCACTCTTTATGAGCAAACTTATTCCATTGAGGAACCCATTTGTCAAAAATCAGGTCACCAAGTGTCACCCCAATCTCAGCCGCTGCCGCAATGCCGAAAGTACGCCCTGCTGCACCCATCATTTCGCCTGTACCGAGACCTGTCATCTTACCGATTTTAGAGATACCAGCGAGAGCGAGCTTTCCAGCTATGACAGCAATCAGCACATCAAACCACTCGTTGAACACACCTGAGAGCTTCTGGAGATTACTCTGTGTGTCTTTGTCCAGGTTACTGTAAAAGTCTGACCAGTGTTCTGAAGCCAGCCCTGCATAGCCTGCGATATTAGATGCAGCTGAGTTTGCATTTTCTGCTACATCCGAGAGACGGTCTGCAAAGAAGCCCACAGATTTGCTTACAGGCGTCAGGGTTGAACCGAGGTTATCAGCGCTGTCTGTTATTGTCTTGAACAGGCGTACAATTGGCTTCTCCACCGAGTTAAAAAAGTCACGTTTAGCAAACTGAATCGAACCGGCTAACCTACCCTGTGCAGCAATGATATTTTCCTGCGCCATAGTCTTCTGCTGGTCTGTTGGTTTCATCACCTTAAGGCTGTCTGAGACGAATGCGCTACCGGGAACAGTTTTATAGTATTCCTTGAGTTGGCTGCTGTTCGTGAAGCCGTGCAACTGCTGCAAGCCACGGATTAACGCGGGACTTGCGTTTACTACCTGTAGGAAGTCCTGACCCATCAGATGTGCGCTGGTGGCAATTTGCTGGAAAGCATAATTGAGACGTCCGACAGCGTCTGGTGACATACCCGTTGTGTGGGCGAACACAGATTCGTTCTCGAACAGTTCAGCAATCTTATCGTTAGAAAAGTTGTCAGGCATCGTCATGCGCATCTGTGCCATCTGTTCTCTGGTCAGTAGTGGATCGAGACCATAACCGCGACTGATGGTGTCCGCTTTCTGTGTCATTCGTGTGTTTTCAGCTTCATCACCATAAGCGACAACGCCCATTGTGTGAGCCTGCTGGAACTTGCCGCCCACCTGAATGGTTTCCTGAAGCGATGACAGTGCTCGGTTGAGTGCGAAGAAGCCACCGATCAAGCCTGTAGCACCTTCTGCGAGACGTGATAACCCTACCCCAGCGTTAGATGCTTCAAGAGCCTGTAAACGCTGCTGTGAGCGTTGGATTGAGGCTGCACGCTGAGTCTGAGCGAACTCATGATTGAGATTTCTCAAGGAGTTTCTGAAACCACGCATATCCCCAGCAGCCGTAGCTTCCATTCTCAGACGCTCAAGGCGAGAACGATACTGAACAGCGCGATCAGCGTCCTGAAGTTGCATTCTTCCGTAAAGGCCCGATGTTAGCTGGCGCTGGTGGATGTCTTCGATTACCTGACGAGGATTAGACCTTGAACGTGGCTGACCGGGACGAGGTAGAGGTGCTACAGGTGGATTGATCGAGCTGCGTACACGGTATGCATCACGGATTGCGCGACCTACTTCACGAGCAGCGTTCTGCCCGTCACGCTGAAAACGATTGAACATGCCACTGTCAGCGCCCCTGATACGGAATGAATCATTAAGAGCTTTGTTGATGTTACGACCAGCGAGAGCAGCACGCTTTTCCAGTGCTTTGAAAGCGGGTTCAGCTAACTTTGCCCGGTTTCGGGAGAAGACTCGGTCAAGATTCGTTTCGATACGCTTAGCTACTGGCAGGATCTGCTTTTCGAGACGTGTTAGCCCTTTCAGGACAGTCTCCTGTAGGGACATTTCAATAACGAAGCTGTCCACAGTGATTTGGTTCGACATTATTATTTACCTATAAAAAAGGCCCACCGATAAGGTGAGCCTGTAAAGGGGATGCTTAATTGTGTGAGGGTTACTTTTTCGCACGTTTAACCGCGTCAGAGATTAACTGCTCAAAGGTCGGGATGGCATCCAGAGCTGCACGCGCTTTTTGCTTCGCTTCAGTTAACGCTACAGCGGCTTTCTTACGGCGGCTGATAAGGCGTTGTAGCTCTGCATCGTAAAGCCCTTGCGAGTGAGCCTGAGCCTCTGGGCTGTGTGCGTATGACATCAGACTTTCAACTGCAACAGGGATAAAGACCAAACGAGATGATCCTGGTGTACTGACAGCAGCACCGTTAACCATCACTGCACGCCCCCCAAGAGACCTGCGCTCAACCATTTTGTAACCCGAAATATACAGCCCACCAGTCTTGATCAGCTCATTGAAATGGTGTTCGCCTGCACAATCCACTGTCTTCACATCCGGGTGTTTTAGCCCGAATGCATACTGAGCCTGAAGGTCAGCACGATAGCGTGTCTGGTTATTTTCGAAGTCTTCGACCTGGTCACAAAGTTCTTCATGCTGTGCAGCGAGTTTCTGGATGATTGGTGTGTAGTGGCGCTCAATAGCCAGACGTTTCTCTGAGGGAAACAGATCGTCAAAGTCAGCCTGTCGATCAAGTTCAGCCTGTTCAGATTTATTCTGTACAGAAGATTGATGGACGATGGCCTCTTGTTGGATGCGTTCTGTTAGCGCCTCATCAACGTCAACGAAGATGGGGGTCTGGTCTTGCTTGATATGATGTGACTCATTTTGCATGTGTTTTAAAGTGATCATTAGTGTGTGTTTCCGTGGTTTGCAGGGATTTGTACATAAGGTTTTGAACGGAGACGGTCGATCATTGTGTCGAGTTGGCTCCGGGTCTGTTCATAGAGTTTATGAGCCATCTCAGATGCTTCAGAAGCCGAATAGCGCATGATCAGAAAGCAGTCAGCAAACGCTGAGATGAGTTCTTCTGGTCTCTGATAGATGCTGGCGAAGAGTTCTGCTGATGAGATATTTTCAAGGTCAATAACGAAACCTTTGGAAAGATCAGACTCATCACGCCATGAAACGATTTTTTGGATTGTCATTAAGCGCCAACCTCTTTACGAATCTGATCAGCACGCTGTTCAAGCTGGTGGGCCTCAGCGAACAGTTCCGGTTTCTCTTTCATTACCTTCGCTGTGGCGATATCACGAAGCAGCTTGACGATTTCGGGGCCGAACATCTCAGGATTCGTTTTCAACATCTGTTCAGCGAGTTGCTGATAATGAGCGATGTTCTTACGGGTCACGCTGAGTTTGTTGTTTACCGCGACAAGTTCTGATTCGAGATCAGCGAGTTGTTCTGTGTTCTGTGTATGTTGATCAATGGTGTGGCTGGTGGACTCTTGCTGTGATTCCATCAGTTTAAGGAGTTCGGTTACTTCAAGCATTGCGTTGTCTCCACATTGAATCAGCGCGGCATAGAAGCACAACGAGAATAGTTGTGAGGATCGTAAGGGTCATTGCGGGGATACCTTTTAGAGTTGGATAAAAAATTATCGCTAACCCGATGATCAGGCTAACGATGATTGAGTCAGATTTGCAAAGCTGCTTGTCGCCGCATCCCCGCAAAGGTACGGGAAAACAGTTTTGCACCTGTGCTCGATACCGCTGGAGAAGCGGGAGCTGACAGGATTTAGTTGAGATGACCGATAAGACATCTTTGCGAATCTGGCTGGGAGTGTTTTGAGATAGGCGGTGAAGACACCGCGCTATAGGTGAAGCATCAGGAAGTGACTTGAAGAACTACTGACCACTCTTAAATGTTAACATTATTGTAACAAATTGTCAACATTTTAATAACACAACCACCCGTAAAAATGGCTAATGTATCGTGGCAAAATGCCGATATCAAAAACTGTGGAAACCTACAAAAAAGGAAACAGCAGTGAGAAAAATCACAGTTATTTTGGCATCAGCAATTTTGTTCACAGGTGCTGCACATGCTTTTGGCGAAGGGCCAGCAGAATTGCAAGAAAAGGCTGCGCGTGTAATGGCGCAAGAGATAGGCATGACACGTGACCAGATAAATGAGTTGAAGGGTGTTATTGCGGAAAACGCACCTATTGGTGATCTGAACAAATGTTCCGACTACGGTTACCTGATGGGGCAAAAGATGGGTGAGCAAATGCCATCAATGTCTGACAAAGTGACAGATGCTATACAAGATTTTGCTACTTGGGGCTGTGTTGTTAAAAACAGAGGCTGATTAGCTCTTTAGTAAAGTGATATTGGCAGGCTGCTGATACCTACCCTGTCACCATCTGAGTTCTGGTAGAAATAACCCGGCTCGACTGGTTGTGTGCAGAAGTAGTCAGCAGTTGCTTTTACATCCTGATATGCACGCTGTCTTAGTATCTCACGCTGTCTGTCCTCTTCTGACAGGCGACGGTTGTATTCAATTTCTGATCTGGAGACTTTGCTGGACATTGCTGGTGGGCCTTTTTAGATTTTTTTTTAAAATTAAGGGAGGGTGTTTTTGATACAGGGTATGGGGAGTGGTTGGGGAAGTATCTGTGAAGTGTGTGTACAGGTGCTTAGGGGTGCAGGACTTGGCGTTACCTTTCTCAGCAAAAGTTGAAATATGACCGCTTAAAGGCGCTGTGAGAGCTTCTGAGAAGGGTTCTGAACAGCGTGGGCCTTTACAGACCCGCTGTGGATTAACCTGTCAAGATGTCGTCTGTTGCTTGAGACGGTAAAAAGTTGCTTTGCTGATGTTCAGTTGGGACATGATGTCTTTTGGTGACATGCCAGCCTTAACCAACTGTTCAACCTGCTCTCCTGTAGCTTTAATTGGTCTGCCACAGTGGATACCTTCTGACTGAGCACGCTTAATGCCTGCTGTCCTGCGCTCTGCAATGAGATCCTTTTCGAGTGATGCAAGTCCAGCCATCATGGTCAGCATGGCTTTCCCGACCGGGGTAGACAGGTCGAAACCTTCACGAAGACTGATGACCTTAACGCCTTTAGCCTGAAGGAGTTCAACTGTGGACAGCACGTCGATTGTGTTACGTCCTAAGCGGTCAATAGCGACACAGATAAGTGTGTCCCCTTCTCGAACATATTTCAGAAGGTCACTGAACCCCTGACGCTCTGACGCCTTAACAGCACCTGATACAGCGGAATCACTGAACCACTTTGTTACCTGATAACCAGCTTCAGAAATTTGCTGTTGCTGGTTTGCAATGGTCTGTTCGTTTGTTGATACACGAGCATATCCAATAACTGACATGTGATAGATCCTTGTCTCAAAAGTTAGCCTCATAAATATACAGGTATCAAAAGACTAAAACAAGCTTTTGAGACTCTTTTTAGAGTCTTTTGAGACAGGTTTTCAGTTGTCTTGAAAGGAGATGGTTTTGAGACTCGTTAACCGGCTGCTTTTGGGGCTACAGAGTAACGCTGAAAAGTCGGGGTTGACGCTGGTGGTTTAGATGGGGACACACTGGATGTTGTAACGTCTGCCTTAGTTGGTAGTCCAGCCTGAGCAGCCAGTACACGCTTTGACATAGAGCGACGCTGATTGTTATCTGAGGCTAATAGCTTCTGTGCAACGTCAATCTGAGTCTTGAGGTCAATTGCGCTGGTGGTCTTGTCGTCAACACCGTATCTACGGAGGGTTACAGCGTCTTTGTGAAGGATTGCTTCAAGGAAGCTGTAAGAGGCTGATTGAGCGTGCTCGGTCACAGTGTCAGTGTTGGTTGTGGTAGTCATTCATAGGGTTACCTTTTGGTTTTTTGAGAATGGGGATCTGGGTAGCAATAACGATAAACACTGAGCAGATACCCATCAGATAATGCTGAAATAAGTTATTAAAGATCAATAAGTTAACCTGATATACATCTGAATAAGTGTCTGTTCAGTCGCTGGTCAGGTCATTGACGATCTTGAGGATGAACACAGTCAGGACGCTTGTTGGAACGATATCGTAGAGAAAATGGATGATGAATTGCTGGGACATTGATCAGTTACCGAATGAGTGTTTGCGATGACGTACTAAGCAGAGGTTGACGTAGCTCTGAGAGATAGAGAGCTGTTGAGCAATCTGCTTATGAGTGAGTCCCTGAGAGCGTAGATTAACGACCTTTTCAGGGATGTTCTGCTTAGGACTCTGGACAGGTAGTCCAGCCAGTTTCCTGACCAGGATAGACTCGTGAGGGTTGAGACCAGACTGTTTAGCAGCGGCTGAGGGAGACTGTCCAGAGTTGATCAGTGAGAGGAAGCGTTGCACTTCCGGTGTGGCTGTGAGTGTATACATTTTTTGAGATACCTTGTTGTGACACGTCGACATATATAGCTTACGAGAATTACTTATAAGGTGTTTAAAAGTTGTTTTAATGGTTGGTTGCACTTAACCAAACGTGACAGCGTGTGTACTCCACAGGGAAGACGGGTTACACCACGATAAACGCACCAGCCTGACACAAAGTCATTTTTGATATGTGCCATGTTGAAATCATGCCGAGACAGATAGCTTCGCTTGCCTCTGGTGTTCGTGATTGCATCTGACATCGTGTTGTTAACGTAATCCTGCTCATAGGGTTCGAACTCTGGCAGTGTGCAAAGCTGAAAATCTTCTTCTGTTGGCAGGTCTTCCCATACCATCACACGTGAACCAGCACTTACCCGTACATGTTCAACAAACAGTTTATGATGCTGGAATACACGGATCACACGTTCGCAGATTGAACAGATGTACTGTGCATATCGCTCATTGGCACCGCCTGCATCTTGCAGAACGTCACGTTTACGGTTCAGAAATTCCAGGACAGATTCAGTGGTGATGAATGGGATTGAACGTAGCACAGCAAACACCGTGCGAGGGTTAACCTTTGTATTATCTGTTGCACTGTCAGACTGTTTACAGCAGCCGGTAAATATGTCTTCAGACCTTGAAGGCATATCACCATAACTTGCCCACAGCTTAAAATAGACAGTGCAAGGGTTGACGATAACCCGCCCCTGACGACGAACGAGTCCAGACCCTTTCACATTGGTTTGTTTGTTCTTAGGAGTAGGTGAAACTGCTTCAACAGCACGAGCAACATCTTTATCAGTAGGTGCTTTGTAGTCTGCTGGCAAATCGTATCGAAGATTGATGTCACGCTTACTCATACGTGATTCACGTTTCTTTTCTTCAGGAGTGCAGTTCATCCACAGTTTAAATTCGCGGTCGTTCATCTGGTAGCCTCAAAATCTGTTAAGAATGAGGCATAAAGCGGGGTTAAGTTGATTTTGAGTTAGATGTCTACAGGGCGTAGAACTGCTTGAATTGAACGACTATCGAACGGGATAGGCTGGCTTAGTTGATTTTCTTTTAGTTGGCTTTATGCCTAACTGATACACACATCATAACAATTATTACAAGGGTTGTCAATTAATACTTTACTATTGATCTATCTTATGTTAAGGGCTTATCACACTGTTATTTATGCGTGAGCTATGGCGTATCCCATAAGGGAGCCATCAACTGTGATAGGGTTCTGATCATTTTATCTTGAGGGTAATGTTAATATAGCAACTTGCTTCGCTGTGCCGTTGCTCTGGTCGCAATCCAGATTGCTCCACCATTTGACAGTTCAACTTTACAGATCATTAAGATACTTACTACTACTGCGTTTTAATGTGTTTGATTAATAAGCAAAAATAGATAAATTGACTCAAATTTTTCACAAGATTTTTGCGGCACATATGGGTATAATAGAGATTCTGTCAACAATTATTTCAATATCATTTTCTTGTATGTAACGCAGTGCGAGTATAAATCAGTGAAGGTGACAAAGTGTCTGCCCTGCCACCATCACAAAGGCATTAAAATAAAGTGTTGTCGTTCGAATCAAAGATTCGACGTATCTTTATTAACTCTGCTCGTTGGAATGTAACGAATTACTGTTTGAACCATGACGCCAGGAATGATCATCTTGCTTAATTCAACTGTGGTAGAGGGAAGTTTCCAGGTGACACTATCTGCATTTGCAAACTCGGGTTTACCATACTTCTGAGTCAGTAATTGGTTTAATGTATTGAACTGACGGACAATTATACCTTCGTTTTTCTCCTCAGTACTGGTGACGTTGGTCTGAACCAAACGGTCAGACTCGTCAAAAAGGAAGTTAACATTGTAGAGACCACTTCCAATGTTCACGTTATCGATCCTAACCTTGCCAACACTGCCTTTGTATTTTTCAGGTGAAATCAGATGTGCACCATTGCCCTGGGCGGCTATCACCTCAGACGGCCTCATATCCCACTTCGTATTTCCATAGCCAGCCCCGCCAGCAGCGTGAGCAAACAGAGGCATGACTAAAAAAGCTGCTGCTATAAGAATTTTTCTCATTACCTTTCCTTTACAGTTTTCGTCTTTAAGATTCATCTTAAGACTTAACCGCACGAAATCAAGCAGTTGTTATTCAGGTGATATTATTTTCTCGTTAGGTTTATTCCGAAAAATTTGGAAACGGATTATCATAAGGAAAACTTTAAATTTGGGGAATTTAGATGGGCGAAGGTCTTACAGAGTCAGTCAAAAAGGTGTTAGAAGAAAGAATAAGAAATCCTTTGTGGGGTTTCATTATTCTGGCGTGGCTCTGGTTCAATTGGCCTAACCTGGCGATTTTGTTCATGAGTGATGCACCTGTAAAATTCAGGATTGATTACATCTTTTCGCAAAAGTTCTTCTACCTAAATTACATGATCGTGCCCATTCTCTCAGGCACCGTTTTGGCTATAGTCTCGCCCTATGCTCAATGGCTATTATCTCAGGCGCATAAGTGGGCTGATGACAGGTATAGCGACAATATCTTCGGTGTTAAAGAAAAGAATTATCAAGATGCAATTAAACTTTCTACTTTGAAAGTTAAGGCTGACAGAGCTGAAGAGTTGGCAAAAGCCCAAACGGATGCTGACATTCGGGAGCAAGTAGAGCGCGGCAGGCGTGAAGAGTTAAAAACAGAAGAGATGGAGTCCATCAAAAAGGTATTAGAAGATGAATTAGAAAACCTGAGACGTTCTATAGCTTTGAAAGAAGCGGATATTGATATGATTTCGAAGGAAAAAGCTGAGATTCAGCATATCGTTGTTGAGTCACTGTCTATCATGGAGAGATTTTTCAAACTTGATAACAGCCAATCAATTCAAGGCCTTAGAAAGGAAGTTGAGAAACTATACTCGGCTAAGGAAATAGAATTCTCTACGATTTTCAATGCTATCAATACCCATAAGAGTTTAACAGAGCAGCAAACATCAACATTTTTAGAGACTTTGGACGAAAAACTTAAGAAAGGTAAGTTAAACGCGAGTGCCGAGAAAATTTTAGAAAATAGATGATTGAGAGCTGTGTGTATCATTAGATAGTTGTAATCCTCGACAGCCGCCCGGTTCATGCCTCCACCTCGCAAAGCCCGGCGGCACTGGTCGCGCGTTCGCAAAAGCCCAAAGTGCCGCCTCACGCCCTGCGAACCGGTTCTCAGCCGATGGTGCGTTTTATCGGCAGCGACAGCGTGGAAGAGAGTGTGCCGCTGTTTCAGATCTGGCGTGAGAAGCTGTCGGAATGGCAGCAACAGGGCGACGCCATGCTGTTTCTGCATACGCCTGATATGGGTCAGGTGTTTCCGCTGGTGCAGGCGCTGTGGCCGCAACTGCAGCAGATTGACCCCGGCATTGGCAACGGGCCTGACTGGCCGCAACAGACGTCACTGTTTTGATGACTGCACAGGACAACATGCTGTGCGCTGGATAGAATAGCCGCTTTACGGCTGGATACCGGAGTGACAATGATTAGCGCGTTATACGTCGTACTGGGTGCATTGCTGGTGATGAAATTTACGATGGATGTGGTGCGTTATCGCCGTTTCTATCGCGTGGCCTATGGTGATGGCGGCTATCACGACCTGAAAATGGCGATTCGCATTCACGGCAATGCTATCGAAACCATACCGCTTGCGCTGTTGCTGCTGGTGATGATGGAGATGAACGGCGCTGATATCTGGATGGTGCATCTCACTGGCCTGCTGTTTTTCATCGGCCGGTTTCTGCATGCCTGGGGTTTACGCAGTAGCGCCATGGCAGGCCGCAAATATGGCATGTTGCTGACGCTGTTTTCACTGTGCGGCATGGTGATCTTTAACCTCATCTATCTGCCGTGGGAACTGGTGCTGACGCTCCATTAAGCTGTCCCTGGTTAAGGGGTGCAGGCCGCCCCACTTTCTGCGAGAATAGCGCCCTTTTCCGTCGTCTCTTCGGATTTTCGATATGTCTGACCGCGATCAACTCTTCTCAGCGCCCATTGCAAAACTGGGCGACTGGACTTTTGACGAGCGCGTAGCTGAAGTCTTTCCTGACATGATTCAGCGCTCGGTGCCCGGCTACTCCAACATCATTTCGATGATTGGCATGCTGGCAGAACGTTTTGTTACCCCTGACAGCAAGGTTTATGACCTCGGCTGCTCGCTGGGTGCCGCGACGCTTTCGGTGCGCCGCAATATTCATGTGCCCGGTTGCCAGATCATCGCGGTAGATAATTCCCCGGCGATGGTGGAGCGTTGCCGTCGTCATCTGGATACCTTTCGTGCGGATACGCCGGTCACGGTACTGGAAGCGGATATCCGCGACATTGAGATTGAGAACGCCTCGCTGGTGGTGCTCAACTTCACGCTCCAGTTTCTGGAGCCACCTGCGCGTCTGACGCTGCTGGAAAAAATCTGGCAGGGACTTAAACCGGGCGGCGCGCTGGTGCTGTCAGAAAAATTCAGTTTTGAAGATGCTGAGATCGGTGAGCTGCTTTTCAATATGCATCACGACTTCAAGCGCGCCAACGGCTACAGCGAACTGGAAATCAGCCAGAAACGCAGCATGCTGGAAAATGTGATGCTGACTGACAGCGTTGAAGCGCATAAAGCCCGCCTGAAACAGGCCGGTTTCCCGCACGCCGAACTCTGGTTCCAGTGCTTTAATTTTGGATCTCTGGTGGCGTTGAAATGATCGACTTTGGCCGTTTTTATCAGCAAATTGCGGTGGGTCCGCTGGCGAAGTGGCTGGACGTGTTACCGGCGCAGATCAGCGAATGGCAGCGTGAAAACCTGCATGGGCACTTTCGTGACTGGTACAAGTCGCTGGAGTATCTGCCCCTGCTGGAGCCACAAAAGCTCGACCTGCTGCATAGCGTCACCGCTGACCGCGATGACATCAGCGATCGTCATCGTCAGGGTATTGAGAAACTACTGCGCAACCTGATGCCGTGGCGCAAAGGGCCTTATTTTCTCTACGGTACCCACATCAATACGGAGTGGCGATCTGACTGGAAGTGGGAGCGTGTGCTACCACACATCTCACCACTGGCGGGTCGCACGGTGCTGGATGTCGGGTGTGGCAGCGGCTATCACATGTGGCGGATGATTGGCGCGGGCGCGCATTTGGTGGTCGGCATTGATCCGATGCAGCTGTTCCTGGTGCAGTTCGAAGCGGTGCGCAAGCTGCTGAATGACGATCGCCGGGTGCATATGCTTCCGCTGGGAATTGAGCAATTACCGGTGTTGCAGGCGTTCGATACCGTGTTTTCAATGGGTGTGCTCTATCATCGTCGTTCCCCGCTGGATCACCTGCTACAGCTGAAAAATCAGCTGGTGAGCGGCGGTGAACTGGTGCTGGAAACGCTGGTCATTGAGGGCGATGTCAATCAGGTGCTGGTGCCAGGTGAGCGCTATGCACAGATGCGTAACGTCTTCTTTATCCCGTCAGCCGAAGCGCTGAAAAGCTGGCTGGAAAAAAGCGGCTTTGTCGATGTGCGGATTGTCGATTTTGCCCTGACCACCACTGAAGAGCAGCGCCGGACCGACTGGATGATCAGCGAATCGCTGGCAGAATTTCTCGATCCTGATGACCCGGGCAAAACGGTTGAGGGCTACCCGGCTCCGCTGCGTGCCGTGCTGGTCGCCACCAAACCTTAACGTTTCAGCGGCGAGACACCGCCAGTTTCGCCGCAAATCCAATAAACACGCAGCCAGTCAGGCGATCCATCACCTTCAGCACCCGCGGCTTTCGCAGATGACCGGCGAAGTAGTGGCTGCCGCCAATTAATACCGCATTCCAGACCAGCCCCAACACCATGTGTGCCAGCGCCATCAGACTGCACCAGAGTGCCACGGATGCCCCAGCGGGGATGAACTGTGGCAGAAAGGTGACGTAAAACACGCCCACTTTAGGATTCAGCAGATTCCCCATTAATCCCCGACTAAAGCAGGCCAGATACCCCTGCGATCGGGCAGGCTGTTCTGCCATCACGAGCGGATCAAGGCGGGGTTTGAACAGCAATTTTATACCCAGCCAGAGCAGCCAGGCTGCGCCAATCCACTTCAGAGTGTTATAGGCGATTTCAGACGCCATCAGCAGCGCACCCAGCCCAAGGCCTACAGCCACTCCCCAGATCAGACAGCCCAGCGTCACGCCGAGAGCGGTGGCGCAGGCACGCTGCCAGCCCTGCGCGATAGCGGTTCGCAGCACCAGTGCGGTATCAAATCCGGGTGTGAGCGTCAGAATCGTTATCGCAAACAGAAATGAAAATAGCGTGGCGCTCATAGTGATTTCTCCGTTGTCGCTCTTCAGATACAGGGGGGTGTTCACGCAGCTTAACAGCCAGGGGTGGATAATGCCCGGAATCCACTGCCACGATGGCCGGATTGTGCCAGGCTGGATCAGGTTGATTCATTCATATCAGGGAGTTCTGGATTATGAGTAAATTTATTTTTTCTTCACCCCGTAAATATGTGCAGGGCGCAGGTGTGCTGGATGAGCTGGGAACGTACCTCACTGAGCTGGGCGATCAGGCTTTTCTGGTGGCAGATGAAACGGTCTGGACGCTGATTGGAGAACGAACGCAACAGACCCTGCAGTCTGCCGGCGTGAAATTCAGCTGGCAGCAATTCAATGGCGAGGCCTCCAGTAATGAGATCACGCGTCTCAGTGCGCTGGCGAAGAGCCAGGGCTGTAACGTGGTGGTCGGACTGGGAGGCGGTAAAACACTGGACACTGTTAAGGCCGTCGCGGATGAAATCAAACAGCCGGTGGCCATAGTGCCGACGATCGCCTCCACCGATGCGCCTTGTAGCGCGCTGTCGGTGATCTATTCTGACAGCGGCGTTTTTGAGAGCTATCGCTTTTACAGCAAAAATCCGGATTTAGTGCTGGTGGACACCGCCGTTTGCGCCAATGCGCCAGCACGACTCTTTGCCTCAGGCATTGCAGATGGGCTGGCGACCTGGGTTGAAGCACAGGCAGTGGCGCGGTCGCATTCGAAATCGATGGTCAATGGTGATCCGACACTTGCCGGACTGGCGATTGCCCGAGCCTGTGAAGAAACGCTTCTTACCTGGGGTTACAGCGCCTATGTTGCCGTCACGGAAAAACGCGTGACGCCAGCGGTAGAAGCGGTGGTGGAAGCCAATACGCTGCTCTCGGGGCTGGGCTTTGAAAACGGCGGGCTGGCAGCTGCACACGCCATTCATAATGGTTTCACCGCGATTGAGGGTGATATCCATCATCTGACCCATGGCGAGAAAGTCGCCTATGGCACACTGACGCAGATGGTGCTTGAGAAGCGTCCGGACGAGGAAATTGCTCGCTATATCCGCTTCTATCGCGCGATCAATATGCCGACCACGCTTCGGGAACTGCATCTGGAAAATGAAAGCTGGGAGAATCTGGTGAAGATAGGTGCACTGGCGAACAGTGAAGGCGACACGCTGAAAAACCTTAATCCACACCTTTCACCGGAAGATATTGCCAACGCCCTGCTGGCGCTGGATGCTTTTAGTCAGACAGTAAAATAGTCACCCGACAGGCGATCAACCGATCGCCTTTTATTCTTCTGCCGCCGCAGGCTGGTCCCAGTACTCAAACTTGTAGGCGGAACTGAGGTGGCGTTCGACTGTGCCACGCGTGAAGATTTCGGTCTCATGCAGGTAGCTCAGGGTACAGTTGCCGACCTCATCCCAGGACTGACACTCATCAACCGAACGGACAGTGCTCAGCGGGGTATTCGCCGTGCCATTCAGTCTGACTTCACGCCACTGGGGATCGTAGGTGTATTCGTCGGTGCCCCGGGCGGAGGTGGTCCGCGTCACCAGCCCCTGAGGATTCCAGTGGTAGTGAAACTCACCGTTGGTCAGCGGATCGCTGCCGCGCGCTATGCCCTTCTCCAGTCGTAACTGGCGATCGTAGCGATAGAGGGTGTCGGTAAAACCGCTTTTACCCATGCTGATAAATCTGTCGGAGGCGCTGATGATATTGCCATGCTGGCCTTTCTGCCAGTTGATCGTCCCCTGTCGGTTATCAACCACGACCTGTTTGCCCTCTTTCAGCACTTTGACCAGATACGTATACTCCGCCACCCAGCCGCCCTGCACCCGGGCGATATGTTGCTCCATGCTGAGGATGACGTTGCGTTCACTTTTGTCATAGCTGACGTCAGCGACCGTCAGATCGCCGCAGGCATCAAACTGACCCAGTACCCGCTTTTGCGAATTGACATCTTTGCCAAATTCACCCGCAATCACCTGTTTCACCGCGCCTTTCGCATTACCGCCCAGCAAAATCAGCGTATTGCTGTTCGCAACAGCAGTATTGTTCGGGCTGCATGTGCTGGCCACTGTGTTGCCACTGCACAGCGCAGTCAGCATCAGGCTTAAAACAAGAATCTGATTGCGTTTCATAGGGTCAATTCCAGGCGATATTGCTTTCAGTGTAAACGCTGCAGTGATGAACAGCGGTAATCTGTGATGATTTCAGCCTGCATCACCCGTTTAACAGTAGTGATGCGGCACAACAGGGGCCTGACGGATAATGCCTGTAATCAGTTCCCAGCGGGCACTGACGGCCTGGATGACATTCATTATTTATAAAAGGCAGGGAATTTTAATTGAACCGGGCGAAACGATGCCACTGCAAACGGAGCGTGCTTTACACAAAAAGAACCCCAGCAAGCTGTACTGGGGTTTGGTACTTGCAAACACCACGTCAATGATCGGCGTGCTGCGCGGCAAAATCTGTTGTGGTTCAGGCGACCCGAACGGTGCTCATCTGCATCACGCTTTTCATCGCCTCAACCACATCG